>CDYU01031587.1_pt1 | contig 109955 bp, 79 predicted proteins | sample 480701 | NCBI WGS metagenome assembly CDYU01 (sample SAMEA3182105, study PRJEB8094) | gut metagenome | biome: human; feature: gut; material: Stool; isolation source: human stools | place: Canada | collected 2013-02-26 | reverse complement strand
CTCATGGCTATCGTCGTTTTAGTTAGTAAAGGTTTTGCAGCTTTAATCTAACCAAAATCTCGATAGCTTTTTCATTTATCCGCTATCATCGCGGCTTACCCTGATTGTAAACATAGGGATTATTTTTGTTTCAATATCGTTAAAACGGCGTAAAAGTATGAAAAAATTGTGTGAATCGGTAAATTAAGGCTCTTTGAACATCGATTTTGTCAATTCGGAACATTATTGTCGCCTCCATGAACAATCATGCGAGTGGCCGTATCGCTGGGGTTCGTCAGCGGAAAATAGGCCCCGTCGCAACATGGTGAGGTTGTGCGCAGACTCATGTGAGGATGGTTTGAGGCCGTTTCCGAGATCGGAATTTTATATGTACATTTGCCGGGATGTAATTCGATATTTGAAGATGAAGCAACGTATACTTTTCGTATGTCTGGGAAATATATGCCGCTCGCCTGCGGCCGAGGCGGTGATGAATGCGCGCGTTGCGGCGCGTGGATTGGAATATGAGATTGAGACCGATTCGGCCGGTACATACGGAGGCCACAGCGGCGACAAGGCTGACCCGCGTATGCGGGCTGCGGCGTCACGACGCGGATATACGCTTACGCACCGCGCGCGGCGTATCACGGAGGAGGACTTCGACCGTTTCGACATGATCATCGTAATGGACGACATGAATTACGAGACCGTGTCGCGTCTGGCACCCGACCGCGAGCATCTGAATCGTCTATACCGTTTTGTGGAGTTCTGCCGCCACCACCCAGAGTGGAGCTACGTGCCCGATCCGTATTATGAAGGACGTGAGGGCTTCGAGTTGGTACTCGACCTGTTGGAGGATGGGTGCGACGGCCTGATAGACCGAATCGTGGCGCATGATGCAGAAGAGCCGGTAGATTGATCCACATATCACATGATAAAAAGCAGCGGCCCGACATCGTGTCGGGCCGCCGTGCGTGTTAATCGGGTCGGCGTGATATGCTGTACGCTATTGCTCCGGTGCCGAGAACTTGCGATAGAGGTTGGGCGTGGAACCCGTTACACGTTTGAATGTCGTGTAGAAGTGTTCCGTTGACTTGAACCCGAGCGAGAAGGCTATGGCCTTGATCGACTGGTCGGTGTTCGAGAGCAGATATTGTGCGCGCCTCAGCTTCACCAGCATGAAGTACTTGGCGGGCGGGTAGCCCGTGTAGTCGCGGAAGATCTTGCGGAACCACGAGTAGCTTATGTTTAGCTGTGCGGCCAGCTCCTCCGGATCGAGGCTTTGCAGCACGCGCTCCTGCATGATGGCCTTGGCCTGCTCCATGATCTGATCCATACGGTCGGTGGCAAGGGCATTGTTGCGCATCGTGTAGTTTATCATGCCCAGCATGTACATTACGATGCCGCACAGAAGTTGTTGCGTCGAGGGCTTGTCGTCGGCCGCAATCTCTATGGCGTGCTGATAGAGGTCTACCAGATCGCGGTTGAAGCCGACGTTGAATATCTGCTTGTCGTTCTGGAAGAGCATGCCGATCGAGCGGTCGGCCATCTCGCCGCTGAAACCGATGAAATATTCGCTCCACCCCTCGCCCTTGAGAGGCTTGTAGGTGTGCCATTTGCCCGGCCGCAGCAGTATGATCGTGCCTTTGGTCACCTCGTGCTCACCCTCGTCGTTGGAGAAGACACCCCTGCCGTTGACGATGTAGAGCAACTGGTATTCGCGCAGAACGCGTCCGCGTGCAGGGTCGAACATGTATTCGGGCGGATGGTTCTTTGTCGGGTATTCGTCCCCCGGGGCGATTACCTGCGCCCCGACGGTGTTGACGACACATCCGTAACGCTCATCCGCCTTGTTGGGTATGAGGTAATGAAATCTTATGTCGGGATCGCCTGTTGCATTCATTGTATCGCTGAATAAGGGTTGTTACTTTGGTAAATTGAAGGCGCGGGTCATCTCCTGCATCTGTTCCTGCGTCATGCCGTCGGGCTCGTAACCCATGCAACGGGCGTCGATGTATATGCGGGCCGACTTGCTCAGCACGTCGACCTGATCGAACGCCTCCATGATGTCGCAGCCTACGGCGCAGACGCCGTGCTTCTCCCACAGCACCACATCGTAGTCGTCGATCACGCGGAGTGTGGCCTCGGCCAGAGCCTGCGAGCCCGGCAGCTGGTAGGGTATGATGCCCAATCCGCGCGGACAGAAGGCTTTGGTCTCGGGGATCATGCTCCACAGCAGGTTGGTGAGTACGTCCTTTACGAGAAATTTGGGCGTGTGCGACATGGCCACAAGCTCTATGGGGTGCGTATGCAGGGCGGCCTTGTAGTCCGATCCGCGCCCTATAAGGTGGTTGTGTATGGCCAGATGCGAGGGCAGTTCCGATGTGGGCATGACCGCCGCGTCGGCAACGATCTCATAGTGGGCGCAATCATCCATGATACGTATGATCGAGCCGTTCTCCATGGGACGGCGCGCCAGATCACGCATGCGTTTGTTGGTTCCCTTGCAGAAGAAATAGCATCCCTTGAGGTGTGGCAGCGTGCTGCCTATCGCCACGGGAGCCGTCAGGGCGGGCATACGGCGTATCTGGTCGTCGATATGTTCGGTTACGTTTACCGTGATGTTGCCGCCGTTGCGCTCAGCCCACCCTTTCTGCCAGAGGTATCCGGCCACTTCGGCCACCTTCTCAACCTCGGCGGCAAGGGCGGGACGGGTGTCGAGCACTGATTTTGTTGTCATATACAGTTTAATTAAAAAGACTCGGGAAAATTAGTGAAAATATCAATATGGCCAAGCCCGACAGTAGCGTTACGATCGTCTTCGTGTTGACGCCGCGCCACTCCTTGAGTATGAGTCCCCAGACGTTGGAGAAGATGACGTTGAGCGACATGAGTATGCTCCACGCAAATGCCAGCATGGCGGGCGACGAGGCGAGGAAGGTTTTTCCTACGGCCAGCCCGAAGAACTGCGAATACCAGAGAAGTCCTGCCAAGGCGCAGAATACAAGGTTGTTTGCCCATACCGAGCCTTTGGCATAGTCGCCGAAGCTCTTGTTGCGGGCGTTCTGGTAGAGGCAGTAGACGATGTTCGTGATGGCGCCGCCGAGCGTTACCAGAAGCGTTGCGGGCAGCGTCACGAACAGGTCGCTCGTACCCATCTGTGCGAACTCCTCCGAGATACCGCTTCCGGCCTCAAGCCCGAGGTTGAAGCAGGCGCTCATAAGACCCGCGAGCAGCGCTACGGCCAGACCCTTCGTAAGGGCGAAGTCCTTGATTGCGGCGCGGCGGTCCTCTTCGCTCATGACGCGCGAGCGCAGCGAGCCGGCATATCCTATGACGGCGATACCGGCGAGCGTGATGGCTACGCCTATGAGCAATATGAGACCTTCGCCGCGGAAGAGGTTCTCGCCGGCGAAGATTGCGGGAAGCAGCGTCCCGAGACCCGAGCAGGTTCCGAGTGCTATAGACTGTCCGAGGGCGACACCGAGGTAACGCATCGACAGTCCGAATGTCAATCCGCCGACGCCCCACAACATGCCGTAGAAGACAGCCTTGCCTGCACCCTCCATAGCTATCAGGTCGAGTATCGACCACCCCTCGGGCATGGCGATCATGGCACCGATGAGCGGGAATACGATCCATGCGAAGAGGCCTTGGACGAGCCAGTAGCTCTCCCAAGACCATTGCTTCACCTTATTGATGGGCACGTAGCTGCTGCTCTGGCAGAAGCTGCCCACCGCTATTATGAGAAGACCGAGAAGTATTTCCATAACCGTTGTCAATATGCCGTTTCATATAGTGCCGCTATATCCTCGACCGACGTGGGACGCGGGTTGCCGCCCGTGCATACGTCGTTGAAGGCCGCCACGGCCAAGGCGGGAATATCCTCGCGCTTGACGCCGATCTCGTGCAGGCGCTGCGGTATGCCGATGCTGAGCGACAGGGCGCGGACGGCGCCTATGGCTGCCGCAACGCCTTCGTCGACGCTCATGCCCGTGGTGTCGACGCCCATGGCCCGTGCTATGTCGAGGTACTTGGGGCGTGCCGGCGATTCGGCATTATACTCCATAACATAGGGCAGCAGCAGGGCGTTTGCCACGCCGTGCGGCGTGTCGTAGAATGCCCCGAGCGGGTGTGCCATCGAGTGGACGATGCCGAGACCGACGTTCGAGAAGCCCATACCGGCGATGTACTGCGCCTCGGCCATGCCCTCGCGGGCTGCGGTGTCGGTACCGTTGTCGACGGCGTTCTTCAGATGGCGGGCAATGAGTTCGATGGCCTTCATCTCGAACATGTCGCTCATGGTCCATGCTCCGGGGGTGATGTAGCTCTCGATGGCGTGCGTCAGGGCATCCATACCCGTAGCTGCAGTCAGACCTTTGGGCATCGAGTACATCAACTCGCAGTCGATGATGGCGCACATGGGTATGTCGTTGGGATCGACGCATACCATCTTCTTGCGGGCCTCCTCGTCAGTGATGACGTAGTTGATGGTCACCTCGGCCGCTGTACCGGCCGTAGTCGGTATGGCGAAGGTCGGTACGGCACGGTGCTTAGTAGCGGCCGTGCCCTCGAGCGAGCGCACGTCGGCAAACTCCGGATTGTTGACTACGATACCCACTGCCTTGGCCGTGTCGATCGACGAGCCGCCGCCGAGGGCGATGATGAAGTCGGCACCGGCGGCCTTGAAGGCCGCAACGCCGTCCTTCACGTTGGTAATGGTGGGGTTGGCCTTCAGGTCGCTGAATATCTCGTACGGTATGCCGGCATTGCGGAGCACCTCTTCGATCTTCTCCGCCACGCCGAAGCGTATGAGATCCTTGTCGGTTACCAGCAGGGCCTTGCTGAAGCCGCGCTTGCGCACTTCGTCGGCGATCACCGAGCGGCATCCGGCCCCGTAATACGATGTCTCGTTCAAAACTATGCGGTACATGGTCTTATGCTCGTTTAGATGTTACATCCTTTTCGTACTGCTCCACGTCGGCGATATATGCCTCGCCTGCGGGTACGTCGTTCTGCAGGCAGAACATGTCCCAAACGGCGTTCCACGGCAGATTCTTGGCCTCCTCGAGCAGTGCCAGACGCTCGAAAAGACGATCCGAAGCCTCATATTCGCGCAGCTTGGCCAAAGGCTCGAGCAGCGCCTGAAGCACGCACTTCTGCGTGGCGCGGGCGCCCACTACGTATGCGCCGATACGGTTGATCGAGGCGTCGAAGTAGTCCAGACCGATGTGTACGCGGTCGAGGGCGTCGCAGCGGACGATCTCCTTGGCCAGATCGAGCGTGTCGTCGTTCATGATGACCACGTGGTCCGAATCCCAGCGTATGGGACGGCTTACGTGAAGCATGATCTCGGGTGTGAAGAGCAGCAGTGACGATACCTTGTCGGCGATCGATTCGGTCAGGTGGAAGTGTCCCGTGTCGAGGGTGACGATCTTGCCGTACTTGGCGCCGTAGCCCAGATAGAAGTCATACGAGCCGACCGTATAGCTCTCGGCGCCTATGCCGAAGAGCTTGGCCTCGATGCAATCCTTCATGTTGGCGTAGTCGACGGCGAATATTTCGTCGAGCGAATGCTTGAGCAGACGGCGGTAACCTATGCGGTTTACGGTCGTATCCTTCGAGCCGTCGTGTATCCAGATGTTGAGCATGGCGGGGTCGCCCTGACGGCGTCCCATCTCCTCGGCGATCTCGCGGCAGCGTTTCGTGTGCTCGACCCAGAAGCGGCGGATGCCTTCATCGGGGTTCGAGAGGGTGAGCATGCCGCTCTTGGGGTGCGAGAACGAGGTAGAGTTGAAGTCGAGTTTCATGCCGTTGGCCTCGGCCCAGTCCATCCAGCTGGCGAAGTGCTCGGGACGCAGCGCGTCGCGGTCGACGGCGCCCGTCGAACGGAAATCGGCATAGCTTGCATGCAGGCTCAGGCGATGGCGGCCCGGTATGAGCGACGTGGCTGTGAGGATATCCTGACGCAGCTCCTCGATGTTGCGCGCCTTGCCCGGGTAGTTGCCCGTGGTCTGAATGCCGCCCGAAAGCTGCGCGTCGGGGTTCTCGAAGCCAGTGACATCGTCGGCCTGCCAGCAGTGCAGCGAGAGTGAGATTTTCTGCAGTTTGGCCAGAGCCGCATCGGTGTCGACTCCGAGGTCGGCATAGCGCTCCTTGGCCATGGCGTATGCCTGTTCGATGGTTTGTTTTTTCATGACAGTATCGTTTTGTTGTGTTTGTTGTTATGTATCTATGGTTGTTTTCGGAGGGGCGTCTTACGACGTGCGCTTTACATATAGTTCATATGCAGCATCCCATTTGGCCTTGTCGCACGGTTCGTAGCGGCGGCTGTCGGTTAGCGACGAGCGGATCATGCGGCGCATGTCGCGCGCGGTATCTACAATACCAGCATGCCGCGCCTGCACCATCACGTTGCCTATTGCCGTGGATTCGGGCGATCCGGTCTCGACGGGTATGCCCGTAGCGTCGGCCGTAAAACGGTTGAGCATCTCGTTGCGGGCACCGCCACCGATGACGTATAGACGGTGTATGGGGTGCGGCGAGAGCTCCTTGAGCATCTCCATGACCTGACGGTAGCGCAGTGCGAGCGACTCGAATATACAGCGTACGTATTGCCCGATCTGCTCGGGTGCGGGCTGTGACGTGCGGCGGCAATACTCCGCGATGGCCTGCGTCATCGATGGCGGATTGGCGAAGAGCGGATCGTCGGGATTGATAAGGCTGCGGAAAGGCTCTGCCTGCTCCGAGGCGCTGATCAGCTCCTCGTATGATGTTTGCGGCCACTCCTTGCGGCAACGCTCCAGAAGCCACATGCCGCATATATTTTTCAGTACGCGCGAGGTACCGTCGATACCGCCCTCGTTTGTGAAGTTCATCTCGAAGCTGCGCTCCGAGATGATCGGTTCGGGCGACTCGATACCCATGAGCGACCATGTGCCGGAACTGAGGTAGGCGTAGTCGTCATCTTCGGCCGGTACGGCGGCTACGGCCGACCCGGTGTCGTGGCTGGCTACGGCGACGACAGGTACGGGACCCAAGCCCGTCAGGTTTTGCAGTTCGTCGCTGAGCGTGCCTGTCATGGTGCCGGGCATCACGATGCGGCCGAAGTCCGTGGACGTAAGCCCCAACATGCGGAGTATGTCGGGATCCCATGTGCGGGTGCGCGGGTCGATCATCTGCGCCGTCGATGCTATGGTATATTCGGTCGCGATCTCGCCCGTCAGCAGATATGCCAGCGCGTCGGGTATGAACATCAGTTTGCGGGCCGCCTCCAAGGCTGCACAGCCGTTGCGGCGCAGCGTATCGATCTGGAATACGGTATTGAAGTCCATGATCTGGATGCCGGTCTTCTTGTAGAGCATGTTGCGTGACATGCGTTTGAAGAGCTCCTCGGGCGCACCCGTAGTGTGCGGGTCGCGGTAGCAATAGGGCAGGCGCAGCAGCTCGCCGTCACGGCCGAATATGGCGAAGTCGACACCCCATGTGTCGATACCGATCGAGTCGACCTCGATGCCGCGTGCGGCGATGGCCTTCAATCCGTCGATAACAGACTGATATATGGCCGGCATATCCCAGTAGAAATGGCCGCGCATCTGTATTATGGGGTCCGGAAAACGGTGGATCTCCTCCATCGAGATGGTGCCGCGATCGATTGTCGCGAGTATGACGCGGCCGCTGGATGCACCCAGATCGACCGCGACGAAACGGTTTGTCGCCATATTTTGGGTAGTTTTAGGTTTGCATTACAAAATTACCCGATAATTTTATGATTATGTCATCGGGGTTGATTTTAAGACTTCATATTTTGATACAGATTTTTTTTAATAATTAGCCGCTTTAGACCTCTGTTATGCCGCTCATGCCGCTAAAATGGCCTTTGGGATGTGCGTGGGGCCATATATATAATGATTGCAAGATGCGTGTCGTGATTATATTTGCTGACGCAATTTGACGCAAAGCATTTTTTACATATCTTTGTCTTGCCGCGGCGCGGGTGCGGTATCGAATACCGATTTAATATATGGATACGAAATTTGTAATGCCTTTTGCGGTTCTTGCCGCAGCTTTCATGCTTGCCGTGATAATGCCGGCCGCGGCGCAGACACGGCAGCATGATTCCGATTCGCTGTTGCGCGCCGTGCGCGAGCGTGACCAGAAGCTGCGCATGGATGTTATGAATTATTATGCAAAAGGTCAGGTCGACAGCGTGATGCTGGCGGCCGAACAGCTTGAGCAGACGGATGTCGAGAACCAACGTATCGTATTCGGGTTGCTCGATGCCGGGGGGTGGCCCGAAGGCCTTTCGGACGAGGCCAACTCGGCCATATTCCTTGTCATAGACCATGCCGAGGTCGAGGCGCAGAAGCGATATTACCGTGATGTGGTGAAGGCAGCGCGGCGCGGATATATCGGCCGCAGCTCGCAGGTGACGCTGCGAGACCGTATACTCATGTACGAGAACAAACGCCAGAAATACGGTACGCAGACCGTATCGTTCAGCCGCGGTGACTCTACGGCATGTTATGTATGGCCAGTGGCGCGGCCGCAGAGTTTGGATCGCCGCTGCAGCCGTGTAGGACTGCCGACGATGGACGAGTATGTCAAGATGGTAGGCGAGGGCTTCGACTTCGACGTCGTGTGGGACAAGACTATTGATGTGGAGGCATTGAACCGTATGCGCAGCGGCAGCCAAACCGTTGTCGAGGAGGAATAAGCCCTTTGGATTGTCATCTCGATCAATTTGAAAATTTTATATTTGTCTCTGCCCTCGGCTTTCACTATATTTAGATAATATAGGATGCGCCTCGGCAAAGCCAAATCCTGAAAAACTTTGTTTTTCGATTTGTCTCTGCGCTCGGCTTTCACTATATTTGTAGCGCAGTAACGCATACAAATGTCCCGACAGGGGCATAATGTCAGATGTGGAAACATTATTTATAACCATAATACCCTAAGATGAAACAGGATACTCAGATTTTCGACCTGATAGCCGAGGAGCGTGCCCGTCAGATGCGCGGCATAGAACTTATCGCGTCGGAGAACTTCGTCAGCGACGAGGTTATGGCAGCAATGGGATCGGTGCTCACCAACAAGTACGCCGAGGGATATCCCGCAGCGCGTTATTACGGCGGTTGCGAGGTGGTGGACAAGGTGGAGCGTCTGGCCATCGAGCGCGTGTGCGAACTCTACGGCGCCGAGTATGCCAACGTGCAGCCCCATTCGGGAGCACAGGCCAATATGGCCGTATTCTTCGCCGTGATGCAGCCCGGCGATACCTTCATGGGCCTCGATCTGGCGCACGGAGGTCACCTCTCGCACGGTTCGCCGGTGAACATGTCGGGTAAATATTTCAAGGCCGTAGGGTATCAGCTTGACGAAGCGACCGGATGTATCGACTACGATGCCATGGAGCGCAAGGCCATGGAGTGCCGTCCGAAGTTGATCGTCGGCGGAGCATCGGCCTATTCGCGCGAGTGGGACTACAAGCGTATGCGTGAGATCGCCGACAAGGTCGGGGCGCTGCTCATGATCGACATGGCGCATACGGCAGGACTCATCGCGGCCGGTCTGCTCGACAATCCCGTAAAGTATGCACATATTGTCACCTCGACAACGCACAAGACCCTGCGCGGTCCGCGCGGCGGCCTGATCCTCATGGGACACGACTTCGACAACCCGTGGGGCCTCACTACTCCCAAGGGTGTGGTTAAGAAGATGTCGCAGATCATCAACTCGGCCGTATTCCCCGGCATACAGGGCGGCCCGCTGGAGCATGTCATCGCAGCCAAGGCCGTAGCCTTCGGCGAGGCTTTGCAACCCGAATACAAGGAGTACCAGAAGCAGGTGCAGACTAATGCCCGCGCCATGGCCGCAGCCTTTGTAGAGCGCGGTTACAAGATCGTTTCGGGCGGTACGGACAACCACCTCATGCTGGTCGATCTGCGTACCAAGTTCCCCGATCTGACGGGTAAGCTGGCAGAGCGCTGCCTTGTTGCTGCCGACATAACCACCAACAAGAATATGGTGCCGTTCGATTCGCGTTCGCCTTTCCTGACGTCGGGACTGCGTTTTGGTACGCCGGCAATAACCACCCGCGGTGTCAAGGAGGACAAGATGGCATACATCGTAGAGTTGATCGACCGCGTGCTGCAGGATCCCGAAAATGAGGATAACATAGCAGCCGTCCGCAAGGATGTCAATGCCATGATGAGCGGCTATCCGCTCTTTGCGTGGTAGGCATCGACAGTAGCGAGTCAACATGAAAATATCCGGTGGCAAGTTCTTGCCGCCGGATATTTTTTGGCGCGGGCGGAAATATTGTGTTTCTCGGCGCGATATTTGTCCGTATGGGCAGCCGCGACGGGCGGATGGTGTTGAAAAGTTCTCCGATGCAGAATTTTTTTGCCGCCGCAACGTTACATAATAGGGGTAAGAATGTGTTCTTAATTTTTTTTGCAAATTTTATAAAAAAATAGGCCCTTGCATGAAACAAACCATCCCCTCTTTTCGTAATTACTTCGACAGCTTCAGAACAAGGGGCAGGATCGAGGTCGCACGGTATATGAGGCGGACAATGTGAGAGAGGTGGAAAGCGTGAGAGTTTGACGCCGACCGGGACTGAAGCATGGGATGGATAACAATAAACCGGGCGGGCGATCCGTTCGGGCCCAAATGACAATAAATAAAAACTATACGATATGCGTCAATTAAAGATTACAAAATCTATAACCAACCGCGAAAGCGCTTCGCTGGACAAGTACCTTCAGGAGATTGGCAAGGAGGATCTTATCACTGTCGAGGAGGAGGTCGAATTGGCCCAGCGTATCCGTAAGGGTGATCAGGAGGCTTTGGACAAGCTGACCAAGGCCAATCTGCGTTTCGTAGTGTCGGTAGCCAAGCAGTACCAGAATCAGGGTCTGAGTCTGCCCGACCTTATCAACGAGGGTAACCTCGGCCTGATCAAGGCCGCCGAGAAGTTCGATGAGACGCGAGGCTTCAAGTTCATATCGTATGCCGTGTGGTGGATACGTCAGTCGATTCTGCAGGCTCTGGCCGAGCAGTCGCGTATTGTGCGTCTGCCGTTGAATCAGGTCGGTTCGCTAAACAAGATAAACAAGGCTTTCGCCCGCTTCGAGCAGGAGCACGAGCGTACGCCGTCACCCGAAGAGCTGGCAAACGAACTGGAGTTGCCGAAGGAGAAGGTGTCGGATACGCTGCGTGTGGCAGGACGTCACATCTCGGTCGATGCCCCCTTTGCCGACGGCGAGGACAACAGCCTTTTGGACGTGCTGGTAAATACCGATTCGCCCAATGCCGACCGCGGTCTTATCAACGAGTCGCTCTCGACGGAGGTAAACCGTGCGTTGGAGACTCTCACGGAGCGTGAACGTGACATAATCAAGTACTTCTTCGGCATAGGCTGTTCGGAGATGACGCTCGAGGAGATAGGCGAGAAGTTCGACCTGACGCGTGAGCGTGTGCGTCAGATCAAGGAGAAGGCCATACGCCGTCTGCGCCATTCGTCGCGCAGCAAGCTGCTGAAGTCATATCTGGGATAATCTTATTGCGCGCCGCGGTAAAAATTCAGTGATCTCTGCATAACTGAACTACTGCATATAACGCATAAAACAAAAAAAGACACCGATTGCCTTGCAAATAGGCGGTCGGTGTCTTTTTTATATCAAAATACGAGCTTATATCAATATACAAGTCCCCGAACGAGATATCTCATACGTTTGTTGCTGTCGGTCGACCTATACCTCCAGCTGCATGATGTAGTCATCCATGACAAAGCCGTTGCCTATGTCGTTCACCTCGGTACGCAGCACCTTGAAGCCTGTGTGGAGGTAAACCTCATAGGCGTGTGTATTGTTGCGGTTTACGGTCAGGTATATGGCCGTGAGGCCCTCTTCGCGGCAGAGCGACTTCATGAACTCGATGCCCACCGAGAAGATCCCGCGGCCGCGGTTCTCGCGCAGGATATAGAACTTGCTCAGGAATAGTCGGTCGCCCTGCGGCTGTATGCCGAAATATGCCAGCACCTTGCCATCCTCCTCGACGAAGAAGTAACGGTAGCCGTGTATCATCTGCGACGATATGGCCTCGTAGCTCTGGAATTTCTCGATCATGTACTCGACCTGTTCGGGCGTGTTGAACGAAACGTTGGATTCGCTCCACACCTCGCGGGCGTATTTCACAAGCCGACGTACGTCGGCATCGCCCGTAATTTCACGTATATCCATCATTATGTTGTTTTAAGCCTTTGGTTATATTGTCAATATATGGCCGCTACCATACTATCGGTGTCTTGCCTATGCTTTCGAGGTAGGCGTTGGCCTTTGAGAAGTGGCGGCAGCCGAAGAACCCGCGGTAGACCGACAGCGGCGAGGGATGCACGCTACGCAGTATAAGGTTGCGCGACGGGTCGGCTATCTCGCCCTTGCGTTGGGCGTAGTTTCCCCACAACATATATACGATACCCTGTTTGCGTTCGGCGATGAGCCGCACCACGGCATCAGTGAACTGTTCCCAGCCGTGTCCCGCATGCGATGCGGCCTGATGTGCGCGCACCGTCAGCACCGAGTTGAGCAGCAGGACACCCTGCTCGGCCCAGCGGTCGAGGTTGCCGCTCTCGGGGACGGGGGTGCCGGTGTCGTCGCGTATCTCCTGAAAGATGTTTTGCAGTGATGGCGGGAAGGCTACGCCGTCATTGACCGAGAAGCAGAGCCCGTTAGCCTGTCCCTCGCCGTGGTATGGGTCCTGTCCTATGATTACCACTTTCAGACGGTCGAAGGGGCACTTGTCGAAGGCGCGGAAGATATTGCGGCCTGCGGGAAATATGCGTTGCGATGCGTATTCGGCGCGTACGAAACGTGTCAGTTGCTCGAAATAGGGTTTGTCGAATTCGGGTTGCAGCAGTGCCTTCCAGTCGGCTGCGATCTTAACATCCATGTAAAGAAATCTTAAGTATTTTGTCTTTGTAAAAATATGAAAAAAAGGTAACTTTGCCAACAAATGTTAATGCAAACATTATGAAAAGGCTATTTATGGTGATCCTGCTGCTCGTAGTGGCGGGTCACGGCGTCGAGGCCAAGAAGCCCGCACGTGAGGATTCCAAGGTGAAGAACATTATCTACATGATCGGCGACGGCATGGGTCTGTGTCACGTGTCGATGCTTCAGATCGAGGCGGGGTATGCCCCTACGGCATTCGACCGCGCACAAAATACGGCTCTTATCAAGACCTACTCGGCCAATAACCGCGTAACCGATTCGGCAGCGGCAGGTACTGCCCTTGCGACGGGATATAAGACCAATAACGGAACTATCGGGCAGCTGCCCGACGGCACCCGTGTCGAGTCTATCATGGCCAAGGCCGAGAAGCAGAATTATGCTACGGGCCTTGTGGTGACATGTTATCTGCAGCATGCCACGCCTGCGGCCTTCTATGCACATGTTAAGGGGCGCGGCGATTCGGACCGCATATCGTACGATTTCATGGAGAGCGGTGTCGATGTGGCTTTCGGCGGCGGCAGCAAGATATTCAAGAAGGCCTTCGAAAAGAACGGCGAAGATTATGTCTCACGGCTTAAGGATGATGGCTACAGCGTGATATACGACCAGTCAGAAATGGACGGCATACATTCGGGACGTGTAGTGGGCCTTTTCGCCGAAGAGAACCTGCCCGAATTGAAGGATGGCCGCGGCGATTATCTGGCCCGTGCCACGGAGAAGGCTCTCGAGATCCTCACGGCTGATGTCAAGGCCGACCGCAAGAAGGGCTTTGTAATGATGGTCGAGGGGTCTCAGATAGACTACCGTTCGCATGCCAACGACGTGGAGGGCGTGTTGGCCGAGATGCGCGACTTCGAGAAGGCGGTCAAGGTGGCCATGGACTATGCCGATACACATGAGGGGACGCTGGTTGTGATATGTGCCGACCACGAGACGTCGGGCATGTCGATCCCGAGCAACAAGACCGACTTCACGCTTCCCGAAAGCGGCATCAACTACGATTTCAGTACCTCGAGCCATACGGGAATCATGGTGCCCGTATATCTCTACGGCGCGGGTGCCGAGCAGATAAACGGCATCATGGAGAATACGGAGCTTTCGCAGCGCTTGCAGCAGCTTATCGGTGTAGGGGACAAGTAGTATTGATAATTAAAATAACAGCGGGCGGAGATCATTTGGATCCCCGCCCGCTGTCGTTCATGTGTGTGGCGTTTTGCAATCAGTCGGCAAATGGGTCGAACATCGTGGTGCTGAGGTACTTCTCGGCACGGTCGGGAAAGACGACCACAATGTTGCCGCTCTCGATGTTCTGCGCCGTGCGTATGGCGGCGATCATGGCCGCGCCGCTGCTCATGCCGGCGAAAATGCCCTCGCGTGCGATGATCTGGCGTGCCATCTCGATAGCCTCCTCGCTCTCGATCATCTCCTGACGGTCGATCAGCGACGGATCGTATATCTGCGGTACGATCGCCTCCTCCATATTCTTCAGCCCCTGTATGTAGTGGCCTCGTGTAGGGTGGGCGCAGACAACCTTGATGTCGGGTTTCATCGTGTGCAGGAAGCGCGACAGTCCCATCAGCGTGCCCGACGTACCGACTGCACATACAAGGTAGTCGATCTGTCCCTCAGTCTGCTGCCATATCTCGATGGCCGTATTCTCGTAGTGCGTGAGGTAGTTGGCAGCATTGGCAAACTGGTCGGGCATGTAGTATTTGTCGGGGTTCTCGGCTACCATGCGTCGCGCAAGGCGTATGGCGCCGTCGGTACCCTCATCGGCTGGTGTCAGTATAACCTTGGCCCCGTACGAACGGAGTATCTTGCGCCGCTCGATCGAGACTGCGGAGCTCATTACGATCTCGACCGGATAACCCAGAACAATGCCTGCGATGGCCAGACCGATACCCGTATTTCCCGATGTGGGCTCGATGATGGTCTTGCCCGGGGTGAGCTGCCCGCTCTTGATCGCGGCCTCGACCATACGTACGGCAATGCGGTCCTTGATGCTGCCCGTGGGGTTGAATCCTTCGAGTTTGGCGTATATGTTGACACGCGGATTGGGGCACAGGGCGTTGATTCGAACCATCGGGGTTGAACCTATCGTGTAGAGGATGTTTTTCTTTACCATGATCTCTGGAGGTTTTTCAATCCTCAAAATTATTAAAAAATTTTAATTCCGATTCCGCTGCCCGCTCCATATTGCCTCCTGAACGGCATTTATACGCATAATTGCATATTGTTTCCGTCTGCGTATGTATGAAAATATCGGGCGGATCCGAGTAGGGTCCGCCCGACGGTATCAAGCAGCATGTGCTGTATCAACGCTTTACTTGGCTTCAGCGAAATATTTGTAGAACAGCGGTATGGTCTCGACGCCCTTGCGGAACTGGTCAAGCCCGTAGCTCTCGTTTGGCGAATGGATGGCATCCTCGGCAAGGCCGAAACCGATGAGCAGCGACTTTATGCCGAGCGTCTGCTCGAAGGCGCTGATGATAGGGATCGAACCGCCCGAATAGAATGGCAGGGGACGTTTGCCGAAGGTGTCGAGTATGGCCTTCTCGGCAGCCTTGTATGCGGGCATATCGGTCGGTGCGACGTATGGCATGCCTCCGTGCAGGAAGCTTACCTTGACCTTGACGCTCTTCGGGGCGATAGCCTTGAAGTGCTTCTCGAAGAGTCGTGCGATCTTGCGGAAGTCCTGATTCGGAACCAGACGCATCGATATCTTGGCCGAGGCCTTCGATGGAATGACGGTCTTCGTACCCTCCTCGGTATAGCCGCCCCAGATTCCGTTCACGTCGAGCGAGGGACGCACTCCTGTGCGCTCCATGGTGTTATATCCGGCCTCGCCCTCGACGTCGCCGATGGCAAGCGAGCGTTTGTAGTCGCGCAGCGAGAATGGCACCTTGTTGAATGCCTTGCGTTCGGTGGGCGTAAGCTCGCGCACGTCGTCGTAGAAGCCCGGTATGGTGACACGTCCGTTCTCGTCGACGAGCGATGCTACGAGTCGAGCCAGAACATTTGCGGGGTTTGCCACGGCTCCGCCGAAGAGGCCCGAATGGAGATCCTTGTCGGGACCCGTAACCTCGACCTCCATATATGTAAGGCCGCGCAGGCCGCATGTGATCGACGGCGTCTGCATCGAGATCATCGAGGTATCCGATACGAGGATTATGTCGGCCTTGAGCATCTTCTTGTGCTCGGCGCAGAACTTGTAAAGGCTGTGCGAGCCGATCTCCTCCTCGCCCTCGAGCATGAACTTCACGTTGCACGGCAGCGAATCGGTGGCGCACATGGCCTCGAATGCCTTCACGTGCATGAAAGACTGCCCCTTGTCGTCGTCGGCGCCGCGGCCCCATATACGTCCATCCTTTATGACGGGCTCGAATGGGTCTGTCTGCCACTCCTCGCGCGGGTCGACGGGCATGACGTCATAGTGCCCGTAGACGAGCACCGTCTTGGCCTTGGGGCTGATGATCTTCTCGGCGAAAACCACGGGGTTGCCATCCGTCGGCATAACCTCTGCATGGTCGACTCCAGCCTTGACCAAAGCTGCGGCAAGCCACTCGGCGCAGCGCTGCATGTCGGGCTTATGCTCCGATTGGGCGCTTATCGAAGGTATGCGCAGAAGTTCGAAGAGCTCCTCGATGAACTTGTCGCCGTTACGGTCGATATACTCTTTTACCTTTTCCATTGTTGTCGTGTTTTATGGTTACTTTATTCCGCATATACCCTTTATCTCGGCGATGAAGCGGGCCGCCAGAGCATCCGCCTCCTCGGGTGAGCGGGCCTCGGTATAGACGCGGATTATAGGCTCGGTGTTCGACTTGCGCAGATGTACCCAGTTATCCGGAAAATCGATCTTGACACCGTCTATATCGTTCACCTTTTCACCGGCATAACGGGTCTTCATCTCGTGCAGGACTTTATCCACGTCGATCTCCGGTGTAAGCTGTATCTTGTTCTTCGAGGCGTAGTATGCCGGATAGGTCGCGCGCAGTTCGGTCATCGTCATGCCCTTCTTCACGAGGAATGTCAAGAAGAGTGCCACACCTACCAGAGCGTCGCGTCCGTAGTGCAGGGCGGGATATATGACTCCGCCGTTGCCCTCGCCGCCGATTACGGCGCCCGTCTGTTTCATCTTTGCCACGACGTTCACTTCGCCTACGGCCGAAGCCTCGTAGTGGCCGCCGTGAGCCTCGGTGACATCACGCAGTGCACGCGACGAGCTGAGGTTCGAGACCGTATTTCCGGCTCCGGCCGAGAGAATGTAGTCGGCAACAGCTACGAGCGTATACTCCTCGCCGAACATCTCGCCGTTCTGGCATACGAGTGCGAGGCGGTCGACATCGGGGTCGACAACGACACCAAGGTCGGCCTTCTCGCGGACGATAACCTCCGATATCTGGGTCAGGTTCTCGGGCAGCGGCTCGGGGTTGTGCGCAAAGTGGCCGTCGGGGGTGCAATTAAGCTCCACAACCTCGCAGCCCAACTGACGCAGCAGACGCGGGATGACGATGCCGCCGACGGAATTGACCGCGTCGACAACGACCTTGAAGTGGCGTGCGCGTACTGCCTCGACGTCTACCATCTTGAGCGCAAGCACCTGTGCTATGTGTGTGTCGTTGAAGTCTTCCCGAAGTATTACCTTACCCAAAGCATCAACCGTGGGGTAGTCGAATGTCTCCTGCTCGGCCAGCGCGAGGACGCGTTTGCCCTCGGCGTCATTGAGGAACTCGCCGTGCTCGTTGAGCAGCTTGAGCGCATTCCACTGCTTGGGGTTATGCGAGGCGGTGATAATGATGCCGCCGTCGGCCTTGTGTGTAATTACTGCCATCTCGGTGCCCGGGGTGGTGCAGAGACCAACGTTTATAACGTCGGCGCCGCATCCCATGAGTGTGCCTTCGATGATGTCGTTGACCATCGCGCCCGAAATGCGGGCGTCGCGGCCGACCACGACTGTGAGACGTTTGCCTCCGTGCTTCTCGCTCATGAAGCGAACGTACGCCGTTGTGAACTTGACGATGTCGATAGGGGTCAGGTTATCGCCCTGAGTGCCGCCGATCGTACCTCTGATGCCTGAGATTGATTTGATTAGTGTCATTTTGATATGTGTTCTATGTTTGTCGGTACGGTTTGAAAAAGGTTGTTTTATTTTGTAATTCGAGGTAAATATATTATTTTTATGCCACATAAAAAAGCCAAACCGATAAAAAAACGTCAAATGTCAAAGAGAATTATCCCTTCTTCCGAGTTGATTATCAACGACGACGGAACGGTGTTCCATCTGCATCTGAAGCCCGAACAGATAGCCGATACGGTTATTTTGGTCGGGGATCCGGCGCGTGTGGAGCTCATAGCGTCGCGTTTCGACGAACGGGAGTGCCGTGCGGCAAACCGCGAGTTCATAACGGTGACGGGACGCTATCGCGGAAAACGTATGAGCGTGCTCTCGACAGGCATTGGCGTGGGCAATATCGACATATCGGTTACGGAGTTGGATGCGCTGGCCAACATCGACTTCGCCACTCGGACCGTAAAGGAGCGGTTTCGCCGTCTGACGTTGGTGCGTCTGGGTACGTCGGGAGCGTTGCAGCCCGATATAGCGTTGGGAGATGTGGTATTCTCGCGCACGTCTGTCGGCTTTGACGGCCTGCTGAACTACTATAAGGGCCGCAACGAGGTGTGCGATCTGGATATCGAGCTTGCCTTCATGGCACACACGGGCTGGAGCGACCTGCTGCCTAAACCCTATTTCGTGGACGCCTCGCCCGAGTTGCGCGACCTGTTTGCCGACTCGACCGTCGAGGGTATCACCATAGCCGCACCCGGCTTCTATGCCCCGCAGGGACGTTGGGTGCGTCTGCAACCAGCCGACAGCGATCTGAATGCCAAGATCGAGTCGTTCCGTTACGACGGCCGCCGCATCACCAACTTCGAGATGGAGGGGTCGGCGCTGGCAGGCCTCGCGGCCTTGATGGGTCACCGTGCGGCCACGTTGTGCACCATTATTGCACAGCGGGTATCGCGCGACGCCAATACCGATTACCGCCCCTATGTGGAGCGTATGATCGATATGGCGCTGGATAAGTTGGCCTCGGTGGCAGGCAATGAATGAACAACAATGAAAACACTATATCAGAGATGAAATTTACAGTATCAAGTTCAGCCTTGTTGTCGCTTCTGGCAACCAATGGCAAAGTCATAAGCAATAAGAGTTCGATCCCCATTCTGGAGTATTTCCTCATGGAGCTCAAAGATGGACAGCTTACCGTGACGACATCCGATCTGGAGACCTCGCTCATAGGTTCCATCGCCGTCGACAACGTCGAGCGAGAGGGTACCATAGCCGCTCCGGCCAAGTTGATGCTCGACTCGTTGAAGGAGTTCCCGGAGGTGCCTCTGGTGATTGAGGTGAACGATACGACGTGGGAGATACAGATCACGTGGAGCAGCGGCCACCTCTCGATTCCGGGAGCCAGCGCTATCAGCTACCCGTCGATACAGTCCATTACTACAGAGAGCAAGACGTTGACGATGGATGTTGATATGTTGGTCAACGGAATCAACAAGACGATCTTCGCCACGGCCGATGACGAGTTGCGCCCCGTCATGAACGGTATCTATTTCGACTTCGAACCTTCATCGCTCACGTTCGTAGCTACGGATGCACACAAACTGGTCAAGTATACGGCCGAGAACAGCGTTGACTTCTCGTCGTCGTTCATCCTGCCCAAGAAGCCTGCCAACCTGCTCAAGACTTTGCTGCTCAAGGAGGAAGACCCCGTAAAGGTAACCTTCGACGCCAAGAACGTGACCTTCGAACTCAAGTCTTTCCGTCTGGTTTGCCGCCTTATCGAGGGCACCTACCCGAGCTACAATGCCGTGATACCCACGGCCAACCCCAACAAGGTGCTGATCGACCGCGTCGAGTTCCTGAACGGCATCAAGCGTGTGGCCGTATGTTCGAACCCCACGACAAACCTTATCCGCATGGATATCGCCGACAACCGCATCAACCTGACGGCTCAGGACATAGACTTCTCGGTATCGGCCAATGAGACCATCTCGTGCAGCTATGACGGCGACCCCGTGACGATAGGTTTCAAGTCGACGTTCCTGATCGAGATACTGTCGAATATCGACACTCCGACCGTTACGGTGGAGTTGGCCGATTCGACCCGCGCCGGCGTCTTCAAGCCCGTATATGACGACAAGCAGAACAGCGAGACGCTCATGCTGCTCATGCCGATGATGATAAACGCATAACGCAACTGCAGAGATGGAGTTGAACCTCAAACGTCCGATCGTATTTTTCGATCTGGAGACTACGGGCGTGGATCCGGCGAAGGATCGTATCGTGGAGATCTCGATGGTGAAGATCATGCCCGACGGCAGCGAAGATGTGCGCACGCGTCTGATAAACCCGCAGATGCACATCCCCGAAACCTCGACGGCCATACATGGCATTACGGATGACGACGTACGCGATGCGCCGACTTTTGCCCAAATAGCCAAGTCGTTGTACAAGTTTATCGAGGGGTGCGACTTCGGCGGCTTCAACTCCAACCGTTTCGATCTGCCGATGCTGGTGGAGGAGTTCCTGCGCGCGGGTGTGGATGTCGATTTCAAGCGCCGCCGTTTCATCGACGTACAGAATATCTTCCACAAGATGGAGCAGCGCACGCTGGTCGCGGCATACAAGTTCTACTGCGGCAAGGATCTGGCGGACGCCCACTCGGCCGAAGCCGATACGATGGCTACATACGAGGTGCTGAAGGCTCAGCTGGACCGTTATCCCGAATTGCAGAACGATGTGCAGTATCTGGCCGACTTTTCGGCCCGCGGCGAAACGGCCGACTATGCGGGGCGTATCGCATACAACGAAAAGGGGCAGGAGATATTCGCCTTCGGCAAACACAAGGGCCGCGTCGTGAGCGAGGTCTTTGCCGAGGAGCCGAGCTACTATTCGTGGATGATGAACGGCGACTTCCCGCTCTATACCAAGAAGGTGATTACGGAGATACGGTGCCGTGACAAGAAAAATTAGATTTATGAATCTTTTCAAGCGACTGATAACCCTTGCTGTCTTCTCTTCGGCCGTTGTCGGCTGGGTGGGTGCTGAGGCTATCCCTCCGATAGACAAGACGCCCGTCATAGTCTTCATCAACGGCAAGAAGTACTATATACATACGGTCAAGGCGGGCGATACGCTCTATTCGATAGCCAAGGCCTACGATGTTAGCGAGGCGGCAATCAAGGAGTGCAACCCTTCTTCGGTGGACGGCCTTAAGATCGACCAGACGATAAAGATACCCGTGCCGGAGAAGGTGCAGGCCGAGGCCCGCGCCGAGAAGAAGCGCAAGCGCGAATACCTCAACCACAAGATCAAGGCCGGAGAGACGCTCTACGGCATAGCGCGCGACTACAATATATCGGTTGCGACGCTCATGGAGGATAATCCCGACGTGAACCCCCAGACGCTGATCATAGGCCAGACGCTGTGGGTGCGCAAGGCCGAGATCGGATCTTCGTCGGAGCAGGAGGCCAAGGCCGATATGGCCGAGTATGCCGACAATCTGAACAAGGCGACCGATGACGGATATATATACCATGTGGTGATGCCCGGCGAGACGATCTATTCGCTTGCACGTCGTTTCGGTATTACGGAGAATGAGTTTGTGGCCATGAACGATGTGGACGGCGGGCTTAAGTCGGGTGCCGTGGTGCGTGTACCCGATCCCGACCACAACATCAAGCAGGTTGCCGAGTTGGCTGAGGCGGATGCCGCAAAGGAGCAGGCGCAGCCTGCGGGCGGACGCCATGCAGGGAATGTGTCGTTCCGTGCCATACCTTCGAGCGAGACGCTCGAAGTGGCGCTTATGCTTCCGCTGGAGGTGTCGTCGCGCCCAAATGCCAGCTATGTGGAGTTCTATCAGGGATTCCTGCTGGGTCTCGAAGAACTCAAGGAGCAGGGCCGCGGCGCCGTGAACCTCACACTCTACAATACGGCCCATGACCAGCTCAAGGTGCAGCAGATAGTGGGCAGCGAGAGTTTTGCCTCGACGGATCTGATCGTAGGCCCCGTATATGAGGACGAGTTGAAGCCCGTGGTGGATTTTGCCGAGGCCAACGGCGTACCTGTCGTTTCGCCATTGGCCAACCTGTCGGCCGTGGAGAGCCCGACACTATTCCAGCTCGCTCCGGCTGCGGAGAACAAATACGACAAGATAGACAATCTTATTGACGGCGGCCGTGACATATATCTGATCTACGCCTCGGCAAACGATGGTGAGTTCGAAAAGGAGATTCTGGCCGAGTTGGAGGGCAAGCCCCGTTACAGTTACACATACTCTTACAACCAGCGTTCCATATTCACGCCGCGTGACGCCTCGTCGCCCGCAATATCGGATATGGCTGATGTATTGAAGGGCGAGCGTCCGTGCCTGTTTATCGTTCTGGCCAATTCGGAGACCGACGTGGACCGTATTCTGGGTACCATATCTTCGGCCAACACCTCGATCGTGGAGCGCGGAACCAAGAGTGCGCAATATGTAGTCCTCGGCACCTCGCGCTGGGGCCGGTTCAACAATATCGACCATACCTCGTTCTTCAATAACAACGTGGTGATGATCTCGACCTATCATGCCAAGCGCGACTCGGAAGCCGTGCGCGACTTCGACAGCCGCTATATCGAGACATACGGCATGTTGCCGTCGCTATACTCATACCGCGGTTACGACGCGGCGATGATCTTCGTTGCGGGTATGCGCTCGGACATAGAGTACCGTATGCTCGACAAGCGTTATGCTCCGCTGCAGACCGAATACAAGTTCCGGCAGACGGGCGAGGGCGGCCGATATGTGAATCAGGAGTGGATGCGTGTGAATTACAACAGCAACTATACGATAACACTCGAATAGGCGATCGAACGATGATTTAACAGACGATGCCCGGTAACAGCAACATAATACCCGAAAAGACGATCGAACGGTTGAGCGAATACCGTCGTACGCTGCTCGCATGCCACAGGCAGGGGGTGACGCATATCTTCTCGCACGTGCTGGCGGGAATGCACGGCATCACGGCAGTGCAGGTGCGGCGCGATCTGATGCTCATAGGTTTCTCGAGCGATACGAAGAAGGGCTATGACGTGAAGGTGCTCATCGATTTCATCAACAACATTCTCGACAGCGAGAATGTGATGAACATAGGCATTATCGGTATGGGGCACCTCGGGCAGGCCATAACCAAATATTTCAACGGCAAGGGCCTCAAGTTGCGTATCGTGGCCTCGTTCGACGTGGACGAGAACAAGGTAGGATCCTCGATAGATGACATCCCGTGTTACCACATGGACCGTTTCGAGGAGGTGGTCGAGGCGATGGACATAAGCATCGCGGTGATATGTTCGCCGACGCGTGTGGCGCCGTCGCTGGTCGTACCCATAATTAACGCCGGTATAAAGGGCGTATTGAACTTTACCTCGGCGCCGCTGAGTTTTCCGCACGGTATCGTCTCGGAGAACTATGACATTACGACCATTCTGGAGAAGGTGGCCTACTTTGTCAAGGAGTCGGAGGAGCGTGACAACAAAGGTTGATCTGTATTGCGCTCTTGCCAGTATGGAACGAATTGCAGACGGGGGACATTCAAGCGGAAATGAGGACTCGCCGATTCGGACTATTGTGAAAGGCTGGCAATTGCTGTCGGTATACGGAATAAATAACTCTTGTTTTGCGTAGCGCGGATGATTGGCGCTCTACAATGAATCTATTGCAGGAATGAGAATATTCAGAGGGTTCGGTGAGATCCCGCAACTCAAATACGGTGTGGCGACGATAGGGTCGTTCGACGGCGTACACAGCGGCCACATGGAGTTGTTGCGCCGCGTGAACGAAATAGCCGCGCAACATGGCGGCGAGAGTATGGTTGTCACGTTCGAGCCCCATCCGAGATATGTATTGGGTTCGGGTGAAAGGCTGCGGCTGTTGAGTACGCTCGATGAGAAGATCGTGCTGTTAGGACGTGCCGACATAGATGCCGTTGTGGTTGTGCCGTTCACCGTGGAGTTCAGCCACACGTCGCCGCGCGAGTTTATCGAGCGCGACATCGTCGGCAGCGGCATACGCTCGCTGGTTGTAGGGTACAATCACCGTTTCGGATATAACAAGGAGGGTGACTACAACTATCTTGAGGCTCGCAGCGTGGGTCTCGACGTACACATGGTCGAGCAGCAACAGATCGACAGCAGCAAGGTCAGCTCGACAATCATACGTCAGGCCGTGGCAAAAGGAATGATGGAGAAGGCGCGGCAGCTGTCGGGACACCCATATCTGATTCTGTGCGATGTTTCGGCTGATGGCTTGGTCTCGGGCGTGGGCGAGCACAAGTTGCTTCCGGCCGACGGGCGTTATGATGCCGTCGTAAACGGAAAGCCTGCCGAGGTTGAAATCTCAGACGGCGTGTTGCGTATATGCGATACGGGTTTCAGCGGCAGGGTAGAGATCGAATTGTAGGATTTGTTTTGTCGGTCGAACGCCGACGAATAACATAGGAATAAGAAATGGCAATAGTATCGTTTGAACATAAGGTCCGTGTACGGTATAAGGATACCGACCAGATGGGGATAATGCACCACTCGAACTATATCGTACTATATGAGATGGCACGTACCGAATGGCTGCGCGACATAGGATTGACATACGCCGAGATCGAACGCCGCGGCATAATGTCGCCCATAATAGAGGTCGAGTCGCGTTATCTGGCGCCGGCGTATTATGACGAGGTGCTGACGGTGCGCGTCAGTCTGGACGAGATGCCCACGGCAAAGATGGTGATCCGCAGCGAGGTGTTCAACGAGAAGGGTGCCTTGATCAATCGCGGGTCGGTGACGTTGGGATTCATGCATGCCGATACGCGTCGTGCGTGCCGTGCCCCCGAGTGGTTCATGAGCGCGCTGAACCAATATAGCGAGAAACAGAACAACCTCAAGTGACAATATGAAGCATAAGAGAGAAAAGAATCACAGCCACCGTGTGGGATTGGCAGTATGTGTGTATATTGCCTCCGTAATAGCATTTTTCGCGGTTCGTTATTCGGCCTTATATCCGTCGAACAGATGGATTGTGGCCCTGCCCGCTATCGTGGCTGCGGTTTTTACGTTGCTTCATTACCGTCGCGGCGGCATATTCATCCCGCTGGCTCTCGTAGCCTCTGCGGCCGGAGATCTGATGGGGGCACAGCATATATTTATCGCGCAGGTGGCCTATTTCGCTTTGGCGCATGTCTTCTATATCGTCGATTTCAGCCGCGCGGCTTCGTGGCGCGGACGTTGGGCGCGTCTTGCGGCTCTGGCTGTCGTGGCGGGCGGTTATCTGTGGCTTATATTGAGCCATATTGAGTCCGCGGCCGAGATGGCTGCCGTCGGTATATATGGCGTGATCATCTTCCTTATGGCCGCGTGCGCCGTAACACAGGTGCGCCGCCATGCCGTGTGGTATGCCGTGGCGGCTCTGTTGTTTGTCTTCTCGGACGGTTTGATCGTATTCAACAAATATGTTGCGGCGGTGCCGTGTGAGGATGTGCTGGTAATGGTGACCTACTATGCCGCTCAGGGAATGTTCGCATATCTGATGATCGGCCGCAACATGAGCCGCGACTGACACTTTATCCTTCAGCTTGTCTGCCAAGTTTGACCTGCATGTGCCAAAATGTCACCCGCAGGGCGATGGCACATACTTTGTTCATGGTATGTGCAGAAATAAATCAAAAAAACAGATAAGCGATGAAAAACGGTAAAATCGGAGTGACGACGGAAAACATATTCCCCGTCATCAAAAAATTCCTCTATTCGGATCATGAGATTTTCCTTCGTGAGCTGGTTTCGAACGCTGTGGATGCTACGCAGAAACTCAAGACGCTGGCCGCGAAGAGCGAGTTCGGTGGTGAGTTGGGCGATCTGACCATACACGTCAGTGTCGATCCTGCGGCCAAGACCCTTACTGTCACCGATCGAGGTATAGGTATGACGGCCGAGGAGATAGACCGTTATATCAATCAGATAGCCTTCTCGAGTGCCGAGGAGTTTCTGGCCAAGTATAAGGATCAGGCCATAATCGGACACTTCGGTCTGGGATTCTACTCGTCGTTCATGGTGGCTGACAAGGTGGAGATATTCACCCGCTCGTACAAGGAGGAGGGTAAATATGTACACTGGAGCTGCGACGGCTCGCCCGAGTACTCGATGGAAGAGGTCGAGGGTGAACATGACCACGGTACGACCATCGTGCTTCATGTTGCGGATGATTGCAGCGAATACTGCGAGGCATCGAAGGTCGAGGAGCTGCTTAAGAAGTATTGCCGCTTCCTGCCTGTGCCCATTGCCTTCGGCAAGGTGAAGGAGTGGAAGGACGGCAAGTATGTCGACACGGACAAGGACAATGTCATCAACGACGTCGATCCTCTGTGGACGCGCAAGCCTACCGACATCACGGAGCAGCAGTACAAGGATTTCTACCACGAGCTCTACCCGCTTAGCGAGGATCCACTCTTCTACATACACATGAATATCGACTACCCGTTCAATCTGACCGGTATTCTCTACTTCCCGAAGATACGCAACAACTTCGAGATACAGAAGAACAAGATACAGCTCTACTGCAATCAGGTCTTTGTTACGGATCAGGTCGAGGGTATCGTTCCGGAGTACCTGACGCTGCTTCACGGTGTGATCGATTCGCCCGATATTCCGTTGAACGTATCGCGCAGCTACCTGCAGAGCGATTCGAACGTCAAGAAGATATCGAGCTACATCACGCGTAAGGTTGCCGACCGTCTGAAGGAGCTATTCACGACGATGCGTGCCGACTACGAGAAGAAGTGGGACGATCTGAAGATATTCATCGAGTACGGTATTCTGACCGACGACAAGTTTGCCGAGAAGGCCGAGGATTTCATGCTTCTGAAGTCTACCAGCGGCAAATATTTCACGGCCAAGGAGTATGTGGATCTGGTAAAGGAGAACCAGACCGACAAGAACAATACGGTCATCCTGCTCTATGTGGACGATCCCGTCGAGAAGCACAGTTTCCTCGAGTCGGCCAAGTCGAAGGGTTACGACGTTCTGGAGATGAACGGCCCGCTGGACAGCCACTACATCAACTGGTACGAGTCGAAGAACCAGAACGTACGGTTCGAGCGTGTGGACAGCGACGTGATCGAGAAGTTGATCCAGAAGGGCGATCAGGTATCCATGTCGCTTACGGAGGCCCAGCAGGAGATCATGCGTCCCGTCTTCGAGAGCCAGCTGCCCAAGGACGACAAGATCACCTACAATATCGCGTTCGAGGCCATGGCGGCCGACGAGGCTCCTGTCGTGATCACGCAGAACGAGTTCATGCGCCGTATGAAGGATATGGCGAGGGTGAGCGGCGGCGGCATGAGCCAGTTCTACGGCCAGATGCCCGATAACTTCACCATAGCCGTGAATGGCAACCACCCGATTGTGATCGACATTCTGGGCAAGGTGGAGAAGGAGTACGGCGACAAGCTCAAGACCATAACCAAGAAGATCGATGCGGCCGTAGCCGAGGAGAAACGTTTCGAGGAGACGGTCAAGGATAAGAAGGAGGCCGACCTTACGCCCGAGGAGAAGTCGATGCGCGAGGAGCTCTCGAAGAAGGTCGTCACGCTGCGTGACGAGCGCAACGAGCGTCTGCGCGAGATAGGCAAGGGCAGTGATCTGGTTCGTCAGATCATCGATCTGGCCCTGCTCTCGAACGGTATGCTGAAGGGTAAGAACCTTTCGGACTTCATACAGCGAAGCATATCGCTCATCGAGAAATAGTGTCTTGAAGGGTTATTATACGGTATGTGCCGCGGCATACAGGTTTTAAGGCCTGTGTGCCGCGGCTTTTTTGTTATATATTTCGTTGCTAATCTAACCGGCCAGCCCGCAAGTTTTGTCTCGGAGGGTGGCCGTGCATAAGAAAAAATGGCTAAATTTGTTGTTGCAAGCGATGCAGGCGGCATTTTGCCGCTCTGCTTTGCGGAGGAACTTCGACCGATAAACTACAATAACCGGATAAATCAATGAAGAGAACACTTTTGCTGTTTTTGGCCCTCGTGTGCCCGGCCGCGCGGATAGTTGCGGCGGATGACGGGCCGAAAATGAAACTTTGGTATCAGTCGCCTGCCAATGCGGCGGTGAAGGACGGCACGGATGCTTGGACGGACGATGTCGAGTGGTTGAAGGCGCTGCCTTTGGGAAACGGGTCGCTCGGGGCGATGGTCTTCGGTGACGTGCCGATGGAGCGCATACAACTCAACGAGGAGACCATGTGGTCGGGCAGCCCGCAGCATAGCGACAATCCGGTTGCGGCCGAGAATCTGCAACGCATACGTCAGCTGTTATTCGAGGGTCGCTACCGCGAGGCTACGGAGCTTACGAACCGCACGCAGGTGTGTACGGGTGCAGGTTCGGGTTCGGGCAACGGCAAGGATGTCCCGTACGGTAGTTTCCAGACGTTGGGCGATCTGTGGATAGACTTTGACTGCAAGGATGAATATACGGATTATTACCGTGACCTCGACCTTGAGACAGCCGTCGCAACTGTCTCATATACGCAGGACGGCGTCAGGTATCGCCGTGAGATCTTTGTCAGCAGGCCCGATCAGGTTATGGTTGTACGTATGACGGCCGACCGACGCGGAGCGTTGTCGTTCACGTGCCGCATGACGCGGCCGGAGCGTTTCACAACCTCGTGCGAGGATGGGCAGCTGGTTATGAGCGGTGCGCTCAATGACGGCTACGGAGGCTCCAATATGCGATATATGGCACGCCTGAAGGCTGTCACGCGCGGCGGCGAGACATCTTGTACGGATGACGCATTGCGTGTCAGCGGTGCCGACGAGGTGATCCTGCTGTTGGCGGCATCAACCGATTACCGTCTCGACTATCCGTTGTACAAGGGGCGCGACTATGTGAACATCACGCGCCGCGCGATCGAACAGGCCGGGCATAAGTCATATACGTCGCTTCTGAAAGCACATCTGAAGGAGTATGAACCATATTTCGACCGCGTGTCGCTGCGTCTGGGAGGGGACGAGTCGCAGGATATACCCACAGACGAGCGTCTCGAGCGGGTAAAGCAGGGCGCGGATGACGAGCATCTGTGCGAGTTGATGTTCCAGTACGGGCGTTACCTGCTCATAGCGTCGTCACGCCCGGGAACTATGCCCGCGAACCTTCAGGGTATATGGGCCAACAAGGTTCAGACGCCGTGGAACGGCGACTATCACACCAATGTCAACATACAGATGAACTATTGGCCGGCCGAGGTTGCAAACCTCTCGGAGTGCCAGCTGCCGCTGTTCGATCTCATCGCTTCGCTGGTCAAGCCCGGTCATGAGACCGCACGCGTGCAGTATGGCATGGGCGGATGGGTCGTGCATCCGATAACCAACATCTGGGGTTACACTTCACCCGGCGAATCGTCGTCGTGGGGTATGCACCCGGGAGGTACGGGGTGGCTGTGCCAACATATATGCGAGCACTACCGTTTTACGGGTGACAAGGATTTTCTGCAGCGTATGTATCCCGTACTGAAGGGTGCCGTGGAGTTCTATCTCGACTGGCTTACGGTAGATCCTCGCAGCGGCAAACTCGTGTCGGGGCCTGCGGCCTCGCCCGAGAATTCGTTTGTGGCACCCGACGGCAGCCGTGCGCAGATAAGCATGGGGCCGACACATGACCAGCAGGTGATTTGGCAGCTGTTCGACGACTTCGGAATGGCCAGCCGCGAGCTGGGCATAGATGATGATCTCGTGCATCGCGTCGCTGTGGCCAAGGCGAACCTCGCACCCACGAAGATAGGCCATGACGGCCGCATCATGGAGTGGGCCGAGGAGTTCGAGGAGGTGGAGCCCGGACATCGCCACATATCACATCTGTTTGCCGTACATCCGGGCGCGCAGATAAATATGTTGCAGACGCCCGAGTTGGCAGCAGCGGCGGGCAAGTCGATGGATTACCGTATAGCGCACGGCGGCGGACATACGGGGTGGAGCTCGGCATGGCTCATCATCCAATATGCGCGGCTGCTGCGCGGCGAGCAGGCCAAGGGCAGCCTCGATACGGTGCTGCGCCGCTGCGTAATGCCAAACCTGTTCACGCAGCATCCGCCTTTCCAGATGGATGCCAATTTCGGTACTACGGCCGGCATTGCCGAGATGCTGTTGCAGAGCCACGTCTACGACAATGGTGCATACGTTCTGCAGCTGCTGCCTGCATTGCCTGCGGCATGGCCCGACGGTGAGTTTACGGGTCTTAAGGCCCGCGGCGGCTTCGAGGTCTCGGCGCGGTGGCAGGCGGGACGTATGGTGGAGTTGCATGTCAAGTCGCTTTTGGGCAACGATTTCCGTGTATGGTACGACGGCGACTATATAGCCTCGGGAAAGATCGGTCGCGGAAAGACTTGGGTATGGCGCAGCCGATAGATCGTATATTGCAGTGATAATGCTAAACAGAAATCGGGCGTCTCTCAAACGAGAGATGCCCGCTTCTCTTTAGGCCTGATTGTCGCGCGGCTTAGAGCAGGGCGTCGATCTTGGCCTTGAGGTTCTCCTTGGTGGTGGCGCCTACGACCTTGTCCACAACCTGACCGTCTTTTATGAAGAGTACGGTGGGGATATTGCGTACGCGGTATTGTGCTACCAGATCGTCATTCGACTCGACGTCGCACTTGCCGATAACGACACGGTCGGCGTACTCGCCTGCAAGTTCCTCGATGAAGGGTGCTATCATGCGGCAGGGACCGCACCACTCGGCCCAGAAATCGATGACGACGGGTTTGCCCGATGCGAGAGTCGATTCGTAATTGTCTTTGGTGATTGCTAATGCCATAATTAATCTGTTTTTAGTGTTATGATAACGTGTATTTTAGTTCATTCGTATCCAGATAGTCCATCAATTGCGGTGTAAGAGCCACTTTGTAGCGTTTCGAATAGAGGTTCAGATTCACGCCCTGCGCCGGATCGTATATCGTGGTACGCACAATGGTGTTGCCCTTGTTGTGGCGTATGTTCTCGGCGAAGTCGTCGATGAAACTCTTCGTCAGCTCCTCGATCGGAATGGATATGTGTATCTCCTTTATCATCGTGTCGCGCATCTCCGACAGTTGCGACATTGACAGTACCTTGAACTCCAGTTCATTGCCGTCTCCGTATGGGCGCGGCTGCACTTTACCCTTGACGAAGAGGAAATAGTTGGGGTACATGAATGGCCGGAAGTTCTCGTAATCCTTGCCGAAGAGTGCGAATTCGTGTGTGCCGTTATAGTCCTCCATTGTAAACTTGCCCCAGTGGCGGCCGGTTTTTGTCGTGAGATCCTGCACGGCGGTAACGACTCCTGCTACGCCTATCTCCTGACCGTTGAACGGCTCGAGATCGGCCAGATCGCTCAGCTGGGCCTTGCACATGTGGTTTACTATGAAGGCGTAGTCGTCCAGCGGGTGCGCCGAGAGATAGAGCCCGATCATCTCACGCTCCTTGTTGAGTACCTGCAACTGGTTCCAATCTTCGGCTACGGGTGTGGTCGGAGGTTGTATGTCGATGACGGCGCCGCCGCCGAAAAGGCTCTGCTGTGAGTTCTGGCGCTCGGCCTGCACGCGCTGCCCGTAACGCATCAACTGCTCGATGAACGAGAGCGGGCTGCTGCTGCGCGGATCCACGGCGAAGAACTTGCTGCGATGGAAATCTATTATCGAGTCGAACCCGCCGGCATAGGCTATGTTCTCCATACACTTGCGGTTGACAAGATTGAAGTTCACGCGCTCGACAAAGTCATATATATTCTTGTATGGGCCGTTACTGTTGCGCTCGTCTATAATCGAACGCACGGCGGCTTCTCCCACGCCCTTCACGGCCGCAAGGCCGAAACGTATGTCACCCGACTTGTTCGACGAGAATGTCTGCTCCGACTCGTTCACGTCGGGCCCCATGACCTTTATGCCCATGTGTTTACACTCTGTCATATAGGCCGTGAGAGTCTTTATATCGGTAAGGTTGCGGCTCAGCAGCGCTGCCATATATTCCGACGGGTAGTTGGCCTTGAGGTATGCCGTCTGGTATGCCACCCACGAGTAGCACGTTGCGTGCGATTTATTGAAGGCATACGAGGCGAACTTCTCCCAGTCGGCCCATATCTTCTCCAGAATCTGCGGGTCGTGGCCGTTCTTGCGGCCGCCCTCGATGAACTTGGGCTTCAAGTGATCCAGTTTGTCCTTGAGCTTCTTACCCATGGCCTTGCGCAGCGTGTCCGACTCGCCGCGGGTGAAGCCAGCCAAAAGGCGCGACAGCAGCATGACCTGCTCCTGATATACCGTGATGCCGTAGGTATCCTTCAGGTATTTCTCCATCAGGTCTATGTCGTAGACGATGGGTTTGCGGCCGTGCTTGCGGTCAATGAAGTCGGGAATGTAATCCATCGGGCCCGGACGGTAAAGGGCGTTCATGGCGATCAGATCCTCGAAGGTCGAAGGTTTCAGCTCGCGCAGGTATTTCTGCATGCCGGGCGACTCGAACTGGAACGTACCGATAGTGCGTCCGTCACAGTATAGCTTGTATGTCGCAGGATCGTTTATGTCTATATGGTCGATATCGACCGCAATCCCCTTCGTATGCTTTATGTTGGCTACGGCATCCTTGATGATCGACAGGGTCTTGAGTCCGAGGAAGTCCATCTTGATAAGGCCCGTATCCTCGATTACCGATCCCTCATACTGCGTCACGAGCATCTTTTCGCCCGTCTCCTTGTCGTCGGCCGTACTTACGGGCACCCAGTCGGTAATGTCGTCACGGCAGATGATCGTACCGCAGGCGTGCACGCCCGTGTTGCGGACGTTGCCTTCGAGCATCTTGGCATATTTGATCGTGTCGCTCAGGATGGGGTCCGATGACTGCTCGGCCGCCTTCAATTCGGGTACATACTCGATGGCGTTGACAAGATTGACCTTCTTGTCGGGAATGCGGTCAGGCACCAGTTTGCACAAGCGGTCCGACTCCTTGAGCGGCAGCTTCTGCACGCGCGCGACGTCCTTCAGAGCCATCTTCGTGGCCATGGTGCCGTAGGTGATGATATGGGCGACCTTCTCCTTGCCGTACTTCTGTGTCACCCAGTTGAGCACACGGCCGCGGCCGTCGTCATCGAAGTCGATGTCAATATCGGGCAGCGAGATACGGTCGGGATTGAGGAAGCGCTCGAACAGCAGATCGTACTTTATGGGGTCAATCTGCGTAATTCCGAGGCAGTAGGCTACGGCCGAACCTGCAGCCGAACCACGTCCCGGACCGACCGAGACGTCAAGCTCTTCGCGGGCGGCGCGGATGAAGTCCTGCACGATAAGGAAGTATCCCGGGAAACCCATCGTCTTCATTATGTGAAGTTCGAACTTCAGACGCTCGGCAATATCCGGCGACAAGGGGTCTCCGTATACCTTGCGCGCACCGTCCATCGTCAGCTTGGTCAGGTAGTCAGCCTCGAGTTTTATACGGTAGAGGCGGTCATAGCCGCCCAGTTTGTCGATCTTCTTTCGGGCATCCGCCTCGCTCATGGTGACATTGCCGTTCTCGTCGCGTGTGAACTCGTTGAAGAGATCCTCCTCCGTGAAACGCTCGCGGTACTCGGCTTCCGTGCCGAATGTCTCCGGTATGGCGAACGTCGGCATGATGGGGGCATGGTCGATGGAGTAGTTCTCGACTTCGTTGCATATATCGACCGTATTGGTCAGCGCCTCGGGTATGTCACCGAAGATGGCGTTCATCTCGGCACGGGTCTTCATCCACTCCTGCTTCGAGTAGAGCATGCGCTTGGGGTCGTCCAGATCCTTGCCCGTACTGAGGCATATAAGACGGTCGTGCGCCTCGGCATTGTCCTCGTCGACGAAGTGTACGTCGTTGGTGCATACGAGACGTATGCCGTATTTCCTCGCAAACTCAATCAGATGCTTGTTCACATTGAGCTGCATGGGGTAGGTCTCGTGGTTGGCACGTTCGACCGTGGCCTTGTGAAGCTGCAGCTCGAGGTAGTAGTCGTCGCCGAAGAGATTCTTGTGCCACAATATAGATTTTTCGGCCGCCTCCAGATCTCCCGAAGAGATCATGCGCGGCACCTCGCCGCCCAAACAAGCCGAACAGCATATCAACCCTTCGTGGTACTTCTCCAATTCCGTGTGGTCGGTACGCGGACGCATGTAGAAACCTTCGGTCCACGCCTTCGAGACGATCTTGATGAGATTGTGGTATCCCTTTGCGTTCTTGGCCAGAAGTATGAGGTGATATCCGCTCTGGTCCGACTTGCCCTCCTTGAACTGCAGGCCGCGGCGCGCTACGTAGACCTCGCAACCGATGATGGCCTTGAAGTCCTCCTTCGGCAGGGCATCGTATTCGGCCTTCAGAGCCGTCATGGCAGCCTCCTGTTCGGCCGTGGCTCCGCCTGCCTCGTCGATCTGCGCCTGCAGGGCGGCGATCTTCTCCTCGGCGGCCTTGACCTTGTCACGGCGGGCGCCGTTCTTCTTCTTGACGTAGTTGTAGAACTCCTTTATGCCGAACATGTTGCCGTGGTCGGTGATGGCGATGCCGCGCATGCCGTCGGCAATGGCCTTGTCTACAAGGCGCTGTATGCTGGCTTGTCCGTCAAGAATGGAATATTGCGAGTGTACGTGCAGGTGTACGAAATCGTGCATTGTAATCTTCCTTTTTATCTGTTCAATCCAAAGCCGATGCCACTATGTCGGCTATCTCTATGCGCAGGCGGCCTACGCTGCCCGTATCGTAGGGATGTACCCTGTCCGTGAGCAGTATAACGGCAACGCCCTCATCGAGGTCCATCACGATCGACGGCCCCGTATATCCCGTATGGTTCACCGTGCGGTGGGGTGTGAAGAGGTCGCCGTTGCCCGAGGCGTATGGCGACTCGACATCCCAACCCAATGCGCGGCCGAACTCTTCATATCCTTCGGGTACGGTGAAGAATGTCTCCACGGCACGGCGCGAGAGAACCCGCACACGCTCCTTTTGGCCCAACTTGCCCGCTATACCTTCAACGGGGAAAGCCACGACGCCGCCGTTCATGAGCATCGACGCCAGAGTGGCCATATCCTCTGCTGTAGAGAAGAGCCCGGCATTACCCGAAACACCGCGGTTTACGATGCGGGCCGTGGGGTCATGCACCTCGCCGCGCAGCAGTGTGCCGTCATCCTGCACCTCCGTAGGTACAATCTGGGCATCGGCCGCATAGGGACGCTCGGCGTCGTCAAGGGCATTGTACCACGTATTTTTTAGATGCAGCGGTTCGTATATCTCGCGCGCGGCATAACGGTCGAGCCGCTCGCCAGTAACGTTTTCGAGAATAGCCTGCAGCGTGATAAAATTTAGACAACTGTATCTGAACGCTTCGCCCGGACGCGACAACCGTGCCGCATCGTGTGCAAGATATGTCACAAGCGAGTCGCGATAGTTTATCTTGATCGAGTCGCCGTATATGTCATATCGCGCAAGGAACGACGGTACATGAATGGCTGCGGGCAGGCCCGACGTATGTGTCAGCAGTTGCTTCACCGTAATTGGGACACGCTCCGGTGAGCGTTTCTGCCGTCTCTGCTCTCGGGGTGAGAGATCCTCTACCCACGGCTCGAATCCCGGAATATAACGTGAGACGTTGTCGTCCAGACGTACGAGACCGTCTTCGACAAGGCGCATGAAGGCGAGTGTCGTCCCGAGGCATTTGCTCACCGATGCCAGATCGAAGATGGCATCGGTCGTCATGGCGACGGTGTCGGGGATAAGCTCTCCGCTTACGGTGTCGCGGCCCGAGCAAACCTGCATGTTGCCGTATGCCTTGAGGTAGAGTATGTCGCCCATCGACTCGCCGTCATCGGCGCGTTTGACTACGCACAGCACAGCGCCCGGCGTCTGGCCGTCCTTGATGGCACGCATCACGGCGCGGTCGGCCTTCTCCATGCGTGAGAGGTCGAACGAGCCGCGGCCGCTGTCGGCGGCCATGCGCCACAGGCACCACACGGCTACGGCCGCAACAATGACCGCAAGAATTATTATCGTAGCTCGTTTCATGCTGACAATCAGTGAATTTGGGCCTCAAGACATCAATTTTCGGCCGCAATGCAAATATACGGATAATTTTGGTTTGTGCATTGCAAGATTTAAACAAAATGGTTAACTTTGTTTTACGCCTTAAAATATCATGGTTATGGATGAGAGCAATCTGATCGTGATCAAGGAGTACGATTCGATCAATGAAGCGGAGTGGGACAAGTCGCTGCTCGACGGAGCTGGTATCTATGCGATGATACGCAACGAGTATATGTCGGCACTCTATCCCGTGGGGGTGATGCCGGCACAGTTGGTTGTGCGGGCCGAGGATAAGAAACGCGCATTGGAAGTCCTCGAGGCCTACACCGAGGGTTGATGCGCCCGATCTACTCGTTCCAGATTCTCCATGCGGCTTCGGCCTGAGCGTAGAGCATGCGCAGGCCCGTCATCGTACGTGCGCCGCGTTCGGCCCCGCGACGCGCGAAGAGCGTCTGCTCGGGGTTGTATATCAGATCGAAGAGCCGATGTGAGGGCGTAAGCAGTTCGTAGGGTATTTCCGGCGCTTGGTCGACTTTGGGATACATGCCTACGGGGGTGGTATTTATCACGAGGTGGTGTGTCGATATCGCCTCCGAATTCAGATCGTCATACGTATAGTTTCCCTTGGCCGCATCGCGCGATACGATGGCAAAAGGAATGTCGCGTTGTGCCAGTACATACTGCACGGCTTGCGACGCCCCGCCGGTGCCGAGCACCAGAGCCGCATCCACCGTCTCCGACCCAAGCAATTCATCGAGCGACACCCTTATTCCTGCAATGTCGGTATTGTATCCCGTGCGGCGCCCGTCTGCAATCTTGACACAGTTTACGGCCCCGATAGCCTGCGCCTCGGCATCAAGTGCGTCGAGGTGGGGGATGATCTGCTGCTTGTAGGGTATGGTGACGTTGAAACCCGCAAGGTCGGGCGTATCGTTGATGAGCTTCTCTACGCACCCGATCTCGGGCAGTTCGAACAACTCGTACGAGTACTCCTTGTCGAGGCCCTCGCGGCGGAATTTCTCGGTGAAATAACGTGCCGAGAATGAGTGGGCGAGTGTGCGCCCGATAAGTCCATATCGTTTCATCGTGTCAATGTTTTCAATTCAAGTGTCACAGAAGTTCCGCCACAAGGAAGAACGACCCTACGAGCAGTACCGTGAAGGCTATGGCCAGCAGGTTGAAATATTTGTCTATAAATGTCTTGATCGGGGCTCCGAAACGCCATATAAGCCATGCTATGAGGAAGAAACGCATGCCTCGAGCCACGATCGAAGCGATGATGAACATCGTGAAGTTGATGTGGAACAGGCCTCCGCTTATGGTGAAGAGCTTGTATGGCAGAGGGGTGAATCCCGCGGTGAAGACTATCCAGAAGTTGTACTTGTCGTACATGGCGCCCACCTCGAGGAAGCTCTCCATCGAGAATACGTGATTGAAGAAGAAGTTTGCCAGAGCGGTATATTCGCCTGCGCTGTTCTGCCAGAGGAAGAACCCGATTCCATATCCGGCTATGGCGCCGAGGATCGATCCGGCAAGGCAAATTGCGGCGTAACGCATCGAGCGGGCCGGTATGCCGAGACAGAGGGCTATGAGCAGCACGTCGGGCGGTATGGGGAAGAAACTCGACTCGACGAAGGCGAAGCAGAAGAGCGCCAAGGCTCCCCAGCGTGAATTGCCCCAAGAGAGCATCCAATCGTACAGGCGTTTTACTATGTTCATGTTGTCTCTGTTTTCCTGTTTAACGTGCGGCAAAGATATATAAATTAATAATATTTTTCAACAATACCGCCGCCTATTACGCGGTTGCCCCTGTAGAATACTGCCGGCTGCCCGGCGGCCGGCGCCCATGCCGGCGAGCCGAGTGTGACGCGTATTCCGGTGCCGGCAAGTTCAATGCGTCGGGCGTATGATGCGGGGTTTCGCCCTATGCCGCGAATCACGACCTCGATATCATCGGCTGACAGCAATTCATTCATGTCTACGATATTGTAATCCGTAATTTCAAGTGTTGAATGATAGAGCATGGAGTCGTCCCCTGCGATAAGTCTGTTTCGGGCGGCGTCGATACCGACGATACACATGCCCTTGACGGCGATGTCGAGTCCTCGCTTTTGGCCTATGGTGTAGAAGGCTATGCCGTCGTGGCGGCCTATGACGCGGCCGTGGATATCGACTATATCGCCGCGCCGTAACGAGTCGGGACGGCATCCGGCAACGTATCGTCCATAAGTCGTGCCATTGAGAAAACATACGCCCATGCTCTCGCGACGTCGCGGCGCGGCTCTCTTCAGGTCGGATTTGAAGATGTGCCCCATGGGGGTGACAATACGCTCGAGTGTGGACTGGGGCAATCCCCACAGGTAGTATGATTGGTCCTTCGTGCGGTCGTCCGCACGGCTTACGTATATGTGGCCGTTGTGGTGTGTGGTGTTGAAGTAGTGTCCCGTGGCGATTGCCCTGATTCCGAGCCTGTCGGCCTCGGATACAAGTGACGGCCATTTTATGAGGCTGTTGCACTGGGTACATGGCGCAGGTGTTCGGCCTGCGGTGTAACTGTCGACAAAGTAGGTGGTTATGGCGCGGAACTCGTCACGTACATCCATGACTACAATCGGTATGTCCATGTCAGCGGCACGGCGTCGAGCCTCGTCTGTAAGGTGTTCGTTCCCCGTCATGTCGAGCGTAAGTGCCGTGACCAACCATCCGTCGGCCTTAAGCGTCGAGGCTGCAGCGCAACTGTCTATTCCACCGCTGAAACCGAGCAGTATCGGTTCGCCGTCATGCATGGCGGCAGAGTGTGCGGCGTTGTCTCGATGTGCGGTATGTACGGCAGGGTGTATGATGGAGCAGAGGTGTTTCTATGGGCTGGGCGTTATGTTGTTTAAGCGGGTAGGCGGGTAGTGTTGCAGTCCTTGACGGCTTAGAACTCTTTTTTGTCCTGCGCCATGCTGCGCTTGATGAACTCCATTGCGTCGTTGAACCCTTTGGTGAATTTCTCAAAATCCTCCTGATAGAGGAAAATCTTGTTGCGTTCGTTCTCGACGCCATTGTCGGTCGTCTTCTTGCGCAGTTCGGTTATCGTCATGAAATAATCCTTGTTGCGGGTCTCTTTGACGTCGAGGAAGTAGGTGCGATGACCGGCTTTGATCATCTTCGAGAAAATAGACTCTCCGAAATTGTCCGAAGAGTGCTGCAGGCCGGTTGAAGATTCTGTAAGCATGATGAAATACGGGTATTGTAGCAGTCAAAATTAAATAAAAATTTCCCGATTGTCAAATAATAATAGGATTATTATCGGCCTAAAATCGAAGCGCCTTTTTGATCCCAATTGTTCAAAATTTCCTCTGCCTGCATAAAATATTCATTTTCACGAGGGTTGATATACCGGTAAAACTCGTTGGCCGAAAAGAGCCTCTGAGCAAAAAGTGCCGCAAGTTGGGTGGTGATGAGTGAGCGCGAGCGTGCGAACTGCTCCATGTCGGGTTTGACGCCCTTATCTTCGGCCATGCGGACGAACTCCTGCATCTCTTCGTCGGTGAGGCTGAACCCGCGATCGAACGACTCGAAGTCGGGGTATTGCTGCTCGAGGCGCGCGCGGTTGCGATCCATATAGGACATTATGAAATCGTTGTAGACGCCCTTTGCCATGACGTCGATCATATAGTCAGTTATCTGCGAGGTGTCTGGCTCGATGACGATGTCGGGCGAGATGCCTCCGCCGCCCAGCACCTTGCGGTGCGAGTGCAAAGTCTCATAAACGGGGCGTTCCACGCTGTCAGCGGATATGGTGTCGGTACCTGTCAGACGCCCGATATGAGCCTCGTAATACTCCTTTTTGTGCCCGTTCTCGTATGGACGCTGTATGACACGCCCCGAGGGTGTATGATAACGCGCAACGGTGATACGAACGGCCGAACCGTCACCCAGAGGTATCTGACGCTGCACAAGCCCCTTGCCGAAGCTGTTGCGGCCGACAATGACGGCGCGGTCCCAATCCTGCAGCGCGCCGGCCACGATCTCGCTTGCCGAGGCCGAGTTCTCGTTTATCAGCACGACGACGTTGCCGTCGAAGATGCCACCTTCGTTGGCCATATATCGTTGCGGGGGGATTGTGCGTCCTTCCGTCCCGACGACAACGGCACCCTCGGGAAGGAAGAAGCCTGCCATCTCGATGGCCGGATCGAGCATGCCCCCGCCGTTGCTGCTCAGGTCGAGGATCAGCGACTTTACGTCGCCGAGTTTCTCGTACGCTTCGTAAAACTCGCGCATCGTATTGCGCCCGAAGCGGTTGACCTTGATGTAGCCGATGTCATCATTGACGCGATATGCGGCATCAACCGTATTGATCGGAATATTGTCGCGCGTAATGTCGAAATGCAGGATGTCGGGCACGCCGCGTCGCGCGACGCCGATCCGGACGATACTGCCGCGCGGCCCGCGCAGCAGCTTCGGAACGTCGCTGCGTTTGACCCCGACGACATTGCGGCCGTCGACCTCCACGATGCGGTCATCGGGCTGCATGCCGACACTCTCGGCAGGGCCCTTGACTACGGTGTTGATGACGATGATCGAGTCGTTCATTATGTTGTACTCGATGCCTATGCCGCTGAACTCGCCGTCGAACGACTCGCGCTCGGCCTGCATCTCCTCCTTGTCGAGATATACGGAGTGGGGATCCAGATCCTCGAGCATGCTGCGTATGGCATCCTCCACCAGAGGCTCCATGTCGACCTGATCGACATACGTAGCATCGAGATAGCGGTAGAAACGGTTGAGTTTTTGCAGTTGCTCGAACGACTTGGTGGCCGACTGCTCCTCCTGTGCCGTTACGCTGCAGTTGACCGCAAGCGCAAGGAGTAACGTCAAGGCCAATGAAAAGGCTTTCATGGTAGGGCTGTTTTTACTTTTATAATATATGATGCGCCGGCGGGCCGTAGCCGCACCGGCGCATATTGTGTACAGAATCGGGATACTGTGGTGTCACCCGTATTTCCAGTACGTCGAAGCCTGCGGAGAGGCCGGCGTACTATGCCAGCATGTCGCGTATGGCATCGAATGCCACGGCGCTCTGCTCGCCCGTACGCATGTTCTTCACCGTAGCCAGACCGTTCTGCAACTCGTTGCTGCCGATGATCACGACGTAGGGTATCGACCGACGGTTGGCATACTCCATCTGTTTCTTCATCTTCGCCGGCTCGGGGTAGATCTCGGTGGCGACACCGTGATCGCGCAGCGTACGCATTATGCGCATTGCGGCCATACGCTCCTGCTCGCCGAGGTTTACGAAGAGTACCTTGGTCGAGAAGTCAACCTCTTCGGGGAAGAGGTTCAGTCCCGTCATTACGTCGTATATGCGGTCGGCGCCGAACGATATACCCACACCAGAGGTGTCGGGCATGCCGAATATTCCTGTCAGGTCGTCGTAACGGCCGCCGCCGCAGATCGATCCGATGGCATAATCCATGGCCTTGACCTCGAATATCGCACCCGTATAGTAGTTCAAACCGCGTGCCAGCGAGAGGTCGAGCTCGATGGGCAGATTGAGTCCCAAGGCCTCGACATATCCTAATATCTCCTCCATCTCGGCTATGCCCCTAAGACCTGTCTCGGAACATGATATGACGTCGCGTAATTTATTAAGTTTCTCGCTGTTCGACCCGCTGAGCTCGAGTATGGGTTGCAGGCGGTCGATAGCCTCCTGCTCCAACCCGCGCTCCGAAAGTTCGGCACGGACATTGTCGATACCGATCTTCTCGAGTTTGTCGATGGCGACCGTTATGTCCATCATCTTGTCGGCATGTCCGATGGCTTCGGCTATGCCGTAGAGGATCTTACGGTTGTTCATCTTGAGCGTTACGTTGATGCCTAGCTTGCCGAAGACGCGCTCCACGATCTCGATAAGCTCCACCTCGTTGATTAGCGAACGCGAGCCTATGACATCGACGTCACACTGGTAGAACTCGCGGTAACGGCCCTTTTGGGGGCGGTCGGCACGCCATACGGGCTGTATCTGGTAACGCTTGAAGGGAAGTACTATTTCGCTCTGATGCTGAACGATATATCGCGCGAATGGCACGGTCAGGTCATAACGCAGACCCTTCTCGCATATCTTCGATGCCGTGCGCAGTTGCTCGTCGTCGAGACCGGCTGCATAGTCGCCCGAGTTGAGTATCTTGAAGAGGAGTTTGTCGCCCTCGTCACCGTATTTGCCGAGTAGCGTGGAGAGATTCTCCATGGCGGGGGTCTCGAGCGGAGCGAAACCGTAGGTGCGGAAGACGCTCTTGATTGTCTCGAATATGTATGTGCGGCGCATCATCTCGGCAGGCGAGAAGTCGCGCGTTCCCTTGGGGATGCTTGGTTTCTGAATAGCCATTTTCTGTTATGTGTATTTTGCCGTATGGCGGCTTGAAATATTTGTTTGCGGTTTATTCCATCAATTTGCGATACTTTACACGATGCGGGGTGACATCCTCACCCTGAGCGCGTTTCCACTCCTCAAACTCGCTGTACGAGCCTTCGTAGAAGGTGACTTTCGAGTCGCCCTCGAACGAGAGGATGTGTGTGGCGACGCGGTCGAGGAACCAGCGGTCGTGCGAAATGACGACGGCACATCCGGCGAAGTTCTCAAGACCCTCCTCCAACGCGCGCAGCGTATTGACATCAACGTCGTTGGTCGGCTCGTCCAGAAGCAGTACGTTACCCTCCTCCTTGAGCGCAAGTGCGAGGTGCAGACGGTTGCGTTCGCCGCCGGAGAGCATGCCGCACTTTTTCTCTTGGTCTGCGCCGCTGAAGTTGAAGCGGGCGACATAGGCACGTGCGGGGATCTGTCTGTTGCCGAGGGTGATGATATCGCTGTTCTGAGATATCACTTCATATACGCTCTTCTCGGGGTCGATCGACTTGTGCTGCTGGTCGACATAAGCGAGCTTTACGGTCTGTCCGATAGTGAAATATCCCGATGTCGGCTGCTCGATACCCATGATCATGCGGAAGAGGGTAGTCTTGCCGGTGCCGTTGGCGCCGATAACGCCGACGATGCCTGCGGGCGGCAGCGAGAAGTTGAGATGCTCGTAGAGCAGGCGGTCGCCGTATGCCTTCGAGACGTCGTGCGCCTCGATGACGACATCGCCCAGACGCGGGCCGTTCGGGATGAATATCTCGAGCTTCTCCTCCTTCTGCTTCACATCCTCGTTCATCAGTTTGTCGTAGGCCGAAAGACGTGCCTTGCTCTTGGCGTGGCGGCCCGAGGGCGACATACGTACCCATTCCAACTCGCGTTCGAGGGTCTTGCGGCGCTTGCTCTCCTGTTTCTCCTCCATCGCAAGGCGTTTGGTCTTCTGCTCGAGCCAGCCCGAATAGTTCCCCTTCCACGGAATACCCTCGCCGCGGTCGAGCTCGAGAATCCAGCCTGCGACGTTGTCGAGGAAGTAACGGTCGTGCGTAACGGCAATTACGGTACCTTTATATTGACGCAGGTGCTGCTCCAGCCAGTCGATGCTCTCGGCATCGAGGTGGTTCGTAGGCTCGTCCAGAAGCAGCACGTCGGGCTGCTGCAACAGCAGGCGGCAGAGTGCCACACGGCGTCGTTCGCCTCCCGACAGCACCTTGACGCTCTGGTCGGGATCGGGGCACCGCAGGGCATCCATCGCGCGTTCCAGAACGCTGTCCAGCTCCCAGCCGTTGACGTGGTCGATCTGCTCGTACAGCTCGCCCTGACGCTCGATCAGGCGGTTCATCTCATCGTCCGACATCGGCTCGCACAGCTTGGTGTTTATCTCTTCGTACTCCTTCAGCAGGGCCACCGTTGCGGCGCATCCCTCCTCGACCACCTCCTTGACGGTCTTCGTATCGTCCAACTTGGGTTCCTGCTCGAGGTAACCGACCGTATATCCCGGGGCGAATACCACCTCGCCCTGATAGTTCTTGTCGATGCCGGCGATGATCTTCATAAGGGTAGACTTACCCGAACCGTTGAGTCCTATGATACCGATCTTTGCGCCGTAGAAGAACGACAGGTAGATGTTGTTGAGTACTTTTTTCTGATTGGTGAAGGTCTTGGATACACCCACCATCGAAAAAATTATTTTCTCGTCTGCCATGCTGTGTCTTGTTTAGAGATTTTGAAATTACGGCAAAAATACAAAACTAAATTCACTTCGCCAATATTCTGTGCCGAATTAGCGTCTCGGCGCATCTTTGCGGGCGATTCGGCCGGCGCGTATAAGTTATGCCGATTACAGGATAAGATAATCCGATGGCCGGAATTTATTTTTAGCAGAAATTTTGCATATATTTGCCATCAGAGAACAGAAAACCGAAAAACTATTTATTAACAGACAAAAACCTACCGATTATGAAAAGCATCAAAGGAACAATGACCGAGCAGAACCTGCTCAAGGCATTTGCAGGCGAGAGTCAGGCCCGCAACCGTTATACATTCTTTGCGAGTGTAGCCAAGAAGGAGGGCTATGAGCAGATCGCAGGCGTATTCATGGAGACGGCCGAGCAGGAGAAGGAACATGCGAAGCGTTTCTTCAAGTATCTCGAAGGCGGCCCGCTGACCATAACTGCATCGTATCCCGCCGGTATCATCGGCACCACGACCGAGAACCTTCTGGCAGCTGCCGAGGGTGAGCACGAGGAGTGGGATGTACTCTATGCCGAGTTTGGTGACGTTGCCGAGAAGGAGGGCTTCCCCGAGATCGCGAATACCTTCCGTCAGATCGCCAAGGTAGAGGCCGAGCACGAGAAGCGTTATCTGAAGCTGTTGAGCCGTATCACCGACGGCAACTTCTTCGTTCGCGACAACGAGATCTGGTGGCAGTGCCGCAACTGCGGTTATGTGATCAAGGCCAAGGAGGCGCCCCTGAAGTGCCCCGCCTGCGCACACCCGCAGTCATATTTCGAACCCAAGAAGGAGAACTATTAATCGGTATAAGATTATCGGGTATTGAGCCGCACGGACGTTCGTGCGGCTTTTTTTGTTCAGTGTCGCCGGGCTTGCATATATGTATTGATTCCGGTGCGGTCAGAGTTCCAGAAGCTGCCGCGTGTCGTCGATGAAGAGTTCGTATCGCTGTCTGTCGAGAGGCGCCATGTGCATCGTGTCGGCAACGTCGGACGGAAGGATGGTGTAGTCGGGAGTCTGTACCCACAGCGGCGTTACGTGCAGAGAATAGGATAGTTTGCCGTCACCAGAAAGTTCGACGTCGATGGTGGCAGCTATGCCGCCGTCGCAATAACGCTTGCGCTGGTTCGAGACAAAATTTCCGAGCGAGTATATCGTGACGCCATCCCGCCTGTCACACTCGGCACTCTGGATTACGTGCGGGTGGCTGCCGATGATAATATCTACACCGTGGCGGCGCAGAAAGTCGGCCGCAGCGCGCTGTGTGGCATCGGGATGGCGCTGGTATTCGTTGCCCCAATGCATGAAGGCGATTATGCAGTCGGCTCTGTTGCGGTCTATGGCGGCGATGTCGCGTGCCATGACGGCAGTGTCGATACGGTTTACTATACACCCATCGGGAACGGGCAGTCCGTTTGTCCCGTAGGTGTAGTTTATAACGGCGAATGTGATACCGTTGCGCGTGATATATTGTATGTTGTTCAGCCGCATGTCGGTGCTGTCGCGGAAGACTCCCGTGCGAGGGATGCCTCGGCTGTCAAGTATTCGGGTGGTGGCGCGTATGCCTGCGCCGCCACGGTCGCAGCAGTGGTTGTTTGCCATGACGGCCAGATCTATCTGCATGTCGCGCATGGCGTCGGCGACGGCGGCGGGTGAGCGGAAGCACGGATATCCCGTATAGGGCCCTTCCTCGCTCAGCGTGGTCTCGAGGTTTACTATTGCCAGATCGGCCTGCCGCGTAAGCCGTGCCACATGACGGAATGATCGGGTGTAGTCGTATCCGCCGCGAGGCGTGCGTGCGGCTGTCAATTGAGGCGTGTGCTGCATCAGATCCCCCAGAGCCACGATCCGTACTCGACGAGGGGCGGTTTGCGCGGGCGCATGCTCCGATCCGCAGGTCTCAGCCTGTGCGGGAAAACGTACGAAGTAGAGCGGGGCCATTGCCGCTGCCGTCATTATGATTATGGCTGCAATGTATTTCAAGGCTGTCATCACTGTCAAATGTACGAAAAAAAGTGACGGCGGCAAAATCATGTGTCAGCATATTGGGCGCGTCCGGCGGAACGGAAAGCGGCGGGGTCCGTCATGTAAGGATCCCGCCGCCCGACCCGAGCCCGAAGGCTGGCGTCGTCAGAAGTTGTATTGGATCATTATGTTCAGACGGTTGGCCGTATTGTGGGCGTCGTCCATGTTGCGGCGCGAGCCGTGCAGATACTCTGCCGCGAGGATACAGTTGCGCGTAAGGTTGTAGAATATGTTGCCGAAGATATAGGTGCCGCGCTTGTACTCGTTGGTGGCGTAATATCCGTTGCACATGTTCACCCGTACGGTCGAATATCCGCCCGAAACGAAGAGTTTCGAGGGTATGATGTTGATCTGTCCCGCGGCCTGCCAGCCCCACATAGGCATGGTCTGTATCTGTTCGAAATTCATCGGGTTGGGTGTGAAGTCCAGACCGCTGCCCGTGAGATCCTGAATATATGGCGTTATGCCCTTGCCGTACACGCCGTTGAAGAAGACGGTGAAGTAGGGGCAGGTCTCGATACGGCCGCTGGCCTGTACGCCCCATCCGAGGAGACTCGTGTTTTTGTCGGTGACGGCGTTGTTCAGATACATGTTTCGCAGCACGGCCGATGCGCGGAAGTGGCTCGTGCGGTTCTCTCCCCATGCATACTGGAAATACATGGGTATGTCGGGTACACGCTGCGATATGGGACGGAAGTTCTCGTCATAGGTGCCGCTCACGACGGGCATCTCGGCCGCTACGCCCATCTTGAAGTGGCGGTCGTGGAACGAATGTTCGTAGCGCAGCATCGTCGCGAAGTTGAAGTTATAGGCGTTGGGGCCTTGGAAGTCTATTGTCGTGGGCGAGGCATCCAGATCGCAGAAGGTCGTGATGTCTCGACCCGCGGTGAATCCCAGCAGCGAGACGTATGCCGAACGCAGACGGGGTGTATAGCTGAACTCGGCACCGCCGCGGAAGTCCATGTCGATAAAGGCTATGATGGAACCTACGGTCGGGGAGTTTATAACCGCCTTGGTGAAGAGCCGCGAGGTGGTGGCATCCATCATCACGCGCTGGCGGTTGGCGTAGTCGGAATAGAGGGGTATGTCGTAGGGGATGAAGTCGATGTTGTCGACAGCGCCCATGAAGTCATAGCTCGTGCGAAGGTTGATGTAACCGCCGATACCGAGTGAGAATCTGTTGTTTTTGGTGGTGAATATGAACTGCGGGTCGACTACCTGCTGGAAACCCGTACGGCGTGTCTGCGCGAAGTCCACCATGATGTCGTCAGCGGCGCGGCCTCTGGCATACGCTTCGTACAGCGTACCGTCCTGTTCGACGGCAATAAGATATACGGCAGGTTGGGATTTGCGCTCATGCATGCGGTAGCGGCGTTGTGCCGATACGGAGTGCACGCATCCGGCAACGAACAATAATACGAGCAATTGTCTGAATCTTCTCATAAACGTGTCTTTTTGATTGAATAAATGGGAATATGGATGTCTGTTACATCGTAAAAGTCTTATCTTTGTAGATGCTCAAGCAACTAATATGCCAAATGGCGTGGCGTCTGCGGCGTCCGGCATGTAGGCACCGAGGAGTATGATTTGGATCATAGCCGCATTTTCACTGCTGTTGATGGCTGTCGACAGAGTTGCTGTCGCCCGTATGACGGATGACCCGCGGCGCCGTCGTCGGCTGATTGCGGCGGCGTGGGTGACGGATGCACTGCCGTTCATATTTTCGGGTGCGGCATTCCTGCTCTGCCGCGACAACCCGACGTGGACGGTCGCTGCATCGATGTGGGTGTTTTTCGCCTATATGATTCTGGCGGTGGCGCGTCTGCCGCTGAATATTGCAATTATCGCCTCGCATCGGAGGTTGCTGCGTATCGTGGGCGGGGTGTTGAGTGTGGCTGTCGCTGCTGCATTCATATACGGCATGGCCGTTACGCGTACCGATTATACGGTGAATCGTGTGGAGATCGTCTCCGATCGTCTGCCCGTCTCATTCGACGGGTATTCGATAGTACAGATATCCGATCTGCATATCGGGTCGATGGTGCGGCCGCAGCGTGAGACGGAACGTATTGTTGAAATATGTAACAGTTTGAAAGCCGATGCGGTAGCCTTTTGCGGCGATCTGGTGAATATCCGCTGGACGGAGATTGACACTGTAGCGGATATTCTCGGCCGTTTGCAGGCCCGCGACGGTGTATATGCAGTAACGGGAAACCACGACCTTGGAGTCTACGTACGCGATACGCTTGCGCTTCCCGTGGCCGAGAATACGTGGCGCGTTATCGAGGCAGAACGGGCGTTGGGATGGCATGTGCTGGACAACGAGACGATGTACCTGCATCGCGGCGGCGACTCTGTCTCGCTTACGGGGTTGTCGTTCGACCGCGAGTGGGCCGAAAAACGGCATTCGCCCGACCTGCCGACCGGAGGAATCGGTGCGGCGTATGTAGGGGTGCCGCATTCGTTGTTCAACATCACGCTTGCGCATATCCCACAGTTATGGGATGACATAGTGGCGGAGGGTTACGGGGATGTGACACTGTCGGGGCACGTACACTCGATGCAGATGAAACTGCGCATCGGACGTCGCGGCATATCCCCTGCGGTGATACGTTACCGCCGATGGAGCGGCCTGTACAGTGAGAATGGACATGATTTGTATATAAATGACGGTCTGGGTTGCGTGTTGTTCCCGATGCGTGTGGGCGCACGGCCCGAAATTACGCTGCTCGTATTGAGGTCTGGCGGCAACTGCTGAACGCATCGATGCGTTGCGGCGGGATTATTGCTCCGTGACGACATGGCATTATAGGGTCGTAGCGGCTGCCTACACAGGGTCGCAACGTGGATCGAAGGATGAAAAATGTTCGATAATGGCAATAACTTATTCTATTCCGGTTTTTGATGTTCTAAATGAAAAATTATGGGTACATTTGCCGCGATAATTAAAGCGATCGGTATGAAGAAGAATCTGTTTTTGATTTGTCTGACGCTTGCCTCCGTAGGAGCTACGGCTCAAAATGAGGGCCGGCTTTTGTCGTTGGAGGAGGCCGTCGAGATTGCCACAACGGAGAATCCGGCAATCAAGGCGTCCGAATATGAGGCCATGGCGGCCAAACGCCAACGTCAGGCGGCCATAGGTCTGCGTATGCCCAAGATAAACGCCGTGGGCACATACGTTTATATGGGTGACGACATTGCGTTGGATGCCAACTCGCTCAAGGAACCTGTCGGTACGGCCGCAGGCAACCTTATCTCGACGGGTGTGCAGACGGGAATAATCAGCCAGCAGTTGGCAGGCCTCTTGCAGCAGACGCTGGGTGCGATGTCGGGACTCGACTGGACTTACAAGTTGCAGGATCGCAGTTTCGGTTTCGTGGGCGGCGAGATCACCATGCCCATATTCCTCGGCGGTAAGATCAATGCCGCCAACCGTGCCGCACGCATCGACGAAAGTACGGTGCGCGAGCAGGGTGTGCAGACCCGTAATGCCCTTATATCCGAGCTTGTGGAGCGATACTACGGGCTGGCTCTGGCCGCACAGGTGGTGGAGGTGCGCCGGCAGGTGGCCGACGGTATCCGCAAACATCTCAACGACGCCATAGCGCTCGAGGAGCAGGGTATGCTGGCAAAGAGCGAACGCCTTTACGTCGAATATATGATGACACAGGCGGAGCGCGACCTGCAGAATGCCGAGTTGCAGCTCTCGACGATAAAGGATGCGTTGAACAATACGCTGGCCTCGAGCGAGGTCGATTACGTCCCCGCCACGTCGATGTTTGTGGTCGACAACATCGAGGATGTGGAGTATTACAAGTCGCTGGCATCGAACCATAACCCGCTGTTAAATCAAGTATCGCTCAAGAAAGAGCTGGCCGAGCAGGGCGTACGTGTGCAGCGTTCGGCCTACTTCCCGCAGATTGTGGCCATGGGCGGCGGCAGCGTCTACAACTATCAGGTGACCAACATGCTGCCTCGCTGGGCCGTAGGTGTGGGTGTTAGCTTCAACATCTTCGACGGCCTTAACCGCGAATACAAGCATGCGGCGGCCAAGCAGACGGTGCGTCAGGTCGAGCAGTTGCAGACCAAGGCGCACGAGGATATCTCCGTTCTGGTCGAGAAACTCTATAACCAGATGCTCAACTACTACAATCAGTTCCATTCGGTAGAGGCTTCGATAGCCTTCGCCGAGGAGTATCTCAAGGCCAAGAATGCCGCCTTCCTCGAGGGTTGGAGTTCGTCGTCGGATCTCATAGACGCGGAGTTGAATCTGGCGAAGGTACGCACCGAGCGCATACAGATGGCATACTCATACGACGTGGCGCTGGCCAAACTGCTCGAAGCTGCCGGCGTGAGCGACGAGTTCACCTCATATTCTCGCCGCATAGATGCGCGTCAAATTACGTTCGAATAACGATAAAGCATACGAAATATGAAAAAGCGTAATGTTATCTGGCTGATTATAGCCGTGGTAGTTATCATTGCCGTGGTGGCGCTTGTCGGATGGTACCTCAAGCGGTCGGAGCCCACGATAATTCAGGGTACGGTCGAGTGTACAACCTACAAGGCTTCGTCGAAGATTGCGGGCCGCATCGAGGAGATGAAGGTCGAGCAGGGCGATCATGTGACCAAGGGACAGTTGTTGTATGTGTTGTCGACGCCCGAACTCGACGCCAAGCTGCGTCAGGCCGAGGCTGTGAAGAGCGCGGCAACGGCTCTGGATCAGAAGGCTCTGGCGGGTGCGCGCGTGCAGCAGATCGAGGCGGCGCTCAACATGTGGCAGAAGGCTCAGGCCGGCAAGGAGCTGGCACAGAAGACCTATGACCGTGTGAAGGCTCTTTATGACAAGGGGGTGGTGCCCGAGCAGAAGTTCGATGAGGCGGATGCCAACTACCGCGCCATGGTAGCAACGGAGATGGCCGCGAAGGCTCAATATGACCTTGCCGTGGCCGGTGCCAGCAAGGAGGACAAGGATGCGGCTGCCGCGCAGGTGCAGCAGGCCGAGGGTGTCGTAAGCGAGGTCGAGTCATACATAAGCGATGCCATGGTATATGCTCCGGTCGACGGTGAGGTCTCGACCATTATCGCCGAGCAGGGCGAACTTGTGGGTACGGGTTATCCCGTCGTGGCGATTCTCGATACGACCGATACGTGGGTTACCTTCAACATCAAGGAGACCCTGCTGCCCAAGATCACTGTCGGCATGAAGATGACGGTATACGTTCCGGCTCTGGACCGCAACGTCGAGCTTGAGGTGACGTACATATCGGTGCAGGCCGACTTCGCGACATGGAGCGCTACGCGTACGCAGGGCAGTTTCGATATACGCACATTCGCCGTGAAGGCGCGTCCCGTGACCGACGTCGAGAACATACGTCCGGGTATGAGCGTGCTGGTCAACTGGGACGAATTGGGCAAGTAAAACGTCGGGGTGATGCGATTCCTGCGTAACATAAATGCGGCGCTTGTGCGTGAGTTGAAGCGTATATGGGCTTTCCCCTCATATATGATGCTGCTCACGGTACTGCCCGTCATATCGTTCGCCTTCTTCGCGGTGGTATTCGAGAAGGGTATTCCGCACGATCTGCCCATAGCGGTGCTGGACGAGGATCATTCGTCGCTCTCGCGCACGCTGACGCAGATGATCGATGCCGCTCCGGAGACCGCCGTCCGGTACGGAGTGACCGATATGGATGAGGGCGAGAAGCTCATACGCGAGGGAAAGATACACGCCGTAGTGATGATCCCGTCGTTCTTCGAGAAGAACATACTGAGCAATACTCAAACCCATGTCGAGGCCTACGTGTCGGGTGTGAATATCCTCACCAACGGCCTCATCACGAAGGATCTGCAGACTACGGTCACGACATTCGGCGTGGGCATACAGCTCCAGATACTCATGAAGCAGGGCCTGACCGAGGCGCAGGCAATGTCCCAAGCCATGCCTGTACGTTTTGACAAACACGTATTGTTCAATCCCTATACGAATTACGGCTATTACCTCTCACCGAGCTTCATGCCGATGATGATCATGATCTTCACGGTTCTGGCGACGGTATTCGCTTTGGGTTCGGAGTTGAGATACTCGACGGCGAAGGATTGGATGGAGAGTGCCGACTATTCGTTTGGTGCGGCTCTCATAGGTAAGCTGCTGCCCGTATTCATGTCGATGACGATCATGTCGCTGTTGATGTTCTTCATCCTCTTCGACATAATAAACGTACCGCTGAACGGCAGTTTCGGCATGTTGTTCGGCGGATGTCTGATCTTCATCCTCAGCTATATGGGTATTGCTGTCTTTGTGGTGAGCCTCACGGCCGATCTGCGTCTGGCCCTCTCGCTCGGCGGCGGATATTCGGTTCTGGCATTCACATTCTCGGGCCTGTCGTTCCCGATAATGGCAATGTTCGGGTCGATGCGTGCCTTCAGCCGCATATTCCCATTTACATACTTTACCGACATGATCGTCGATCAGGCGCTGCGCGGCGCCCCGATCGTCTATTCGCTGCCGGATATGTGTTATATGATATTGTTCCTGCTGCTGCCCGTGATCACGCTGCCGCGACTCTACAAGATCTCGAACGACAGCCGTTACTGGGGTAAAATGTAGAATACGACTATGAACAGACTCAGAGATACCGTCAGATCGTACCGTCGGCAGCTGTATGCCGTGATGCGGAACGAGTATGCGACGATCTTCTCCGACAAGGGTGTGATGTTGGTGATGGTCTTCGCGCTGCTGATATATCCTACGATCTATTCGCTGGGATACGGTGCCGAGGTGCTGCGCAACGTGCCGGTGGGTGTGGTCGACATGAGCAAGACATCGGCGAGCCGCAAACTTGTCGATGCCATCAACATGGGGCCCAATACGGTTGTGGCGTACGAGTTGTCGGACATGGTCGAGGCGCAGAAGAAGTTCTACGACCGCGATATCTACGGCATACTCTACATCCCGAACGACTACGAGCAGAAGTTGTTGGGAGGGCAGATGGCGACTGTAAGCATATATCTCGATGCGAGCTACATGCTCATGTACCGTCAGGCTTTTCAGGAGATGGTGGCCGGAATAAACACCACGGGAGCGATGGTCGAGTTCCAGCGTATGATCGCCAAGGGAGCCAACCTGCCGCAAGCGAAGGCAATAACGCAGCCCGTAATATACGAGAGCCACTCGCTGTTCAACCCCTATCTGGGTTACGGCACATTCGTCATGCCGCCCATAATCCTTGTCATCATACAGCAGACGCTGCTTGTGGGCATAGGCATGATCGGCGGCACGTGGCGTGAACATGGCATGTACGGCAAGCTGAAACCTCGTGGCAGCCGCCGCATGTCGACCTTCCCGATCGTCATAGGCAAGGCGCTGACTTATGCTTCGCTCTATGCCGTGACGACGTTCTATCTGATGAACGTACACTATCGCGTCTTCCACTATCCGATGAACGGGCGTACGCTTACCGTCGTCTTGTTCCTTGTGATGTACATCTTCGCCTGCATCTTTATGGGCATAGCCCTCTCGACGCTGTTCCGCCGGCGCGAGAACTCTCTGATGATGCTGTTGTGGACGTCGATCCCGATATTCCTCTTGAGCGGCGCATCGTTCCCGCAGGAGGCCATGCCCGAATGGCTGCGGCGCTTTGCCTATATATTCCCAAGTACCCACGGGGCGACGGGCTTTGTCCGCATACAGAGTATGGGGGCTTCGCTCGGCGACGTATGGCCCGAAATAAGGGCTTTGATAAGGCTTATCGTCGTGTATATGGGTTTGTCGTTTATCGGCATCCACTTCCTTGTGGAGAACGATCTGGCAGACCGCATACGCAACCGTTGGAGCCGCCGTGTGGCGAGGTATCGTCTGGCAAAGGAGACGGCAAGAAAGTAATTGCGCGATGCTCTAAAACGAGAAACGGAACGGCTTTAACCGTTCCGTTTTTATTTTGTGCTTGGTCTGGTAATTGTCAGAGCTCATCCACGGCCTTCTTCAAACGGTCCATGGCCTCGGCAATGACCGAACGCGGGCAGCCGACGTTCATGCGCATATGCTGCCGACCCTCGACGCCGAACATGGCACCGTCGTTCATGGCAAGGCGCGCCTTGTTGATGATCATGTCGGCCAACGCCTCGTGCTCGAGACCCAGACGCGAGAAATCGAGCCATACGAGGTACGAGGCCTGCGGCTTGACGGCACGCACCTGCGGTATGTATTTTTCGAGATAGTCGGCCACGAAGTCGATGTTGCCCTCGATGTAGCGCAGCATCTGGCGGCGCCACTCCTCACCGTGTGTGAAGGCCGCTTCGGTTGCCGTCATGGCGAATATCGTGGCCATGTCGAACTCGTTGGCCGCAAGCCACGAGTAGAACTTCTCACGTATGGCCTTGTCGGGTATTATCGAGTATGAACTTACGATGCCGGCGATGTTGAAGGTCTTGGATGGCGCGCCGAAAGTTATGCTGCAATGTGCCGCCGTGTCGGAAGCCATGGCAAAGGGCGTATGTGTATGTCCGTACAGAGGCATGTCGCAATGGATCTCGTCCGAGACGACAAGGATATTGTGCGCTGCTGCGATCTCGGCCAGACGGGCCAGCGTGTCGCGGTCCCACGTGATGCCGATAGGGTTGTGGGGATTGGCCAGAATCAACACCTTGCAACGCTCGTCGATAACGCTTTCGAGGTTATCGAAGTCCATCTCGAAATGTTCGCCGTCCGAGCTTTTGAGCGGGTTGTACACAACCTCACGGCCGTTGGCCAGAGGAACGAGACGGAAGGGATGATAGACGGGCGGCTGTATGATGATTTTGTCGCCGGGCTGTGTGAAGACATTTATTACCATGCCGATGCCCTTGACAATGCCGGGGATGTAACGCATCCACTCGCGCTCGACCTCCCAGCCGTGCTGCTGCCGCAGCCATGAGATGATGCTGTTCCAATAGCCGTCATACTCGACGGTATACCCGAATATGGGGTGTTCGAGGCGTCGTTTCATGGCGTCGATGACAAAGTCGGGGGTCTCGAAGTCCATGTCGGCGACCCACAGTGGAATCAGGTCGTCGCGGCCGTAACGCTCCTTGAGGGCGTCGTATTTCAGGCTGTTGGTGCCGTGACGATCCACAATCTTGTCGAAATCGTACTGTTTCATATCATCGTTGTGTAAGGAATTCCATTACGTCCACGCCGTCGGCATAATCCGTAAGCGTGGGGTATTGCGTGCGCCCGACAGGGCAGCGGCGCGGGTGTTGCAGCATATCCGTGGCGACACACTGTATCCGTGCGTCATTCTCCGCAAGCCATGTCTCCACCTCCGACAAATCGTCATAATAGGTGTAGTTTATGCGGCATGCCGTCTCGGGGAAGCTGCGCTGCTCTAAGGCTACACACGAGCCGAGGTCTATGTATGGAGTGCCGGCCATCTCTGTCAGAGCCCGCGTTTGCAGAAAGTTGTGTCGCCGGGGCATATTCTGCGGCTTTTCTGGCCGCAGCGGCAGTGCCTCACCGCGCGGAAGGAATATGAGCGATACGTTGCGGCATCCCAGACCTCCGTATGAGAATACGTCTCGTTGCAGGCCGTCGATCGTCTGACGGGATTCATCGCCCGAAATGACGGCTACGGAGTGTCGGCTGCCGCGTATGAGCGCCGGAACGGATGCGTAACGCGTGCGGAAATATGCTGCGGCCGAATCCCCGCCCGTAGCTATGGCCATATCGAACGGGATGGCATCATCGTACGGTACAATGTCAACGTCGTTAGATATATCTTCAAGCAACTCAATGATATATCCCATCATAACCGAATCTTTGCTTGAACACTTTACGACGGCTTCGTATCCGCATGCCACGGCACACATCATGTCGAAGAACCCGACCAACGGAATATTCCCGGCCATGATTATCGCTACGCGACGACGTGATGCCGTCAGAGTGTAGCTGCCGAGCCACGTTTCGAGTTTGTCGCGTTGGAGGAACTCGGTGCGTATGGCATCAACGGCCATCATGATATCCTCGCGTGTGAACCATCCGTTGGCCGCTATGGCCTCGGTGATACAACGTTCCGTGCGGGCATCGCGCCCGAATGAATCCAGACGTTGTCCGAGTGAAACGAGTATGTCGACCGTATTGTTCATGGCGGATCTCTTTTGTGGCTTTTAGGCCGAACAAAGTTATAAAATTCGCCGCGATAAAGTTCATGCGGAACATACATTTTTCGCTTTCGCAGCCTTCCGGACAGGATGGTCGGGCGCACTGCACGGCAAGGTGTGCGATACGTGTCGAAATTGTGGCTAATACGGCTTCTGTCAAAGGCGATATGGGTGGAATATGTTGATATTCAAAAAATTTATTTACGTCCATGACACGCGATGCGGCACGTCGTAAGATAAAAATCCGTATATTTACCATACACAGGATGACCACGACGGACAAAGCCCGACAAATGCGGCTTTTCCACATTGACTCTCAACATATTCGGCCGTCGGTCGCAAGTGACGTGTACCAACCAATATTTTACGCAATATGAACATTCCAACGATTTTCTGGTGCGTGCCAGCTGCGTCGATCGTCGCGCTGGCATTCGCATGGGCTTTCTATCGCGCAATGAAGCGTGAGGACGAGGGCACCGAGCGCATGCGAAAAATCGCCGAACATGTGCGCAAGGGGGCCATGGCCTATCTCAAACAACAGTACAAGGTTGTCGGCATTGTCTTCGTGGTGCTGGCACTCTTTTTCGCCTATCTGGCCTACGGGGTCGGGGTACAGAACCCGTGGGTACCGTTCGCCTTCCTCACGGGAGGCATCTTCTCGGGTCTGGCGGGATTCTTCGGCATGAAGACCGCGACATACGCCTCGGCCCGTACGGCGAATGCCGCACGCCAGTCGCTCGACCGCGGATTGAAGGTCGCCTTCCGCAGCGGTGCCGTCATGGGGCTGGTCGTGGTCGGGCTCGGACTGCTCGACATATCGTTCTGGTACATCATACTTGATGCCTTTGTCGATACCGCCGGTCCGCAGAAACTCGTCGTCATAACAACCACGATGCTCACATTCGGCATGGGAGCCTCGACACAGGCGCTCTTTGCGCGTGTCGGCGGCGGAATATATACCAAGGCGGCCGATGTCGGGGCCGATCTTGTGGGTAAGGTCGAGGCCGGAATACCCGAGGACGATCCGCGCAATCCAGCAACGATAGCCGACAATGTGGGTGACAACGTGGGCGACGTGGCAGGTATGGGCGCCGACCTTTACGAGAGTTATTGCGGCGCGGTTCTGGCAACGGCGGCACTGGGTGCAGCGGCTTTCGCCTCAATGGGCGAGTCCGAGCAGGTGAAGGCCGTGCTGGCGCCGATGCTGATTGCCGCCACAGGCATCCTGCTCTCGATAATAGGCATATTTCTCGTACGCACGCGCGAGGGTGCCTCGATGCGTGAACTGCTGCAATCGTTGGGCGTCGGTGTGAACGTCAGCGCCGTATTGATCGCCATAGCGACGTTCGGAATATTGTATCTGCTCGGCATGAGTAATTGGATCGGGCTGTCGTGCTCGGTCATAACGGGACTTGTGGCCGGTATAATCATAGGTCAGGCGACAGAATATTTTACCTCGCATTCATATCGGCCGACACGTAAAATCGCAGACAGCTCGCAGACAGGCCCGGCAACGGTCATCATAGCCGGAATAGGGTCGGGTATGATCTCGACGGCTATTCCCGTCATTACGATCGGCGTGGCGATAATTCTGGCATATCTCTGCGCTACGGGTTTCGACGTGGATAACATGATGGCACCGCACAACATGTCGCAAGGGCTCTACGGTATAGGTATCGCCGCCGTCGGCATGCTCTCGACGCTGGGTATAACCCTCGCGACGGATGCCTACGGCCCCATAGCCGACAATGCGGGCGGCAATGCCGAGATGAGCGGTCTGGGGGCCGAGGTGCGCAAACGCACCGATGCTTTGGATGCTCTGGGCAACACAACGGCCGCAACGGGCAAGGGATTTGCCATAGGGTCGGCGGCATTGACGGCGCTGGCGCTGCTGGCATCGTACGTCGAAGAGATACGCATCGGATTACAACATAACGGTATTTCGTCGCTGGCCATGCCCGATGGCGGTTCGATCCCCGTTGGGGAGGCCTCGATGCTCGATTTCATGGACTATTACAACGTCTCGCTGATGAACCCCACAGTATTGATCGGTATCTTCATCGGAGCGATGATGTCGTTCCTCTTCTGCGGCCTTACGATGAATGCCGTAGGCCGTGCAGCCGAAAGTATGGTGACGGAGGTACGGCGGCAGTTCCGTGAGATAAAGGGCATATTGACGGGTGAGGGCAAACCCGACTATGCTCGCTGTGTAGAGATCTCGACGCGCGGCGCGCAGCGTGAAATGCTGTTGCCGAGCTTGCTCGCAATAGCCGCTCCGGTCGTTGTGGGGCTCGTATTCGGTGTTGCGGGTGTTATGGGACTTCTGGTTGGCGGCCTGAGCTCGGGATTCGTCCTTGCCGTATTCATGGCCAATGCCGGCGGTGCATGGGACAACGCAAAGAAACTTATTGAAGAGGGTTATCTCGGCGGCAAAGGATCCGAACACCACAAGGCTACGGTCGTGGGCGACACCGTCGGCGACCCGTTCAAGGATACGTCGGGCCCGTCGCTAAATATCCTCGTCAAGCTGATGTCGATGGTGTCGATCGTAATGGCCGGCCTTACTGTCGCGTTCCATCTCTTCTGATACATCATAGACAATACCCCATAAAACATACAGGCGCAACCCCTTGAGGTTGCGCCTGTATTATGTATATGTTTTACGAGAATGTTACTCCGCTCCGCCGCCCAAGGCGTGGTAGAGGTTGATGACACCCTGTATCTCGTCGAAACGGTCCGATACGGCCGTCAGCTCCGCTTGCAGGAGAGTCTGGCGTGCCGTGAGTACCTCGAGGTAGTTCTGCGACGAGTATTGCATCAGCAGCTCCGAACTGCGTACGGTCGACTCCAACGAGAGTATCTGCTGCTGGTCTATCTGTTGGCGCTGACGTGCCGTCTGCCACTGTATAAGGGCATTGTTCACGTCGGTGCCGGCATCAAGCAGGCTCTGGCGGAAAGAGAGCAGCGCCTCCTCCTGCTGTGCCTTGGCTATGCGCAGGTTAGCGATATTTTTGCCGCGGTTGAACAACGGCTGCACGAGCGATCCCACGGCCGTGAAGAGCCACTGTCCGGGGTTGGTGATGGCGGCGCCTGCCGCGTTGGTCCATCCGGCCGATCCGCTCAGCGTAATGCTGGGGTAGAAGGCTGCACGGGCCGCATTGGTAGCATAGAATGCCTGCGCAAGGGCGGCCTCGCTCTGGCGTACGTCGGGACGACGCTGCAGCAGCTGCAGGGGAACACCTGCGGCAAGTTCCGTGGGGAAGCGCTGTTCACCGATAGTCGTACGGTCGATCTTCTGCGGTGCTATTCCGAGCAGGGCCGTAAGCGTATTCTCCATCTGGTCGATCTGCTGGCGCAGCGAGGCGATCGATGCGTCTACCGACAACTTGCTCGCCTCAGATTGAGCCACAGCCAGTTCCGTAGCATCGCCTGCCGCCTTGAGAGCCTTCATGGCACGGACGTTCTCGCCCCAAATGGCAGCCGTACGTTCGCTGATGTCGAGTTGAGCATCGAGCATAAGCAGAGAGTAGTAGCTGTTGGCTATGGTGGCTATAAGCTGCGTCTGGACAGCCTGCCTGTACGCCTCGCTCTGTTCGAGAGCTGCCTTGGCGCCACGTTTGGCATTTGTCAGCTTGCCGAATATGTCGACCTCCCACGAAGCCGATGCGGCTATGTCGTAACTCTTGGTCATGGCGTTGCCGTCAACGCTGCGGAGCGTTCCCGACGGCTCGAACGATATCGAGGGCAGATAGGCCAAACGCGAAGTCATGAGCGTGGCTTCCGCCTCGGTAACCTTAAGCCGGGCAATATTAAGGTCGGTATTGTTCTGCAGGCCGGTCTCGATCAGGGCCTGCAGTTTGGGATCCGTGAAGAGCTCCCGCCACGAGAGCGAAGCGATCGAGGTAGTATCGGCCGAGGTGGCAGCCGCCTGACGGTAGAGGCTGTCCACAACGGGCATATCGGGTCGCTCGTAGCTCTTGTACACGGAGCAGGCTCCAAGGCCGACCCATGCCGATATGCAATATAATATTATGAGTTTTTTCATGATTCTATTGATTCGTTACGTTCTACTTGACCGGCTCGTTGTTCAACTTCTCGAGGTCACGCGCGGGCATGAGTTTCTCCTGCAGATATTGGAACACGATGAAGAGCACCGGTACGATGAAGAGCAGGGCGACGGTTCCGATGAGCATACCGCCCACGGTTCCCACACCGATCGAGATATTACCGTTGGCACCCACACCCGTAGCGAACATCAGCGGCAGCATGCCGAAGACCATCGTAAGCGATGTCATCAGGATGGGGCGCAGACGTACCTTTGCTGCCGAGATTGCGGCCTGCGTGATACTCATGCCGTGGTGGCGGCGCTCCGAGGCGTACTCGGTAAGCAGGATGGCCGTCTTGGCCAGAAGGCCGATAAGCATGAGCAGACCGATCTGCAGGTAGATGTTGTTCTCCAGACCGAACATCTTGGCGAAGAGGAAGCTTCCGGCCAGACCGAACGGTACCGACAGTATGACGGCGATGGGGATGAAGAGGCTCTCGTAGAGGGCGCAGAGGATAAGGTATATGAATACGATGCAGATGATGAATATGACGGTTGTCGAGCTGCCCGTCGAGGCCTCCTCACGCGACATACCGCCGAACTCGTATCCGTAACCTGCTGGCAGGGTCTCCGCCGCAACCTCGCGTACGGCCTGTATGGCCTGTCCCGAGCTGTATCCGTTGGCCGGAGTACCGTTGACCGAGATGGCCGAGAAGAGGTTGAATCGCGACAGCGTCTCGGCACCGTAGACACGCGTAAGCGTGAGGTACTGGCTCACGGGTGACATCTCGCCCGAGGAGTTGCGTACGAACATGTTCTTGAGCGACTCGGTATCGAGACGGTATTCGGGTGCGGCCTGCACCATGACACGGTAGAGCTTCGAGAAGCGGTTCATGTTCGAAGAGTAGGTACCGCCGATATATCCCGCCAGCACGTTCAGTACATCGGTCGGAGATACGCCGTTGCGCTTGCAGAGCGCAGCGTCGACCTCGACCAGATATTGCGGGAACTTGGTATCGAACGACGTGGTGGCTCGAGCGATCTCGGGGCGTGCGTTGAGTTTGTCGATCATGTTGCGCGTAACGGTCAACAGATCCTCTATGGTGCCTCCCTTCTGATCCTGTACGTAGAGCTCGAAACCGCTGCTGACACCATATCCCGGGATCATCGGCTGTGCGAATGCCATAATGTCGGCCGAGGTGATGTCGGAGGTAAGGCGGTAGACCTCCGAGATGACAGAATTGATATCATCACCCTTCTCTGTACGCTGCTCCCACGGTTTGAGTCGCAGGATGAACATACCGTTCGAAGAGCCTTGACCGCTTATCATACCGTTACCCGTAATCTTCGAGTAGATCTGTATCTGCGGTATAGTCTTGATGCGGGCGTCGATCTCGTCCATAACCACACGTGTCTGCTCGAGGCTGTTACCGGGTGAGGTACGTACGTCGACGAAGATCGTACCCATATCCTCCTGCGGCACGAGACCTGTCTTGGTGGTGCTCATCAAGTAGTAGAGGCCGCCGCAGGCTACAACGAGCAGGATAGCCGCCAGCCACTTGTTCTTGAGCATGAACATTACGCCGCCCTTGTATTTGTTCACAAGGCGGTGGAATGCCGAGTCGAAGGCTATGTGGAAACGAGACGAGAAACTGAGTTTTTCGTTCTTCGAGGCGTCGGCATGCGGGGTCATGATCAGGGCACAGAGGGCGGGGCAGAGAGTCATGGCGCTGACGAGCGATATACCCACCGCAACGGCCATCGTCAAACCGAACTGCGTGTAGAAGGTACCCGTCGTGCCACCCATGAAGCTCACGGGGATGAACACCGCCATGAAGACGACGGTCGTAGTTACAAGCGCCGAGGTGATGTTGCTCATAGCGTCTACGGTAGCGCGGTATGGCGACTTGTAACCCTCGTCGAATTTGGCCTGCACGGCCTCGACCACCACTATGGCATCGTCGACGACCGTACCGATCACAAGCACGAGGGCAAACAGTGTCAGCATGTTCAGACTGAAGCCAGCCGCTATGAGGAATGCGAATGTTCCGACCAGCGAGACGATGATCGACAGCGCGGGAATGAACGTCGATCGGAGACTCTGGAGGAAGACGTACACCACCAGAATTACGAGGATGATGGCCTCGATAAGGGTCTTGACCACATTCTTGATCGAGGCGTCGAGGAAGTCCTTAGAACTCATCAGGTCGGCGATCTCCATACCCTTCGGGAGGTTCTTCGTGATCTCGGCGACCTCCTTGTCGATCTGCTCGATGATCTCGTTGGCGTTCGAGCCCGAGGTCTGGGCAATCATACAGTTCGAACCCGGGTGTCCGTTCACCTCACCGATGTAGGTATATGTACGCGAGCCGAGCTCGATGGTAGCCACATCCTTGAGGCGGAGTACTTCACCGTTTGGCAGCGAGCGGATGACCATGTTCTCATAGTCCTGCTCGAACTCGTAGCGGCCGCGATACTTGAGCACATATTGGAACGTATTGTTCGACTCGGCGCCGAGCGTACCCGTTGCGGCCTCGAGGTTCTGTTCGTCGAGCACCTGCGTTATATCCGACGGAATAAGTCCGTATTGTGCCATCTTGTTGGGATCGAGCCATATTCGCAGCGAGTAGTCCGAACCCATGACATTCACCTCACCGACACCGGCGATACGCGCCAGACGGGGCTCGATGTTGATCTTGAGGTAGTTGTTCAGGAAGCTCTCGTCGAACGAGTCGTCGGGGCTGTAAAGTGCCAGCGCCTTGATGTTACTCGTCTGACGCTTGCGCACGTTGATACCGCTTCGCGTAACCTCGGCAGGCATAAGGCCCTGTGCCGTGGCTATACGGTTCTGGACGTTCACCGTAGCCATATCGGGGTCTGTCCCCTGACGGAAGTAGATGGTGATACGCGCCGATCCGGTATTGGTGGCCGTAGAGGTCATGTACATCATGTTCTCCACACCGTTCAATGCCTCCTCGAGGGGTACAACCACACTCTTCAAGACGGTCTCGGCATTGGCTCCGGTGTAGGATGTCGATACGCTGACGGTCGGGGGTGCGATTTCGGGGAACTGTTCCACTGGGAGCTGCGACAGACCGATGAGTCCCAGAATCAGTATGACAACGGATATTACTCCGGCCAATATCGGTCGATCGATAAATAACTTGATCTTCATGGCGCGGATTACTCTTTATTTGTCTGACTCTTAACCTCGATTCCATCGCGCAGCAGGCCGGCGCCTTCGGCTATGATCTCATCGCCCTCGGCCAGACCCGACTCGACGATATATTCGGTTCCGTTGTCGAGTTTGTATACGGTGATGGGTGTTGACTGCGTCTTGCCGTCGACAACCTTATAGACGAAAATACGGTTCTGCAACTCGTATGTCGCCGTCTTGGGGATGATGATACATCCGCGGCGGGTTGTCGGGATCGTCACCTGACCGCTTCCGCCGTTATGCAGCAGCCCCTCGGGGTTGGCGAATGTGGCACGCAGACGCATTTTTCCGGTACTCTCCTCGACCGTGCCGCTGATGGCGTTGATATGTCCCTTGTGAGGATAATCCGCACCGTTTATCATCTTGAGGCTGACGTCTGGCATCTGAGCTATGGCGGCATCAAGCGACCCGTACTGCTGTATGAGGTCGAGGATCTCAACCTCCGAGAGCGAGAGGTAGGCGTCCATCTGCTCAGTGTCGGCAACCGTCACCAGAGGCTCGGTTATGCTGCTGCTCACCAGTGCGCCCACACGGTACTGGATCATACTTGCGACACCGTCCACGGGGCTCTTGACCTCGGTGTACGACAGGTTGTTGCGTGCGTTTATCTCCTGAGCCGATGCCTGAGCCAATGCGGCTTCGGCCGCGGCAAGCGTATTGCGGGCCGACTGCAGGTCGAAGTCCGAAACGATATTCTCCTTGTAGAGTTGCTCCTTGCTGTCGGCCGTGAGCTTGGCGGTGGCCAGCTGGGCCTCGGCGCTCTTGACGTTGGCGATGGCAGTCTCGAGGGCGGCCTTGTAGGGCACCTGATCGATAACGAATAGTATCTGTCCTTTGTGTACGGCGTCACCCTCGTTGATACGGATCTCGGTAATGAGTCCGCTTACCTGAGGGCGTATCTCAACATACTGACGGCCGCGCAGTTTGGCCGTATACTCGGTGTTGAGCGTGCGGTCGCTCAATGAGACGACGAGTGTTTTGTACTCGGTCTCGGCCTGCTGGGCCTGTTGCTCCCCGCAGGCCGAAAGCAACAACAGACCGGCGAGAAAAAAGAAAGATTTTTTCATTACGATGCGTATTATTTTTGACGTTTATTGGATTTTCCTCTGGTTAATTAACGTACAAAATTAACATTTTTTATTAATAAACACAAATGTGTTGACGGACGGCCGAAATGTGATGTCTAACGTGCGCCGGGTGATTGGAAATTTGTATTCAAAAGATTAACTTTGTCATGCGGCATCTGGTTCGGCTGCCTTACGCGAATGGAAATTTCATACGAAATTGGTTTTTGATCTCTGTTCGCGAGGCCATTGTGCGGACTGTACCGCACATGGGCTGAATACCTTGACGAGTGTTATGAAATCGACCAAAATAACCGTAAGCATAGACCTGCTGTTCTGTCTGGTCATATTGCCGGCGATCATCATGCTGGTGCCGGTGGACAAGTGGTATGCCCACAATGCGTGGTTTCTGGTTACGTTCGTGGCGTACCTTTACCTGCTCTATTTCATCTACCGCAAATCCAACATTCCGTCGCTCATCATGCAGCGGCGTTATGCGAAGGTGGCGGCAGTGGTGGCGGTACTGGTGTTTCTCACGATATTGGTTGGCGACTTCCCGCAGTCGGAGAGCGTCAACCGCAACGCCATACTCGATCTGGCCACGCGTCAGCGAATACGGCGGCAGACGGTGTGGTTTTTCTTCCTCATAGTGACCGGTTTCAGCCTCTCGATTGAGCTTACGATCGAGCTTTTCCACCAGATCATATCGCGTCAGCAGATCGAGGCCGAGAAGAACAAGGCCGAACTGGCGCTATACAAGGCGCAGATCAATCCCCATTTTCTGTTCAATACGCTCAATGCCCTTTACGGTCTTGTCATAACCAAATCGGAGAAGACCGAGTCGGCATTCATGAAGTTCTCGAACATATTGCGGTACATGTATGCCCACACCAATTCGGTCACGATACCCGTCAGCAGCGAGATAGACTACATTCGGCAATATGTCGATCTGCAGTCGCTGCGTCTGAACCGCCACACGCGGGTCGAGTTTGATGTGAGGATGGACGAGCGCGACGTACAGATCCCGCCCATGATCCTGATCACGTTTGTCGAGAATGCCTTCAAGTACGGCACCTCCTCGGATGAGGATTGTCTCATCTCGATACGTATCGCCGTCAAGGATGGGACGCTGCGTTTCGAGACCGAGAACGACGTGATGAAGACGCCGCCGCAGAATGAGCCGGCCATAGGTATCGAGAACTGCCGCAAGCGTCTCGAACTGCTCTATGCCGACCGCTTTACGCTTGACGTGTCGCAACGGGATCACAAATTTCATATCTTACTGACAATAAAGCTGCAATGAAGACAAGGCGAATATCATGCATAGCCATCGACGACGAGCCGTTGGCGCTGTTGGTCATAAGCCGCTTCTGCGAGCGGCGCGGCGATATCGACCTTAAGACCTTCAGTGAGCCGCGTGTGGGTATAGAGCAGATACGGCTGTTGAAACCCGATCTTGTGCTGCTCGATATCGAGATGAACAGCATCAGCGGTTTGGATGTTGCCGGAGCATTGCCGTGTGAATGTTGCTTCATCTTTACCACGGCACATGCCCAATATGCGCTTGACGGTTTCGATCTGGATGCGGTCGACTTCCTGCACAAGCCTTTCGCATACGAACGTTTCGATCAGGCGATCGACAAGGCGCGCCGACGCATCGATGCACGCCGCGGTCATGAAACGGAGAATCTGGTCGTCAAGCAGGAGTACAACAACATCTCGATACCGTACGGCGACATACTGTATATCGAGGCGATGGGCAACTATGTGAAGATATTGCGCCGATCGGGAGGATATGTCCTATCGCGCACGGGGATCAAGGCTCTGTCGGAGATGCTGCCCTCGCCGCAGTTCCTGCGTGTGCACCGCTCGTACATAATCCCCCTGCATGGGGTCGAACACTTCTCCAAACGCGAAGTCAAGATCGCGGGGCGTGCTGCCCCGATACCTATCGGCAGGCATTATGCCGAACTCACGTGCGAGATACTCTCCCACATGGGCGATTGACGCGCCGGTACAGATCCCTTTGCCAGTACCATAATTCTATAAAATTCTTATTAAATGTGAATATCGTAGGATAATTTTATCTATTTTTGCATGCTGACACACGTGTCAGACATCGTAGTCAGCATGTGGCGTCGGCATAGTGGCAGGCGTGGCGGATGGCTTGTCGCAACAGCGCTTTGGGTGGCTTGCTGCCGCGAAGGGTTTGATTAAGGATAAAATTATCTATATATGGCAGATTACAGGATGGGGCTCGATATCGGGTCGACGACCGTGAAGGCCGTCGTTCTGGATGACGCGGGTCACGTGTGTTATTCGAAATACGAACGTCACAACGCTCATGTACCACAGACGCTTGCGGCCGTATTTGCCGAGATAGGGGAGCGTCTGAAGGATGGGCGCATGCGGTTGAACGTTACGGGATCCGTCGGTTTGGGTATTGCCGAGCGCAGCAAGATCGACTTCATACAGGAGGTGGTCGCATCCACGGCTTACGTGAAGCGTTACTATCCCGCGGCGGCTACCATTATCGACATCGGCGGTGAGGATGCCAAGGTGGTATTCCTCAATGACGGCGGCGCGCCCGACATGCGCATGAATGGCAACTGTGCCGGCGGTACGGGTGCCTTCATCGACCAGATGGCGGTGTTGCTCAACACTACGCCCGAGGGTCTGGACGAACTGGCGCGCAATGCGACACACATCTATCCCATAGCGTCGCGCTGCGGCGTATTTGCCAAGACCGATATACAGAATCTTGCGGCCAAGAACGCCTCGCGCGAGGATCTTGCCGCGTCGATATTCCATGCCGTGGCCGTACAGACCGTTGTTACGCTGTCGCACGGCTGTGACATACGCACTCCGGTGCTCTTCTGCGGCGGGCCGCTGGCCTTCCTGCCATCGCTGCGCAAGGCGTTCATCGACTACCTTCACCTGACGGACGAGCAGGTGGTGGTTCCGTCGGATGCCCAGCTGCTGCCGGCATGGGGCGCAGCGCTGATGGCTCAGGGCGAGCAGTGCATGACGGCTGCGGAGTGGAACGCCCACATCGCTGAGAATGCCTCGCACGGCATGCGCTCGTATGCGTCACTGCCGCCGATCTTCCCCAACGGCGAGGAGTTGGAGGCGTGGCGCAAATCCAAGGGCAACCATCTGATGGCGCCTGCGCCGCTGCATGCGGGACGCATGGAGATGTTTCTGGGTATAGATTCGGGTTCGACGACCACTAAGATCGTGGCCATGGATCGGGACAAGCACCTCCTTTTCTCGTACTATACGCCCAATGAGGGAAATCCCGTGGCGGCCGTGGAGCGCGGTTTGCGCAAGCTGCTCGAAGATTGTGCGGATGCGGGGACGGAGCCCGTCATTTGCGGCGGCTGCTCGACCGGATATGGCGAGGACCTCATAAAGGCTGCCTTCCATCTCGACTACGGCATAATCGAGACTATCGCACACTATATCGCCGCGCGCGAGATCACGCCCGACGTATCGTTCATACTCGACATCGGAGGTCAGGACATCAAGGCTATCTTTGTCGACCGCGGCGTTCTGACCCGCATGGAGATCAACGAGGCCTGCTCGTCGGGATGCGGATCCTTCATCGAGACCTTTGCCAAGAGCCTCGGATACAAGGTGTCGGAGTTCGCGGCGCTGGCCTGCACGGCTGAGTTTCCGTGTGATCTGGGTACGCGTTGCACGGTCTTCATGAACTCGAAGGTCAAGCAGGTGCTGCGCGAGGGGGCGTCGATTGCCGACATAGCGGCCGGCCTCTCATACTCGGTGGTAAAGAACTGCCTCTATAAGGTTCTCAAGTTCCGCAGTGCGGATGAACTTGGGGATCGCGTTGTGGTTCAGGGCGGCACGATGCGAAACGACGCCGTAGTGCGTGCTTTCGAACGTCTGACCGACCGCGAGGTCTTCCGCAGCGAACGTCCCGAACTGATGGGTGCGTTCGGATGCGCTCTTTATGCCCGCGACAGAGCTGTCGAGGGTGCGCCTCTGGAAAGTCTTGTCGATGCGGCTTCGTACACATCGCAGACGATACAGTGCCACGGATGCGAAAACCAGTGTATGGTTACGCGGTACCGTTTTGCCAACGGCAACAGCTACTTCTCGGGCAACAAATGCGAGCGCCATTTCTCGAACCGCGGCAGCTACGACGTGCAGGGCAGCAATGCCTACGCCGAGAAACTGCATCTGCTGTTCGACCGTCCCGAACGTAGGGACGGCCGTATGACCATAGGCATCCCGCGTTGTCTGAATATGTATGAGGAGTATCCTTTTTGGCACACTCTACTGTATAATTGTGGCATACGTGTCGTACTCTCGGAGGCGTCTAACATGGCCGCATACGAGAACAACGTGCGTAAGGTCATGTCGGACAACATCTGCTTCCCGGCTAAGCTGGTGCACAGCCATATAGCTACACTTGCAGCGCAGGGTGTCGACCGCATACTCATGCCTTATGTCATATACGAGCGTTCGGAGGACAGCAAGGCCGTCAACAGCTACAACTGCCCGATCGTGTCGGGATATTCGGATGTCGTGCGCAGCGTCGAGAAGCTCCCCGTACCGCTCGACACTCCGACGGTATCGTTCCGCTCGGAGAAGTTGCTGCGCCGCCAGTGCGTAGATTATCTGCGTACGCTGGGCGTAGACCGCAAAACTGCCGTCAAGGCTTTCCGTCTTGCGTTGAATGAATACCGATCGTTTACACGGCGGATGAAGGCGGAGGATGAGAATATCGTCGCTGCGAGCCGTGCGGCAGGACGTCTGACAATAGTACTTGCGGGACGTCCATACCATGCCGATCCGCTCATACAGCACAAACTCTCGGATATGATCGCCTCGATGGGTGTGGATGTTATTACGGACGACATCGTACGTGACGAACAGATCGAGATCGGCGATACGCATTTCGTTTCGCAATGGGCTTACCCGAACCGTATCCTGCGTGCGGCGGAGTGGTGTGTGCGTCAGGGCAGCGATGTGCAGTTCGTGCAGATGACCTCGTTCGGTTGCGGACCCGATGCACTGCTTACGGACGAGGTGCGCGATCTGCTGGGCCGATACGGCAAGAGTTTCGCTCTGCTGAAGATTGACGACGTCAGCAATATCGGCTCGCTGAAGTTGCGCGTGCGCTCGCTTATCGAGAGCCTCAAGCTGGGCCACTGCCATCGCTCGGAGACGCGTCCGTTTGTCACGACGCCCGTATTTGGCGAGAAGGACCGTCACCGCAAGATATTGATCCCATTCTTCACGCCATTCATCTCGCCGCTGATACCGCATATCGTGGCGCGTGCGGGCTACGAGGTGGAGAGTCTGCCCGCCAGCTCGGCATATACGGCCGAGATGGGACTCAAGTATGCCAACAACGAGATATGCTATCCCGCGACGCTTATCGTGGGCGATATGATCACGGCGTTGCAGTCGGGCCGTTATGACATTGAAAACACTGCCGTGGCCATCTCTCAGACGGGAGGCCAGTGCCGTGCCAGCAACTACATATCGCTTATAAAGAAGGCGCTGGTGGAGGCCGGATATGCCAATGTGCCCGTAATATCGGTAGCCCCGGGAAGCGGTCTGAAGAACGACCAGCCCGGATTCAAGATACCGTGGCGCAAACTGCTGCGTTCGGCCGTGGGATCGGTGATCTTTACAGACTGCCTTGCGCGGTTGTACTATCCTGCGGCTGCGCGTGAAACGACACACGGAGCCGCTGCAGCCCTGCGCGACAAATATATGGCCGAGGCTGTCAAGATCATCCGCGAGAGGTCGGAGGGACGGCAGATAGCCTCGTTCCGAGACCTGCTTGTGCGTGCAGCCGGGGAGTTCTCGCATATAGTACCTTCGGGCGTAGATCGTCCCAAGGTCGGAATAGTGGGGGAGATATACCTCAAGTTCAACCCCTTTGCGCAGAAAGGCCTGACCGATTGGCTGGTCGAGCAGAAGATCGAGGTGGTGTCGCCCGTGTTGGCGGATTTCTTCATGCAGGGTTTCGTTAACCGTGATGTCAAGCTGCGTACGGGCCTTGAGAAGTCGCGCATACCTGATTGGCTCATGCGGCGCATATTCGCATGGATGCAGGGCATAATCGACAGTTACAATGCCGCGGCATCGAGTTTCGAATATTTCCGTCCTCTGGGCAACATATACCATGAGGCGGCCGCCGCATCGAAGATCATATCGCTCAATGCGCGTTTCGGCGAGGGGTGGCTTCTGCCGGGTGAGATAGCGACATTTGCCGCGAGCGGTGTGAACAACGTCGTAAGCCTGCAGCCATTCGGATGTATTGCGAACCATATCGTGGCCAAAGGTGTCGAGAAACGTATCAAGACCCTGTATCCGCAGATGAATCTTCTGTCGTTGGACTTCGACGGCAGTGTCAGCGACGTGAACATCACCAACCGTCTGCTGCTGTTCATCGACAATCTGAAGAAAGGAGGCAGCGATGCGAAGTGAACCTGCTGACTGCATAGAGGCGCGTATCGTGGAGGCTGCGCGCGCATTGTTTATCGAGAAGGGATATGCCGATGCAAGTATGAGCGACATAGCGGCGGCGGCAGGCATAAAACGCTCGACGCTGCACTACTATTTCCGCACGAAGGACCGTCTCTTTCAGGCGATATTCGCCGATATAGTGCGGGAGATATTCCCGCGCATACAGGTCATTCTGGAGAAGGAGACCCCCTTTATGGAGCGGTTGAATGCCGTCATCGACGAATATATGGCTCTGTTTCGGGCAAATCCGGCTCTGCCGCAGTTCATCATAGGGGAGATCCAGCGCGACGTACACCATCTGATACGTGTGCTGCATGAATTGGAGGTCGAGGGGTACATCTGCACGATCAAACGGCGGCTTGTGGACGAAATACAACGTGGCGAGTTGCGGCGTGTGCCGTTGCGGGATTTCTTCCTGACCTTCTATTCGCTGGTTATATTCCCCACTCTTACGCGCAACCTGATCGAAACACTGCTGCTGGAGGATGGCGAACGTTATGACGACTTCATACGTCAATGGAAACGTCGTGCACTGACGCAAGTGGGTTACCTGCTGCTTAATACGGACGATCGTACGGATGTCGATCGCATGGTCGAGACAACGCTCGGCCCCGCAACGGAAAATCTTCAGCCCACCACGTAAGAATTGCTTGCCGTAAGCGAAGGCATTATGGGAACCAAAATATATTTATGAAGCGCAAGAAAAAAGAGGGATAAAGTTTGCAGATTGCGAATTTTGTATTATTTTTGCACTCGCAAACCAAAAGAGGTGCGTTAGTTCAGCTGGTTAGAATACGTGCCTGTCACGCACGGGGTCAGGGGTTCGAGTCCCCTACGCACCGCACCAAAGCTCCGAAGATATCCTTCGGGGCTTTTTGTTTATTATTGCATCCGACGTTTGGCTATTTTGCAGTTGCTGACTGAACATACCTCAGAAGGACTCTTCAAAATATATAGATTGCTAAGCTCATATAATTAATAATTGTCCCCCAACCAGCCTTCCAAAGCATGTGTTCGACAGTCAAATCATCCAGAACAAAACACGACAGGGGCAATAGTGTATTTGGCATGTGTGAATATATGCGTATATTTGCAGGGAACCATTATGTCGCGGATATGTTTGTCCGGTAAATAAAAAACAATACAAGATGAAACATTTTACTCTCGAGGAGTGCATACGCTCCTCTGTGGCCGTTGCGTGCGGAATAGACAATACGCCCGACGCCGAATCGAAGGTCACATTATTGAATCGATAGAGAATCTACTCGATCCGCTGCAGGAGGCTTGGAGTCAACTATGCGCATCGAAAGGTATCGAACGTGACAATCTGATGATATCGTCAGGGTATCGCTGTTACGAACTGAATAAACGCATGAAGGAATCATCAACATCGGCACATACCATCGGCTACGCGTTCGATCTGCTTCCAGCCAACCGCCTGATTATGGATTTCAGGAAATTCTGTAAGGACTATCTCTCGGATAAACCTTTCGACCAACTCATCTCGGAGCAGGAAGATAATAGCGGTATACCATCATGGATACATATCGGGTACAAGGATCATCAAGGAAGGCAGCACCGGCGGATGCTGTCGATGCGCGAAGAACGTTATTATCTTTGGGAAGAATGACAGGAAGCTTTGTCGCATCATATTGTCTCGCAAGTCGGCAGGTGTGATTGTATGGTGGTTGTCAACGTATTGAAGCGCTGCGCCAAAATACACGGCAGACACGACGTGCGAAAAAGACTCGACAGTGGATTTTATCCGGATTAATTAACTACTTTTGCAACGGATCGCACGTGTGCGAACCGACATATTTTATTGACGTTTGATTACGTTCTTCTTTCATATTCGAACTTCGCAACTTTGACTACAAAGAAGAGAATGTAACGGATGTCCATGTTGTGCATATACATATTTTGTGTCCACGTGGCGCAATCTGTGCATATATGCCCACGTGGGCTGTCCGTATCCTTATTCTTTGTAGGGGCAGCGAAGGCCTGAATATGGGATAAGAGTATGCGGCAACCCACGTTTTTCATATAGCCGTGAATCTTTTCGATTTGACACAGGCCTTTCAATGTGGAAAACATGAGTTATGGTGTCGCACGATAGAGGAGATGTCGCCCTGTACGCTTTATAATGGCCGCCACACGGCGGGCGCGGAGAGGGTTCATAATAAGATATTCTATTTAGAGCTCGGCACCCGTAAGGGAGGGAAACGGCCGTTGCCGTTGCGATCCGCCCGCGGTACGGCCAGCCCTGCCGAGCTCATTCTTCATAAAGACGCTATAGTCGGCTGAAAACAACAATCGGGCCGTGGATGGCTGTTGTTATCAGAGTCTAAGTCGAAAAGTATGTGTCGCAAGTTTAATGCCTCCGACGTTTTTACGATTATCATACAATAATACCGTTCTGGCCGAGGGTATTACGGTATGTTTTATGCCACGTGAGGGAGAAGTGTTATACGTCGTACACCCCGTTCAGTGACGCATCTTACATAAAACGTCAGCTCCGACAGAGGCTTGCGGTTTGGCCACGGTCGGAGCTGTATTGTTGTATTTGACGTCAGCGTAGTACGCTATTTACATTGGCCGTGAATCTATCGGCCCTCGATGGCAACCTTTATCACGCCGTCCTCGCGGTTTTCGAACAACCGATAGGCTTCGTCGATGCGTTCGAGCGGGAAACGATGTGTAATCAGTGGTGTGGTGTCGATAAGGCCCTGCTCTATAAGACGCAATATCTCGGCACAGTCGCAGCCATCGACGCCGCCCGTCTTGAACGTGAGGTTCTTGCCGTACATGTCGGGCAGCGGCAGCACCTGCGGACGGTCGTACAGAGCCACTATGGTGACAATGGCATTCGGGCGGGCACATTGCCATGCAAGACGGAACGTATCGTCGGCACCGGCAACCTCGATGACACGATCTGCGCCGCCGTGGTCGCTGTGACTACGGACAAAATCGACGCACTGTTCTGGCGTGGTTACCAGAACGGAAGGGTAGTGGTCACGCACGAACTGCGCCCGCAGGGGCGACTTCTCGCATACGATAATGCGCTTCGGCTGCTTCAACATCACGCACAGCAGAGTGCATATTCCCGTAGGGCCTGCGCCGATGATGGCGACGGTATCTTCCGATGATATCTCCGATATGCGTGCGGCCCAGAATCCGGTGGCGAGGATGTCTCCCACGAAGAGCGCCTTATCGTCGCTTACGGTATCTGGTATTCGTGTCAATCCCTGATCGGCATGCGGAACACGTACATACTCGGCCTGCCCGCCGTCTATGCGACACCCCAAAGCCCATCCACCGTCGGGATCGGAACAGTTGTTCACATATCCATGACGGCAGAAGAAACACTCGCCACAGAAGGTCTCGACATTAACCGTCACGCGGTCGCCCATCTTTACGGAGGTCACGGCACTGCCTACAGCCTCGACTACGCCGACCATCTCGTGCCCGACGGTTATGCCCTTGACGGCGCGGGGAACGCTGCCGTGCTTGATGTGCAGGTCGCTCGTGCAGATGCTTCCGAGGGTTACGCGCACGACGGCATCACGCGGGTCCGCGATCTCGGGCCGCGGCTTGTCCCGCATCTCGAAGCGTCCGCGGTCGATATAGGTGTATGCTTTCATTCGAAAAATGGTATTTTGTCTACACAAAGTTAGACAAAATACCGATAAAGTTGACGGGTTGAGCAATGTAACGTCGTATCGTTGACAAATAAACTTACGAAGCTTGCGGCGGTCTGAGTATAAAACGAGCCGCAACCATTATCTGGCTGCGGCTCGTATTTTTAATGCTTCCGAAGATCAATTATTGGGGAAATACATATCCTTCGGGGACATCACGTACGCAACGAATGGGGAAATGCGAACCTAAGTTTTCATTATTTACAATATCTCCATAACAGTATATACGAGACCCATTATATCCATACCCGAAACGTACATTCTGGTTGCTGAACTGTGTGCGGCATGCAGTACCTATCTGCGTAATCAGGCCGGCAGCATTCATGGCAGAAAGCTCCGCTAAATTTGGAACACGCCATGTAGCTCTATTATCCCCCGTCTCATGATAATCCCTGCAAGGATTATCCGTATCGCCAGAGTTTATAATCGTATTTAAAGGATATTTCGTTCCTATATAATTTTTGGCTACGATAATGCCATCATAATATGAATTGGCATTGTCGTCTTCATCGTGTGGGATTAATACGCCGTCAGTACGTTCACGATACAATTCATCCACCAAGCGCCCCTTAAATTCCAGAACCGTTGATCCATTAACATTGTGAGCTACATACGACGCGTCGGATGCTACGTGTACCGAGCTTATATCGAATCCACCTGTATTTGCCGGCAGTGATCGTATGCAGCGTATGGGCTTGGCGGCAAATCCTCCACCCCAGTTCTTACCATCTTCACTGTATGATCCTCGCTCCACTGCCCAGTAGACTCTTTCATCATCATTACTGCTCGTATAATATAGTGCACCGTCCCATATATAGTCAATAGGATAGCCGTCGTCATAAGACCATGAGTAGGTTGGTCTTTTCATATTCATTTTGTCACCCATATAGAGTTGCGCGGCATTTGAGATGGCATTAGAACCCACACCGATACGTATGTATTCGTTGAGCGAGGGCAGATACCAGCGTATCTCGTTGTTGTCGATCACCCCGTTGCCGTTAAGGTCGCGGTTGCGTGACAGGCAGGCATAGTATGCGTAGCTGCCTCCACTGCTGGTCTTATATGCCGCTTCGCTCAATTTATGGGTTGTGCGGTCGCTGCCCACAGATTTCGTCCAACCATTGTATGAGGATGCTATAAAGTCATTCCAATTTGGGGAATTTTGGGACAATCCGCCAATGAGTGTAATCTGATTGCTTCGGCCGTCGGTTTTGCTAAGCCTGTCCTCGCTTTTTGGCGTTCCAAAGGTTATGTGAGGTGTCTCATTGTAGGTCTCGATGCCAAAACCGTTTATGTCACTCACGCGCGAATTGTAGAAGGTCTGTATCGAAGCCTGCGTGATATAGGAGTAAATCTGACTGTAAGAGCTGTTACCGTCTTGCGATATCGATGAACTCATCGCGATGATCATTTCACGCGGGATCTTGTTGGTCATCACACTCCATGACGTAACCTTGGCTTTCGTCAATGGGTGACAGTAGTAATAGTATTCATTGACAAACGCCGTGAAACGCGCCACGTAGTCGTTATTGCTCTGAGTGACGATAATGTCGTCATCATTTCTATCGTCTAGTGATACACCCTCTTTCTTGTATATCTTTTTCACGACCTTGCCCATGGCAACAATTACGTCGTAGACATCTTTCAGATAGCCACTTTCAGTCGTAGCGGTACCGCCATATGCCCCCTCATTACTGAATCCGCGCAGATTCTCGCGGCTCCACTCCGAGACACCCGGATAGGCGGCGATATCGGTTCCCGTCTGCGGCCAGAACTCCACCCACTTGTAATCGAATCCTTTTGTGGGGTGTATATCCGTACCAGCACCTGCCAGAACATTCTCCTTGGCAACGGCAGCAGTTGCAGCTGCTGCTGCCGGATCAGCAGCATTTCTGACTGCATTGGCATATATCCTGTACGGGCTGAGCGTTCCGCGTTTGTTCTGTACCGTATATGGTTCGGCATCCGTTGCCGTCGCATGCGTGTAATCCATAGCCTCGGATTGAATCACAAGAATCAGGTTGTCGGCTATGGCATTGTCGATGGCCTCATCACTCGGTTTTGTTTCGGCATATGTTCCCAACGCGGTCGTTATGGCCTTGGCTATGGTCGAGAGATTGTATTCGAGAAAAACCTGCTCGTAGTGGGCATCAAGCTCATAAGAGTAGGTCGAGGCATCGTACGTAAATATCTGCCCCTCGGCACCCGGTTGATTTTCATCGCCATCCTTTCCCGCCTCTACGACTATGTTGTGAACTCCCTTTACGGACATTTTGTACGTATAGGAGCAGTTGCGCTCGACATTGAAGTTATCCAACGAACCGCTGTTGCTGAAATCACCCAAATGGATCGTATAGCTTACGTTTCCCGTATAACTGTTCTTCTTGTCGGTCGTGTCGGTCGTGTCGGTCGTGTCTCCTGACTGCGAATATGTGCCGCTTATGACGACAAATGTGCTGTTTTGCGGCGCATTGGTCCAAGTCTTGTTCTCGGGACGTGAGCCCTTGTCGCCACTCCACTTGTCACGATCCTGATATGATGCGATTGAAGCGTTTTCGTTTGCCTCGGGAATGTTCTCTGGCATGTAGAACGAGAACGTATAGTTTCCGCCGCTGACGTTGCCTATGGTCATCGGTGCGGAATTGATATACGTATCTGATTCTGTGTTGCTCTTGTTCGTGTTCGTTAATACGCTCTTAGTCGGAATATTGTAAACCCGGAAAGACGATGGTACGAATGTCCCTTTGGCTCCTTTGACTGTCTGCGCTATGTTGAACGTAATGCGGGCCATGGCTCGATCCATTTTCACAACGACGTTATCCGAGGCATTGAGTTGCCCGTATTTGGCTATATTCCCTTTAGTGTCGAAAACAACGCCCTCATTCACTCCCGATATAAGCATCTGCGTCGAAGAGACAATCTGTATGGGCAGCATCTCAGTGCGTTCATACAAATCCTTACGCAACGAGATAACAGCGGCCTTAAGCTGCTCGAAGCTAAGATTCCCTGCTGCGGCATCCTTGGCTATCGACGCCATACTGCTCCAGAACCCGCCCTCATCGGCCACGGCACTAGTATTGGCCACGGCAAGCAAGTTCTTGGTTCCAGACGTGGTGTTGATCGTGATGGGGTAGGTCACACCGTTATCATTCTCGCTGCGAGTCCCGACAGAGATACGGTTGTTGGAGTCGTCAGTAGCTGTCGTAGACAACATTTGCTGGTACTTGCCGTCACTGCCGTAAACAAACAGATAGAGATTACCCAGATCCGAATAGCTGTTGTCGGCACGCGTCACGACAATATCCGTTGATTTGCCCATTCCCATGTTCAAGGTTACGCGTACCGGATGACCCTCGCTGTTGGTCGGCACACCTAAATCGTCCTTCGCGCAACTTGCTGCCATAAAGGCAACAGTAAGCATGAACGCAAATCTCAATCGTATGTTTGATATATTTTGCATAATGATCCCAATTAGATGTCATCTATTCGAATGGAGGTATCTCGATCGGTCTCTCAACCCATGCATTTACCATGATGTTGAATGTCGGTTTAATGTCGACCACAGTTCCCTTGAACGTACCCTGTACGTCGATGCTCGTATTGCGCGGTACGCGGGGCAGGTAGACCGTGTAGTTCTTTGTGTAGTTTTTTTTCTCCGAAGTGCCGGTAGTAGTATAGGTAAATTCTACGGTCAGCTCAAGGCAGTAGGCTTTGTTCAAACCGTTTGAAGTTGTGCCGTCGGTTTTTTGCGCAGTGTAGGTGTCTGGATCACTCGATCCGTATTGATTCGGGGCGAGATATGTACGGGCGATGGTCGTATAAGAACCGTCTTCAGGTTGGGGGTCAAGACTAACCGGAGAATCCGCCGATATTATCTCCTCGGTGACAGGCGTATCTCTATATGTAATGTTAGTAGCATTGTTATGCAACCCTTGCACTGTATAAAGGTGCGCTACATTGGGACTATGGTAAACCGTGGCACGCGTCACTGTAATGGTTAAACCATTGTCCGCATCGCGATCCTTGTTGAGCATCAGCCTCAAACGACCCAACACATGCTGTACTGTCACGGGTATAACCAGAGAGCCGGTAGTGGGGCGCTGGATCGTAACTTTCGTGGCATAGTCTTTCTCGTATTTGTCGGTGAACTCCGTACCGAACTCGTCGTAACGGCAGTTTGTCATGGGCGAGACGAAATCGTCAGTCGTACTCCAACCGCTGAATCCCGACAGGTCGAACTTCAATGACTCGAGGTTAGCCTTTGACAGCGATGTCCAATCAGTAACCGGCTTCGGGCCGAAGTTATCGTTGGCAATAACGTAGAAGTTAATATAGCCACCCTCGGATAATGTTATGGGTATGTAGTTCTGGCCTTTGAGTTTGTCCGCCTCGGCATATCCGACCTTTGTGTCACCCTTGAAGGCATATACGCGCAGTTGGCGGATATCGTTGTCCGTCGCGTCGCTGCCTACGCGGGTGTTGTCGCCGCTGCTCACGACGAGCCGCACATCTACGGGCCCCGAAGCGGCTGCAGGCGTATCGCTCTTGCCGCACGACGTTGCCACGGCCAAGGCCGCTATCGTCATTAGGCAGGATGTATATATTGTTCTCATATTGTAGTAGTCTTTAGTGTCAGTTTTTGCCGAAATCGGGGTTTACGGGGACAGAGTCCCAGTCATCTATCGTTACGCCGATGGGGGAGAAGCGGATGCGGATAGGTACCGTCACCTCATTTACACCCTCTACGGCTATATTGTGTTCCTGAAGGAAGTCCGCAAGCGGGAACTCGTGCGCCACGACACGCGTTTCGTCGGAGTGCAGGCGCAGCATTATATCGTTGTCGTCGTTGAAACGAAGTGTGTTGAACTCGGCCGTATAGACGGTTTGCTCTCCGTCGTATCCTGCGGCGAGTACGGGATGGTATGAGCAACGCTCCTCGTCAGAGGGGACATTGTCAAAATCGGTGAATGATGCGAGTTGCGTCAGCTCGAGTGACGGGACACCCATGGTCGTTTGGTCAAATCCCTCGACACGTACACGGAACTTGACGTGCGAGCAGACAAAGTCGCATATATAATTGTTTTCTACCAGCGTTTCGGGCACCTCTATCTCGATGGTACCGTAGTAGAGAGGGTCGTTTGTAGCTATATCCGTATTTTCGAAATAGCCGTTTGCGGCGATCTTCTCGCCTTCGTTGATCGTAGTCTCTTCGAGAGCGTTACCCCAACATACAACCTCGTATCGGCCGGGGAACAACATCACGTCGGCACCCTGATATGCCGCAAGGGCATTGTCGTCATACTTCTGTATGGCGGCCAGCGAGCCGTCGGCGATCGAGTAGACATACATGGTCACATGCTCGATCTTTTCGGGGAAGATATCGGTCGTACCATCGCCGACATAACGAAAGCGGAGTGTCACCTTTCCCTTGCAATCGTCCATATTCTCTCTGATGCACCCGCCGGCGAGCGGCAGCGTCACGATCATGGAAAGTAACAGATATGTATATAGTTTTCTCATTTGCTTTTGTCTGTTTGCGTGTTATTCCGTAGTGTTCGGAGATGCTACGAATTTTTCGGGTTAAATTGTCCGGATCGGGGGCACGGCCCGCGCCGCACCCCTTTCCGAACCGTTTGTTGATTTATGGATCTTGTGTCTGATTAGTTCTTGTCAAACTCGGGAGTTACCGCCTGCGTTGCGAAGTCGGCTACGTTTACCTTTACGATAACATTGTAATCGGTAACAACTACGGGGCCTGCCGTAACGTTAAACGGAGATAACAAGACATTGGTCGTGTATATCTTGCCCGGCGCGTATGAAATATTGGTGGTAGTGTCTCCTTCAAACAGATCGATAACGTTTACATAAGCTGTCTTATCAGCGGTTACTGGGAACATGAACTGAGAAGCCACGCTCAATGCCGCGTCATTACTGTTCAAGTTGATGGGATCGCCTATTTTATCTCCACTTGCGTTTGAGTTATAAACCGTTATGCTGCTGTTGTATGTTGAAGGATCTTCAAAATGCAGCAGGAAGTGCCAATGTGGCTCTTTTGCACCGTCCAAAGTGCCGGCTGCAGGGTTCTTTCCATCTACATCGAACGGTACAAAGAAATGGAACGGTACACACTTGTTATTGGTGTTGTAGTCCGAAGGCAGCACAGAAGCATATCCGTTGTCGTATCCGTTGTATGTAAGTACGGGCTTCAGGGCATCCCAACCGGTGATAGTCGTTGCGGGCTTCCACTCTCCGTTAACGATTGCATTCATTGCCGTCGGCGTAGCGAAGAATGTGTTGTCGGCCACGGGTGCAGCGGCGAAGATTGACTCGGCGCCGTATACGTTGCTCTGGTAGATACCGCAAACCTCGGCATTCCATCCGCTCCACTTTACCAAATAATATTTTTCACCAACCTTTACAAGTTTTTCTCCATCAGGGTCGGTCTCAATTTTGCCCCACTCTATACGCGAGATAAGAGGGCGTATGGTAATATCGGCATTGTATGTCTGATCTCCTTCATTCCATTGTGCATTATTGTATGTAGGAATATCGTCGTTTACATCCGGAGTAAGCGGTGTGATATCGAGATCGCATCCGGCAAATACCATCTGATTCTGATCCATAGACGGGGCTTGCTGTGCCAACGTCACAGAAAAAGTATTCATATTATCGCCCTTTTTAGGCAAGGTTATGCCATTGGCATTTGCCACGATATATACGGCCGTTACATTCTCGAGACCGACAAAGCGCAGGCCGGTGGTTCCCTTGATATTGGTCAGATCTCCACCTGTCAAATTGTATGCGTACTGAACAGCGCCGTTTGTATTGGTGAAGAATACATCCATAGAACTAATAGTAGTACCTTTAGCTACATACGGATCATCCGGCGTAAGAGCAGCGCGGGTGGTCGGCAGGTTTACCTTGAGCACAATCTGCTTCGAGCCGTCGGCCGATTGGTTCGCGGCGTCGTCCTTCGAGCATGCGACCATGCCGATGCATGCCGCAGCCATTAGTAATAGTTTGAATTTCATAGTTTTTTTAATTAAGAGTTTGTGTCGTTTAATTAGTTTCTTATTTACCGTGCGGGCAGTCGCCGCATCGGCTGATTGAGGGTTTAGTGTGAATTGTGTGTATGGTATATTTTTAAGGGTTAATATTTATATTCCATTCTTACTCCAAGCTCTTTTCCAACTCGGCAATATTGTGCTTAGCCTCGGCCGAGCCCAACTTGACAGCTTCCGACCATGTGCGGCGGGCGCTGTCCGCATCGCCTCCACGGGCATAGGCCAAACCTCGGGCATTGAGTACACGTGCATCGTTCGGGGCCTTTTCAAGCAGCGACAGAGCACCGTCGTAATCACCCGTTTCGATAAGTCTTGCGGCAGCATTCACCGCAGCGGCTACCTGCGTGGGGTAGGTGCGGGCCGCAACCTCAAGCACATGGTTATACTCCGCCGAGCCCTTCTCGTAGAGACCGGCTACACGGTACATCTCACTCAGAGAGAGCTTCTTGGGGTCGCTGTCAAGCAATGCGCGTGCCTCTGCCACGTCAAAGTTGCGAACGTTGTAGATTATGCGGTAATCGTTGCGACGCAGACTCGGGTACATCTCGTTCATAAGACGCTGGTAAATGGTCGGCGGAATAAGGCGCTTGAGCGCGGCATCCTTCTCGTCGAGTGACATCGTCTGGTCGTCAATGATGGCCAGCACCTTATCCTGATCGAGCAACTTGGGCGTCTCTACGACTCGCTTGCGGAGATTGATCCAGTCCTCTCCGCGTCCCGTTGCCGTGATCTTGGCGCGATCGACATCAGTGTTGGCAGCCATATAGTCGGCCAGCGATGCGGCGCGACGCTCCGACAGCGCGAGGTTGTATGCCTCCGGCGCCTCGGGCGATGCCCATCCGTCAATGGTGATCGACGTTATGGTCAGGTCGCTGTCGTTGTCAACACGCTCGATCGACTCCACGATCGAGGCCAGCTCCGATGCGTTATTCTTGTAGTCGGTAAGTATGTCATGCTTGTCGACCTTGAAGTTGACGTATGCCGAGAGCGACTCCTCACGCGTCTTGACGGGTTCGGGATCCGGCTCGACAAATGCCAACAGGTATTGCGGCTCGTATGGCGTATGGAGAATTACAGCCAGAGGCGATGTGCCCAAAGCAAGGGGCGTATCGTCACATCCGCAACTCTCCTCGCGTATTCCGATCTCGGCGTCACGCATCCACTTCTCGCTGGCGACAGTGGCCGAATAGGGTATGAGCTGCTCTCCCGCAAGACGCTGCGAGCGCCGTGCCGTACGGTCGGCGTAGGCGGCATTCTCCGATATGGTCTGTTCGTCGCGACGCAGGAAATGTATATAGGCGCGGCGGCCCATTATCTCGATGGCCGGCAGCTCGACACGGTGTCCGTTGCCCTCTATTACAGGAGTGAGGATGAGGGTCTCGTCACCGCCTACCTCAAGCGTTGTAACATCGAGCGTCATGTTTACGGTGACGGTCTTGCCGTCGTCGTTGACGTCAAGGTCGCGTATTTCAGCCTCTCCGTCCATTATCTGCTGCGCCGTCACGGGCAGCGCTGCGGCCGCCGCAAGCAGCATTGTTGACACTATGCGTATGATATTCTTCATGATCGTTTGCATTTTCAGAACAGATATACAAGATTTATCGCCGCCTTGGTGGGGCCGAAATAGTTGTGGTGGCCGCTGCCGACCTTCGATCCGCATCGCGGACACATATACTTGTCATAACGCGTATATGCGTACCCGACGCCGATCTCGGCCTCGAGATTCCAATGTTTGCCGAGCATCCACGCATAACCGTATGCTATGCCGGCACCGGCGAACCAACCCTCGTAACGGTAATCCTTCAGATTCGAGAATTTGGTGCCGAGAAAGTCCGGTATGCCGCCTACATTACCGACGTTGTACTCGCCGCCCCAGAGGTGCGCCGCGAGGAAGTGACCGCCGAATCGCTTGCAGGTCCAGTAGCGTACCTCTGGCTGCACGAACCAATGTTTCCACTTCTTGTTATCGGAGAAAGTCCACGGGTTGTAGTTGCCCGAGAGATCGAACGTCCACTTCTCCGCCAGTCCGAACTCCACGCCGAGGTTCATGCTCGTTGTGGCGTCGTAGAGGAGATTGCTCTTTACGGCCCACTTTTGCGCTTGTACGGCGCCCGTGAAACCCGACGCTCCGAGGACAAACAGCAATACCAGATATTTTTTCATTCCCAAAAAAATATATTGTAAGATTGTAAAAATAAAACAAGACGAAAACCGATTTGGGGTTGCAGTCTATTGCAAATATAATTAAAAAATCCCCCCCCCCTCAAAATATTTTCAAACAAAACGCGTAATAATAGCGAATTTTTTTATTCTCAAAATTCTCGGAACGAGCTGACGATTCAAAATAGTGTATGTGTAGCAAGAACATTTCGACATCATCCGAAAGTCTGATTAAATGAGGCCAAACGGATCAATACGACAATTTGCCTGCACGTTGCAAACCGGACATCCGGAGCAACAGTATGACAAGATAAGTTATGTGCGCAGTTTAGAATGTTATGTGTTGACAATAAGATATATATGCTTTTAAAACATAAACTGCGCACAATTTTTGCCACCAATATATATGCCCGATTTATTCGTTTTAAATTCTCTCTCAAAACACAGATTCTTATGATGAATAGGAAAAAAAGACATATATAGATCTGTTTACTACCTACACTCAGCGCCGCAAAATTATAAAATCGCTGTCAAATCAACATGAGCGGGACTTTTTAAAAATATCATTAACCTTTTTTGTGAGATAAATTGAAAACTGTGATTCCTCGATGCCCGATACAAGCATTCTGAAGGGGGTATGTATTAGACAAATATGGCATATATCGCGCGTTCGATAGCTTTTAACGGAAGAGGAAACTATTTTCAAAAAATATAAATATATATGCATGGCGCATTACTGCGCTGCCGGATTTGTTAAAGATCGCAATCGACAAGGAAAAGGGCAGCAGATGCGAAATGGAGTTTTGGGCTATTACGTACATTGTGTGGTGCCATAATGGCCAACGAATATTGTTCGGCAAAGGATTAAATTCAGATTTTCGACCAGTTACGTTATTTTGTCCACAGGTCCATTTAATTTTGTTATGCGGCTCACGTTTGCGATGCCTTCTCACCAAAAATACGACAAATAGACGATGGAATGAGCAGAATATGTTTTTTTGGAATGCAAAATTTAGATAAATTTGTAAAGACAAATTGATGCGTTTTGCATGACGCTTCGACGTACGGCTTCGGCTCATCGGGCCAAGCACACGTACGCATGTTTGCCACTTGGAAAATAGCGGCGCGGGGCGACGACCCCGCAGAACGGATTTACGTACCTTGCTCTCAGGAATGGCATTGCGCTTTTACCAGATACAATATATAGTTGCCATGGTAGTTGCGCACAGGGGGCATTTGGTGCGGTATTCGTATGTATAAGGACGTAACAGATGGGAATTAATACCGAAATACTCATAGTCTTCGCCGGACTCTGTGCCATGATGTGGCTTCTGGTGGCGGATCGCATGCGCCCGGGATTCGCAATATTCTCGGTAGTGGTGCTGTTCATGTGTGCAGGCATCTTATCGCCAAAGGAGGTATTGGCAGGCTTCTCCAACAAGGGTATGATCACCGTGGCGCTGCTCTTTCTCGTGAGCGAAGGCGTACGTCGCAGCGACGCTCTCGGGCATCTTGTCAAGCGCATGCTGCCCAAAAGATCAGGCGTATCGGTACGCAACGGTTATCTGCACATATTGCCCGTTATAACATCCGTATCGGCATTTCTGAACAACACGCCCGTGGTTGTGGTATTCATACCTATTATAAAACAGTGGGCGCGCAAGGCACGGCTGCCGCTGCGCAAGTTTCTCATACCGTTGTCGTATGCCGCAATTCTGGGCGGCATGTGCACACTCATAGGCACATCGACCAATCTGGTGGTTCACGGCATGATGCTCGATGCCGGATACGACGGATTCACCATGTTCGAATTGGGTAAAGTCGGGGTATTCATCGCCTTCTTCGGTGTATTGTACATGATACTCTTCGCGGCAAAGAAACTGCCCGACGATCCGGCCGAGAGTCCCGTGCGAAGCGATGTGACGGAAGAGGTAGACTCTAATATCGTCGAGGCGGTCATCGGAAGCCGCTTCCCGGGAATCAACCGTCTCTGTTCGGAATTTGATTTCTCGAAACACTACGGCGCCGAGATACGCGAGATGCGTCGCGGCGGTGTCGTCCTTGCGGATCCCGAAGCGCAGATCTTCCGCGAGGGCGATACGTTGATTCTCGAGACCGACGGCTCGTTCATCGCCACGTGGGGTGACTCAAGCGTCTTTCTGATGCTCAGCAACGGCCGCTACCACGAACCAGTCAGCCGCGGCTGGCGCAAGTGGCTGGCCATAGCGTTGCTGACTGTGATGATCGTGGGCGCAACGTTCGGTTCGCTGCCTGCCGTACAACAGCTTTGGCCCGGCATTCGGCTCGACATGTTCTTCTGGGTGTGTGTCGTCACGGTGCTTATGGGCTGTTTCGGCATCTTCCCCGCAAAACGCTACACGAAGTTCATATCGTGGGACATACTCATCACGATCGCCTGCGCACTGGCCATAAGCCGTGCGATGGTAAATTCGGGACTCGCGGACTTCATCGCCGCACACGTGATAGACTTCGCCAACGGCGTATCGCCATGGACGGTACTCGTTGTGCTCTACATCACGACGAACATCATAACCGAACTTATAACGAACAACGCCGCCGCGGCCTTCGCCTTCCCGATAGCCATGTCGGCAGCACAGCAGCTGGGGGTCGATCCGATGCCGTTTTTCGTGGCGATATGTATCGCCTCGTCGGCAAGTTTCTCGTCGCCGATAGGGTATCAGACCAACCTTATAGTGCAGGGTATAGGCAATTACCGCTTCAAGGATTTCGTGCGCGTCGGGCTGCCGCTCAACATAATCACCTTCGTGCTGTCGATCGTGCTGATACCGTTGTTCTGGGATTTTTGACATAATAGTGCGAACATGGAAACAAAATCGATATATCCCATCTTCGAGCGTATGGAGCCGCGCAGCGCCAAGGAACGCCTGCTCTCTCAGCGCGGCGTGACGCTGTGGTTCACGGGCCTTTCAGGCTCGGGGAAGAGCACCATAGCCATAGCCCTCGAACGATACCTCTCCTCGCGCGGCCATCTGTGCCGCATACTCGACGGCGACAACATCCGCTGCGGCATAAACTCCGATCTGGGCTTTTCGGAGAGCGACCGCCGCGAGAATATCCGCCGCATAGCCGAAGTGTGCAAGCTATTCACCTCGACGGGCGTAATAACATTGGCTGCATTCGTGTCGCCTACGCGTGATCTGCGCCGCATGGCCGCCGAGATTATCGGCCGCGACGACTTTGTCGAGATATATGTTTCGACACCGATCGAGGAGTGCGAACGGCGCGATGTCAAGGGCCTGTACGCCAAGGCACGGCGTGGCGAGATTGCCGATTTTACGGGTGTCTCTGCCCCCTTCGAAGCCCCCGATGCGGCCGATATCGTGATCGACACGTCGAATATAGGTATCGAAGAGTGCGTGCGGCAAATAATGGAACGTCTGGCACCGCGCATAGTCCCGGCAGCGGACATGAATTGAATCATCACCAAAGTAACAGTATGGAAGAATATAAGTTGAGCCATCTGAAGGCCCTTGAGGCCGAATCGATACATATCATCCGCGAGGTTGCGGCCGAGTTCCGCAATCCCGTGATGCTCTATTCGATAGGCAAGGACTCTTCGGTTATGGTACGTTTGGCCGAGAAGGCCTTTTATCCGGGGAAAGTACCCTTCCCGCTGATGCACATAGACTCCAAGTGGAAGTTCCGCGAGATGATAGAGTTCCGCGACCGTTATGCGCGCGAGCATGACTGGAATCTCATAGTCGAGTACAACAAGAAGGCATACGAGGAGGGCGTAGGGCCCTTCACGCACGGCAGCAAGGTGCATACCGACCTAATGAAGACGCAGGCGCTGCTCATGGCCTTGAAGAAGTACGGGTTTGATGCCGCCTTCGGCGGTGCGCGCCGCGACGAGGAGAAGAGCCGCGCCAAGGAGCGTGTATTCTCGTTCCGCAACGAGTACCAGCAGTGGGATCCCAAAAACCAGCGTCCCGAGTTGTGGGACATATACAATACCCGCATAAACGACGGGGAGAGCATCCGCGTATTCCCGTTGAGCAACTGGACGGAGCTCGACGTGTGGCAATACATACGTCTGGAGAAGATACCCATCGTGCCGCTATATTTTGCCAAGGAGCGCCCCGTGGTAGAGTACAACGGCAACCTGATTATGGTCGACGATGACCGCATGCCCGAGGAGCTGCGGCGTACGGCGCGTATGCGCAAGGTGCGGTTCCGCACATTGGGATGCTACCCGCTGACGGGCGCCATCGAGAGCGAGGCCGACACCATCGAGAAGATCGTCGAGGAGATGATGACCACGACAAAGAGCGAGCGCACCACGCGTGTCATAGACTTCGATCAGGATGGCAGCATGGAACAGAAGAAACGCGAAGGTTATTTTTAACGTGTGACCAATTAAACGAAAAGAGAGATGGCATCCAATATAGAAGAATTTCTGGCGCAGGACGAACGCAAGGATCTGCTGCGCCTGCTTACGGCGGGCTCGGTCGACGATGGTAAATCGACGCTTATCGGGCGTCTGCTGTTCGACAGCAAACGCCTTTACGAGGATCAGCTGCAGGCGCTCGAACGCGACAGCAAACGCTGCGGCAATGCGGGCGACCATATCGACTATGCACTGCTGTGCGACGGCCTGAAGGCCGAGCGCGAGCAGGGTATTACGATTGACGTGGCGTACCGTTATTTCTCGACAAACCGCCGCAAGTTCATCATAGCCGACACCCCCGGACACGAGCAGTATACGCGCAACATGATCACCGGAGGATCGACGGCCAATCTGGCCATAATCCTCGTCGATGCGCGTCAGGGCGTAGTTGTACAGACGCGGCGCCATACATTCCTTGTGTCGCTGCTGGGCATACGTCACGTGGTTCTGGCCGTAAACAAGATGGATCTTGTCGATTTCGACCGCGAGCGCTTCGAGGCCATAGCCTCGGAGTACAGACACTTTGTCGAGTCGCTCGGCATATCAGATCTGCAGTGCATACCCCTCTCGGCTCTCGACGGCGACAATGTCGTCAAGCACAGCGACCGCACACCGTGGTATCACGGCCCCGCGCTGCTGGAGTTCCTCGAGACCGTCTCGATCGATCAGGACATAAACATGACCGACTTCCGTTTCCCCGTGCAGTACGTAATACGTCCCGATGCCGACTTCCGCGGTTACGGCGGCAAGGTCGCCTCGGGCGTGGTATCGCGCGGCGACGAAGTCAAGGCGCTGCCTTCGGGCAAGAGCTCACGCATAAAGCGTATCGTGACCTATGACGGTGATCTGGAAAAGGCATTCGCGCCGCAGTCGGTAACGATCGTACTGGAGGACGAGATCGACCTCTCGCGCGGCGAGATGCTGGTGAAGGCGGGTGATGAGCCCAACGTGGGTCACAACTTCAAGGCGATGATGGTGTGGATGGATGTCGAGGCGATGGATCGCGGCAAGTCGTTCTTCCTCAAGCATACGACTAACACCACCCGCGCGCATGTGCGACGCGTGGAGTACAAGGTCAATGTCAACACGATGGAGCGCAGCGCCGCGGAGGCCCTGTCGCTAAACGAGATCGGCCTTGTCGACATCTCGACTACAAGCCCGCTGATATATGATGCATATTCCGACAACCGTGCAACGGGAGCCTTCATACTTATCGATCCGATATCGAATTTCACCTCGGCCGTGGGTATGATCGTCGGCCCGGACGAGGCGGCCGAAAGCCGTCACGACCTTCCGCGCACGCTTACGGTGAATCTCTCGCAGCTGGGTATCGGCGCCGAGCATTACGATGCCGTCGAGCGCGCATGCCGCTTCTTGCGCGAGCAGGGTGTGGATGTAGTATGTACTGATAAATAGCGTTTCATCATGGGCCTTTTCAACTTCGACAACCTGCCTGTCAACACCCTTGTCGGGGCCGACCGCAAAACCTTCGAACGTGCTACCCGGGGTAAGGTCATAGATGCCGAGTACCGCCGCAAGTTCGCCGTCACGCGCAGCGTACGCCGTATGCTCGACCCATTCTACGGCATCAACGAACGACGTTACGAGGTCATGAAGGATGAGATGTCGATGCAGCCTCCGGTATTCATACTCGGACATTGGCGCAGCGGCACCACATTCATGCACAACGTCTTCTCGTGTGACGACAGTTTCGGCTGCTGCTCGACATATCAGACCGTATTCCCGCACCTGATGCTGTGGGGACGGCCATTCTTCAAACGCTGCATGTCGATCGTCATGCCCTCGGAGCGCCCGACCGATTCGATGGAACTCGGCGTCGACCTTCCGCAGGAGGAGGAGTTCGCCCTGAGCAACATGACCGCATGCTCGCACTACCATTTCTGGATGTTTCCGCGCCACATGGCCGAATACCGCGACAAATATCTCACCTTCGAGACGGCCGCAGAGGACGAACGCGAAGAGTTCAAGCGCGTGCTCGACAAGATGATCCGCATAGCGCTGCATACGTCGGGCCGCAGACGCTATCTGAGCAAGAATCCGCCGCATACGGCCCGAGTAAGGATGTTGCTTGAGATGTATCCCGACGCACGGTTCATCTATATCGTTCGCAATCCGTATGTCGTATTCGAGTCGACGCGCAATTTCTTCCGCAAGACCATCGCATCCGTCGGCCTGCAGAAGATCTCGGAGGCGGAGCTCGAGAAGCAGATCATAGAGAACTATCGGGCATTATATCGCTGCTATGAACGCGACAAGCAACTCATCCCGCAAGGACATCTTGCGGAGGTGCGATTCGAGGATTACGAGGCCTCGCCGCTGGAGCTCACCGAGCAGATATACCGCACCGTATCGCTTGGCGATTTCGACAGGGTGCGTGCAGACGTACGGCGGCATCTGGACAGTATAAAGGGGTTCCGCAAGAAACACTACGAATTCGACCAGCACACGATCCGTATCGTCGAGCAAAATTGGGGTGACGCCATACGGCAGTGGGGTTACGAACGCTGATACGCTATGGAGTAATGATTCAAAAGCCTGCGGCACGATCGCAGGCTTTTCTGTTTTATTGGGCTTAAGGTCAGAACGAGTATTTGACCATCGTGCAGACCCGCAGGTTGCCGACATTGCGTCGGGCGTGGCTGCGTCCGTCGATCGCGACGTCGCCATAACCCGCCACCGTGTAATCGGTTTCGAGCGAGAGGGTCAGATTCTTAACCGTATAGGTCAACGATGGGCTTATGCGGTAGATATAGTCTACATTCTTTGCGCCGCGCATCCAGAAGTCATCCGTCGAGATGAAGTCGCGTGCCGCGCCGAGGTTCTGCATCAGGCCGCCCATTATGCCCACACGCAGGCGTGTACCGTATGTAGCATTGAGCCACATAGTCACGGAACGTATCGGAGCGTAGTCGTATGATCCCGTTGTCGGGTCGTATGCCGTGGCGCCAAAGCCGCTCACCATGGTCAGATGCGCCGTATTTTCGCCGTATATCACCTTTCCCTTGATGTTGAACTTCCCGTAGCGGCAGTCGGCGAATGCCTCGGCCGAGATGCCCGTTACGTGATCGTCGGCACGTACGGCCACCTCCTGCATCGAAACAGTGCCGTCGCTTTCGGTCACTTCACGCTGAATCATCGAATAACGTCGCGGCATTATGCTCAGCAGATCAGCCCCGACGCCAGCCGTGAGATGGCGTCCGACACGCCTTATGCCGACATATAGTTCGGGGTAACCGCTCCAGCGGGAATAGTGGTAGGTTATGCCGTCGGGGCCCGTCGAGGCATTGGGAAATTGATAGATGGCGGCAGCCGTCAGAAGCCATTGGCTGCCGAGACCGGCCTCGACATTGAGCTGCGGCGAGCGGTTGAAGGGGGCAAAAGGCGCTCCCGTGGCCAACCCCGAAACCGAGGGCATGACGAGTATTGACATCGGATGCCATGTCTGGCCGCACGTGACACTTACGCGTTGCCACTCGAGACGGACATAGGCCTGACGTATGCGCAGCATGGTGTTGTTGGCGCCGAAACCGCAGAAGTCGGCCTCGATCTTTGCCGACGAGGCGGCATTCCATATCCGCGGGCCTGCGACGTCGAGTCCCACGCGCGAGGTGAACGACACGAACGTAAATTCATGCACCGCATTGAGGTCCTCCGTACCATCCCCGTTCAACGCCTCATCCATGGGCATGATGTTGAACATCTCGCCGAGGGTCGAGTAACAGCGGCGTGAGTCGTAGCACATGTAGTTGCGGACAAATCCATACAGCTGAAGCCGCGGCCGGTGCTGTTCTTCGACTGAGGATGGAGTCGGAGACGCGACACTCAAGGTGTCGGCATCGGATGCGGCCGCGACGTTCAGGCTCATGCACAGCAGCAGGGCGATAGATAACGGGATTCTCATCGGAAGGTGTGGTTTCTGTTTACAAAAGTATGAAAAATCAACCGAATAATCGTCCGGCCGCACCGTCTTGCAGAGGCGGCATTTGAATTATGACGGATAATTTGTATTTTTGCCGTAGGATAGTTCGAAATCAGGGTTCATGAAAAAATACTTATCGATATTGCTTGTCGCCGTATTATGCGGCGTCATATTCACCATGTTCCGCCGTGGCGGCGACGCACCGCTGGAACCTGAAATAGAAGATCAGAGTTATCGTCTGAACGATTCGTTGTACAATGCGCTTTCGGATCTCCGCTCTACGGAGAAGATGGAGCAGTACATACGCAACTGGATGGCCCGAAACGCCATTCGCGGCGCCTCGCTCGCGGTGATGAAAAACGAACATCTGGTCTACTGCAAAGGGTTCGGCTGGGCCGACGAAGAACGTAATATTCCGGCTGAGGTGGGGGATATATACCGCATAGCCTCGGCGTCGAAGCTCATCACCGCCGTCGGCATAATGAAGATGTGCGACGAGGGTCTGCTTACACTCAACTCCAAGGTTTTCGGCCCCGAAGGCATACTTAATGACCCGCAGTTCTCGGATATAAAGGACAAGCGCGCCGAGCAGATAACCGTCCGCCAGCTGCTGAACCACACGGCGGGCTTCAGCCGTCGTCTGGGCGACCCGATGTTTCGCACCACCGACATCATGCGGTGGGAGGAGATGGACCATACGCCCTCGGCCGATGAACTCATAGCATTCCAGCTACGGCAGAAACTGCGCGACAAGCCCGGCGGTGCACCCCAATACTCCAATATCGGATACCTCGTTCTGTCTCGCGTGATAGAGAAGGTGTCGGGCGTAAGCTACGAAGAATATATCCAGCGGCATGTGCTGTGGCCTGCCGGATGCTACGACATGCACATAGCCCGCAACTATTATGATGAGCGCTTCCCGCACGAGGTGAAGTATTACGGCAGCGATCCCAACGACGAGATAGAGTCGTTCGACGGCTCGGGCAAGATGAAGCCGCGCCAATACGGCGGCAACAATATCACAGGTCTTCAGGGTGCCGGTGCATGGGTATGTTCGGCCGTGGAGCTGCTGCGTCTGGTAGCTTCGATCGACGGTAAGGAGGGTGTCCCCGACATACTTTCGCCGCAGAGCGTCTCTGAGATGAAACGCATCGCACGCAAGGGAGACTATGCCCTCGGCTGGGCACGCTACAACAGCAAGACCGGTTCGCTCATACGTACAGGCACAATGTCGGGCACATGTGCCTATATCGAGAACAAAGGCAATACGGCTTATGTATTCCTTACCAACACGAGCCACTATCGCGGCGCTTCGTTCACCAATTCCATAGGCCGCATGGTGAATACTGCCATGTCGAAGGTGAGCGAGTGGCCGGCCGACCGCGACCTTTTTGTCTCGGTGCCCCACACCTCGCAGACGCAGCCATCCGACGGGGACGACATATCGTAATACAGTACAAAATCCACATAATAAAGGCGGCACCCGTTGCAGGATGCCGCCTTTATTGTTCAATTGTGTGTATTCCGTTCGTCAGTCTTCTATGATTACACGGAACCCGACGTTGTTGGCAGGTTGCCATGCGTAGTAGGAGTTACGGATGTATGCCGTGGCGTTCTTCGGGCGGCTGTTCCAAGCGCCGCCGCGCACAACCTTCTCGTCACGCTCCGCAGGCTCGCCCTTGTAGGGATAGGGTGCGTATGACGAGCGCGTGAACTCGCATACGTTGCCGTGCATGTCGTAGAGACCCCATGCGTTGGGCTCGTACTGCGCAACGTCGGCTATGGTCATCGTGCCGTCGTCGACGCTGTCCTCACGCGGCATGAAGGTGTAGTATTTGTAAACCCAGCTGTTCTCGGGGACGGGCTGGGGGTCGATGCCAGACACCGCCATACGGCGCAGCGAACGGTCGGCAAGGTTCTCCTTTCCGGCAAAGTCGCTGTTCAGATCCCCGTACCAGAAATCGCCGTCACTGCCGGCGCGGCATGCCCACTCCCATTGTGCTTCCGTCGGCAGGGCGGCCTTAACACCGCACTGTTCGCTCATCATGCGGCAGAACTCCGACGCCTGATTCCAGCTTATGCGCGTGACGGGCTGCGACGGGCGGTTTGCCGGGTATCCCGGGCCGACGTGGTCTTTCCAGAACTGCGCCGTATAACGGCTGTCATGTTCGGGGAAGAAGACATTGTACTGTTCATTTGTCACCTCCGTCTCCGACATCCAGAACGGACGCTGTATCTTAACCTTCGCCTCGGGGGCATTGCCCTTGCCGCGGCGGTTGTTGCCCATGACGAACTCGCCGGCAGGGATCCTTACGAAGGTCATCTTGACGTTGGGCGCTATCTCAACAACACGACGCGCGTCGCCGTATTTTGCGGCCAGAGCCTCGGCCGTCGCCGCATCGAACGGGAAGTTGCGGCATGCGACATCCTTGTACTCGGGCTTTGCCATGCGCTGCCGCTCTGCCGGAGCCTTCGGATGAGCCTTCAGATATTCGGCATAGTCGGCGATCTCGCGCTTCCAGTCTACACCCGCGCCGTCGGCATATTTGTTTGCCAACTCGATACGGCGGTCATACTGGTTGGTGGGGCAGTAGCTGACGCTGTTATAGACAAACTGCCCGTGGCATGGAGCATTGAAATCTATCCAGTTGTATATCGTGCGCCACTCGTCATCATCCAACTCTACACCGTGGTGTCCGCCCTTGAGTATGCGCACCAACTCGCTCGTCGAGGCGTGGTACTCGTAGGGCTTCATGACATATATGTCGGCCTCGGGACCCTGACGGTTTACGTAAGGGTGCAGATTGAGATAGCTCTGCGACAGGTCGAGGCGTCCCGACTCGGCGCGGCGGCTCGGAGCATCCGCAACCTTGATGCCGCCCGTAAAATCGGGTTCCGCGCCGTCCGAGTTATGGCATGCTACGCAATGGCGGTCAAGGATCGGCTGCACCTCCAGATCGAACGTGAAGGGACGTACGCCGCCCTCGGGTGTCTGTAACCGTGACGGCTCCTTCGTGGATGCGGCAACACGCTTAGGCATGGGCACCGAGTTCTGATCCTCGTGGCACCCTACGCACGACACCACCTCGCCCGGCATTCCCGTAACCCAGCTGCGCATCCACTGTATGGCGCGGCCCTCTTCGTCAAGAGGCTGGAACGATACGGGCGTATTGGCCGGAATCTTGAATATGGCCGAGCCGTCTGGCTCGACATCCACCTCACCCAGATTGCGTTTTATGTCCCAACCGCTCTGAATGCCTTGTGCTATGTGGTCAGACTCGGAATTTACATAGGTGTATTCGTATGCGAATACGCGCAGTTTCTTCACCGTGCCGACAGGTACTCCCGGCAGGCCCTCCCCTTCGTATATGTCCTGAATGAATACCGTAGCCTCCTTGTCTCCCTGCTTTATGCGGTCGGGTATTACGGGAGGTACGGGGCGCTTGGCCACGATGATGGGGTTGATAAGTCCCTCGCCCTCGAACTCGGCTACGAGCGTCATGTTGTCGTACACGTCCACAAGATATATTCCCCACAGAGATTTTGGCGTCAGCTTGGCCGTGACAAGAAAATATTTGTCATTCACGGGGTAGGGCTTGATAAACTGGGGCCATACGCCGTTTACGAGTTCATCCTTTATGACGGGTACGATCTCGCGCTTGCTGAAGGGCAGCTCCTGAACCATGCCGCGTGTCTCCTTGCGTCCGAGTGCCGGATTGAAGAGTATGAGACGGCCCGAGCGGGCGATACCGTGGTGTCCCGATATGATACCGATGAATGTGTTGTTGCCGCCGGGCAGGGGCTGAACGTCGAATATGCTGTTGGGGAACCATCCGCCGCTGCCGTATAGAGCCTTGGTCTCGGTACCGTCGGGGTTGGCATGCATGACGAAACGCGAGTAGTAGTGCGTAAGGTCGGTATATTCCCATCGCACATACATAAGACGTCCGTTGTTCATCACCCTCGGGTGCCAATTGGCATCCTGATCGAAAGTCATGCGGCGCAACTCTCCCGTCGTGGGCTCGTAGGCGATCATGTTACCGACCTGATCCGTTCCGTTTACACACGGCACGCCCTGATATCCGATGTTGCTCATGGCGATGATGCGGCCGCTCGGCATGTAGGCGCCGTCGAAGAACTCCAGATCGGGCTCGTCGACCTCGATGGCCTTATGCAGCCCCGTGCCGTCACGGCGCACTTCATAGACACTCCAGCGATTGTTCTGGTCGGCTGCGGTGAAGAGGATGCGTTCGCCGTCCCAGTTCAGCAGAAGATCCGTCACCGACGTACTGTTTGCCGGTTTGTATACCGTACGCACATCCACGTCGCCGCGCAGGTTCGACAGCTCGGCAATCTCGGCATCGAAGCCGCTGCGTGCCGCCGACGACTGGTTCGACCAGTTGTTGGCCTGCGTACCGAGAGATGGTGCCCACGCTTCGCGGGCATAGTCACCCAAACGGTAACGGCCGACCAGCACTTTGGCATCGTCAAGCAGTGGATTCGACAACAGAATTTCCCGTTTTAGCGCTACGATACGCTCAATGGCGTCGTAATCCTGCGGTCTGACATCGGTAAAAAGGCTCTCCAGTTCACGCAGCTTGGCGCCGTAGCGGGCGGCATCGTAGTCGGGATCGGCACAGAAATCGTCATAGGCGGCCTTGACCGATTCGATATTCAGATACTCCATCTCGGCATCGAGTCTCATGCGCTCAGCCTTCTCGGGTGTAATCTGCCCCCATGCCGCCGTGACAAACAGCAGGCACGGAAGAAGCAACGTAGATTTAGGTTTCATCGCGGTATGGTGTTTTCAGGTGGTTGCAATGGTTTATATAAAGTCATGCATAAGCATGTATTATAGCGAGTTGACATATTCGGCCAAAGCCTCGGCCTCCTTGCGCGTAATCTTGCCGTCGATGCCGTGGCGGTAGACATAAAAAACCTCCTCCATCGTCGCGGCGCGACCGTCGAAAAGATATGGCGCCGTTCGCCACACCTCGACAAGCGTCGGCGTATCCCATCCGTCTTCAAACTCTATGTCGTCGCCTATGCGGTGCATCTTCATGTCGGTATAATAAGGGCCGGAGTGGCAGTTGGCGCAACCGAAACGTTCGTAAAGTTTCTTCCCCTGCTCGGCCTTGGCCGAAAGGTGACCGTCTACAAGATACGGGCTCGGCAGCGGCTCGAGCGACGTGAGATATTCGTCCACGCAGCGGGCCACCTCCTCTGGAATATCGCAGAACTGTATGTATTTGTATCCTGCGCGCACGGCTATGCCGGCCGAGTCGCGTATGCCCGATATCATACATTTGGGCGTGCGGTGGCTTAGCAGCAGGCTCTTGCAGTTCTTCGGATTGCCTATGCCGTCGTTCATCAAATCCCAGTTCATGCCGTCCATGCGCCCTTCGTTGGGGTGGCACCCGTTGCATGACTGCCAGTTCTGATAACATAAACCAGCATCATTGAATGCCCGCTCGCCAATATCCACGGCAGTCTCCATACGGTCGGGATTGTATGCCACGACCTGTGTAAGATCTTGTGCCACGTCAATTACGTTGAGCGTATCCGAGAAGTAGGTCGGGACATACAGTTTCCCGTCCTTGAGGCATATAGCCCGCGGACCGTTGCCATCGATAGGCTTCCTATGACGTATGTTCTGAATAAAATACATGTCGTAATCCAACTCGTCGGGCGCTGCATAATTCTCCAGCTTGGCAATAAGCGACTTATAATCCACGATGCTTACATCGTGCGTTCCCGACTGCGACGTAACCAGATATCTGCCGTCGCATGCTACATCCCAGATGCCACCCGCGCCGCGGTCAGGCTCATCCATTACGACCGATCCGACAAGCGTCTGCGTCGAAGCGTCTATTACGCTGACAGCGTTTGTGTTCATCCATCCCTGCTGAAGCTGTGATGTAGGTATTTCGTAGCGTCCGAGATTGTGCGATACAAATACATATCGGCCGTCTGGCGAGCATACGATCCCATGCAAGGCATTGCTTCCATTGGTGAGGCCTATATCTTTCACCTTCTTGAATTTATCGCAGTCGACAACCGACACCGATGCTGCCACGTAATCGGCATCGGCACGCTGCGTCGGAAGAAAGTTAGCAACGTAGAGATAATGCCCGTCGGGAGACAGTGCCGCCGCGCACGGCTCACGCAACATTGCAATCGAAGCTTTTACTTCACCTGTTGCGGCAGATACTGCACTTAATGTTCCTTTATATCTGTTGCATACATATACAGTATTGCCATCTGCACTCACCGCGGGCGAGCAGGCGCCCATGGCTGTCGGGACTGTGTACGCGACGGAGTAGTCGTCAAGCGACAGTTTCGACAGATATCCCTCGCCGTCGCTGCTCGTAACGTATGCCCACTTTTCATTCACGGCAATACCCGTCGGAGGCACATCGAACGCAATGCGTTCAAGCAGCCCGCCATCACCATCATATACGGTAACGTCACATGATCCCTTGTTTGTAAACAGGATACGTCCGTCGTCGGTGACGGCGACATCGGTCGTATACATCGGGCGCGAGCCCGACGTACGCATGGCCGTGCATACGAATGCAGCAGCCGTGGCAATCAAGGGGATGAAGAGCAGGAACCTTTTCATGGCATGGTATCTCTAAAGTCAATTCATATATCCGAGTTTGTGCGATATCTCATCTGCGCAGCGTTTTATGGCCTCGCCGTGCGAGGGGATCACATCGTCGCCGATACGTCCCTCCGGGCCCGTTATCCACACCGCAGCCACAGACTTCCCGTAGCGGTTGAATATGGGTGCTCCGATGCATCTGACACCGGCAATCTCCTCGCCGCGGTCCAGCGCATATCCCGTGCGCCGCACCTCGTCAAGCGCGGCAAGGAAATCCGCTTCGCACGAGATCGTATTCTCGTTGTGGCGCGTATATCTGATCTTGTCCAGCAACAGGCGCAGTTCATCCGCCTCCATGTGTGCCGCGATGGCCTTGCCCGGAGCCGATGCATGCAACTCGACATTCATGCCGGGCTTGACGGTGAAGCAGAAGTGGTGCAGGCCGATTATCTGGTCGAGTATTACGACCTGATTCTCGGTAAGCGTGCCTATGACAACCGTCTCGAGAAGCGTGTCGCGCAATCGCCTCATGGAGTCATACGCATATTCGAGCAGCGAGGGGCTTCCGATCGACGAAATGGCCATGTCGAAGATCTTGTGCGTCATCGAGAAACGGGCCGTGCGGTCGTCACGACGCAGATACCCGAGTTCGGCCAGCGAGCACAGAATGCGGTACAGCGACGTCTTCGGAGCGTTGAGTATAGAGGTCAATTCGGTCAGTGTCAACCCCTGAGGATTGCGCGATATCTCCTCCAAAAGCGCCATGCCCTTGGCAAGAATGGGTATGTTGTATCGGTTTTTGTCGGTCAGCATGGTTGGGTTTCGTATTTTGAATTGTGTTTCAAATGCGAAACTGTTACAAATATATCATTTTTATTCCGAAAAATCAAATAATAATCATCCAAGTCGTCATTCGATATGCCGCATCTTGCCTTCGACATCGAAAGCAGCCTACAGTTTCACGTATGAGTTTGTTACTTTTTGGCTTCAAAATTTGAAAAAACATCACAATAATAGATAAAACAATAAAAATTGTTCGTAAAATTTGGACGGGAGGCTAAAAAGTTCTATATTTGAATGCTATAACCCTAACCATTGCCCTATGAATAAAATCATACACATTTTCTCGCTGGGACTAATCTCTGTGTCCATGCTCATGAATACATCTTGCGGAAAGAGTATTCCTGCAGAACAGACTATCGACATCGTCCCCCAACCGGCCGCAGTAACCGCCGTGGACGGGACATTCACTCTGAAGGCGTCAACCCCCGTTGTACTGACATTCGGCGACGAGCGCATGGCTTGGGCCGCGAACTTCTGGAGCGGCGTCACGAACGACGTTTTCGGCCGTGAAGCCGAGATTATCAATGCCGTAAATCCTCTAAAACATGCCATAAACGTTATACAGGACGAGTCTCTTGCCGATGAAGAGTATCGCTTGAATGTCGATGCTTCGGGTATAGAGATCGCAGCCCAAGAGCCCGCCGGCGTATTCTATGCATTACAGACCCTGCGTCAGATGCTGCCCGTGGCCGCATTCACCGAGCAGGGCGCACGTGTCGAGATCCCCGCCTGCCAGATCAGCGACAAACCCTATTTCGCATATCGCGGCTTTATGTTCGACATGGGACGCCACATCTTCACTGTCGACGAGGTCAAGGATATGCTCGATATTCTTGCCATGCACAAGATCAACAAGTTCCACTGGCATCTTACGGAGGATCAGGGCTGGCGTATCGAGATAAAGAAGTATCCGCGGCTGACGGAGGTGGGAAGCATACGCAAATCGTCTCCCACGGGCCGCAACAAGGGACAGGATGGCAAGCCCTACGGCGGATTCTTCACTCAGGACGAAGTGCGCGACGTGGTTAAATACGCCACCGAGCGGTTCATCACGGTGATTCCCGAGATCGAGATCCCGGGCCACTCGGTAGCGGCTCTGGCTGCATATCCCGACCTCGGATGCACGGGCGAACAGTACGAGGTGGCCACGTGGTGGGGTGTCGACGAGCGCGTAATATGCCCCGGCAAGGAGTCGTCGTTCACATTCTGGGAGGATGTGCTGACGGAAGTGATGGAGCTATTCCCCTCGGAATATATCCACATCGGCGGCGACGAGTGCCCCAAAACCTTCTGGAAAAAGTGCCCCGCATGCCAGAAACGTATCCGCGAGGAGGGCTTGAAGAATGAGGCCGAACTTCAGGCATACGTCACCAAGCGAATCGAGAAGTTTCTCAACGACCACGGCCGCAAGATCATAGGTTGGGACGAGATCCTCGAGGGCGGTGTGACCAAGAGTGCAACAGTCATGGCATGGCGCGGCCCGGGTTACGGCATCGAGGCCGCACGTCTGGGAAACCATGTCATCATGTCTCCCAACTCGAACTGCTACCTCGATTATTATCAGACGCGCGACGTCGACAACGAGCCTCTGGCCATAGGCGGTTATCTGCCGCTCGAAACCTCATACGCACTCGACCCGTACAACCAGCTTAATGACGAGCAGCGTAAATACATTCTCGGCGTACAGGGCAACCTGTGGACCGAATATATCGACAACTACCCGTATGCGCAATACATGGCACTGCCGCGCCTGAGCGCCATAGCCGAGGTGGGATGGAGCTACGACCGCAAGGACTATGCGTCGTTCATGCAGCGCATGCGCCACCTCACGCAGCTCTTCGACTACTACGGATACAACTACTGCAAACGCGAATTTGCCGATGGTGGCAACAACGAAAACAAGCAAGCGGACTAAACCAAATAAACTTTACAAATCATGAAAATCAAACATTTGTTTGTCGGATGCGCACTTCTGGCGGGTGCCATACTGACTGGATGCTGTGGGGCATCTAATCCCATAAAGGGAGAAAACTATTCTTTCAAGGACGGTATGATCGTCTTCGACGAACCGGCACGTGCCGCCGGTCAGGAGTCGATGCTCGGATTTGCCGCCGACCCCATACCGGTTGTACGTGTCGGCTTCATCGGTCTGGGCATGCGCGGCCCGGGCGCCGTGGAGCGTTTCACGCATCTGGAAGGCGTCGAGATCAAGGGACTTTGCGACCTTGAGCAGTCGAATGTCGACAAGTGCCAGAGAATCCTCGAGGGTGCAGGCTTCCCCAAGGCCGAGAGCTATGTAGGCGATGAGGCATACAAGCAGCTTTGCGAGCGTGACGATGTAGACCTTATATATATTGCGACCGACTGGGTGAACCATGTGCCCATCGCAGTATATGCCATGGAGCACGGCAAGCACGTGGCTGTCGAGGTTCCCGCCGCCATGAGCGTGGCCGAGTGCTGGCAGCTGGTCGACACCTCGGAGCGTACGCGCCGCCACTGCATGATGCTCGAGAACTGCGTCTATGACTTCTTCGAGCTTACGAGCCTCAATATGGCCCAGCAGGGTCTCTTCGGCGAGATCGTACATGCCGAGGGTGCATATATACACAATCTGTCTGATTTCTGGGATTCGTATCACAACAACTGGCGTCTGGATTTCAACCAGAAGCACCGCGGCGATGTATATGCTACGCACGGCTTCGGCCCCTGCTGCCAAGCTCTGAACATTCACCGCGGCAACAAGCTCAACTACCTCGTATGCATGGATTCAAAGTCGGTGAACGGACTTGCCAAGGCTAAGGAGAAGATGGGTTCTACGGAGTTCGCAAACGGCGACCATACCGTAACTCTGGTAAAGACCGAGCAGGGTCAGACTATCGAGATCCAGCACAACGTCTACACGCCGCGTCCCTACAACCGACTCTATCAGCTGACCGGAACCAAGGGCTTTGCCAACAAGTATCCTATCGAGGGCTTCACATTCATGCCGGGGCAGATCAGTGCCGACATCCTGCCCGAGGGTGCACAGATCGATCCTCACAGCTTCGTTTCGAATGACGTGCGTGCCGCCCTTATGGAGGCTTACAAGCATCCCATCCACCGCGAAATCGAGGATAAGGCCAAGCAGGTAGGCGGTCACGGCGGTATGGACTTCGTGATGGACTACCGTCTGGTATACTGCCTGCAGAACGGTCTGCCGCTCGATCAGGATGTATACGACGCTGCCGAGTGGTCGTGCATCGGCGAGCTGTCGGCAACATCGGCCAAGCACAACAGCATGCCTGTCGCTGTGCCCGACTTCACCCGCGGCGACTGGAACAAACTGCAGGGTCTCAAATTTGCATATAAATAAAAATGCAGAAAAAATGCATTGCAGATGCATATATTTAAGAAATTTTATTATATTTGCATCGTAAAGCATAGTGATAATGTATCGTAATTCGCATAACTTCTGGTGGTGGCGCTCATTGGGAATATGAAACAATGACGTTCAGAGAGTATGCGACTTGCGGAACCGAAAAAAAGCCATTGTTTCATTGAACAATGGCTTTTTTCGTAACACGGCCGACAACATTAACCTTACTCAATTCATATATGAAGACAAAGAAGATTCTACTATCCGAAAACGAGATGCCGACGGCATGGTACAATATCGTGGCCGACATGCCCAACAAACCGCTGCCGGCCCTCGACCCGCAGACCAAGAAACCGGTAACGGCCGAAGCTATGTGCCGCATATTCGGCGAGGAGCTCGTAAAGCAGGAGATGTCGACCGAACGTTACATCGAGATACCCGACCAAGTACAGGATCTCTATAAGATATGGCGTCCGACGCCCGTCGTCCGTGCCTATAACCTCGAGCGTATGCTCGACACGCCGGCAAAGATCTACTTCAAGAACGAGGGTACGTCACCGGCCGGTTCACACAAGCCCAACACCGCAATACCGCAGGCATACTACAATGCCAAGCAGGGTATAAAATACCTCTCGACGGAGACCGGAGGCGGACAGTGGGGCAGTGCCATGGCTCTGGCATGCCAGTATTTCAATATCGACCTGCGCGTCTACATGGTCAAGGTAAGCTACTACCAGAAGCCCTATCGCAAGCTGTTGATGAATGCGTGGGGCGCCGACGTGATACCTTCGCCCAGCAATACGACAAAGGCCGGACGCGAGATTCTGGCACGTGATCCGGAGTGTTCGGGCAACTTGGGCATAGCCATATCGGAGGCCGTGGAGGTGGCATTGGAGCATGGCGAGACGACGCGCTACTGTCTGGGCAGCGTCATGAACCATGTACTCATGCACCAGACCGTCATCGGTGAGGAGGCTTTGCGGCAGATGGCCATAGCGGGCGACGAGCCCGATATCGTTATCGGATGTTTCGGCGGCGGCTCCAACTTCGCCGGCATAGGATTCCCCTTCCTGCGCCGTAATCTGTGCGAGGGCAAAAAGACGCGCATCATAGCTGTAGAGCCTGAATCGTGTCCCAAACTCACACGCGGCGAGTTCCAATACGATTATGGCGACACGGCCGGCATGACGCCGCTGATGCCCATGTACACGTTGGGGCACAACTTCCAGCCAGCCGACATACACGCCGGCGGATTGCGTTATCACGGCGCCGGCTCGATCGTAAGCCAGCTGTACAAGGATGGTCTTATCGAAGCACAGTCGGTACCGCAGTTGGAGACCTTCTCGGCAGGTATGATGTTTGCCAAGAGCGAGGGTATCATCCCCGCACCCGAATCGACGCACGCCGTTGCCGTTGCCGTGCGCGAAGCTCTGAAGGCAAAGGAGGAGGGTACGCCCAAGACCATACTCTTCAACCTCTCGGGACACGGTCTTATAGACCTGTACGCCTATGAGCAGTATTTCGAGCACAATCTGACCGATTGCAACGTTCCCGATTCGGTTATTCGCAAGTCGCTCGACTCGCTCGAGAAGATCATCCACTAAACGGCAGGGAATAAATAGAAACGACAGCGGCAGGTATTCCAACGAGTACCTGCCGCCGTCGTATATAACAGTCCCAATAGGACAATGGTGTCTGTCGGTTGCGAATATCAATACGATCAGTCGTTCATACGGTATGCCGATGGCGTTTGTCCCGTGTGGTTCTTGAAATACTTGCCGAAAAAGGACTGGTTCGGGAAATTGAGCTTGTAGGCTATCTCCTGAATGCTCAGCGTCGAATATTTCAGCAGGTTCTTCGCCTCGAGTATGACGAAACTGTTGATCCAGTCGGTAGCCGTACGTCCGCTGGCCTTGCGGATGACCGTCGTCAGATATTTGGGCGTGAGGTTCAACTCGTCGGCATAGAACCCGACCGACCGCTCCTGCATGTAGTGGCGTGAGACAACCTGCATGAAACGCTCGAAATAACGCTCATGGCGATCGTGCGGAATGAGTTTCGGGGTCATCTCGCTGATGTCCGTATAGTGGTCTATGACGCGACATATACGGTAGATAAGAAGACGCAGTTCGGAACGTATGATCTCGCCCGTGAATATGTCGCTCAGATATGTCTCGGCACAGATGTCATGAATCGACCGCATGATGTCGTCCCACTCCTTGTCGTCGAGATAGAGCAGCTGGTTCTTGTCTACCTTGAGCAGCAATCCGGTCATCAACTTCAGATCGACGTTTATCTGCTGCATGAATGTGTCGGGCCACATGGCCACATATATCTCGGCATCCTCATCCGCCTCACCCTGTATGACGGCCGTCGGGCGATTCAGAAACATGGCATGCTCACGCAGCGTATAATGAGTCTGGTTCGAGGTCAGCGATATCGAACCCTTGGAACAGAGAATTATCAGCGAGGCATTCAGTCGTATCGGCACTCGAAAAAGTTTGCGACGCACATCCCTGTCAAGGCTTATCTTCGATGTGATGAGACAGCCCTCGTAACGAAAATCTTCTTTCCGCTGTTCGAAATTTTCAAGCAGCGTATCAAGTGAGAGATTCGTGATATCTTGTTCGCTCATAATCTTTGTATGCTTGTATTTTTACATACAAAGATACCGGATTAAGGATCTAAATATTGTATATAAAGTCCAAAATCGAACCTTTAGACCAATAGCTACGACACTCGGAATATGTTATTACGACACCATGGCTCCACTCGGGAAATGCAGCAGACATTTATTATAAGAATTGTTCTGAAATACGTATAAAAACCTCGTCAGTGTACAAATATGCCCCGAAAGATGTTTTTTCAGTCACAAAATATTCATAAATTTGTCTTATCGCATTTTCAATCTGACATTTAACAATAAATATCAAACTGTATTCATGCATATACTGACCATTAAGCGCAATTCGTATCCAGCCTCTTTGGCGGCAACCACCAAGAAGGCATTTGCCGCCGTCACAATCATGTTGTCTATGCTTATGTCCGCACAAACGCTACGTGCCATGCCTCAGCACAGCGATATGGCAGACGCCCCGGGAAAAGTGAGGTATCGCACCATCGTACGTGTAGACAGCGTCACTGTAAACGCGCCCGCAGGTACGGCGCCGCGGCTGCCGTATCAACTGATGGTCGAGTATTCGGACGGCAGCCGTGAGTTGCGGCAGGTACGGTGGCGCAATTCGTCCGAGGCGGCCGAACGCGAGCAGGCCGACATATCGATAAATCCCGTCGGATCGACATATACGGTCAAGGGCTTTATTCTTGGTGACAACACCACCCCTGACGGCTATCCGGTATATGCCGATGTGACGGTCGTGGATGGGGTCTATGATACGCCCTCACCCGAACCTTCGGCTCAGCCCCTGCCTCTGAACAAAGTCAAGGTGACGGGGGACAACCGCCTCACGTCCAACCGGGAGCTTGCCATAGATCACCTGCTGTCGCTCGACGTGACGCAGCAACTCTATAACTACCGCGACACATACGGCCTGCTGACCGACGGCTACACCGTCTCGGACGGATGGGATTCGCCCACAACGAAGCTCAAGGGGCACGGCTCGGGACACTACATGTCGGCCATGGCCTTTGCATACGCCTGCTGCGAGGATCGCGACAAGCGCGAAGCGCTGCGCCGCAACATCGCGCGTATGGTCGACGAGCTGCGCGAGTGTCAGGAGCGGACGTTTGTATGGTGCGACTCTCTGGGCCGCTACTGGGAGGCACGGGACTTTGCCCCCGAAGAGGAACTGCGGCACATGCAGGGAACGTGGGAGGACTTCGACCGTTACAAGACCCAATATAACAAGTACGGATACGGATATCTGAACGCCATACCGGCACAGCACGCCGCCCTGATCGAGATGTACCGCGCGTATAACAACAACAGCTGGGTGTGGGCGCCCTATTATTCGATACACAAGCAGCTGGCGGGGCTTATAGATATCGCGACATACGTCGACGACAACCGAATCGCCGACAAGGCGCTGCTCATAGCCAAGGATATGGGCCTTTGGGTGTGGAACCGCATGCACTACCGCACCTATGTCGAGACCGGAGGCACACAGGAGCAGCGGCGTGCACGCCCGGGCAACCGTTACGAGATGTGGAACATGTATATCGCGGGCGAGGTCGGCGGCATGAGCGAATCGCTGGCACGTCTGGCCGAGATGGTCGACGACGAAGAGGATAAGGCGCGCCTTATCGAGGCGGCAAACTGTTTCGACAGCCCCGCCTTCTACGATCCGCTGGCCGTGAACGTCGATGCCATACGTACGCGCCACGCCAACCAGCACATCCCGATGATCGTCGGGGCGTTGCGTACCTACCGCACCAATGCCGACCCGTACTATTACAACCTCTCGGAGAACTTCTGGAATATGATTCAGGGGCGTTACCGCTATGCGATGGGTGGCGTGGGCAACGGCGAGATGTTCCGCCAGCCATATTCGCAGATCCTGAGCATGGCCACCAACGTCACCTCGGACAGCGAGGGCAACCTCTACCCGTCGCCGACGCTAAACGAGACCTGCTGCGCCTATAATCTTGCCAAACTAACAAAGGATCTGAACTGCTACGCACCAGACGACGCACGGTATATGGATTATTACGAACGTGTACTCTACAACCAGATCGTCGGGTCGCTCCATCCGACACACTACATGACCACCTACCAATATGCCGTAGGCCTGAACGCCTCAAAACCTTGGGGTAACGAGACTCCGCAGTCGACCTGCTGCGGCGGCACGGGTTCCGAGAACCACGTAAAGTATCAGGAAGCGACATATTTCGTATCTGACTCGACGCTTTGGGTCGCCCTCTACATGCCAACCGAAGCTCGTTGGGATCAGAAACATGTGACGATAAGCCAAGAGTGCCAATGGCCGGCCGAGCATTCGACCATACGCATCACACGAGGCTCGGCACGCTTTGCCATGAAGTTGCGCGTACCATATTGGGCCACGGATGGGTTCGACATCAAACTCAACGGCGTATCGGTAGCGAACGAATATCGTCCGAGTTCATACGTGACAATCCCCGCGCGCAAATGGAAGAAGAGCGATGTCGTGGAGGTTACGATGCCCTTCACGCCGCACATAGATTTCGGACCCGACAAGATGGAGACCGCCGCCACGGCAAAGAATGAGACCAAGACACCCTTTACACCCATGTGGGTCGGAGCGTTGATGTACGGGCCTCTGGTGATGACGGCAACAGATATGGAGAGCTGGGACGACGCATCCGTGAGCATGGCATCCGACCTGAGCGATATCGAGCCTCTCGGAGTCAGAGAGGGCAAGGGGTACGAGGCGAATGTCTACGCGCTGCGTTTCCATGGGAAGGAGTTCCTGCCTGACTACTATACCGACCATAATACGACACATTATCTGCGTCTCGACATTCAGGGCGACCCGAGTGCCGAATACAAGCAAACGATACAGGCCGCCATACAAGCCGCCGAGGCATATCCCTCGGAGCACTACACCGAAGGGTCCTATGCCGCCCTTGCGGAACAGATAGGCCAAAGCCGCAATCTCCTTACGCAGCAGGTCGTAACGAAAGAGCAGGCCGACAACTGCGTCAAGGCGATAGACACAGCCGTCGGGGCGCTTAAGTCTACGGTTACGGACGCGACACCTCTGACCGAGGCTTTGGCCGAAGCCGAAGCCGTATCACCCGACATCTATACTGACGAGAGCCTGCAGCGTATGCGGCAGACTGTCACAGAGGCCGAAAGGGTAGCGGCCACACCGCAATCGCAGGTTGAGATCGACCGTCAGGCCTATCTTGTGCGGCAGGCTGCAGCGGCACTCGACGCAGCGTCACAGGTCGACAAATCGACGTTGAAGGAGTTGATGCAGATAGCTGCTGCCCGCATCAAGGCTGAGCAGACATGGCAGGCACTTGAGGTGAAGGTTCCGGAGTTCGCTCCATGGGCACCGCACGGATATTCACGCCTTGCGGAGCAATATGCCCGTGCCGAGGCGGCATACGGCAACCACGGCAGACGTTACTCGCAAACGGAGGCCGATAAGGTTGCGGCCGATCTGAATGCCGCCATCAACACCATGCGACCGGGCAATCTGGCCGAGTTGGAGGATCTGGGCACTCTGCTGCGCGCCGTAGAACAGGCCGAGACAATGCCTGACACACCGCAGCGGCGTGAAGCGATAGAGTATGCACGTATGGTGGTAAAATATGTCAGCGACGGCAGCGGAACGCTGGATATGATACGAGATGCCGAAACCAAAATCGCGGCAGTCTTGAAATAGGAACAAATATATCCATGCCGCGGTCTAACCGTCGGCAAGATATAAACGAAAAGATGCGGCCTATAGACGGCAAACTTTTTTTGTTTGATAATTGATTGATAACCAGTAGTTAGTTTCGCTTAAAAAAGCTAATCTCTACTTATAAGCATACATAGAGGGTTTCAATAACCAACTGATACTGAAGACAAAAGTATATAAAAAAGTCGGATTGTAAAACACTGGAAAAGAACCTTCTTTTATCAATCAAGGAAATCAAAAAGTGTATAGAGC
>CDYU01003368.1_pt1 | contig 113038 bp, 109 predicted proteins | sample 480701 | NCBI WGS metagenome assembly CDYU01 (sample SAMEA3182105, study PRJEB8094) | gut metagenome | biome: human; feature: gut; material: Stool; isolation source: human stools | place: Canada | collected 2013-02-26 | reverse complement strand
GTGTTGTTTCGCTCCATGCTAACGGTCGGGAAGACAGCCTTGCGGCTAAAACATGGCTGATATGCGGTTCTGTGCACCCTCCGTTATTTGCGCTCTCGTCTTTTTTGCAAATGCTGATACCTTTCACAAACCGCTGTAAATATGCAGCATTTTGTGAGATTGTTTCAGCTCTGTCAGGATTTTGCATAATCAGACCACCTGTTAATTGTTCGTATAATTCAAGATTTTCTTCATATGATTCTTCTGTCTCGTAAAGTTTTTCACTTTCTTTGAATATTTCTCCGATTTTTTTGATGAAATCTCCCGTTATCTGTGTTATACTGTTTTTCACAAGAGTATGCCTCCTTAGTGTTTTGGGTTCTTCAACCTTATTAAAACACATTTTGGCATACTCTTGTACTGTTTTTTCCTACATTTATTTTACACTAAGTTGCAGAATGCTTTTTAAGCTTTTTGCACTTTTTGCTTGACATTTAATAAAATAATTAATATAATGGTACATGTCGTTTCAGGTTATTAATTACCTAAACATGAAGAGGTATCGAAGTGGTCATAACGGGGCTGACTCGGAATCTCCCTCGGCTAACGGAAGCCCATCTTCCGAAAAGCCTTTAACCGTGCGGGTTTCGGGCATTCGCCCGCCGCAGGTACACCGTGAGTTCTAACAGGAATTCTAATACAACTGAATACTTGCGTTAATCTCGGTTTTCCGAGTTAACATACATGGAGACGTATCGAAGTGGTCATAACGGACATGACTCGAAATCATGATGCCCCTTGAGGGACGAGGGTTCGAATCCCTCCGTCTCCGCCATAAGTCCACCGTAATTTTGATAGAATTACGGTGGACTTTTTCTATGCCCGGAAACCGCATGAAATCAAGGTTTTTGCCGTTTCAGACACATAAAAAGCAACCGCTGCGGAGTATTTCCACAGCGGTTTTTCTGCGTTTTACGGTTTTTTCGGCATTTTGAGCCGAAGTAATCGTTAAACTTATGGGTAATCGTTGAATTTTTAGAGTATTCGTTAAACGGCAGAATAAGTGAAACTCCTCTTAACGGCCCTTTCTATCTTACCTTATCCGCAGGTTCCTTTTGCAGGGAGCCTGTCCTGAGATCATAAAACATGCCGGCTTCCAGGGTATCCTGGAGCCGGCAGTTTTCTAGTATTCTGTTTGGGTTCGCGATTGGTGTATCTAAGAGACGAGAGAGAATTATTTTTTGTTAGGATGCAGTTTGCCGATGATCATGAGAGCAACAGCGGCAACAGCCACAAAGCCAATCAAAATGGTATAACCTGTGTTGGCTCGTCCGGAGGAGACAAAGGCCGCGATAAACGTGACTGCAAAGGCGCCGATAATGGACTGCAGCGTACCGATGACACGGGTGGCAGCCAGATAATCCTTTTGTCCGAACACATAGAAGTTGATGGAGGGCGTCAAATTGGGAGCGCCGCCGGTGACACCGGCCATTCCGATGGTGGCGATAATAATCGTCAAAATGTTGTTTCCGTTTGTCAGGATAATGCCGAGGAAGCACACCACATACAGTGCGCAAAGGCAGAGGGAGGCCTTGACAGTTCCGAATTTGTCATCGATCATACCCAGGATGTAGCTGATTGGCATGCCGATAATGGCACCGGCGGTCAAAGCAGGCAGATAGTAACCCGCTGTGACCCCTTTTGCAATCATAGTTGCAGTAAAGAACGCGGTGATGCAACTGGAACCAAAGACCAGCAGACCAAAGGAAAGTACCAGTAGCCATGTGTCTGCCCGCTTTAAGAGGGCGGTAATTGTGATTCCAGGTTCCTTCTTCTGCTGATCCGGCAGGGCCTGGGAGGGCTTGTCAGCACCGTCCGGGTATGCGCCAATCTCCTCGGGAGAGTTCTTCAGGAAGATTCCCATGACAATGGCCATAACCACGATGAGCGCGCCAATGATGTAATAGATGCCACTGAACCCCAGAGAACTGTTCACTCCGAAGGTAGCCAGCGCGATGAAGGTTGCACTTGACAAAGGCCCGCCAATGGTGACCACACCCAGAGCCTTGCCCCGATTTTCAGAAAACCAATTTCCGCAGAGATAGTTGCAGCCGTTGTTCAAAAATGTAACGATGGATCTGATGACAAACAGCGTGGCGAAAAACAGTGTGAAATTTAAAATGGTGCTTGAAAGGCCAATCAGAGCAAAGCCCACGCCGACAACCGCAGTTGCACCCACGATCACGTGCTTGGCATTAAATTTCATAAACGCTGTATTGCACAGGAAGGTAAGTGCGATGGAAAGGATGCCTGCGTATGTAATGGGCAGCACGATTGCATTGGGGTTCCAGCCTGTTTCGGCGGAAAGGTAGGTGGCCAGGATACTGATTTGCTCGCCCACGGTGACACAGAACACATAGTACATTAAGATGCCGAGAACCAGCAGAATCATTGCGTTGCGCTTGAAGGCAGGGTTTTTCACATTTTTAAACATGGTTATTCCCCTTTCTCAATTTTGTGGAAGCCATTGATACATCGTTTGTAAAACATAGTCCCGAGCGGGCTCTGCCTCCGGGTAAAAACAGCTGTCCAGAACAAATCCATGCTTCATGGATTCCCAGATACTCAGAGTCACCTGGCAACCAGTTTTTTCCCTCAGCAGCCGGCCTGTCAGACATTTGCAGCTGGTTATCAGGCTTTCTCCTGTTCCAGCAACCAGAAGCAGATTGGGATATCCGTTATAATCTGCAAAAAAGCTGGAAATACAGGGGTCGTGCAGATCTGCACCATTGGCATACACAGCACCCAGGCCGTTGTCACCGCTGAGATAATCGGGGGTCTCAGGCTTGATGAAGCCGGTAAAATCCAGCGGCGGTGAGATTGCCGCAATGCCCTTTGGCAGAGGGAGCTTGTGCTGCATACAATAGAAGCCCAGTGCCAAGGCCAGGTTTGCGCCAGCAGAAAAGCCGGACACCACAATGTTTTTATATCCGTCTGCAATCAGCTGCTGATATACTGCGGCGCATTCCTCCAGCTGCGTTGGATAGAAGGCGTTGGGCATCAGGGTATAGTCAACTGAGAAGCCGTCTACATGGTAAAGCTCGGCGGCACGAATCAGGATATGCAGCCCTTCTTTGGCACTGTCAAACATAAACCCCCCACCGTGGATGTACAAAAAGGCGTTCGGTTTACTTCCACCTGCATCTACAGCCAGGCAGGGGACTCCGGCCACAGCGGATTCCCTGACGGATATGCCGGAGGGGATTTCAGGCGGAAGCTTTTCCGGTAAAGGAGGCGGTCCACCCGCTCCGTCTGCGGTATGTTGGTCGTGCAGCCCATTGATTTTTTTCATACCATCGCTCATAGGGCCGGACAGAGGATGGTAATTGATTGTTATGTTCATGCACCTTATCTCCGTTCTTTATCTGGATCTGGAAATCCAGGCTGATTTGCTGTTTGATTTTTGCAGAATGCACAAAAAAGAGCTCTTTTTAATGGCTATATTGTAACCTTGATTAAAAATTTTGTCTAATATATAATAATCATGAAATAGTTGAATTTTGTTAATAGGTAGGTCCTCTTTGTGGAATTGCTGCAATTACAATACTTTGCTGAAATAGTAAAAAACGCCACCATGCTGAAGACGGCGGAGGCGCTGCACGTTTCCCAATCGACGCTGAGCGTGTCGATAAAGAAATTGGAAGCCGAACTGGGGTTCACGCTGTTCTATAAGCAGGGGCGCAGGCTGGGGTTGACGGAAGAGGGATTGATGTTCTATCGGGGAACGCTACAGATCCTGGAAAATCTGACAAAACTGGTTTCTGAGTGCCGTACCATGTCCGCGGAGGCTAACAGTACCATTCGAGTGGCGGTAGAGGCGGTTGATTTCTCCATTGAGGCAATTACCCGCTATACCAGTCTGTTCCCGGAGACTAAGATTGAACATATCCGTGCCGACCGAGAAGAAGCAATGCGCCTGATGCACAGCGGTGGGGCAGATTTGTGTATCACCCCAACTGAAAATAAGGATCCTGCCATGAAGAGTATCCTGCTGCTGCGGGAGAGAATGGATCTGATGGTCAGTAAAAAGCAGCCGATTGCGGTGCAATCTACGGTTAAAGTATCGGATATGATGGGTCAACGGTTCATCGTAATTAAGCAAGGATACTCTCACCGGGAAGAGACAGAAAAAATGCTGACAGCTGCGGGAATTTCTCTGACCAAAACCTATGAGGTGAACGATGAAGAGACCATTGCGTTGGCCACACAGTACAACCTGGGAGTGGCGCTGGTTCCCATCAGTGTCAGTCAGATGCACAAGGACAATATTCAAAACACACTGCCGGGTGTTGTGTTCCTGCCCATTGAAGATACGCTTATTGAACGGGCTATTTACTTAACCATGCCGGAAGGGGGAGTTCCGCTGAAGTGCAGGCCGTTTGTGAAATTCTTGGTGCTGTATGGGGCCTGGATTTCAAATCATCGGAGGATGCCTACGCTGGAAGAATCCCGTATGATGGCAGAGCAAATTGAAGCTGTCCATGGAGAATATAATATGCGATGAAGTACTGCGTGCCCAAGCTCATGCGAAACGATAATCCTTTGGATAACGACCGGCAGGTCGCAGTTGACGGTAATCGTGCGTATCCGCTTGCTCTCAAGATAGAACCCCTTGATGGCGTCGGGGTCTGTTCCGAGCGGCTGATAGAGCAATTTGATACCCATATCTGCGCACAGGCGAAACGGATCACGCTCACAGTACTTTCTCTGCAAAGACTCAACTGCCTCGCACACATCTGCGTATGACATTGCCACACCCCCTTGTATCTGGAAAAGGGTATAAAAATCCCTTTGTGAGTATTATAAACTCAGAACTGTACCATAAACAGGACAGTATCAAGACTTGCGGCCGAATTTTACCTTTGCTTCTTCTTTGCAGGTCACATAGGCAGTCATGACGGCCTGGAAAAAAGCGTCCTTCTGATCCTGGGACAGTTCACCACCCGCAAACAAAGCGGCGTTGTCACGCAACAGCTCATCCATATCCCGAACGCCTTTTGCCCCATACAGTTCACGAGCCTGCTCGATGTACTCGTCCTTCTCGATATCTTCCAAGGGATTCGTGCAGTCGTCATCTGAAAGATACCTTACGGACACCTTGAGGGCGTGCGCCAATTTTTCTGTGGTAGATTTCCTGGCTCTTGCACCGCCGGACTCATAAGAGGCAATGGTCCGCTGGGATACGCCAACCTCCTGAGCGAGTTCATGCTGCGTCATCTTTGCGACCTCACGGGCTCGTTTAATCTTGTCGGAAAAAGTCATAACCAATCTCCTCCGCTGTAAATTTCGTTCTGTAACTTCATCAACTTCATTGAAGCTATTGACAGGACTTCATTTCGTGGCTATAATCAGAAATGAAGTTTATGAAGTTCTGTAATCATTATATGCGATTTAACTTCATCTTGTCAAGAGGAAATTGTGAAGTTTTTCTGAAATGAGGCGGTCAATATGGAAAGAGCAATTCTTCATAGTGATTTGAACTGCTTTTACGCATCGGTCGAAATGATGCTCGACCCACGGCTTAGAGGCAAAGCAGTAGCGGTATGCGGCTGCACCGAGGATAGGCACGGCATCGTCCTTGCGAAATCCGAAAAAGCAAAACGGGCGGGTGTGAAAACCGGCATGGTCAACTGGGAGGCGCAGCGCTGCTGTAAGGATCTTATTATTGTATCGCCACAGTACGACCAGTACCTCAAGTACTCCAAGCTGACCCAAGCTATCTACCAAAGATACACCGACATGGTGGAGCCTTTCGGTATGGATGAATGCTGGCTTGATGTCACAGGCAGTCGTGCTGTCTGCGGCGATGCTATGAATATAGCCGAGCAGATTCGCCGCTCTGTACGGGAAGAACTTGGCCTGACAGTCAGCATTGGGGTTTCCTTTAATAAGGTGTTCGCCAAACTGGGATCTGATATGAAGAAGCCGGATGCCATCACAGAGATTTCAAGCAACGCTTTCAGAGAAAAAGTGTGGCCACTCCCATGCAGCGATATGATTTACTGCGGCCCAGCCACCACGGCGAAACTTGCGCGGTATGGTGTCCGCTCTATCGGAGATGTTGCCGCTTGTGACCCGGTGTTTCTGAAGGGGCTTCTTGGCGTGAACGGACTTGGCCTGTGGAGCTACGCCAACGGCAGGGACAATTCCAGGGTCATGCACAAGGATTTTGTGTCACCCATCAAATCGTTGGGGCATGGTATAACCTGCATATCCGATCTGGAAAACGAGGATGAAGTACGGAAAGTGATTCTTGCGCTCTCACAGGATATTGGTCATAAACTGCGAGTACATGGTCTTTCAACTCGTACCGTTCAAATCTATGTCCGAGGGAACGACCTCTTCGGTTCGCAATTTCAGTGCAAGCTCCCAATCAAAACACAGCTTCCATCAGAAATCGCTGCCGCCGCTTTCCGCTGCTTTAAGGAGCGATATGCCTGGAACACTAAAGTTCGAGCGGTGACTGTCCGCGCCATAGAGCTCTCTCCAAAGAGCGATGCGGAACAGATTTCACTGTTCGACAATGTGCAGCAGCGCATAGCCAAGGAAAAGGTACAGGATGCAGTGGAGGAAATACGAGGTCGCTTCGGCAAAGCCGCTGTCACGTATGCATCTCTGCTTGGCGACTTAAAAATGCCCACAGATGGTCGGGATAAGGTTAAAATGCCGGGTATCATGTATCAATAGCGCAAGTTTCGTAAAAATTTCATCCAAACTACTTGACAAGGTACGGCTCTATGGATATAATATTGTTAGCATAACTGCTAACAAGCGAACAAGCAGCCGTGCTAATTCGATTCACCGTTGTGATGAGAGTTGCCCGTAATTTATGATAAGAGTGCCAAGAAGAAAAACAAACAGGCGAAAATGAATCAATAACAGGGCTTATAATGTTAAGTAGAAAAGGTGAACGACATGAACACACAGTACCAGAATTTTGGAGAGTTCCTGCAAAGGAAGCGCACTGAGAAACAAATCACGCTCCGTAAGATGGCAGAAATGATTGGGATTACTGCACCCTATCTGACTGACATCGAGAAGGATCGCCGAAACCCTCCTGAAATGGAGAAGCTGGAGCTGATTTCCCAAATTCTCATGCTGAACGACGAGGATAAAACTACGATGTATGATCTGGCTGGCAAAAAGAGAAACTCTGTTGCCCCGGACCTGCCTGACTATATCATGGAACACGACTATGTGTCCGCTGCGCTCCGCACGGCACGTGATCTGGATGCAAGTGAGGCCGACTGGTTGAAGTTCGTCGAGGAGCTCAAGCAGCGAAAGGGGTAATTTATAAAGATGTACACTCCCTCTCTTCGAGTGAAGAACAACGGCGTACCGATTTTGAGCAAAGCCGAGATCGATGCCATCGGAGAGCGTTTCGTACAGGATTTTCAGCCGGAAGTCCTGACGAACCCCTCTCCCGTGGACATTGAGGGCTTTATTGAATTCTATCTCGGAATGACGCCGGATTATCAATATCTGTCCCATAATGGCGTGTACCTTGGGATGACTGTTTTTAACGACACCAATAAGGTGCCGGTTTTTGACCCTGCCACAAATCGGGCGGAGTATATCAGCGCCAAGGCCCGTACCGTCATCATCGACAACCGCCTTCTGGATGAGGGCCAACGACATCGTTACCGCTTTACGCTCGGACATGAGGGTGGGCATGACATCTTCCATTCCGGCTATTTCTCGTATAACCCCGACCAGGTATCCATTTTTGACGATGGGCTCATCGCCCCCATGATACAGTGTCGGGTCGACAATGGCATGACAAATAAATCGGACACTCGCAAATGGGACGACCATGACTGGATGGAATGGCAGGCCAACCATCTGTCCGCTGCCGTTTTGATGCCGAAGTGTTCGGTGAATCTCGTGGTGCGGCCTTTCAGGGACAAGCTCAAGAACCCTGTATCTCGTGCCCTTTTGGTGGCAAATCTGTCCAACTGCTTTGATGTTTCCATCCAGGCGGCGACAAACAGGCTCAAAGACCTCGGTTATATCAAAACCAGCGATACGACCGATTATTCCTACGCTTCTGCCATCATGGATTTTGCAGGCGTGGTCGGTTCTTGAGCGTCCATATCGAAAACTACAGCGGGTTTTACCGCCCGCTGTGTTTTTTTTACAGCAAGCGTTAGCAAGTTTGCTAACAAGGTAACATTAAGGAGGTGGTGCCTATGACTACAGCAAGAAAGGAGGACCCCGATGGTAGCGTACCGAGATTGTAAAGGACATCTCGTCTGCATGGCGGATGCCCAGACAGGGATCGTTGAGATCCAGCACAAAGACCGTGCGGTAAGAATGACCGTGCCTGTGGGCGACAGCTTCACAGTAACACTGCGAGATACCGAAACGGTTATGACGCGAATCAGCACAAGGGCTTTTCATGTAAAAAGCCATCCCCGTGCTGCGTAAGCACAAAAGAGAATAACAAGTCCGCAGAGCTGCAAGACGGCCAGGATTTAGCCTCCCCTATATGGGGCGCGCTATGTCCCGGCCGTCTTTTGTTTTTCCCATAAACCCGAAAAACCTTATATACCCCTTGGGGCAAGTAGTCCCACCAAATTTAATCTCAAAGCCTTGAGATGCGCATTAGAGGCGGCGGGATACATAGAGAACCGAAAACCCCACCAAGGATTTTTTGAACTCGATGTACCCACCGTGCTTTGCCATGCCTTCTTGTAGGTTCTGTCTGCCGGTGTTGTCCATCGTGACCACCGGCTCTTTTTGTGTCCCGACCGCTCAGTGCCGTCTCAAGCGGAAAGGACACATTATGAAAATCAAATACGCATTCTTGGACGGAACAGTGACGGAGGTCGAGGTTTCTGACGAAATCGGTGCCGTCATCATCGACAGCCGTAAGGCGGAGCACGCGCAGGACGAGCGTCATCGCTACCATTGCTACTCCTACGACGCCATCGACTACGAGGGCGAGGAGTACGGTGCTTGCGACGAATATGCCGTGGAGGATGATTCGGCAGAACAGGCCGCTCGTATCCGAGAAGCCTTCTCACATTTGACTGTCACCCAGCAGCGCCGGCTTCGGCTTTACGCAAACGGCAAGACCCTGCGGGAAATCGCTGCCATCGAAGAGGCCAGCTTTCAGTCTGTTTCCGAGTCCATCGAGGCAGGCAGAAAAAAGTTTTTGAAAATTTTCCGCCAGACACCCTGACAAATCCCCGATTTTTCTGGGTACACCGGAAGGCAACAAAATACAAGCCCTCCGGAAAGGACGGTAACCCCGTATGAGACACAACTTGAATATCCGTGTTTCAGACAAGCCCAAAAACGGCGGTGTAGTCGCTTGCAGAACGGTCAGCATCCGCGAGAAACTCTTCACCTTGCTTCTGGGTCCCAAGCAGAAGGTCATGGTCGTGGTTCCCGGCAACTCGGTCGAGTCCATCGCCATCACCGAAGTTCCGATGGGAGGTGGCACACATGAGTAAGGTCAAGCTCCTGCTCGATGTGGTCGAGGATCTTCGCTCACTGGCGGACAGCGTTCAGGCTGTGGCAGATGCCATGCTGCAGAATGAGCCGACTGTCGATGCAGAGGCGAAGACGCCTGCACCCGCTCCCAAGAAGGAACTGACGCTGGAAGAAGTCCGAGCAGTCCTCGGTGAAAAGAGCCGAGCCGGATTCACGGCCGAGATCCAGGCGCTCCTCAAAAAGTACGGCGCTCCGAAGCTCTCCGGCATCGACCCCAAGCACTACGAGGCACTGCTCAAGGATGTGGAGGTGCTGAAAGATGCCCCCTAATCGTCACGCAGTCCTCTCGGCCTCTTCCTCCCACCGCTGGCTCCACTGCAATCCATCCGCAAGGTTGGAATTGGAGTTCGAGGACAGAGAAACGGAAGCCGCAGCCGAAGGCACCGCCGCTCATGCGCTGGCGGAACACAAGCTCCGCAAGGCGCTGAAGATGCGCTCCACCCGCCCGGTCAGCAAGTACGACTCCGACGAAATGGAGATGTACACGGACGGCTACCTGGAATTCGTTCTGGAAGCCATCGAGGAAGCCCGGCAGGACTGCCCGGACCCCAAGGTGCTCATTGAGCAGCGGCTGGACTTCTCCTGCTATGTGCCGGACGGCTTCGGCACCGGCGACTGCCTCATCGTGGCAGACAAGCTCCTCCACATTATCGATCTGAAGTACGGCCAGGGCGTGTTGGTGAATGCCGAGGAAAATCCGCAGATGATGCTGTATGCGCTCGGCGCACTCCGTATCTTCGATTGTCTCTACGACATTGAGACAGTTTCTATGACCATCTATCAGCCGCGCCGAGAGAATGTCAGCACCTGGGTCATTTCCGTTGCCGAGCTTCGGGATTGGGCGGAAAAGACGCTGAAGCCCAAGGCAGAGCTTGCCTTCAAAGGCGAAGGCGAATACTGTCCCGGAAGCTGGTGCCAATTCTGCAAGGCGGCGGTCAAGTGCCGAGCCAGAGCCGATGCCAAGCTCCAACTTGCCAAATACGAGTTTGCCCAGCCGCCTCTGCTTTCCGATGCGGAGATCGGCGACATTCTCAGCAAGCTGGAGGACCTTACCAAATGGGCAAATGAGCTCATGGCCTACGCCCAGGACGCAGCGGTCAACCACGGAAAACAGTGGCCCGGCTACAAGCTGGTGGAGAGCCGCACCAATCGCAAGTACACCGATGAGGATGCCGTTGTCGCTGCTGCCCGTGCGGCCGGGTATACCGACATCTTCAAGAAGTCCCTCATTCCCATCACTGAGATGGAGAAGCTCATGGGCAAAAAGACCTTTGCTGAGGTGCTCGGCAGTCTGGTCATCAAGCCCAAAGGAAAGCCGACGCTCGTTCCCGCATCCGACCGGCGTCCGGCTATTTCGACCACGGGTGCAAAACAAGACTTTACCGACTATAAAGGAGAACTGTAATTATGGCTAACAAGATGAATTCGACCAAAGTTGTGACCGGCGTTGTCCGCCTGTCCTACGCAAACGTGTGGGAGCCTGCCTCCATCAACGGCAGCAACCCCAAGTATTCCGTATCCCTCATTATCCCGAAATCCGATAAGCAGACCCTCGACGCCATCAACGCCGCCGTGGACGCTGCCATCAAGGAGGGCGTCGCCAAGTTCGGCGGGAAGCTCCCCAACAAGGCGGCTCTGAAGCTCCCGCTCCGTGACGGCGATACCGAGCGTGACGATGAAGCCTACAAGAACAGCTTCTTCGTAAACGCCAACAGCACCACCGCGCCCCAGATCGTGGACCGCAGCGTCCAGCCGATCCTTGACCGCTCCGAGGTGTATTCCGGCTGCTACGCCAGAGTGTCCGTCAACTTCTACGCCTTCAATTCCAACGGTAACCGCGGCATCGCCTGTGGTCTTGGCAACATCCAGAAGGTTCGTGACGGTGAGCCTCTCGGTGGCAAGTCCTCTGCGGCTGACGATTTCGCCACCGACCTGGACGACGACTTCCTGTCCTGAGAAAGGAGTGCAACACAATGGAACTGATTCAGAACATCCTGGTAACCGCCCTCCTTGGCATCTGGGCCTGCCTCAGCATCGGCTTCTTCGTTTGGTTGGTGCAGGGCATCAGCAATGACCACAAGCGTGAAAAGCGTGAGAAGGAACAGGCTTCCCGTGACCTGGAATACCACGAGAAGCGCATGAAGGAATTCAAGTAACCCCAGACGGCTCTGTGGGTGGCAGAAATTGACCTCTGCCACCCATATTCCGTAGGAAGGAATGCGTATGAAAACACTTAGCATCGATATTGAGACCTTCTCCTCAGAGAACCTCACCAAATGCGGCGTGTACCGCTATGCCGAAGCCCCAGACTTTGAGGTGCTGCTCTTCGGCTACTCCGCAGACGGTGCACCGGTGCAGGTCGTGGATCTGACTGCCGGAGAAACGATTCCTGCTGATGTCCGCTCTGCGCTAACCGACCCTGCCGTGACCAAATGGGCATTCAATGCACAATTCGAGCGCGTGTGTCTGTCCCGCTATCTTGGATACCCAACCGGACAATATCTCGACCCGTCTTCCTGGCACTGCACGATGGTCTGGGCGGCAACGCTGGGTCTGCCGCTTTCGCTGGAAGGCGTCGGTGCCGTGCTGGGTCTGGAAAAGCAGAAGCTCAAAGAAGGCAAAGACCTCATCCGGTATTTCTGCACTCCGGCAAAAGCAAGAGACGGTTCGCTTATTCGACATTATCCGACAGATGCGCCGGAGAAATGGTCGCTGTTCAAAGCCTACAACCTCCGGGATGTAGAAACGGAAATGTCCATCCAGCAGAAGCTCTCCAAGTTCCCAGTCACGGAATCCGAGTGGCGCAACTACACCCTCGACCAGCAGATCAATGACCGGGGCATCATGCTCGACCGCACCCTCGTCACCCAGGCGATTCGTTGTGATGAACGCTTCAAGCGGACGCACATGGAGCAGGCTCGCTCCGTCACCGGCTTGGATAACCCAAACAGTCCGGTGCAGCTCAAGGCGTGGCTTGCCGAAAAAGGCGTGGAGGCAGATTCACTCTCCAAAGCCGCCGTGGCGGATATGCTCGAAAAAGCGGACGGTGAAGTGGAGCTGGCACTCTCCCTGCGGCAGGAGCTTGCCAAGAGCAGCGTCAAGAAATACACGGCCATGCAGACGGTGGTCGGTTCGGATGACCGTGCCAGAGGACTGATTCAGTTTTATGGTGCCAACCGCACCGGACGCTATGCCGGTCGGCTCATCCAGGTGCAGAACCTGCCGCAGAACCATCTGCCGGATCTGGATACCACACGGGCACTGGTTCGCAGCGGTAATACGGATGCCGTGGAAATGCTCTACGATTCCGTGCCGTTGGTGCTGTCAGAGCTTATCCGCACTGCCTTTGTACCGAAACCCGGCTGCCGCTTTTATGTGGCAGACTTCTCCGCCATCGAGGCGAGGGTCATCGCATGGATCGCCGGAGAGCATTGGCGGCAGGAGGTTTTTGCAAACGGTGGCGACATTTACTGCGCTTCCGCTTCGCAGATGTTCCATGTCCCCGTGGAAAAGCACGGTGTGAACGGGCATCTGCGGCAGAAAGGCAAAATTGCCGAGCTGGCTCTTGGCTACGGTGGCTCCGTGGGCGCGCTGAAAGCAATGGGCGCACTGAACTACGGTCTGCAGGAAGAGGAACTGAAACCGCTGGTGGATGCTTGGCGTCTGTCCAATCCCCACATCACGAAGTTCTGGTGGGATGTGGACAAAGCAGCTTCCACCTGCGTCCGAGAGCGAACTGCCACAGAAACACACGGCATTCGCTTCTATTATCAGAGCGGCATGATGTTCGTGGTGCTGCCTTCCGGCAGACGGCTCGTGTATGTGAAGCCGAAAATGGGTCTGAACCGCTTCGGCAATGAGTCCGTGACCTATGAAGGTGTCGGCGAACAGAAAAAGTGGCTGCGGCTGGAAAGCTACGGACCCAAGTTCGTGGAGAACATCGTCCAGGCAACGGCAAGGGATATTCTTGCGGAAGCTATGCTCCGGCTGAATGCTGCCGGGTACCGCATCGTCATGCACGTCCACGATGAAGCGGTCATCGAAGCACCGCCGGATACTTCTTTGGAGAATATCTGCTCCGTCATGGGGCAAACGCCCACTTGGGCATCAGGGCTGCTGCTCCGAGCAGACGGCTATGTCTGCGATTTTTATAAGAAAGACTGAGGTGACCCAAATGGGAGTCAATAAATTTAATTGCGAGGGGTATTACGACCCCACTGCCTACGAGGCACTGACAAAGATCGAGCAGGAAGCCAAGGCACTTCGAGCCTTCCGTCCTGTGGTGTATATCTGCTCTCCGCTGGCCGGGGATATGTTGAAGAACCAGGAGAACGCCCGTACTTACTGCCGCTTCGCCGTGGAAGCAGGATGCGTACCCATCGCACCGCACATCTATTTCACCCAATTCATGAATGACAATGACCGCAAGGAGCGTGACTTGGCACTGTTCATGGACATCGTCCTACTCTCCAAATGCGCCGAGCTGTGGGTGTTTGGAGAGAAAATCACCAGCGGCATGAGCATCGAGATCGAGAAAGCAAAACGAAAAGGTCAGCTTATCCGTTACTTTACCGAAAACTGTGAGGAGGTACACAGATGAAGATCGCAGTCGGCAATAGCCGCATGGATAAAAAGTGGAAGAACCAGAACATCTCCTGGGCGGATCTCTGCGCCCGCTGCGGCAGCACCATCCGCACCACGGAAACGGTTGAAGAATACCGCAAGCTGAAAAAGGGTCAGCAGGACGGCATCAAGGATGTGGGCGGCTTCGTCGGAGGGCATCTCCGGGAAGGTCGCCGCAAAAACGGCATGGTGCTGTGCCGCTCTCTGCTCACGCTGGATATGGACTACGGCACCCCGGATATCTGGGATGAAATTACGCTGTTCCACGATTTCAAGTGCTGCGTCTATTCCACCCATAAACACACGCCGGAGCATCCCCGCCTTCGTTTGCTCATTCCGCTGAAGCGGGAAATCAGTGAGGAGGAATATCCGGCAGTCGCCCGCATGGTGGCAAAGGAGATCGGTATCGACCTATTTGACGATACCACTTACGAGGCATCCCGGCTCATGTACTGGCCTTCCACCTCCTCTAACGGTGAGTTTTTCTATAAAGTGCAAGACGGCGCAGAGCTTGACCCGGATGAGTACCTTTCCCACTACGATGATTGGCACGACGCCTCCACCTGGCCGGTTTCCAGCCGCCAGTCCGAGGTGATGCAGCACAGTATCGCCCAGCAGGCCGACCCGCTGACAAAGCCGGGTGTGGTGGGTGCTTTCTGCCGAGCCTATACCGTGGAGGAAGCCATCGATGCCTTTCTCTCGGAAGTGTATGCGCCGTCTGCGATGAACGGTCGTTACGACTATATCCCCGCCGATTCGTCTGCCGGTGTCATCGTCTACGATGGAAAATTCGCATACAGCCACCATGCCACCGACCCGGTCTGCGGTCGGCTGCTGAACGCTTTTGACCTGGTGCGCCTGCACCGCTTCCGTGACCTGGACGATAAGTGCGCCCCGGATACCGCACCCGGCAAACTGCCGTCCTTCCAAGCAATGTCGAATTTTGCCCTTAAGGACGAGAAAGTCAAAGCGGTCTTTGCCGAGGAGCGCAAAGCCCAGGCAAACGAGGAGTTCTCCGACGAGGACTGGCAGAAAGCCTTGGAGCTGGACAAGGCCGGCAAGGTAAAAAACACGCTGCAGAACCTCACCGTAATCCTCATGAACGACCCGCTTCTGAAACCGCTGGTGTTCAATCAGCTTCTGGACGGCATGGAGATCAAGGGCGATGTGCCTTGGCGGCACCCCTCGAAATTCTGGCGGGATGCGGATGATGCCCAGCTTATCAGCTATGTGGATTCCCACTACGGCACCTTCTCCGCTCGAAACTATGACATTGCCGTGGCGAAGGTCACGGACGACCGCTCCTACCATCCCATTCGGGAGTTCATTGAAAATCTGCCGGAGTGGGACAAGGTTCCCCGTGTGGACACGCTGCTCATCGACTACCTCGGTGCCGACGACAACGAATATGTCCGTGCCGTCACCCGGAAAACGCTCTGCGCCGCCATCAAGCGTGTGCTGTATCCTGGCTGCAAATTTGACTCCATGCTGGTGCTGAACGGTCCCCAGGGTGTCGGTAAAAGCACCCTTATCGCCAAGCTGGCCGGAGAGTGGTTTTCGGACAGTCTGAACCTGGGCGACACCAAGGATAAGACCGCTGCAGAGAAATTGCAGGGGTACTGGATCTTGGAGATCGGCGAACTGGCAGGTCTGAAGAAGGCCGAGGTGGAAACGCTGCGTTCCTTCCTCTCCCGTCAGAACGACATTTACCGTGCGGCATTCGGCAAACGGGCGACGCCGCATCTGCGCCAGTGCGTGTTCTTCGGCACCACTAACGCCGAGTCCGGCTATCTGCGGGACACCACCGGAAACCGCCGCTTCTGGCCGGTCAAGACGCCTGGTACGGGCATCAAGCACTCCTGGGATCTGACCCTGGAGCTGATCTGCCAGATCTGGGCGGAAACGCTGGTGTATGTGAAACAGGGCGAGAAGCTCTATCTGAGCGCCGAATTGGAAGCCCTGTCGAAGGCAGAACAGCGGGAGGCAATGGAGTCCGATGAGCGTGAAGGGCTTGTCCGTCTGTATCTCGACACCCTGCTCCCGGAGGATTGGGACGGCATGGACATCTTCGAGCGCCGCAATTTCCTCACCGGCAGCGACTTCGGCGATACCCAAAAGCATGGTACGGTCAAGCGCACCCAGGTGTCCAACATGGAGATTTGGTGCGAGTGCTTCGGCAAGGAACGTGCCAATATCCGCAGAACGGACAGCAACGAGCTGACCGCCATCCTTGCCCGTCTTGGCTGGAAGCGGCTGGACAGCAAGGTGCGTATCCCGCTTTACGGTCCGCAGTATGTCTTTGTTCCCAAGGAGTGTTCCTAATGAAAATGACTGTACCCGACATCCTTCGGAACAGGTTCCGGGGAGAAGCATATCCGCTCGGCACATTTAAGGGAACACCCCATGGGAACGGCGGCGGCCCCATAAGTACCAAAGAAAACAGGCGGTCTTGTTCCTGTGTTCCTAACCTTTCTTATATATCGAAAGAAGAAGGAATAAAGAGCAACAAGCACGCAATACCCGCATTTGCGCGCGTAAAGGACTTTTCGGGTTTCGAGAACACAGGAGGTCATTATGCGTGAGAAAACGATAGAAGCAAAGCTGGTGCAGGCTGTACGCACAAAAGGCGGTCTTGCACCGAAGTTTACAAGCCCCGGCCTTGATGGAGTACCTGACCGTCTGGTACTCCTGCCCGGCGGCAGAATCGCCTTCATTGAGTTGAAAGCACCGGGCAAAACACTCCGCCCTCTGCAAGTAAGGCGAAAAAGGCAGTTAGAAGCACTCGGCTTTTCGGTGTACTGCATCGATAGCCCCGAACAGATTGGAGGGATACTCAGTGAAATACAAGGCGCATGACTACCAGGCGTATGCCACGAACTTCATCCTGGAGCATCCAATCTCCGCTGTATTCCTCGACATGGGTCTTGGTAAGAGCATCATCACGCTTTCCGCCATCTTCGACCTTTGCCTCGACAGTTTTCTGGTTCGCAAGGTGCTGGTCATCGCTCCGCTGCGTGTCGCCAGAGATACGTGGCCTGCGGAGATCCACAAGTGGGATCATCTGCATGGACTGACCTACTCAGTGGCAGTCGGCACGGAAGCAGAGCGCAAGGCGGCACTCCGGCAGCGGGTCAGCGTGTACATCATCAACCGGGAGAATGTCCAGTGGCTCATTGAGGAGAGCGGCATCCCTTTCGACTACGACATGGTGGTCATCGATGAGCTGTCCTCCTTCAAGAGCTATCAGGCAAAGCGGTTCAGAACTCTTCTGAAAGTCCGTCCCGGCATCAAGCGCATCGTGGGCCTGACCGGCACGCCAAGCAGCAACGGTCTTATGGATCTGTGGGCGGAGTTTCGCATCCTCGATATGGGCAAGCGGCTCGGTCGGTTCATCACCCATTACCGCAGCACCTTCTTCCGCCCGGACAAGCGCAACGGACAGGTGGTGTTCAGCTACAAGCCGCTGCCCGGTGCGGAGGAACAGATCTACGATGCCATCTCCGACATCACCATCTCCATGAAAGCCGTCGACCATTTGGATATGCCGGAGTGCGTTCATAATGACGCCATTGTGACGCTATCCGAAACAGAGCGCAAAGCCTACGATGCCATGAAACAAGACCTGGTTATCTCGCTGAAAGGCGAAGAAATCGACGCCGGAAATGCGGCAGCACTGGCAAACAAGCTCTCTCAGATGGCAAACGGAGCAGTCTACGGAGAGGACAAGCGTGTGTTTCAGATACACGACCGCAAGCTGGATATGCTGGAGGATCTCATCGAAGCCGCAAATGGGAAACCCGTCCTTGTGGCGTACTGGTTCAAGCACGACCTGGAGCGCATCTCCGAGCGGCTCCACAAACGACACATCCCGTTCAGTCTGCTGGACGATTCCGACAGCATCCGCAGATGGAACGGCGGTGAGCTGCCCGTGGCACTCATCCACCCGGCTTCTGCCGGTCATGGGCTGAACCTGCAGGCAGGCGGCTCCACTCTCGTGTGGTTTGGGCTGACCTGGTCGCTGGAGCTTTACCAGCAGACCAACGCCCGACTGTGGCGACAGGGACAGGCCGCCGATACCGTGGTCATTCACCACATTATTGCCAAAGACACCATCGACGAGCGCATCATGACTGCGCTCCGTAAAAAAGAAAAGACCCAGACTGCACTCATTGATGCGGTCAAGGCCAACTTGGAGGGATGAGAATGGAAACCTGTTATACGAACCTCGCAAACGCTATTATTCTGGCGGCAGCGAAAGACCATCGCCGTGCGCTGCGCCGTTTGAAGAAATACCCCTGGGACAAGGATGCCGAATCCGTCAGAAAGGATTGTGAGCGGTTTTTCCGCTCCAGCTGGTTTCAGACGCTTACTTCTCTGGACGGTGAGGTGCTGATCGAAAAACTCCACCGGGAGGTGTACGGCGTATGACGGCAAAGGAATATCTCAGTCAGGCATACCGCCTCGACCAGCGTATCGATTCCAACATTGCGGAGATCACCCGCCTGCGGGAAATGGCCTGCGGTATCTCCTCGCCGTCCTGGGAGGAAAAAGTGCAGACCTCTCGCAACACGGATGCGCCCTTCGTGCGGTGCCTGGAAAAGATCATGGACCTTGAAAAAGTGGTCAACAGTGAGATTGACACCCTCGTTGACTTGAAACGGCAGATCCGCACGACAGTGGACACCGTTGCCAATGTCAACGAGCGCATGGTTCTCCGCTACCGCTACATCCACAACATGACCTGGGAGCAGATCGGCGGAGAGTTGAACGCAGATGAAAGCACCATTCGCAGATGGCACAAGGCAGCGCTTTCGGCGGTGGTTGTACCCACCGACCCGATTCGGATCTGAAAGACGCCGGAAATACCCGCCTTTGTCGGTAGATGCCCACCTCGACATTATGATATGATATAATCAGCGAAAAAGAATCGAGGACAGCCTCATGGGAGCAATCCCGTGGGGCTTTTCTTATGCCCAAGGAGGTGAAACGATGCCGAAGAAACCGTTGCGCCCCTGCTCTCATCCCGGCTGCCCCAACCTCTGTGAAGGACAGTTTTGTGAACAGCACCGTGTGGAGGAACGCCGCAAGTACGATAAATACGAGCGCAGCTCCGATGTTAACCGCAAGTACGGCAGAGCATGGAAACGCATCCGTGACCGCTATGCGGCGGAGCATCCCCTCTGTGAGATGTGTCTCAAGGAAGGTCGGCTGACTCCGGTACAGGAAGTTCACCACATCCTGCCCGTTTCCAAAGGCGGCACTCACGCAAGAGACAACCTGATGAGCCTCTGCCAGTCCTGCCACACCAAGATCCACCACGACCTCGGCGACCGGTAGGGGGATGAAAATCTCCGGGGCCTTTTTGGTCGGGCAACGGCCCGGGGTCACGTGTGCGAAAAAGGCGAAATCAAAAGGGTAATTAAGGGAGGTGAACTCGGATGCCCACAAAATCGAATAACACAGGCGGGCGCGGCGGCGCAAGACCCGGTGCGGGAAGGAAAAAATCCGCAGTCAAGGACAAAGCCGAAAACGGGAATCCCGGCGGCAGAAAACTTGAAGTGCTGGATATTCCCGAAGTCGAGGGTGTTGCCATGCCGAAGCCCCATGATTTTCTTTCTGCCGAGCAGCGGGACGGCAGCGTCCTGCAGGCGCAGGAAATCTACACAGAAACCTGGCAATGGCTCAAAGGCATCGGCTGCGCCGCAAAGGTGTCGCCGCAGCTCTTGGAGCGATATGCCATGTGTTCCGCCCGTTGGGTGCAGTGCGAGGAAATGACCAACCGCATGGGTTTCCTCTCCAAGCACCCTACCACAGGAAAGCCGATCCCGTCTCCGTTTATCAACATCGGCATCAACTACATGAACCAGGCGGTTCGGCTCTGGAACGAGATCTTCCAGATCGTGAAAGAAAACTGCAGCACGGAATATGGCGAGTCAACGCCGCAGGATGACCTTATGGAACGCCTGCTCCGTGCGAGAAAGGGGTAACACCATGTTTGAAAAAGTAAATCCGTGCCACCCAGATAAGGTGGCGGACAGAATTGCCGGTGCGCTTGTCGACCTGGCATACAGAAAAGAAGCGACACCCCGCATCGCCGTGGAAGTGCTCATCGGTCACGGCGTGTGCCACATCATTGCGGAAACCTCCGTTACGCTGGACAAGGCAGATGTCGCCGCCGCCGTCCACCGCATTGCCGGAAATCTCGCCGTGGACTATGTGGAAGTGCCGCAGGACGGTCACCTCGCCGACAACCAGGCAGACGGTGTCCGCTGCGGCGATAACGGCATCTTCAAGGGAATGCCCGTAACCGTGGAGCAGAAAAAGCTCTCGCAGATCGCACGGGACATTTTCGCCGTATATCCCCATGACGGGAAGTACATTCTGGACGGCGACCGTCTCATTATCTGTCAGAGCAATGCGTCCTCGGATACGCTCCGAAACCTGTACCCCAATGCGGAGATCAATCCGCTCGGTGACTGGACGGGCGGCACCGATGTGGACACCGGTGCTACCAACCGCAAACTCGGCTCGGATATGGCCGACTCCGTGACAGGAGGTGGTCTGCACGGCAAGGATCTGTCCAAGGCGGATGTGTCCGTCAACATCTACGCTTTCCTCAAAGCCCAGGAAACCGGCAAGCCAGAGACACTCTGCTGCGCTATTGGGGACGATGCCGTGGACGGCAGACCCTACGCTGAAATCGTGGAGATCGCCCGAAACTACATCCACTCGGTGGGCGGCTTCGAGAAATTTGCGGAATGGGGGCTGGTCTAATGAAAACAACGACCGAGATGCAGCTCGTATCTATCACGAAGCTGGTTCCCTATGTCAATAACGCCCGTACCCATTCGCCGGAGCAGATCAACAAACTCCGCTCCTCGCTCCGTGAGTTCGGTTTTATCAATCCTGTCATCATTGACCGTGACTATGGCGTTATTGCCGGTCACGGTCGTATTCTTGCCGCCAAGGAGGAAGGCATCACCGAGGTGCCGTGCGTCTTTGCCGACCACCTCACCGAAGCCCAGAAGAAAGCCTACATCATTGCCGACAATCGCATGGCGATGGATGCCGGATGGGACGAAGAGCTTCTGCGTGTGGAGATTGAGTCTCTGCAGGCGGCGGACTTTGACCCGCTCCTCACCGGCTTTGACGAAAAGGAGCTGTCGAAGCTCTTTGATGACGGCAAGGATGTCCAAGAGGATGATTTTGATGTGGACGCCGAGCTGCAAAAGCCGACCTTCACGAAGTCCGGCGACATCTGGACACTGGGACGGCATCGGCTCATCTGCGGCGACAGCACAAAAGAGGAAACCTACGCCGCCCTCATGGACGGTCGCAAGGCAAACCTCGTCATTACCGACCCGCCCTACAATGTGAACTACGAGGGCAGCGCCGGGAAAATCAAAAACGACAACATGGCATCGGAGAAGTTTTTCGACTTCCTCTTCGATGCCTTTTCCAATATGGAGAAGGTCATGGCGGACGATGCGTCCATCTATGTGTTCCATGCCGACACCGAAGGGCTGAACTTCCGAAAGGCGTTTGATGCCGCAGGGTTCTACCTCTCCGGCTGCTGTATCTGGAAGAAGCAGTCCCTGGTGCTGGGGCGCTCTCCCTACCAGTGGCAGCACGAGCCGTGCCTTTACGGTTGGAAGAAAAAAGGCAAGCATCAGTGGTATACGGGGCGCAAGGAGTCCACTATCTGGGAGTTCGACAAGCCCAAGAAGAACGGCGACCATCCCACCATGAAGCCTGTTCCGCTTCTGGCATACCCCATTCAGAACAGCTCTATGGCAAACAGTGTGGTTCTCGACCCCTTCGGCGGCTCCGGTTCTACGCTCATTGCCTGTGAGCAGACCGACCGCATCTGCTGCACCATCGAGCTGGACGAAAAGTTCTGCGATGTCATTGTCCGCAGATACATCGAGCAGGTCGGCACGGATGAGAAGGTGAGCGTTTTGCGTGACAGCAAGGAATACAAGTATAGCGAGGTAGCACCCCATGACGAATGACGCGTACAGCATTGTGTGGTATGCACAGTCCGGCGACGAATAAATCTACATCATTCTCTTCATCTGAGCCTTGCTATTCAGAGCGTTCAGAGCGAATATGTGACTACCAAAAATCAAGGAGGTCACGAAAATGACGATTACAATCCATGCCCAGGGAGCGCAGCGCAAACGGCTGGTTAAGACCATCTCCGACTGGCTCGGTGCCCCCGCAAAGTACTGCGGTGCGCCCACATTCAACTATGAGGTGGATTACTTCACCATTGACCGAAACGGCAGCTTGTCCTTTGATGACAGCACCGACAGCGAGGTCATCGAGCGACTTCTTCAGCACATCTACGATGAGGGCTTTGACATTGACCAGAGCCACACTGATGACGTGGAAGAGCCTTGCGCCGTCTGCATTTCCATGCCGAGGAGCCTGTTCACCGACAGCAACCTGGAAAACCTCAAGGCGCTCATTGCCGCCAAGGGTGGTCTTATCAAGAAAGCTCTCGGAGTCCCTGACCTGCCACTGGAAATCACGGACACGAAGGTTTCGTTTCACTGGTTTCCAGCAACACCTACGCCGGAGGAGCTGAAAGCCTATGACACCTTCATCTGCAAGCTGTGTGAAATGGCACGGAATCAGAAACGGATTAACGCAACGGAAAAGCCGACCGACAATGAGAAATATGCATTCCGCTGCTTTCTCCTGCGGCTCGGCTTTATCGGTGCGGAATACAAGACCGCTCGAAAAATCCTGCTGAAGAACCTCTCCGGCTCTTCGGCTTTCAGAAACGGAGGTGCGCAGCATGAGATTTCCGAGTAAAGAGACGGTCGAGCGTATCCGTAAGGAATACCCGGTCGGCACCCGTGTGGAGCTTGTTCAGATGGATGACCCACAGGCACCGCCTGTCGGCACGAAAGGCACCGTGCGAGGTGTGGATGACATCGGCAGTTATGGATAGTTAATCATTATGGAAAGTAATCTCCCAAACTGCTTGGGAGACAAGCTGTTTTAGGGAGAAAACTTTCCATAATATCCGCTATAATTACGAAAGGCGACAGCCTAAATAATTATTCGGAGGTTATAGTATGGAACCATACGCCAAGAATCTACCCATAACGGAACTTATTGCCCAGTTAGATGCGTATATGGTGGAATTGGGTTACACCCCCTCCACGCTACGACATCATCGCCAAGCATGGAATGCTTTGAAAAATCTTGCTCTTGCTGAAGGCGCTACCTATTTCACCAAGGAATTAGGGTTCAAATTACTCCGGGAACACTACCATGTTGACCCATACGACTCAAAGTTAAGTGAGTATAAATCTGTGGTGCGCCGTTCTGTTATGCTTCTCCTGGAATTCCAAATTTCTGGAACCATTGCAAAACGAATACCGAAAAGTGAGTATATTTTCCCGGAAGGATTCCGCATCGCTGGTGAAGCATATTTGTCCATGCTACAATCCGAAGGGCATATAAAGGAGAGCACCCTACGCAACCACAGGCACAGGCTTGTAGCTGCAGCATTGTTTTTTGAGAACCACGGGGTAACAGGTATTGAGTTTGTAAACGCAGAAATTATTAACTTGTATCTCAAAACATTGGCTGGATGCTCTCAGTCGTATTTAAGTGGGGTACTTCGCACACTAAAGCGCTTTTTTGAATTTTCCTCCGAGCGTGGTTATCTTCTCGCATCATTTACATTCCCCTCTGTTTCGGTATACAAGGACAGGAAAGTCCCGGAGTATTATTTGCCGGAGGAAATATCCGGAATTCTATCTGCCGTCGACAGAGGCAATCCCCTTGGGAAACGTAATTATGCCATGATTCTGCTGGCAGCCCGTTATGGTCTGCGCATTGGCGATATTCGTACTTTGAAGCTGACGGATGTTGATTTTAGTACGAATCAAATCCATATTATTCAGCAAAAGACGAGCAAACCATTGACTCTGGATCTACTCCCGGATGTAGGCTGGGCTCTCATTGACTATCTAAAATTTGGCCGTCCGAAGGTTTCTGCTGCTGAGATCTTTCTCCGCCATGTGCATCCGTATGGGCCGTTGGGAGATTCCGATAACATGGGATATGTGATTCGCCAGTATGCGGTTGCTGCCGGAATCCGAAAGAATGCAGAGAAAGCACATCATGGTTTCCATATGCTGCGTTACAGCCTGGCCAGTGACTTAATCCAACAGGGCATTTCGCTTACCACCATCTCCGGTATCTTGGGGCATTCCCAATTGAGTGTAACTTCAAGATACACGCAGTTGGATATTCCGCAGCTCATGGACTGTGCCTTGGAGGTGCCAGTATGAAGCCACATACACCACGATATGAATTTCACAGTGTTTTTGCAAAATTTATTCAAGGCTACCTTGAACAATTAAGGATTGTTGGAAAGAAAACAACATTACCTGGAAACAGTTTGCGTCAATTTGACCGTTACTGCTCTGCCATAGGTTGGAACACCGTTGAACTCCCTGAAATATTGGTCAACAACTATCTGAATACAAAGTCTGGTGAAAAAGCACAGACCCACTGCACACGTATTTCAGTTCTAAAATGCTTTTCCGAATATCTGCGCGGAGTAGGAGTTGAAGTTTCCTGGATTCCCACCCCTGGTTATGCACATACGCCAAATCAGTACATTCCCTATATCTTTACAAAAGCGGAGATTGCCAACATTATAAATGCTGCTGACCGAATGGCTCCATCCACGAAGGGTTCCAGATTTCATATTGTTTTCCCAACAATACTCAGAGTTCTGTATGCCAGTGGGTTACGCATTTCAGAAGTATTGGCACTCAAGGTTGGCGATGTTGATTTGGAGCAGGGGTTTATTGTTATCCGCAATGCGAAATTCGGCAAAGACCGCAAACTGCCGGTCTCCCATTCTCTGTTGGAGTATCTGCGAACATACCGCATGGTAAATGCCGCACACATTGGCATAGATGCAGATAGCTGGTTTTTTCCCAATGCAAAGGGCGAATGCTATTCTCAACGCACTTTTTATGATAAGTTCCGCCAGATTTTATGGCAGGCAGGGATCTCTCACCAAGGAAAAGGAAAGGGGCCGAGGGTACATGATCTTCGCCATACGTTTGCGGTGCATTCGCTTCAGCAGAACATAGAAATGGGCAAAGACATTTACACTTCGCTGACGGGTCTGATGGTTTATCTCGGACACAGCAAAATATCCTCAACCGAGTATTATCTCAGGCTTACAGCAGAGGTATTTCCCGATTTTTTAGAGCGTGCTGACAGTATATGCGCAAAGGCAATTCCGGGGGTTACGCGTTATGAAGAATAAGGATGCCTCCTTGCCATATATTGTGTCACGCTTTTTCACGGTATATTTGCCCGGTGAACGGGGCTTTTCCGAAGCCACAATTGTTTCATACAGGGACACATTTAAGCAACTGCTATCTTTTTGCAAAGCTCACCTGGGTATACCTCCTGAAAAACTCACTGTTGCCAACCTGTCCAGAGATGTGATTACCGATTTTCTTAGAGCCTTGGAAACAGACGGGAAATCCGTATCGACCCAGAACCAACGGCTGGCTGCAATAAAGTGCTTTTTCGGATACGTCCAATATGCTTTCCCGGAATATTTGGATATTGCCAGTGGTGTTCTGCAAATGCGAATGAAAAAGCAGCCTGAGCCGGTAGTCAACTATATGTCCGTGGATGGGGTGACCTGTGTTTTGCAACAGCCAAACATGAGTGTAGCATCTGGATATAGAGATGCACTCATGTTGACGATCCTCTACGACAGTGGTGCCCGCGCCACTGAGATAACGAAAATACGAATTGGTGACATTCGCCTCCAATCCCCGGCAACCATTGTACTACATGGCAAAGGCAGTAAGGACAGAATTGTACCACTCTCTGCCAAAACAGCAGCATTAATTGAAGAATATTTGAAACGGAAACGGTTGCTGGCTGCTATGCACAGGGACAAATTCCTTTTTACAAACCGAAGCGGTGAACAGCTTACCCGTGCTGGCGTTGCCTATATCCTGCACAAATATGTGGATGCCGCACGAATTGAGCATCCAGATTTGATTCCAGACAAATTTTCACCACACTGCATGAGGCACTCCAAGGCCATGCATCTTTTACAGGCAGGGATTGCCATTATCTACATCCGGGATTTCCTGGGGCATGAAAGTGTTAAAACAACTGAGGTTTACGCCAAAGCTGATGGCAAGAGCAAACGTGCTGCATTGGACGCTGCGTATTCCGCGGCCCTTGATTCAGAATTGCCCGCAAGGTCTTGGAACGATGATGACGATCTTATGAGATTTCTGACGGACTTGTGCGGCGGATAATTTATTATGGAAAGTTTTCTCCCTCAAACAGCTTGTCTCCCAAGCAGTTTGAGAGATTACTTTCCATAATGATTAACTATCCATAATGGCCGTTATGGGTAGCTTATCATAACGGCCACATCATGGTTGCCTGGGATAACGGCTGCGGTCTGAGCGTGGCTTACGGGGAGGATATTTGCCGTAAACTGCTGTAATATACACAGTTTCCGAACCACAAGATCGTGTAGTTTATAGCTCAGATATAACTGGATATAGTGTGCTTTCAGAGGTAATATGTGACTACCGAAAGGGAAAACAAACCAAAACGGAGGTCACAAACATGAGCCAGAGAACAGAAAACCAGATAGCCGAAATGAAGAAGCAGACCATCGGGGTCGAGGTCGAAATGAACAGCATCACCAGAGAGAAGGCCGCAAGGCTGGCAGCCACATTCTTTGGTACCGGGCGGTACGAGAACACCGCTTGCCGCAACGGCTACTGCACTTGGTCGGCTTGGGATGAGAGCGGACGCGAGTGGAAATTCCAGAAGGACGTCAGCATCGCGGGCCCGGACAGCAAGAAATGCGAGATGGTCACGCCGATCCTTACCTACGTTGACATGGAGACCTTGCAGGAGCTGGTTCGCCGCCTCCGCAAAGCCGGAGCAAAAAGTGATGCCACAAGAGGCTGCGGTGTTCACATCCACATCGGTGCCAAGGGGCACACGCCCCAAACGCTCCGAAACCTCGCAAACATCATGGCAAGCCACGAAGGCCTCCTGGCAAGCGCACTGAACCTCGACAGAGGCCGCATCAGCCGCTACTGCCGCACGGTTGACCCCAGATTCCTGGAACGGCTGAACAACAGAAAACCCACCACCATGGCAGCCTTGGCTGATATTTGGTACGGCAGCCAGAACGCCGACTACGGCAGAAGCCAGCACTACAACGACAGCCGCTACCATATGCTGAACCTCCACGCCACCTTCACCAAGGGAACGGTCGAGTTCCGGCTCTTCCAGTTCGATGCCCCTGCGGACGGCAAGCAGAACGGACTCCACGCCGGACAGCTCAAGAGTTACATTCAGCTCTGCCTCGCCCTGAGCCAGATGGCAAAGACAGTCAGAACCGCAAGCCCCAAGCCCCAGCAGAACGAGAACCCCAAATACGCAATGCGCACTTGGCTCCTTCGCCTCGGCTTTATTGGCGACGAGTTCAAGACCGCAAGAGAACTCCTCACGAAGCGCCTGGATGGGGATGCAGCCTTCCGCAGCGGCAGAGCAGCCGCTTGAAGGACGCAGCCCAGAGGCCCCCGAACCCGCTGATGGCGGGCTTTCGGTGGTAGAAGGCAACTTCGGAAAGGAGTATTTTTTATGGAAAAACGCTATTACATCGCTTACGGCAGCAACCTCAATGTCCGTCAGATGCGGATGCGCTGCCCGTCGGCACGGATCATCGGCACATCGGTTCTCAAGGATTACGAACTGCTTTTCAAGGGCAGCAAAACAGGCTCTTACCTTACGGTGGAAAAGAAGTCTGGCGTCTCAGTTCCTGTTGCTGTATGGGAAGTCACCGCAGAGGATGAAAAAGCCCTGGACCGTTACGAGGGCTTCCCGAACTTCTATTATAAGAAGGAGTTGACCCTACCAATCAAGGGTATCCGCACGGGCAAAATCCGTAAGCGCCGGGTATTCGTGTACATCATGCATGAGGACAGGCCCATCGGCATTCCGTCCATTCCTTATATGCAGACCTGCATCCAGGGCTACGACGATTTTGGCTTTGACCGGCTTGTGCTGATAGACGCTTATCTCAAATGTGGGGAGGAACATCATGAAGGACAATAACATCATCCGAATATCAGTCTGTCCCAGGTGCGGGCAAGCCTACCGGGAGCATCCAGCTCTTTCAAGGCTCGACAACGAAACACTCATCTGCCCGGATTGTGGCACACGGGAGGCGCTCGATTCCATCGGCGTAAAACCGGAGGAGCAGGAGCAGATCATCGCCTCCATTCACCGCTGCCGCCAGCCGGAATAATGCTGTAATATACACAGTTTTTACTCCGAATGATCGTGTACTATATGCCTCCGAAATGACTGGCTATATCCGCACTTCAGAGGTAATATACACTCACAACAAAAGAAACGGAGGTACACGGTTATGTGGAAAGAAAGCAGCATCAAGGTAAACGGCGAGGTTTTTCACTACTGGATGAAGCAGTACGACAAAGGTTCTGAGTGGGGCATCGACGGTGGACGCATTTCCAAGCTCATGCTCAAGCGGGACGGCAAAATCGTCTGCAACTACGACAGAGGCTGGGACATTGAACCCGCCGATGAAAACACACAGCTTGCGCTGGAGCTTCTGCTCCACAGCGAGAACTGGTAAAAAACCGAAATTTCAAAGCAACGGCTCCGAAAGGGGCTGCTGCTCGTTGTACGGAAGGTCGCACCGATTTCGGTGGCGGCTATTTTTATACCTTGGAGGTGGTCTCTACGAGAAAACTGAAAACATATAAGCCCACAAGGTTCATGGAGAAAACCTCCCACTACGATGTGGACGCAGCGGATTATGCCGTCATGTTCATCGAAAGTCTGTGTCACACCAAAGGCACCTGGGCGAGAAAGCCCTTTGAGCTGATTGACTGGCAGGAGCAGATCATCCGGGACATTTTCGGTGTCCTCAAGCCCAACGGCTATCGGCAGTTCAACACCGCCTACATCGAGATCCCCAAGAAGCAAGGCAAATCGGAACTTGCCGCTGCCGTGGCGCTTCTGCTCACCTGCGGTGACGGAGAGGAACGCGCCGAGGTCTACGGCTGTGCCGCCGACCGTCAGCAGGCGTCCATCGTTTTCAATGTGGCGGCAGATATGGTGCGGATGTGTCCTGCGCTCTCCAAGCGGGTCAAGATACTGGATTCCCAGAAGCGGCTCATTTATCAGCCAACGGGTAGTATCTACCAGGTGCTCTCCGCCGATGTCGGCAACAAGCACGGCTTCAATACACACGGTGTGGTATTCGACGAGCTGCACACCCAGCCCAACCGCAAACTCTTTGATGTCATGACCAAAGGCTCCGGCGATGCCCGTATGCAGCCGCTGTATTTTCTCATTACCACGGCCGGCAATGATACGAAGTCCATCTGCTATGAGATCCACCAGAAGGCAAAGGACATCATCGAGGGACGCAAGATCGACCACACCTTCTATCCCGTCATCTACGGTGCGGAGGAATCGGACGATTGGACGGACCCGAAGGTTTGGAAGAAAGCCAATCCCTCCCTCGGCATCACGGTCGGCATCGACAAGGTCAAAGACGCCTGCGAGTCTGCCAAGCAGAACCCCGGCGAGGAGAACTCCTTCCGACAGCTTCGTTTGAATCAATGGGTCAAGCAGGCGGTGCGTTGGATGCCAATGGACAAGTGGGATAAATGCGAGTTTGCCGTCAGCGAGGACGATCTGGAAGGCCGTGTCTGCTACGGCGGTCTGGACTTGTCTTCAACAACGGACATTACGGCATTTGTTCTGGTATTCCCACCGGAAGATGAGAACGACAAATACGTCATCCTGCCGTACTTCTGGATACCGGAAGACAACCTCGATCTTCGAGTCCGGCGTGACCATGTGCCATACGATGTGTGGGAGCGGCAGGGCTTTTTACAGACCACGGAAGGCAATGTCGTTCACTATGGCTACATCGAGAAGTTCATTGAGAGCCTGGGTGAGCGTTTTAATATTCGAGAAATTGCCTTCGACCGTTGGGGCGCTGTGCAGATGGTGCAGAACCTTGAGGGCATGGGTTTTACGGTCGTTCCCTTTGGACAGGGCTTCAAAGATATGTCCCCACCCACCAAGGAACTGATGAAACTGGTGCTGGAACAGCGCATTGCCCACGGCGGGCATCCTGTACTCCGCTGGATGATGGACAACATTTTCATCCGCACCGACCCTGCCGGAAACATCAAGCCGGACAAAGAGAAATCCACAGAGAAAATCGACGGTGCCGTGGCGACCATTATGGCACTCGACCGCGCTATTCGCTGCGGCAATGAGAATGTAGAGAGCGTATACGACACAAGGGGCCTGCTGTTTATCTGAAATTGTAAACTTCTTGCGAACCGCTTGCATATCGCAAGCAAAAGTGGTATACTATATTCGCAAGGAGGCGATAAGCTATGGCAAGAACTTCTAATGTATTCGCGCGTGTAGAGCCTGAAATCAAAGAGCAGGCAGAACAGGTGCTTGATCAATTGGGAATCCCCATGTCCAATGCGGTCAGTATGTTTCTTCGGCAGATCGTTCTGCAGCGTGGCATTCCGTTTGAAATGAAACTGCCGGAGCGCAAACCGGTGGCTTTCGGATCTTTAACAAAGGAGCAGCAGGATGCAGAGCTTGAGAAAGGCATGGCAGATATCCGTGCTGGTCGCACTCATTCTGCACAAAGCGTCATGGATGAACTGAAAAGAGACTACGGCGTATGAACTGGGAAATAGAGTTCACCGACCAGGCAAAACAAGACCTTCGAGATATTCTGGACTATATCACCTATGAGTTACAGGAACCGAAGGTCGCTGTGAACCTGGTGCGGCAAATTACAAAAGAAATCCTCTCTTTGAACCAGATGCCCATGCGGTATCGGCTTTATGATGAGGAACCTTGGAAAAATCAAGGCTTGCGCTGTTTCCCGGTCAAGAACTATCTCATTTTCTACTACCCGGACGAAACCAAAAACACGGTTTATGCCGTCCGTATAATTTATGGTGGACGGGACATCAGCCGTCAACTGAGCGAAACCGAAACGATCTGAATTCAACACTACGAGAGCATCTGTCTACGGACAGGTGCTTTTCTTTTGCCCATTTTGAAGGAGAGTGATTTAGGTGGGTATTTTTTCAGGGCTGTTCAAATCCAGGGACAAGCCTCAGAACCGCACATCGGGCAGCAACTACGCCTTTTTCTTCGGTGGAACGACCTCCGGCAAAGCGGTGACAGAACGCTCCGCCATGCAGATGACCGCCGTGTATTCCTGCGTCCGTATCTTGTCGGAAGCTGTCGCAGGACTGCCGCTGCACCTTTATAAATACACGGACAGCGGCGGCAAGGCAATGGCGCTCGACCATCCGCTCTACCGCTTGCTCCACGACGAGCCGAACCCGGAAATGAGCTCCTTCGTATTCCGGGAAACCCTCATGACGCACCTACTCCTCTGGGGCAACGCTTACGCTCAGATCATCCGAAACGGCAAGGGCGAAGTGGTGGCACTGTACCCGCTTATGCCCAACCGCATGGAGGTCAACCGGGATAAAAACGGCAAGCTCTACTACCTCTATTCTACCCAGTCCGACGATGCACCCACCATGAAAGGCTCAACGGTCTATCTTGACCCATCCGAAGTGCTTCACATTCCCGGTTTGGGTTTTGACGGCTTGGTGGGCTACAGTCCCATCGCTATGGCAAAGAACGCCATTGGCATGGCGATTGCCTGTGAGGAATACGGTGCAAAGTTCTTTGCCAATGGGGCCGCCCCGGGCGGTGTGCTTGAACACCCCGGCACGATCAAAGACCCGCAGCGTGTGCGGGAAAGCTGGCAGTCCACCTTCGGCGGCAGCGGCAACGCCAATAAGATCGCCGTGTTGGAAGAAGGCATGAAGTACACGCCCATCGGCATTTCGCCGGAGCAGGCGCAGTTCCTCGAAACACGCAAATTCCAAATCAATGAAATCGCTCGAATTTTCCGAGTCCCGCCCCACATGGTCGGCGACCTGGAAAAGTCGAGCTTTTCTAATATTGAGCAGCAGTCCTTGGAGTTCGTGAAGTACACCCTTGATCCCTGGGTCATCCGCTGGGAGCAGTCCATTCAGCGGTCACTCCTTTCGCGGGACGAAAAAGCCGTGTATTTCGTGAAGTTCAATCTGGAAGGCTTGCTTCGCGGCGATTACCAAAGCCGCATGAACGGGTACGCCATCGGCCGCCAGAACGGCTGGATGTCCGCAAACGACATCCGGGAGCTGGAAAACCTCGACCGCATCCCGGCAGAGGACGGCGGCGACTTGTACCTCATTAACGGCAATATGCTCCCGCTGAAAAATGCCGGGGCTTTTGCAAATACACCTACCGATGACGGAAAGGAGGAAAAAACCGATGAAGAAATTTTGGAATTGGAAGAGCCGAACGGTGACGAACTCGGAGACGCAGGAACAGGCACAGGAAAGAACCCTGTTCCTGAACGGAACCATCGCCGAGGAAAGCTGGTTTGACGATGATGTCACCCCGCAGCTTTTCAAGGACGAGCTCATGTCCGGCAGCGGAAATATTACCGTGTGGATCAACTCTCCCGGCGGCGACTGCGTGGCTGCAGCGCAAATCTACAATATGCTCATGGACTACAAGGGTGATGTGACCGTGAAAATCGACGGCATTGCCGCATCCGCTGCGTCCGTCATTGCTATGGCAGGTACGAAGGTACTGGTGTCCCCGGTGTCCATGCTCATGATCCACAACCCCATGACTGCGGCATTCGGCAATTCGGAGGAAATGCAGAAAGCTATCGAGATGCTCTCAAGCGTTAAGGATTCTATTATAAACGCCTATGAGATTAAGACGGGGCTTTCCCGTGCCAAGCTCTCGCACCTCATGGATGCCGAAACTTGGATGGACGCAAACAAGGCTGTGGAACTCGGCTTTGCGGATGAAATCATGCAGAGAAACTCGGAATCCGAAGAGGTACCCACGCCTACCGTTTCCATGCTGTATTCCAAGGCGAATGTGGTGAACTCCCTCATGGAGAAGATCGCCGCAAAATGCGCCATCACCCCGAAATCCAACCGTACACAAAAAGCCGCCGATTTGATGGAACGGCTCAACCTTATTAAAAACTGGAGGTAATGCAATATGACAATCAATGAACTGCGTGAAAAGCGCAACCAGGCTTGGAATGCCGCAAAGGCATTTGTGGAGACCAAGCGCGACAAGGACGGTCTGCTTTCCGATGAGGATGCTGCGACCTATGCCCAGATGGAAAAGAAGGTGCAGGACTATGGTGCCGAAATCGAGCGTATGGAGGCGATGGCTGCGATGGAGGCTCAGCTTTCCAAGCCCACTTCTGCGCCCATCACCGAAAAGCCCCTGAACGGAAAGGCAACCGAGGATAAGAAGCCTAAGAGTTTCCGGGCCACCGATGCCTACCGCAGCGGTATGCTCAACGCTCTGCGTACAAACTTCCGTCAGATCAGTAATGTTCTGCAGGAGGGCATCGATGCTAATGGCGGCTACCTGGTGCCGGATGAGTATGACAGCCGTCTTATTCAGGTGCTCAACGAGGAAAACGTTATGCGTTCTCTCGGCACTGCTATCACCACCAGCGGTGAGCACAAAATCAACATCGCAGCCACCAAGCCTGCGGCTGCGTGGATCGAGGAGGGCGGCGCACTGACTTTCGGTGACGCTACTTTCGACCAGATCATCCTGGATGCCCACAAGCTCCATGTTGCTGTAAAGGTGACCGAGGAGCTGCTCTACGATAACGCATTCAATCTGGAAAACTACATTCTAGAGCAGTTCGGCAAGGCTCTGGCCAATGCCGAGGAGGATGCGTTCATCAACGGCACCGGCACCGGTCAGCCTCTGGGTATCCTCGCTGAAACCGGCGGTGCACAGGTCGGTGTGACTACGAAGTCCTCCGGCAAGGTGACTGCCGACGAGATCATCGACCTGGTGTATTCCCTCAAGCGCCCCTATCGCAAGAACGCTGTGTTCCTCGCCAACGACGCCTGCGTTGCAGAACTCCGTAAGCTGAAGGACAGCACGGGTCAGTATCTGTGGCAGCCCTCTCTGCAGGCGGGTGAACCTGACCGTGTGTTGGGCTACAAGGTCTACACCTCTGCGTATTTCCCGCTTCCTGCTCCCGACAAGACCGCAGTCGCATTCGGCGACTTCAGTTACTACAACATCGGTGACCGTGGCTCCCGTTCTATTGCGGAACTGAAAGAACTGTTTGCTGGAAATGGCATGGTTGGTTTTGTTGCCAAGGAGCGTGTGGACGGCAAGTTGGTGCTGCCCGAGGCAGTCAAGCTGCTCAAGATGGCATCTGCCTGATGAAGGGAGGCGGCGGTGATGGACGAGCTTCTTTCCAAAGTAAAAGCCAACCTTATCCTGGAACATACAGCGGATGATGCCCTGCTGAAAAGCTACATCACCGCCGCTGTTTCTTACGCCGAAAGCTACCAGCACATCCCGGAGGGCTACTACAAAGAGAGCCCCATGCCGCCCACCACAGAGCAAGCCGTCATCATGCTGTCGTCCCACTTCTATGAAAGCCGGGACGGCAGCACGGGAGGCTTCTTTGCGGATAACGCCGGAGCGGCACAGCAGGTGTGGAATACCGTCAATCAGCTGCTCCGGTTGGATAGGCGGTGGCAGGTATGAGTTTTGGAAAAATGAACGGCTTTGCCGACATTGTGAAAACCAGGCAGGTCAAGGACAGCGAGGGCTTCATCCATTCCGAGAATGAAGTCCTCGCTTCCGTCCGTGTCTATCGGGAAGGTCGGCACGGCAGTCAGCGTTGGGCAAACCTCGCTGCATTCAGTGAAGCGACCGACCTGTTCCGCTTTCGGTGTATTCCTGGGCTGACGGTCACTACCGACCAGTTTCTCATCTGCAATGACTGTCGCTACGACATTGTGTCCGTGGAGGATGTAAAGGGGCGTGGGATGTACATTGAGGTGCTGGCAAAGAAGGAGGTGCCGACCGTTGGCTAAGTGCGACATGAAAATGCCGGAGGATTTCCTTCTGAAGATCTCCAAGCTCGGCAGCAACTTTGACAGCGTGGCGGATACCGTCCTGCGGGCCGGTGGCGAGGTGGTGCTGAAAAAGGTCAAGAGCAATCTCTCCTCCGCTATTGGCAGAGGGACAAAGTTCAAATCCCGCACCACAGGCGAACTGGAAGGTGCGCTTGGCCTTTCTCCCTCCAAGCTGAACCGGGACGGTAACCACGACATCAAGGTCGGCTTCGCAGAACCCCGCTCGGACGGCAGCAGCAATGCCAAGCTGGCCAACATCATCGAATACGGCAAGCACGGTCAGCCTGCAAAGCCGTTTCTGAAGCCTGCGAAAACGGCATCCCGGCAGGAACGCATCGATGCCATGACCAAGGCACTGGATGAGGAGGTGGAAAAGCTGTGAGCCTGTTATCCGATTTGCAAAACCTCGCCGAAAGCTGCGGCGTGTCCGTGGAAACGGGTGTGTTTTCCGGCAGAGCGCCGGACACCTATCTGGTCATCACGCCGCTGTCGGACAGCTTCGAGCTTCACGCCGACAACGCCCCAGGCTGCGAAACGCAGGAGGCACGGCTGTCCCTCTTCACAAAGGGCAGCTACACCAAACTGAAAAATGCACTCGTCCGTGCCTTGCTGGGTGCAGATTTTTATATTACCGACCGCCGGTACATCGGCTTTGAGGCCGAAACCGGCTACCATCACTACGTCATTGACGTGGCGCAAATCTACGAACTGGAGGAATAAGTTATGGCGACTATCGGTCTTGACAGACTGTATTACGCAAAAATCACCGAGAATGATGCCGGTGAGGAAACATACGGTACGCCGTCTCAGCTTGCGAAAGCCATCTCCGCCGACCTTTCGGTGGAATTGGCTGAAGCTACGCTCTACGCCGACGACGGTGCTTCGGAGATCGTGAAGGAATTCAAGTCCGGCACGCTCTCCCTTGGCATTGATGATATCGGCTCTGCGGCGGCATCCGACCTCACAGGTGCGACCATCGACAAAAACAAGGTGCTCATTTCCGCATCCGAGGACGGCGGCGACCCTGTGGCGGTGGGCTTCCGAGCAAAGAAATCCAACGGCAAATATAAGTATTACTGGCTGTACCGTGTGAAATTCGGTATTCCGGCGACGAACCTTGCCACCAAGGGCGACAGCATCACCTTCTCTACGCCGACCATCGAGGGTACCATTCTTCGCCGCAACAAAGCAGACGCAGGCGGCAAGCATCCGTGGAAGGCGGAAGCACTGGAGGGCGATGTGCCCACTGCGACCATCACGAACTGGTATAAGGAAGTCTACGAGCCGACTTATACTACAACTCCCCAGAATCAGGGCTAACGGAGGTAACGCACAATGGATAACGAAAAAACCGCAGTCATCACTATCGTCGACGAGGAGTACACGCTGCTCCTCACAACCAAGGCCACCAAGGAGATCGCCGGTCGATACGGCGGTCTGGAAAACCTCGGCGAGAAGCTGATGAAGTCAGAGAACTTTGAAATGGCTATCGGAGAGATCGTGTGGCTCATCACACTTCTGGCAAATCAGAGCATCCTCATTCACAACCTCAAGGACAAGGAGCATCCCAAGGAGCTGCTCACCGAGGATGTGGTGGAGCTTCTGACTACGCCCCTCGACCTCGCCGGTTACAAAACTGCTATTACGGAAGCGCTCTACAAGGGTACCAAGCGGAATGTGGAAAGCGAGAAAGACTCAAAAAACGCACAAGTCGGGTAACAGTCTCCGATGCGGAGCTGTTTACCCGGCTTCTTTATTACGGTCTTGCCCACCTGCATCTCAGCCAGGATGAGGTGTGGTTGATGCCGTTTGGTCTACTTTTGGACTTATGGGAGTGTCACAAGCAGTATAACGGGCAGGCTGTTCCTGCTCACGAACACTACATCGACGATATTATCCCGGACGGCATTTAAGGAGGTGACGGTACATGGCAGATAGTTTCGGACTGAAGATCGGTCTTGAGGGCGAAAAGGAATTCAAAAAAGCACTGGCGGACATTAACCAGTCCTTCAAGGTGCTCGGCTCCGAGATGAAGCTCGCCACCTCTCAGTTCGATAAGAACGATAAATCCGTGGAGGCTCTCGCCGCACGGAACAAGGTGCTGAACAAGGAGATTGAGGCGCAAAAGCAGAAAATTGAAACTCTGCGCTCTGCTCTTAAAAACGCGGCCGACTCCTTTGGGGAGAACGACCGCCGCACCCAGAACTGGCAGATTCAGCTCAACAATGCCGAAGCCGCCCTCAACGATATGAACCGGGAGCTGGACGAAAACGAGAAAGCCATCAAGGAGGGCGGCAAAGCTGCGGAGGAATCCGGCAGTAAGTTTGAAGGCTTCGGCAAGGTTCTCAAAACCGTAGGTGTGGCACTCGGTGCCGTGGCTGTTGCCGCAGGTGCCGCTGCCGTGAAGCTCGGCAAAGAGGTCATTGCCGCCTATGCTGACTATGAACAGCTGGTTGGCGGTGTTGACACTCTGTTCAAGGACTCCTCGCAGGAGATCCAGCGGTATGCCGCCAACGCATACAAAACGGCAGGACTTTCCGCCAACGAATACATGGAAACGGTGACGGGCTTCTCCGCAAGCCTGATCCAGTCCCTCGGCGGCAATACCGAGAAAGCCGCAAAGTATGCGGATATGGCAATTACGGATATGTCCGATAACGCCAATAAGATGGGTACGGATATGTCCTCCATTCAGAATGCCTACCAGGGTTTTGCCAAGCAGAACTACACGATGCTCGACAACCTCAAGCTGGGCTACGGCGGCACAAAGCAGGAAATGGAGCGACTGCTTGCCGATGCGGAGAAGATATCCGGCGTCAAGTACGACATCTCCTCCTATGCAGATGTGGTGGAAGCCATCCATGTCATGCAGGAGAGCATGGACATTGCAGGAACGACCGCCAAGGAAGCGGAAGCCACCATTTCCGGCTCTGTCAATGCGCTGAAATCCGCCGTGTCGAACCTCATCGTGGGCTTCGGCGATGCGGACGCTGACATGGAGCTGCTTTGCAACAACATGGTGGATGCCTTTAAGACCGTGGTGGCGAACATCACCCCGGTTATTGAGAACATCGTGGCGGCTCTACCCACGGCACTGGATGCCCTGCTGACGGCTGTGGGTGAACTGCTGCCCACACTGCTGGAAGCAGTCACCGAACTGTTCTCGCAGGTGCTGGAAACGCTTCTGTCCCTGCTTCCGCAGCTTATCCCGGCGGCGGTGTCAGCACTCATGACCATTGTGAACACGCTGATCGAGAATCTGCCCCTGCTTATTGAGGCTGCGGTTCAGTTGGTGTCCACGCTGGTGACCGGCATTGCGGATGCGCTGCCCACGCTCATTCCGGCAGCGGTGCAGGCTATCGTCACCATCGTACAAGGACTGGTGGACAGCCTGCCGATGCTCCTTGACGCAGCCTTACAGCTTATAACAGGGCTTGCCCAGGGACTATTGGACGCCCTGCCCGTGCTGATCGCCGCTCTGCCGGAGATCATCAACGGCATCATTACCTTTCTGCTGGACTCCATCCCGCAGATTATCGAAACAGGCATTCAGCTCCTGACCTCGCTTGTTGCCGCATTGCCGGATATCATTATGGCAATCGTGGAAGCCATTCCGAAAATCATCGACGGCATTATCAACGCGGTGCTGAATGCGATACCGCTCATTATTCAGGCAGGCATCGACCTGCTGATTTCCCTCATTCAAGCCCTGCCGCAGATCATCACCACCATCGTGCAGGCGATCCCGCAAATCATCTCCGGCATCGTCAATGCCATCATCGGGAACATCGACAAGATCATCATGGCAGGTGTGCAGTTGTTCGTTGCGCTGATTGAAAATCTGCCCACCATTATCGTGGAGATCGTCAAGGCGGTGCCGCAGATCATTGCAGGTATCGTGAAAGCCTTCGGCTCTCTGATGTATAAGATCGTAGAAATCGGCGGCAACATCGTCAAGGGACTGTGGAGTGGTATTACCCAGCTTGCCTCATGGCTGTGGGACAAGGTGTCCGGGTGGATCTCCTCCATCTGGGACGGCATCTGCGATTTCTTCGGTATCCATTCGCCCTCAAAGGAAATGGCATGGGTCGGTGAAATGCTGGTCAAAGGCTTGTCCGGGTCCATTGAAGATAACGGCGATGAAGCAGTCAAAGCCGCCGAAGGTATGGCAGAGGACATCAACGGCGTCATGGGCGACCTTGCTCACGATATGCAGACGGCTCTGCCCACCGACTTTGACGTGAACGGCTCGATCCGCTCTGCCGTGGACGGCGTGGTCGGCAAGGCGGCGTCCGCTTTCACTATTGCCCTGAACATTACGAACTTCAACAATTACAGCAGTGAGGATATCCGTCAACTCACCAACGAAGTCATGGAAACGGCGAACCAGTTCGCCCAGCGGAGAGGAGTGGTATTCGCATGACCTATTTCACCTACAACGGCCGCAGTTCCGCTGATTTCGGTCTGCATATCGAGAAGAAGGACGTGTTCTCCGCACCGGAGTACGATGCGGAGTTCATCTCCATTCCCGGCAGAAGCGGTGACATCATCAATCCGAACCGCCGCTTTGCCAACATCAAGGTGACCTACACAGTGTTCCTCGCTCGGAAGAATATAGCCGCACTTGCCACTGTCCTGCGGGACATTAAGGGCTGGCTTTATTCCGAGCCGGACAGATACCACGAAATCACTGACTCCTACGATGCGGAGTATTTCCGCTACGGCGTCATCTCCGGCAGTCTGGACATTGAAGAGCAGCTAAACAAGGTCGGCAGCTTTACCGTGACCTTCAACTGCAAGCCCTACAAATACAGTTTTGCGGGACAGGAAACGGTGTCGGCTGACGCCTCCGAACTGACGATTACCAATCCGACCGCTTTTGAGAGCCGACCGTACATCAAAATATATGGAGGCGGCACAGTACGGCTTATGATTCAGCCGGAGGGCGAAGGTACGAACCTGTGGACGATTTCAGAGGTCGACGAAACCATCGAAATTGACAGCGAACTTATGAATTGCTTTAAGGATACCACCCTCAAAAATGATACCGTTACCGGCGACGGCTTTCCTATGCTCAAGCCGGGAACGACCACCATCGCCTGTGCAGGAAATGTGCAGCGGATCGAGGTCATTCCGAGGTGGCAGTGCTTATGAAAAGCGAACAATCTGCTTTCCACTTTCTAATTGTGTTTTTCGACAGTATATGGTATCATTTCTCTTGAAGTGGGGTGTTTTCATTGGCGAGAAAGATGGCACAGTATCAAAGAAATTTTGAAACTTCTATCGGTATGTCAAACAGAAACTTCCAGAAGATAGTGAGCTTCTATCTTTTTGAATGCCCTGTTGCAGGAAAAAGTAAAAGAGGAAGAAAGTTTGATGATTACGGGATAAAGGGGCAGGCCGCCTTTGCAAGATTAAAAAAAGCGATGTTACTCAACGCCACAACATCGCTTCAAAACAATTACTTGCCTTGCCGTCAGAATGAACTGTCATCTGCATTTGAGCGCGTAAAAAGCATTGCACCCACTGACGAATACTGTGTTTTTCTGAAATACGATGAAAAAACTGTAATGCAGTCACTCTATTCCGCCATACGCAATGCCTTTGCGCATGGAAGTTTCAGCGTAAAAACATATTCAGGAGTGCGAATTTATTTTTTTGCAAATTTTGATGGATATCTAAAGGCAGAAATCATCTTACACGAAGATACGCTATTGAGTTGGATTGACTGCATCAAATCTTTTGAATAGTGCAAATAAATAATACAATGTGATTTTTAAGAGTCGAGAAATCGGCTCTTTTTTTATGCCCGGAAGGAGGTGGCGTTCGTGATTCCTGTTCTTTATCCACCTAACACAACAGACTTTTCCTCATTCGGCCTTGGTGGGCTGACGGACACCATTTCCTGCGAAGTCACCGAGGAGCGGAACGGCGTATTCGAGTGTCTGCTCAAATATCCGGTGAGCGGGCAGCACTATGGGCTTATCACCAAGGAATGCATCATCAAGGCGAAGCCCAACGATACCGCCGCCGACCAAGCGTTCCGTATTTACCGCATCACAAAGCCTCTGAACGGCATCGTCACCATCTACGGTCAGCACATTTCTTACGACCTTGCCAATGTGCCGGTGCTGCCGTTTTCGACGGAGAGCCGCTCTCCACAGCTCATCCTCTCGCAGCTTCTTGCCGGAGATACGCGCTTCACCGGCTGGACGGACTACTCGGATGCAAAGGCATTTTCCGTCACGCAGCCGAAAAGCGTCCGTGCCTGCCTCGGCGGTACGGAAGGCTCCATGCTCTCCAAATGGCACGGCGAGTTTGAATGGGACAACTTCACGGTAATGTTCCATTCGCACCGAGGACAGAAAACCGGTGTGGTCATTGAATACGGCAAGAACCTCACCGCATTGGAGCAGGACGAGGACAACAGCGGCGTATATACCGCACTGCTCCCGTATGCCGTGTACACCCCGGAAGGCTCGGACACCGAAACGGTGGTCACGCTGCCGGATGTCACGCTCCCCATTGTGACCTCGGAGATCGTCCGGGCAAAAACGCTCATCATGGATTTCTCCGACCAGTTTGACGGAGTTGTGACCGAGGAAGCCCTCAGAGCGAAAGCCAACAGCTACATCAAGGCAAACCCGCTGGGTGCGACCCTTCCCACGGTGAAGGTGTCCTTTGAGCCGCTCTGGAAACAGCCGGAGTATTCGGCACTCCTGGAGCGGGTCAATCTCTGCGATACCGTCACCATCAGACATTCGATATTGGGTGTCAGTGCGTCGGCTATGGTCATTGAAACCGTGTACGACACCCTCGCCGAGCGGTACAAGAGCATTTCCCTCGGTCAGAGCAAGTCCAGTATGATTACCACCATTTCCGAGGTGCAATCAACGGTTGATAAGGTGGAGTCCACGGTGGGACGCTTTCCGAAGCTGCTCCAAACCGCCATCGGCAAAGCCACCGGGCTTATCACCGGTCAGAGCGGCGGCTATGTGGTAATCCATACTTCCGAGGAAAACGGACAGCCCTATGAGCTGCTCATTCTGGACGCTCCCTCCATTGACGAAGCCGTGAATGTCTGGCGGTGGAATGTGGGCGGTCTGGGCTTTTCCCATAACGGCTACAACGGTCCCTATGAAACCGCCATCACGGCAGACGGTCAGATTGTCGCAGACTTCATCACCTCCGGCTCTCTGGTAGCAAACATCATCAAGGCAGGCGTTATCCAGTCTCAGGACGGTTCGTCTTATTGGGATTTGGAGAGCGGTGAAGTGGTACTCCGTGCGTATGTCTCAACGGAGGAGTTTGCGGAGAAAACAGCCTATCTCCAGCAGAATGTGGACGGGCTGAACAGCTATGTGGCGACCCTTACCGAAACGGTGGAATCGGTCTCCAACGACCAAGGCATCCTGGAGGAACGGGTGCTGAACTCCGAAAGCCGTGTTTCGGAACTGGAACACACGGTGGACGGGCTGTCCGTCACCATGCAGGAGCAGTACATCGGCGGCATCAACTATGTGCAGAACTCTTCCGGGCTGAACGGCATCACGGATGATTGGAGCTACTCCGGTACGGTAAAAACAGATACCTCCACCGATACCCAGAACAACACCATTTCCGACTCTTGCTTTGTGTTGGGAGCCTATTCCTCGTTGTCGCAGTACATCCGAGGGGTAGTCCCCGGCACTTATACGATCTCGGTCCGGGCAAAGAAAACCTCGACCATGTCCGGGTATTTCTATGTGACCTACAACGGAAACAAAACTGCGTATCTCTTCAATAAGAGCACCTCTTTTGACTGGACGGGTTTTACCGTCACGCTCACCGATGTGACCGACCCCACGCTGCGCGTCTACTGCTACTGCCGGGATGCATCCATCTACCTCGCCGACATCATGATTTCCGAAGGAGCGATTCCGCGAAAGTGGACACCCGCCCCCAACGAAATTTATACCAGCGAGGTCAAGATCGATAAGCGTGGCATTGAGGTATCCAACAGTGCATCGTCCCAGCGGACGGTCATCACGAACACGGAATTTGCCGGTTATTACAACGATGAGGTGATCTTTACCCTGAACAAGGACGAAACGCAGACTAAGAAAACCACGGTGGACGGCGAACTGACCGTGGGCAAAACGAAGTTTGTCCCGATGCCGACGGCATCCGAGGGGTTGAACATCGTCATTCTGGATTAAGGAGGGAAAGCTATGGCAACTTGGAAAAGCGCAGCATACGATGGGCGCTATCTTCAACTGGACATTTCAGAAAGCGTGAATGTGGTCGGTAACAGCTCGACGCTTTCCTGGACACTAACCTCTGCCGGTGGTGCTTCCACTTACTACACCATCGACACGACCACTGTAACGATCAACGGGACACAGGTCTACTACAAAGCAAGAACCGCATGGGATTCCAAGGTGTTCCCGGCGAAGAAGGGCTCGGTCAGCGGCACGATCACTGTTGCGCACGACAGCAACGGCAGTAAAACGATCACGGTCGGGTTCTCGACCCGTGTGTATATCTACGGTCCCCAGGAGTACGGCGGCAGTATGACGCTGACTACCATCGACCGTTCCGCACCTACCGTGACCTTCAGTACATCGAATGTCACGGCAAACGGGTTCAAAATCTCCGCGACATCCTCGGCCACGGCGGACGTCTGGCAGTACAGTACAAACGGCGGCTCAGGCTGGACGCAGTTCTCAACAACCGCAGGGACAAGTGCAAGTATAACGCTCTCCTCGCTTTCGCCGAACACCAGTTACACGGTGAAGGTCAGAGCAAGGCGGCAGTACAACCATGTCTACGGCACTTCCGGCAGTTCCACGGTCAAGACGCTGGGCGGTGCTGTGGTGAATAGTGTCAACACGGTGACGGCGGACAATGCCACGGTTTCCATTACCATCAATGTGACCGTGTACGAAGCCTCCTACACCAATACGCTGGTGCTCAAAAACGGCAGCGCGACCATCCTGACTATTTCCGGGCTTTCCTGGTCGAAGGGCACTGCGAACCGCACAGTCACGCTGACATCGGCGCAGAGGACGACACTGCTGAATGCAATGGCATCCATCAAGTCGTTCACCGGCTCTTTTGTGGTTTCGTCTTACAGCGGGTCTACGCAGATCGGCAGTACGTCAAGCAAGACCGCCACTGTACTGACCACGGCGACCAATTCTGCTCCGACCATAAGCGGATTCACTTATGCCGACAGCTACACGACCACAAAGAACCTCACGGGCAACGATCAGCTGTTCGTACAGGACTACTCAACCCTCAAGGTCACCCCCGGAACTGCGACTGCGAAGAACGAAGCGTCCATTTCCAACTATACCGCTTCCTGCAACGGTTTATCCGCATCCAATTCAACTGGGTCTGCTATCACAGTCGGAAAGATCGCCAAGTCCGGCAGCGTAACGGTCACGCTCACGGTCACGGACTCCCGCGGTTATACCGCCAGCGTTTCCCAAACTATTACGGTTATCCCATACGCAAAGCCGAAGGTGTCCTCGGTGGCGCTCCGACGAACCAACGATATCGAAGCGGAAATGCAGCTCAAATTCAGCGGTTCTATTTCCGCTGTGACCGTAGACAGGACGCAGAAAAACAGCGTGGTCTATGTGCGGTATCGGTACAAGAAAACCAGTGAGAGCAGTTACGGCAGCTACACCAGCATCTATTCCGGCACGACAAAAAGCGGAACCTCTTTCAGCTACTCCAATTTGGAACTGTGCAGTCTGGATGCCAACAGTTCCTACGACTTTCATCTACAGATCCAAGACAAGCTCTATTCCTTGAGCAGTCTGGATCTGTATTTTACTGTCCCGCAGGGTACGCCGCTCATTGCGCTTCGGAAAAAGAAGGTCGGCATCAACACGCCGAACCCGCAAGCCACGCTGGATGTGGACGGCAGCATCCACATGAACGGCGTCAATGTCCACGGCAAAATGGGTAGAGTGGACGGCTCGACCACCGACCTCAACAATGTAAAGACTCCCGGCTACTATTTTGCGTCTTCCGCTTCCACGGAAAAGCACTTTCCGACCACCACAATCGGTATGCTGGAGGTCTTTCTGCCGGAGAGCTACTTTATTCAGCAGCGGTACACCGTCTATGATGGCTCAAGGATGTATATCCGAGGAAACTATGGCGGCACATGGTCCTCGTGGCACACGGTGTCGCTGACCACGGTAACATAAAGAATATTTTTTGGAATCAAGGCGCTCTGCGGAGTGCCTTTTTTCATACCCATTTTCAAATTCAAAGGAGGACAAATAACATGAAAGAATTCTGGACGACCATTCAGGTGGTATTCGTCGGTATCGGCGGCTGGCTGGGCTGGTTCTTGGGAGGATGTGACGGCTTGCTTTACGCGCTTCTGGCTTTCGTGGTCATCGACTATGTGACCGGCATCATGTGCGCCGTGGTAGACAAGAAGCTGTCCAGCGAAGTCGGGTTCAAGGGCATTTTCAAAAAGGTGCTCATCTTCGCCCTGGTCGGCATCGGACACATTCTCGACACCCGTGTCATCGGCAGCGGCTCCGTGATGCGAACCGCCGTCATTTTCTTCTACCTGTCGAACGAGGGCGTAAGTCTTTTGGAGAATGCCGCATATCTGGGACTGCCCATTCCGCAGAAGCTGAAATCCGTACTGGAGCAGCTTCATGACCGCAGTGAAAAGGAGGACGAATAATATGGCTTACACGAACAGCACCCTGGTGTCCTACACCAAACTCAGCCCCAACCACTCCGGGCAGCGTACCCACAGCATTGACCGCATCACGCCCCACTGCGTGGTGGGTCAGTGTAGCGTGGAAACGCTCGGTAATATCTTCCTGCCCACTTCCAAGCAGGCCAGCTGTAACTACGGCATTGGTGCAGACGGGCGGGTCGGTATGTATGTGGAGGAACGAAACCGCTCCTGGTGTTCTTCCTCCAATGCCAACGACCAGAGAGCCGTCACCATCGAGTGCGCTTCCGATACCACCGAGCCGTATGCGTTCAAGGATGTGGTGTATAACAGGCTCGTAGAGCTTTGCACCGACATCTGCAAACGCAACGGCAAAACCAAGCTGCTCTGGCTGGGGGACAAGACGAAAACGCTCAATTATACGCCGAAATCCAACGAGATGGTACTGACCGTCCACAGATGGTTTGCCAATAAATCCTGTCCCGGCAACTGGATGTATGCCAGAATGGGAGACCTCGCCGAAAAGGTCACGGCACAGTTGGGCGGCGATGCAAAACCCGCACAGCCCACGCAGCCAACCGCCGGTACGGTAAAAATGGGTAACCTTGTGACCATCACCGGCAGTACCTACTACACCGGTAAGGCCATCCCGTCCTGGGTACGCAAACTGCGCTGGTATGTCTATGAGGTCAGCGGTGACCGCGCCGTTATCAACCGGGATGAGAGCGGCCGATATGCCATCATGTCTCCCATCAAGGTTTCCGCGCTCTCCGTAGTCGGCGCAATACCTGTGGAGAATTACCGCATCCACACCGTTGTACATGGGGATACTCTCTGGGCTATCGCCAAGAAGTACCTCGGCAACGGTAGCCGCTACAAGGAAATCTTCAGCCTGAATGGGCTGAAGAGCAATGTCATCTACAGCGGCATGAAGCTGAAAATTCCGAATAAGTAACCATTGCACACGCCCTCTGCGGATTCATTTCCGTGGAGGGCGTTATTTTTTTGCCCTGTCGTACCCTGACAAACAGGACTTTTTTCTGGGTATAGCGAGAATTGTTGTTCTCAGAGAGGAGCCATGACTATGACGAATGAAGAACGAACGCAGATTGCTGAGTTGCAACGCCAAGGCTACGGATACAAGAAAATCACAACGATAACGGGATTACCGCAGAATACTGTAAAGTCCTACTGTTCCAGGCACCCCGTGCAAGTTAATCTTACCGAGCAGGACGGTTTGTGCCGGAACTGCAAAAAGCCGCTTGAGCAAACACCCCATAAGCGGAAAAAGAAGTTCTGCTCGGATGTTTGCAGGATGACATGGTGGAACAATCATCCCGAACTGGTGCAACACAAAGCGTACTACACAGTTACTTGTGCTCTTTGCGGAAAGCAGTTTGAAAGTTACGGCAATGCTCACCGTCGGTTCTGCTCCCGTGCCTGTTACGCTGAGTTTCGTAGAAAAGAGGTCAGATATGACTGATTACGAAAAACGGCTGATGGCCTATCAAACGGCTATGGCACTCGCCCGGAGTATGCGTTCCAAGAGGATTATTTCCGCCAAAGAGTACACAAAAATTGATACAATTATCGCCAAAAAGTACGGCATATCTTCGGGTAGTATATTCCGCTAAAACAACTGGATATGTTCTCGATTCAGAGGTAATATGTCACACACCCGAAGGAGGTGAATCAAATGGAGAGAATTGTAGAAAGGGTTGATTCCCACATTCCAGTACAGCCAAGAGCCTTGCGTGTGTGCGCCTACGCTCGTGTTTCCAGCGGTAAGGATGCCATGCTGCATTCCTTATCCGCCCAGGTCAGCTACTATAGCAATCTGATACAAAACCACAGCGGCTGGCTGTACTGCGGCGTTTACAGCGATGAAGCAATGACCGGCACCAAGAGCCAGAGGGATGATTTTCAGCGTATGATTGAGGACTGCCATAAAGGAAAAATCGACCTCGTCATTACAAAGAGCATTTCACGCTTTGCAAGGAATACGGTGACACTGCTCCAAACTGTCCGTGAGCTGAAAAGCCTGGGCATTGACGTCTATTTCGAGGAGCAGCACATCCACACCATAAGTGCAGACGGAGAGCTGATGATGACCATCCTGGCATCCTACGCACAGGAAGAGAGCCTGTCAGCCAGCGAGAACCAGAAGTGGCGTGTGCGAAAAGCCTTTGAAAACGGTGACCTGATTAACCTGCGTTTCCTGTTCGGCTACAGCATCACCGCAGACGGTATTCAGATTAACGAAAAGGAAGCTACCATTGTCAAAGAGATATTTTCACGGTTCAACGGCGGCGAAAGCATGAGTTCTATCAGCCGTGATTTGAATGCCAGGGGTTATAGGGGTGCGCTCGGCGGCAAGTGGTGTGCTGAGCGGATGCGAAATACATTGTCAAATGAAAAGTACCTCGGCAATGCTCTGCTGCAAAAGCGGTACCGCAATAATCATATTGAGAAGAAACTGGTTGCAAACAAGGGTGAACTGCCGATGTATTATGCAGAAGGAACCCATGAGCCAATTATTGACCCTGCCACATTTGAACAAGCCCAGGAACGGCTTCGCAAGATAGCACAGCAGACGGCAAACCGAAAAAAGCCGTCACGCTCAGCTTTTTCGGGGCTGATTCACTGCGGACTGTGCGGCAACACATATAAGCGCGTAACTTACCGCAAAAAGCACTACTGGAATTGCACTACATTCCAGACAAAAGGAAAATCCGAATGTGCCGCTAAGCGGATTCCAGAAGAAACGCTCGAAGTCCTCACCTGCGAGGTGCTGGAAGAGGGCAGCATCAACTGCGATATGGTCAGAAGCAAAATAACGGCAATCAGAGCAGAGAAAAACAATTTGGTCGTGTTCTACATGGATGACGGTTCGGAAATCGTTAAACGATGGGCAGACCGCTCCAGGGCAGAAAGCTGGACGCCTGAAATGAAAGAACAGGCTCGGCAACGGGCACTGCAGGCAAGGAGGCACAAGGTATGAGCAGAACAGCAGCACGGTCGGTCACCGTCATTCCGCCGACCATCAATCCGTTGACACACCTTTCCAAGGTGGCAATACAAAAGCGGCGGGTCGCAGGATACGCAAGAGTGTCCACAGACAGCGATGAGCAGTTCACCAGCTACGAGGCGCAGGTGGATTACTACACGCAATACATCAAACGCAATCCCGAATGGGAGTTCGTAAAGGTATATACCGATGAGGGCATTTCCGGCACGAATACCAAGCATCGCATCGGCTTTAATGAAATGATCGCCGATGCCCTGTCCGGTAAAATCGACCTCATCGTCACAAAATCAGTCAGCCGATTTGCACGAAACACGGTTGACAGCTTGGTTACCATCCGCAAGCTGAAGGAAAAAGGGGTTGAGGTATTCTTCGAGAAAGAGAACATTTACACCTTTGACGGAAAGGGCGAGTTGCTTCTGACTATTATGTCGAGCCTTGCCCAGGAAGAGAGCCGCTCGATTTCAGAGAATGTCACATGGGGACAGAGAAAACGCTTCGCAGACGGAAAGGTCAGCCTGCCGTATAAACAGTTTCTCGGATACCAAAAGGGAGCGGACGGTTTTCCCGAAGTTGTACCGGAAGAAGCGGTCATCGTCCGCAGAATCTACACACGGTTTATGGAAGGACTTACCCCGGTCGCTATTGCAAAAGAGCTGACGGCGGATGGCATACCGACCCCTGCGGGCAAGCAGCGGTGGCAGACCAGTACGGTGGAAAGCATCCTCCAAAATGAGAAGTACAAGGGCGCGGCACTCCTTCAGAAATGCTTCACAGTCGATTTCCTTACCAAAAAGAAAAAAGTCAATGAGGGCGAAGTGCCACAGTATTATGTGGAGCACAGCCACGAGCCAATTATCACGCCAGAGGAGTTCGACAAGGTGCAGACCGAATTTGAGCGGCGCAAGCGAATCAGTCGCCAATACAGCGGAAAGAGCATATTCTCATCCCGTATCATCTGCGGCGACTGCGGTGCCTTCTTCGGCTCCAAGGTGTGGAACTCCACCAGCAAATACCGCAGGGTGATTTGGCAGTGCAACAACAAATTCAAAGGCGAACACAAATGCGAGACGCCACATCTCGATGAGGAAACTATCAAAACCCAGTTTGTGGGCGCATTCAATGCCATCCTTGCGGATAAAGACAGCGCCCTTGAGAATTGCCGTTTGATGCAGTCCACGCTGACGGACTGCTCCGGCCTCGATGCCGAGATAGAGTCCCTGCTTGAGGAGATTGAGGTGGTGACCGAACTGACAAAGCGCTGCATCGCCGAAAACTCACAGACGGCACAGAACCAAGCAGAATACGAAGCCCGGTACAATGGCTTTGTTGATCGGTACGAAAAAGCAAAAACACGGGTTGAGGAACTGCACAGCATAAAGAACGCACGGCAAGCACAAGCGGATGCCATTGGCGCATTCATGTTTGAGGTGCAGGAGTTGGACACGCTTTCCGAATTTGACGAGAAGCTCTGGTTGACCGTTATCGATACGGTGACCGTCCACACCGATGGGCGGATGATATTCAAATTTCAGGGCGGCACAGAGATTGATGCATAAAGCTGAAAAGTAGTTAGCCCGCAGATTCAGATGTCTGCGGGCTTTTGACCATATTGAAACACAAGCAAAAAAGTGGTATAATAATACAAAACATATGGGGGTTGAGGTGATAGTGTGCTGTTCGATGAGAAAGATCTTCGAGTTTTTGACAATGCAGATTCGCGATCGTATTTTATGGAAATACTGCAATCATACTATAGCCAGAATTATCGAGCTACAATTGTGTTGCTATACTCTTTTGTTATTTATGACTTGTTTATTAAACTGCAAACTATGGCCAACGAGGGCGACCGCAAAGCTGGTAGTAAACTCAAAGAGATTAATGGCATGATAGCAGATGATGAAAAGTACTCAAAGGTTGAAAATGAGATTATTCAATTTTTTAAGGACAATTGTCCGCTGTATTTTGACAGGTTTATCGAAGACGTTGACTACTTGAAAAACTGTAGAAATAAGTGCGCTCATTTGAAAGTGAATGATAACACTTTGTATGTACCGAGCGATTATCACGCCAGAATGTTAATTTGCTCAATGTACGATAATATTTTATCCGTCAAGGCCCCATTCATTATGGATTTGTTCTCTGTTGCTCAAGCAGATGTTGAAAACTATGCAGAAGCCATCACCTATATAACTGATGGCAGTTTTGATGAGTCGATAAAAAACAACATAGAGAACAAATACCTTAAACGCATGACATACGATTCACTCAAAAAATCGTATAAGACTTTTTTGCGACTCTTATTCGTTTCTGAGGATGAAAAGTGTATTGAGAACGTATATGGCTTATATGCATTTTCCTATGTAATGACAGGCTATATAGTGAAACAAGGTTATACAGCTATATTTTCAGAGAGTATAGTTCAGGATATCTTATTGAAAATTACAGTTGACTCTTTGGAAAAGTCATCTCCAAGGAAAAATGCGTTAATTAAAATCATAATGGATTATCCAGCTGTAATGGATGTTATTAGGGATAATACGGAAGTATTTGAATACCTGAGTAATCGTGTTTTAAGTAAACCGCAATCATTAAAATATTACAGAACATTTTACCCGCGAAGCGATAAAACCACATACGCTTATTTTAAAGGCAACTCCAGTGTGCAAAAGGCTGGCTCAACTGAAATTCTATATGATGCCGTTAAAGAATGTAGTGATTTCAATTTAGCTGAATTTTCTCGCATAATGGTAAATGCCATACCGATATATTCGGGATTTGACGCTGCAGATGGATTTATGAATTTTTTCACAGGGCATTTACATGAAATAAGCATTGATGACATCAAAACGGTAATGAAGGTATATCGTCAAAATGGTCAATGCATTAATCGCGGAAGACACTCGACTGATTTTGCTGTTGTTGAAAGGTATATTAAAGAGCATTCGGATGAAACTGAGGTAAATGATTCTGACATCGAATAAAAGATAACAATGGGGGTTCATTTCCGAAAACTACTGCACCCCCTCTGCGCCGAAAATGCACCCCCTCTTGAAATTCTATTAAAGTTAGGGTTATTTGCCAAACAGTCAGCCGGATCCCGGTTATTCCGGGACTCGGCTGATTCATATTTATGTCACCGGAGGTAGAGCGTCGTAACGCTCGGGGATCGTAAGGCACAAGCCTTGCAGGCCGCATACCGGATTAGGTGTCGAGTGCGCTCGGTTATTACTTTGTAATGACCGGGTATTTTTATTTTTCGGAGGTAATTATGAAGAACGCAAAAGTAACCCTTGCCCCGCTGGAAGCGGATGACCGTGAGCAGTTCATTCTTGATAATCAGGAGTCTTTCAAGTATGGTGCGGCGGAAGAGTTCGGGCTGCGGGACGACCATTTTGATGAGGATGGAGAGATCATCTCCCGCGCAACAATAGAGCAAAGTATTGACGCACCCGACAGCGAGGCATACCGGATTCTGTATGATGGCAGAAAGGTTGGCGGTGTAGTGCTGAAAATCAACAAAGAGACACATCATAACGAGCTGGAACTTCTTTTCGTTTCACCGAAGGAACACAGCAAGGGCATCGGTTACGGCGCTTGGCTTGCCGTGGAGGCTCTGCACCCCGAAACCAAGGTATGGGAAACCTGCACGCCCTATTTTGAAAAGCGCAATATTCATTTTTATATCAACAAATGCGGCTTTCACGCCGTCGAATTTTTCTCCGCCATGCACCCGGAGCCAAATCCTCCGAAGGAAGACGGAAAAGCAGCACCCGATGAGGGTCCCGATGAAATGTTCCGCTTTGAAAAGATTATGAAATGAAACGCACAAATAGCCCCGCACCTCATTCAAAAGGTGCGGGGCTGCGGTTTTGACACTGTGAAAACCGACCGCAATAAAGGCTTTCCCTTATTTTCATTCCGTTTCCCTTAAAATACATTGCAAAATAAGGGGATCTTATTTTGCTGTTCTCATAGTTCGACCCGTCAGAAACAAAAAAATGCTGCCCCACCGTTTCCGGTGAGGCATAGGTTATGTACGCTCTTTCATCATTTTTCTTTTCTGCCGCCGCTGTTCGTTCTCGCGCTCACGGCGCCGGTTGTATTTGAATTCCCGAATCAGTTCTTTGTATTTTTCCGTGCGCGGGTGCGCCAGCCTTTGCGGTGATGCCATAAAGTTTACGAATTCCGCCTTGGCGCAGTACTGTATAGTGCCGAGCTTGATGCCGGTTAAGGCTTCTTCCCGTATCCATTCGTGGATGCGCTGCGGACTGTGACCGACAAGCTCCGCCGCCGTCTGCGTGGGCAGAGCCTCCGGCAGCTCTGCCCACTGTAAGTCCAGCCACAGCCGAAAGGCTTCGCAGTTTTCCGGGGTGGCTTCAAACATCGGGAGCGGATGCCATTCGGTGCGGTTGGAGAACATGCCGCTCAGTTCCGATAAAAAGCCCGGCTCGGTATCCATTCGGGCTTTGAACCACACCGCATCCTCTGTTCGCACTCGGTACTTATGGGTCGTGTGTCCCGTGTTTTCGTGCGGGATATAGTTGTTGTCCATCAGATATTTCATTTTCCGCGTGGAAATGTGCAGGTACTGTCGAAGCTCGCTCCCGCTCATAAATTCTTTTTGGGTCATATATAAAATCATCCTTTCTGTCAGCAAAAATGCGCCCCAGGTGGAGCGCATTATTCTTTTGCTTTATTAAAGATACTGCTGATCACATCGGCGCTTTCCTGTTTCTTGGACTTATCCAGATGGGCATAGATATTTGCCGTGGTGGACAGGTCGGAGTGCCCGAGGAAGGTCGATACATTCAGCAGCGGTACATCCTGATTGATGAGGATGCTGGCGAAGGTGTGGCGCAGATCGTGGAACCGAATTTTGCGCAGACCGTATTGCCTGATCAGGTCGGCGAACCGCTGTGTGACCCGATTCGGGCGTATCAGCCCGCCGAGCTGATCGACGCAGATATAATCGTCGTATTTGCGGTTGTAGCTGCCCTTGAACATTCGCCGGTACAGGTCCTGCTTTTCCCGCTCCTCGCACAGCATTTCATACACCGGGTCCGGCAGCGGCAGCGTGCGGCGGCTGGATTTGTTTTTCATTTCCTCCACGGGTTCGACGATAACCTTGCCGTTTTCCTTATACTCAATGATTTTGGTGTCGAGCAGTATGGTTTTCTTTTCCCAGTCTACTCTCGACCACCGTGCGCCCAACGCCTCGCTGCGGCGCAGCCCCAAGCCGCCCGCCAGCATAACCGCCGGGTAGATAATATCCCCGCGGATAAGCCCCAGCATGGAAATCAGTTCTTCTTCGGAATAGTTTTCACCCGTGAACTTGTTTTTCTTCGGGCGGTCGATGCGGTCAAAGGGATTGGAGTCAATCAGTCCGTCCTTGAAAGCCCGCTTGAAGGCGCTGTGTAGGACGGTGTGGTAGTGGATAACGGTGTTGGCGACTACGCCTGATTCGAACATCCACTCGTAGAAATCCTCAATGTCCTTTGCGGTGATGTTGCCGACCGTCAGTTCATTTCGGGCAGTAAAATACCGCCGAATTCTACCGTTTATCATTCCGCGGTAGCTTTCGGCGGTACTCTTTTGAATGTTTTTCTCGATCTTTTTATAGTAGGCGCACATATAATCGTAGATCGGGATATCCGAGGCAGGCTTTTTGTTTTGCGCGATCTGTTCGGCGTAGGTTTGTTCAAAGGCTTGCACCACCTCTCGGTAGGCTTTGTTCACCTTTGATTTGTTGGCGCTCTCGGGCAATCCCAGTGCGCGCCATACGGGCTTTGTCCTGCCGTTCTCTCTGACCTGTATCACGGCATAAAGGCGGCCTTTCTTAGCCTGTACGCTGGCTGCAAGTGTGGTTGTGGCATTCATTTGCGTTCACTCCTTTTTTGTTTTTGCCGACACGAACAATATCACAACTCACCGCACAAGTCCAGACTTTTTCGGAAGTTTTCTCAAGAAAACAGACCTTTGGGTTCGAACTTAGGCCTTCTCTTTGCCGCAGATAGTCGATCAGCTGTGATTTAGCAATGCGGTTTTCTCTGCCGACCTTCACCGCCGGAAGAGATTTTTCTTTTATCAGCTTGTATACCGTCTTGGTGCTGACCCGCAGGATCTCCGCGACCTCGGCGGCGGTCAGCGCCGCCGGATAGCAGCGCAATTCTTTTTCGTGTTCTTTTTTCGTCATAGGCAATTCCTTTCTCCTACATCTTCATAGTAGGTCCGTCGTTTTCCTCGGCGGTCATATCTTCCTCGCTGTCGGCTGCGGCGGTGAGGATACCGAACGCAAGCCCGATAACGGCACCGAGGTTGGAGGCATTTTCCTGCGCCTCAATGCGCTTTCGGCGTTCCTCCGGGTCCTCGGCAGTGCCGTCGATTATACTGCCAGCTTCCAGAATACCGCGCAGACCAGCAGCGACAGCGCCACCGCCGATACCGCCGTGGCTATCATAATTTTCAATATTTTTCGGTGCAGTTTCTCTATCGTGCTGTCCAGCGTCTCGGTACTCTTTGAAAGGGTTTCGGAGCAATTCAAAATAAACCGCTCTTGATTCTTCCCAGCCTGTTCGACGAGGCTTTGCATCTGCGCCGCCGTCTTGCGGTTCTCCGTTACCACTTCCCGCACTGTCTTTTTCATATACTCCGCCTCGATATTCTGTATCTGTGTGCAGTGGTCGCTCAGTTCCTCCGCCGTCGCCAGCCGTTCGATCATCTGATACAGCTTCGGCTGAAACTCCACCGCGTCCGCCAGCAGTTTGCTTTCCCGTTTCCGCTGTTCGATCGGGATCGCATACACCTGCGGCTGATACGGAATCTGTTCCAGCTCGGACAGCGTCCGTGCGTTTTTCTTCCTCAGCATATCCATTGCCGAGTTCTGCTGTGTGCTGTTTTCTGATTGTGAATTCATGTTCCAATACCTCTTTCAAATATTTTTCATCGTGCAGGCGAATGTCCCTGCACTTCATTCCGTTCGGGCAAGTGAAGGTGATATATTTTCGCTCGTCCGTCCATGTGACTTTGTAGCCGAGCCGCTGCATCCCCCGCATAAAATTCGCGCGGCTGCCGCTGCGATTCATCACAAAATCAATATCGGACATCAGCTTGAACTTCCAGCTGTCGCCCTTTGCCGCGGTGCGGTACTCGCGGCTTGAAATGTTTGCACCGTCTTTTTTATACGGTTCGAGAACGCTCAGCCCGTGCTGCTGACAGATACCGTCACTGAGTGAGCGCAGCTTTGTCAGCGTTCCGGGATTTTGGCGCAGCTTACTTCCGTTTTCGTAATGCACGGAGTTGATGACAAAGTGGTTGTGCAGGTGTGCAACATCGGTGTGCGTGGTCACCAGCACCTCATGCCCCGGCCACGCTTTTTTCGCAAACGCCAATCCGATTTCGTGTACCTGCTCGGCGGTCACGCTTTCCGTCGGCGAAAAGGACTGCACATAATGATAAAAATTCATTCCGCCTTTTTTGTGATGCGCAGTCTTGGTCGCCATAAATTCCGTAAAAGCATTTTCGCCGTTGCAGTTTACACCGCTCACCAATCGGCGACCGCTGTCCTCGTCCGCCACCTTTTTCTGCTGCAAACAGTATTCGATCACCGCTTTCATTGCGCTGATGCTTTGATGTGATTCGGGAATAAAACTTACCGTTGCCATTATCCTTTCCTCGCAATGTCCAGCAGTTGCTCGTAGATCATCTTCTGCCCGTCGATCATATCTTCAAAATTGTATGACCGAAACGCGCCGGCATTGATCTTCGCCGTGATTTGATTCGGATTGTTGCCGATGCGTTTGAGTTCAATCAGTAGGGGCTTTACATCTTCCGCAACATGAATGGGCGTTTCCAGCGACAGCAAAACAAGATAGTCGGTGATGCTGCGCTCGGCGCGTTTTGCGTTGCGTTCGATGCGTTCTTTTTCGGATTTGGTCAGCCGAATCGTCAGCGTGGTGTCACGCCGTCTTTGTTTACTCATAATTTCACTCTCCGTTTCTAAATTCAGTGGGTTCGGGCTGCCGCCCGTAAATAAAGGCGTTTCGGCGAGGACAGCCGGACGCTCTGCTTGCCCCGGACGAAGTCCGGGAAATCGGTAAAACCGACGCTCCCGCAAACGCCCCGAATTCGCGTTGTTTCCGGCGCATCGGCGGTTTATCCCTACTCCCCGCCGAAAGCGGCACAAACCGCCTGTAAACCGCCGACAGGGACGAAAGGAACGCTTGGGACGAACCGATTGGGGGTACACCGATTTAACCGTCACCAACGGCACTTTCGTCACCGGCAGAAAAGGAATATTCGATTTCCAGCAGTCGGGCGCCGTTGCTGCGATGACTGCGAAAGCGCACGCCGAAATCGGCAAGGCGATATTCCCAAAGATTCATCAGTCGTTTCAACACTCTTGCCGATATCGCCTGTCCTGCGTATTCGTTATACCGCTCGCAAAACTCCGTGTTGCTGCCGCTGTAATTTTTCTGCACTTTCATAAATTCGACCAGCTGCTCCATCTCCTTCGGAAGCAGCATTTCCCGATTCTCCATACTGTCGCTGAGCATTTTCCAAACAAATTCCTCTTTGGAAAACCGCAGTTCAAGCTGGCGGTCCTCCACATCACGGCCTGTGCAGTAGAGGGTGGCGCTGTCGGCATTGCGGCGGCTCTTGTCCAGCACGAAAGCGGTATCCACTGCGCCGACGATTCCGGTGGTGCCGGTCAGCTTGTTGAACGGATCGCTGTCGCCCTGTTTGCGCAGGTGATGCACCAGCAGAAGACAGATATCGAGCTCGTCCGCCAGCCGTTTCAATATCCGTATTTCCTCATAGTCGTTTGCGTAAGAGGTGTCGATGCTGTTGTTGCGCACGATCTGAAAGGTATCCACGGCAACAAAAACCGTGTCGGGATGCTCTTTTACAAAATCCCGTATCTGTTCGCACAGACCGCCGGACAGCGTTCCGGCAGAGGTCGCAAAAAACGCATTGGGCGGCACTTCATCGGTGATGCAAAGCAGACGGTTCTGCACGCGGCGCAGGGTGTCCTCCAAGCAAAGATACAGCGTGGTTCCTCCGGTCGTTTTCAAATCCCACATCGGTTCGCCCTTTGCAATACGCACACACAGATCCAGCACCCACCACGATTTGCCGATCTTTGACGCGCCGCCGAGGATGCACAATCCCTGCGGCAGCAGCGTGTCGACACAAAACTTTGTCGGCGGAAGTTTCATGTCCATTAAGGTTTCGCCGTCGATAACGGCGAGTTTTGTTTTTTTGTCAGCCATACTGAAATCTCCTTGTAAAAAAATAAGAGCGAAAACAGCGGCGGCGGAACCGTTGCTTTTGCTCTCCTATCTATCTAATGGCTGAAAACAGAAAAATCACATAAAATGCTGTGAGCACAAAAATTCGTTTCTGAAATTTTTGTAATTTCCGGTGACAGCGAAAAGGTTTTATGATATACTGATTACAGAAACGAGGTGCGACTCATGAATCTGATCGAAACAAGACCTGTCGGCGAAACGTATTTCAGCCATTTTGCCGTTGATTTCAGTGATACGAATATCCGGCTGAACGGAAAGCAATATCCTGCCGGGAAGATCACGCACGAGATTCTTTGCCTCTCGCCCGAATGGGTAAAGACGCTTTTTTATAAGGGTGATGCTTTGTATGAGCTTTGCCTCCGCTGGTCAGGCGAAGGATATTCCGTTGAACTGTTCTCCGAAATACAGAACAGCCTTTTTGATATACTGGACTACGTCAAGGATGTCCCGCCGTTTTGTCATTTTGACACCGACGGAGAATATGCGGCTCTGAACAGATTTTTCTGTAAGGATTCGCTGCAAAGCTATGAAGAGGCTTTCCGAAAATGCGGCACGGTCTTTTATGAGCAGTTGCCGTATAAAAATAAGCTGCGCGCCCATATGACGGCGTTTTCCTGGATCGCGTTCTCTTATATTTACCTTGCCGGAGACACGCTCAACTTTTTAAGCGTGGCAAATATGTTCTTTGTCAATCTCACGGAAAACGATAAACGAACCAAACATGAATTGGCGGAGCTCGCGCGGGAAATGTTCGGCGATCCCGAAATAATCGAAAAAATAGAGCAAAGCAACCATACGGAAGCCTTCAACAATTTCACCCTGCACCCGACCGTGGAATACGCTCCCGTGATCATGACAACCGAAAGCGGCAGCGTTCTCGGCAGGAGGATAATGTTTAACCGGATGCTCAATTTTTATATCACCGATATGTTTGCCGGACTTGCCGCCGGGCATTACTCCCGTCAATGCGGAATCTGTCACCGATTTTTCTTTATGGAAACGGCACATAAGCAGCTGTATTGCAGCACCGTCAATCCGGAGTACGGCGTTCCCTGCGCCTATGTTGCAAAAAACAAACTGAATATGCCGAAGCAAAAGAAAAAGGACGGTTTCGGCTACGCTGTTTGGAAAAAAAGATACGATTCTCTGCGCAATGAAAAGCACAAAACCAATAAAAACCTGCCGTCCGCCAAATACGGTATCGATGTGTGCGACAAGGCGATAGAGCTTGCCAAACGGCATTATGAGGAGGCGCAGATTGATTTTGATTACGCGCAAAAGCAGTATGAACAGGACATGGTTTTGCTGAATCTGATCAACGAGGCAAAAGCGGCACTGGGTAAGAAATAAAAGATTTCTTCTTCGGAAAGGGAGGTGCGCGTATGAACACCGAATATAAAAAGGCAGCCGAAAAACTGCTTTGCGGAATTACAGACAGTCGGCTGCGTGAGCCGGCGATATGGAACGATATTCTTTCTTCTGTCCGTTCGGGTAAGCTGCGGATTTGGGAAATCAACGATGAAATTCTGCGTATCAAATATTTCTGCAAAGAAAAAATCGAACGTGCATCTGCCTTTACCGAAAGCGATAAAAGCGGCGTGCGGTTCGATGATTTGAACACATATTTTGTTGAGGCAATCAAGAGCCAAGATAAAGGATATTTTGAGGCATTTATCCGTGCGTATGAGCCGGTACTGCAAAGCCGCGCCGAACGGTTTGTTTCGCATTATAATCTATCTGCGGATGACACCGAGGACATCAAGCAAATCTTTTTGGAAACATTGTGGTTTGCTTTCCTCGGCTATGATGCCGCCGACCCCATTCCGCTTTTGCAGTATGTGAAAAAGGCAGCAGTAGTACGACAACTGGATCATATCCGCACAACAAAAAACGCCTGCAACGTGCCGACGCAAAACGGGTATGCCGAGCTGCGTAAGGTTATGCGCATTTATAACAGCGTTCACGAACTTTCCGCTGATGCGCGTATTGCGCTTGCCGTAAAAGAGACGGGCTTTGCCGAGAAAAAAGTTACCGAGCTTGTCGCTGTCGGCAAGGCTTGCGAATATCCCATCGGCATTGTCCCGGCAGAAGAAAACGAAAGCGCGGTGGACGGCACCGTTGCGGACGAGCTGATTGAAGACCCGTCCGTATCTCTGTTTGATGAAGTGCTGCGAAGTATTTACCGGACCTATTTCCGCGATGCCGCCTACAAAATTTCTCCGAAGGATAAGCAGATTTTATCTCTTTCTCTCGGCGTGTGTTTTGACTGTTTCGGCATTTTCAAGCCCAACACCTATGCGGAGATTGCATTAAAACAAGGCGCATCGGGCGAAAAAAGCATTGAGAAAAAGCGCAAGGCGGCAATCGAAAAATTTGCAAAGGAACTTTGCGACGGCGTTTTCTTAAAGCAAACGGCTATAACGGTTATAAAAGAAAAAGGCAAGAAAATCGTGCAGTCAGCCGCCTACGCCTATACGCCTTACGGTGACGGAAAAGCCGGTGAGATTCTGTATACCGCTTCCGGAAAGCATCGCTTTCAGATCGTCCGCCTTGCGGAATTTGATGTGACCGGTGCTTACGCTGAACAAGTTACAAAAATTATCAGTTATATGAACGGCACCTATATCAAAGAAAAGTTTTATGCTATTCCCTTGGAGGAACTATCCAAAGTGAATAAGCATAACGCTAAACCCAAGCTACCGTTTTATAAAGAGCCCCGTACAATCGAACAGGAATAGTTTTATCGACCCGTAGGCCGTTTCAGATGAAACAAACGCCTACAAAGGCAAAACAAAAAATTTCCCACCGGATATTGTGGCAAAGTTCAGTGCCTGACCGCCGCTTCCAGTGGGTATTTTTATATTTCTTCCACCGTTCCTAAGCCTTCCATTACTTCGACCATTATGCGTGTTGCGAGGATAAATCCCGAACTGAACGCTTCACGCTCGGTGATACAGGACAGTTCGCTTGTGCAGTCCTTAAATTTTTCAAAAGTTTCTTTCTGCTTTTCAGTGAGACCGGAGTTGAGTTCTTCCTCGTTTTTGCATATCAGCTTAACAAGCTTATCCACTTTCGTTCCTCGCTTTATATACCTTTCGTGCGGACTGATGTTGCCGTAATATAAATCTTCAAGTGTTGTCATAAAAATTGCCTCCTTTGCAGTACAAACACATACCACAAAGGAGGCGACAAGTCCAGTTTTTTGCAAACTTATTTCTTATTCTTTTTACCACGGCGCTGGTAATCGGCGTTAATTTCTTCGCTCCAGTCAGCACCGAGCGGAGCACTTGCTCTGACATTGCAAACAGCTTTTGCAACCGACTCATACAGAATGTGAGTACCATGTCCATCCGCATTGTAATTTACGGCTCGGTCTTTATCAATTCCATAACGAGCCGCCGTTTCAACCGCATCGATATTTGCGCCGATAAAAAGGAATTCCCAACCGTATTTTTCTTTCTGTCGCTCAATCATCTTTTTAACCTGCTCACTGCTGTAACGATGACTTGCGTTTTCCTGACCGTCGGTCGTAATAATAAACATCGTATGCTCCGGTACATCTTCGGGACGGGCATACTTATGGATGTTACCAATGTGATGAATCGCACCTCCAATAGCATCAATAAGCGCCGTGCAACCACGAACGGTGTAATCTTCGTCTGTCATTTTCGGAATATCGGTAAGTTTCACTCTATCGTGCAAGACTTCACTTTCATCATCAAAGAGAACAGTCGAAACATAGCAACCGCCGTCCTGTTTCTTCTGCTTTTCAATCATTGAATTAAAACCGCCGATGGTATCTCCTTCGAGTCCTGACATAGATCCACTTCGATCGAGAATAAATACAAGTTCAGTAATGTTGTTTTTCATAATAGAAAACCTCTCTTTCATTTGATGTCTAAATTGTACATCAGCAAAAGAGAGGTTAGGTCGCATAGAAAGCGACAAATTTTTAATCGTCTTCTTCGTCTGACCAATTAGATGTAAAATGCAGTTCACCAGAATCCATATCCATGGCCATATTTTCAGACATTCTCATCATCATATTTCCATCAGAATCAAATGCTATATTACTTGATGTATTAAATATAAAATCACCATCATCATAATCAAAAATTGGTTTTCCCATAACTAACTTTCCTTTATAAATTCGTTCTTAATATTTTTAATTCTATCGTATAAGCTGTTAAGCTCATTAATCAATCTGTTAATCAATGCGTCATTGGATTTAGCAGAAACACACGCAATCGTTGTTGTTATTCCTTTCCCGGTTCTGCCAAACAAGTCAAAATACTTAATTGCATGACAATTATCATACAGAGTCAAATCCTCAGTTGCCTTATCTATAAATGATATTTTTAATTGCGATAACTGATCCTCTTGGTATGTTGCTTTGTAAATCTCTGCCGTAGACTCTATTGAATCAGTAATTGAATCCTTAATAAAATCTAAAGTCTTTTGGCTGTGATTTATTGCATTTTTTAACGCAAACTCCATATAAGGGTGGTTGTTCTGAATTAGTTTATCGAGCAACTCTGAAATATATGGATACATAAAGGTATTTACGCGATCATCATCCTTGTGCATAAACTTATTATTTATTTCAAACTCCTCAGTAAAATACTCTACAACATTATTGCTTGATTTTGCAATTTGGCTTACCAAATCGTTATTATAATACTTTTCGTATTCTGGACTAACTCCAGAATAATGTGTATGGTAATACATTTCAGGAATTTCTCTTGCTCTTAATTTATCAAGCATACTAAAATCATCATTTTTTAAAGCAAGCGAGATTATTTCCAAGCGAATGTAATCCTCATTTAACAACTCATCTTGCAAATAATTATCAATTCTGTAATTTCGCCTACGTTCTATTCTCGTTCCAGCTCCAAAGGTTTTATAATATTCCTTATCGTTTCTACTATCAAACCAAATATATCCTTTTTCAATAAGAAACTTTAAAAAATCATAATTACCAAATTCAATTGCGTAATCAATAGCAGTTTTACAATATTCATCTTCATTAAGTATCAACTTGTCATCACGCTCAAGAAACTGCTCCCACTCTTTTCTGTTTTTTGAAAAGGCAATCAAGTAATTGGTCGGTCTGTTTTCTCTTGGAACAAGATGTGAGCCACAACTTAAAATTTGCTCGCATGTTACGCCTAACAATTCTGTAAAATACGGAAAATCTGTCGTTTGAATGCTGTTTTTACCATTGGTTATTTGTGAAATCCGATTGGCCATTTTTCTTGTTTCGTCGTCATTTGTGCTAATTCCTTGCAATTTTAAATATGCCTGACAAAACTTTCTCTTCGAAGGAAATTTCTTTGCAATTAACTTCTCAATATAATTTCCTATTTCCTCGTTTGTTTTAACTATAAACACTATATCTACCTCCAAATCTTGCAAACATATTTTATACCAAACATACATTTGTGTATATCATTGATTTATATACATAAAATCCATACATTTTCAAAGCATAAAAATAGCGTATGCTTTTGGCATACACTATTCTAACATATACGATTATTTGAATCAATACAACCTGTAATTCTTTAGTAGTTTTAAGAGATTAGATTTTCTTCCCACTCAGCTTCCTTAAACCCAATAAGCACGAAATCGTCACCTATAAGCAAAGGTCTTTTCACAAGCATACCGTCGGTTGCGAGGAGTTTCAGCATTTCATCATAGCTCATTTCAGGAAGTTTGTTTTTAAGGTCTAATGATTGATAAAGCAGACCGCTTGTGTTAAATAACTTTTTTATTGGTAATCCACTTTTGTTATACCATTCAGTCAACTCTTCAAGTGTAGGATTGTCGAGTTTAATATCTCTGAGCTCATATTCAATTTTATTATCATCCAACCACTTCTTTGCTCTTTGGCAAGTGTTACATTTTGGGTAACAAATAAATTTTAACATCTCGTCACGCTCCCAGTAAACTTTGGTCAAAGGCAAACAGCGCCTCATTGATTTCAAAAATGTTATAATTGCCTTTGCTTATAAAATATTCAATTATAATATCGAACTTATTACTGTGCGATAGTGCAAAGCCCGCCTTTTTAAGCATATCTTCGGTTTCTTCGAGAGAAAGCTCCAACGAAATCGCAAAAGCTATTGCGGTAGGCTTGCTCGGCTTATAATGTACATCACTGCGGATTTTGGAGAACAGCTTGCGGTCGATGTTTGCCTTTTTATAACACTCCGCATCGGTCATACCCTTTTCGTCAATCTTGCGGAGAAGCATCTGCGAAAAACTCTCATCAATCTGTTTGAGCTTTGAGTCAAGGTCATCTTCCGCCAAGAGTGCCTTGCATTCGCACATATCCTCCGCCATAATTGACCGCATCGGCATATTGAGCCGCATACTTTCGCGTCGGTAATCGGTATGCTCGTCCACATAATTATCGTCTATGTATTCGGCAATGTCGATGAACAGTTTCTCGCTGATTTGATACGCTGTCTTATCAAAAATAACGATATAGACGGTCATATCGTTTTCAAGCAGAAAATCGCTGATTACATCAATAGCTACCTTTAACGCCTGATCCTTCGGATAGCCGTACACACCCGAAGAGATAAGAGGAAAAGCCACCGTTTCACAGTTGTGTTCTTTCGCCAAAGTCAAGGACTCACGATAGCATGATTCGAGCAAAGCCTTTTCACCGTGCTTACCGTCTCTATAAACCGGGCCGACGGTATGTATTACATATTTGGCAGGTAGATTGTACCCTCCCGTTATTTTAGCCTTACCTGTCTTGCAACCGCCGAGAGTTTTGCACTCAGCAAGTAACTTCGGCCCTGCGGCACGATGAATACAGCCATCTACACCGCCACCGCCCAAAAGCGATTCATTGGCAGCATTGACAATGGCATCCACCTTCATTTTTGTTATATCTTGTCTAATAATTTGTAGTGGCATAAATCGACCTCTTTAATTTTCATAACTCTTTATAATCCCATAGTTCAAATGGGAATCTATTCAATGCAACAGAAGACTTTTGTTTCGGTATTGATACAACAAGCAGTTTTCGTGGCCTTGTCATAGCTACATACGCTATACGCATTAGTTCATTATTAAGATCTCCTCTTGTTAAAAGAGAAGGCGTAACAGTATTTCCTCGCACGCTGTCAACGACCAATAATGTAGCATCAAAAGTTTCCCCTTTTACTCCATGAACGGAAGAATAAATTATTTCTTCTGTCGTTTTCTTTTCAAAAAATTTGAAAAGTTGCAAGTTCAAAAATTCAGTGCTATAAAATTCTCCGATCTTGATGCGCGACTTAGTTTTTATAATATCTGTAAGTTTGCGATTTCCAGCTATATTGATAATGCTTTTTTGAATCAAATCTTCAAGTGTATTGGTTATCACTTTCTTCCACTCTTTTATTGAGGTATCGGCCTTGGGTAATAAAGACAGCAAAAGAATCACTGTTTTTTTCCATTCGGAATAATCACAAACCTTTTCTATGCTCTCGTGCATTTCTTCAAGTGATAGTCCTCTTGAGTCTCCGATCATTATTCCATATAAAGCCTTTTCACATTTCAAAAAAGCATCTTTTTTTGAAGAACAATTCCATAAATATGTAGAATATGCCAACAATTCTGTTTCCGCTGTTTGCCACAGGTCAGGTATGTCTGTCTCATTATGTATCTTGCCACGTGTTAATACCGATACTCTATCAACAGCTGGATCAATTCCATTTTCGAGGCATTCTGCTTTAAACCATTCAATTATATCTTCTTTTTTCTTTTGAGAAGATACTTGCAATAATATTGGTTTTTTAGGATATTGGCAATAATCACCCATTGCCTGAAGTGATTTTTTATTTTCTAAAACTGAGGAAAACTTTGATGTAGCATTACAAATATATTGTGAACTTCTAAAATTGGCTGTCAAATAAAGATGCTGCCAATTATCATCGTTTAATTTGGCAGTGAAATATTCAGGCGTTGCATCTCTCCATTCATAAATGGCTTGATCCGGATCTCCCACTATCGCAACGGTGGTTGTCCCGCTATTGGCTATTAACTCTATGATTTCCATTTGTTCTTTTGATGTATCTTGAGCTTCATCAATTATAATAACAGGGAATCTATAGGCTATTTCTTGAGCTATATTCGGAAATCTTTTTAATATTCTCAGCGAGAAAGTTGCAACTTCCCGCTGTGTTACATATCCGTTTTTAAACATTGACTTTTAAAATTTTTGGCAAGGTTTTTGTGTTACATTACAATCAATTGGATGACCGTTTTTTAACAATCCTCCTTCGCCCCAATGGAAGATATCTGTATTACGGGTACAGCCCTTGTCATAGCATTCTTTTTTCGCATATGGTAAGCTGCCAATATTATCGTGAATTATTTTAGGCCGTTTTCTGTTTTGGCCGTACATTAAATAACCGAACCGAAGAAAAATATAGTTATCAATAAAACTGTCAAGAGTTCCTATGTAATGCGGAAACCCAAAATTACTAAAATTAACTTTGGAAATTTCATTTACTTGTTTTATAATTTCTTCGCTCGCTACATTGGTAAATGATAATACAGCCATGCCTCTATAATCATAAGCCCAGTTCTCCAAATATTTTACTACTTTTTTGCCTACTACAAATGTTTTTCCACTTCCAGGGCATGCGCAAAGAACAATCTTTCCTTCAGCATCTAAGAATTGGCTTTGTTCATTAGTCAGCATCGACATCGCTTCTCTCTTCAGTAACTGTATAAATTGCTTTTTCTAAGTATTCCGGTAACTTAAATGCTATCTCTGTAGCGCAGTCCTCTAAGTTATCATCGCTGTTTTTCATTACAATACTCCTATCACTAATTCTTCTCGTAAAAGCTTGAGCTACAGTAGCTTTTTGCTGAGATCTTTCCCGCATAAACAACCAAATACAGGCAGCTTTTTTATCAATTTCATTGATTTGCTCAACTTTTTCAAACAATGTTTTTCCAAGACGCGGATACACATCAATTATAGCTCCAAGAATATACGGAATATTTGTCTCACAAAAAGAAAGTGCATATTCTAAAGTTTTGGGCGCGGTAAAAATATTTATATGTGCATCAGAACAAAGTTCCACAATTTTATTGCATCTATCGCAAGACGTACCGTTTGCCAACTTTGTCACTACATTGATTAACTCAGCTTCTGAACAATCAAAATCTAATTCTTTAGATATATATAAAGTTTCATCAGATTTATCACTACATCTGTCATCATCGGTTATTATTGTTGCTTTAATCGTTTGCTTTTGAGGGTCATTTGCAAAACACAATAATTTTGAAAAGGGTTCAAATGCTACACCGTCTATATTCACCAATGTAACGGCATATTTATCAAACTGTCTATCAATTTGCTTGGCTAAGCAAGGTAGAATAAGTGCTTCCGAAATCCCTTCGACAAATAAAATCCCCTTTGCGAATAACATTTGTGACTTGGTTACATCAAGATAGCGTTCCAAATAATATTTGTCTTTGCCTTCAAGATTACTCTCGGAAAAAGATAAACAATTAATTCTATGATTGTTTTCATACAACAAAGCAATTTTATCAATACCAATTCTTGAAACAAGTGTAGGCGAATGTGAAGTGTATATAACCTGAACATTTTCCTTGTTTGAGTTTTTATCAAAAAAACTATGTACTAATTCTTGAAGTTGAGGATGTAAATGTGCCTCAGGTTCTTCAACTAACAATAAGTTAAATGTTGTTTTTGCTGTAGTGGCATCAATATCTCCTAATACTGTAGCCATAAACAGAAGGTTGTTATAACCTAGCCCGTTTTGAATAATTTCAAATTTCTTGTCCAGTTCAGATGATAACGCAATCTTAATATTTTCTGATATATTTTTCCTTTCTAATGTCCAAACATCTACATAAATACCATTGTCATCCACATTTGAAGATTTTGCCCATTCCTCATCCGAATATAAACCTTTTACTTCATCAAGTATAGGATTATCATTTTTTATAAATATCCACCGTGGTTTTAACCATGCTCTAAGCGAAGCTGCTATTGATTCGAATTTCGGCTCAACTAATCCGATACCTACTTTTTGCCGGAGTATATCCTGTTCAATAACCGACAAATTAGAGTTAATTACATCACTAAGCTGATTTACATAATCTTGATTTGTTATATCTGAATTCGCTTTTCTAACTGCTGAAAGAACCTCATCGCGTGCGTCTTTGGAATCAACAATTGAACTAAATAAACTGGCTAATTTTCCGGTCTTAGTCGGCCTTAGTTCACTATCTGCATCTCGAAGTGCACCCAAATATACCGTTTGAATCACCTCAAGAGTTTCAGATGAAAGGTTATTTCCCTCCACAGGACCTCCCCATATTTTATAACGTATTTTTTCTTTTCCGTCCCGAGATGGAACAATGAAATAGCAAATATGTATTTCTCCCTTTTGATTGTTTTCGGGATCCCAAATTTCAAACAAATCGGCGGGAACTTCATCAAAAAAGACATCAAAACTGGCTGTTTCACTGCGTATACCTGTATTATCAACATGAAAATCAGAGGTATTAAAATATATATCCTTCTTATATAGTGTTGTAGAAAAAGCAATTCTCAACGCATCAACAAATGCAGATTTTCCAGTATTATTTTCTCCGATAATTGCATTAACACCTTTATTAAAAGTTGCAGAAATACCCACATCATCAAAAAACCTGAAATTACGAACACAAACTTTAGATATATACATTATTTGCTCACCTCATCCTATTATTGTGCTTCTCTAAATTTAGAAAGCATTATTTGTAACGCCAATGATGCTTTGTAGTCCTTTTCAAATGCACTCATTACGTAATTTGAAACGGGTTCCATATAAGGCGCTTTTTGTTCAGAAAACAACTGATCAAATTCATCCATATTATCAATCACATAGGATTCAAACTTGTTCTTTTCATCGACATTTGAAAATAATAATATAACCTCCATGTATTGCTGATAATCATATGGTGCTTTATGTTCACCGCCTAAAAAAGTATGGAGAGTGTATCGTAGTGAATCTTTAATATAATAACCGTAATATGACTTAATTTCAGAAAAACGATTACCATCTTTATAAATTGCTGATCGTTCCGGAGCAATCGCACTCCAACGCCCTCCGTCCATTGCCATCTCCAAAAATGCTCCTATAACTGTTTGATGATAAAATAAACTTGTATTATACCAATGCGGTCTAGGATCGGATTGTGAAAATAAATAATATTCATACCCATCTCGACTTTCATCTTCAGTAGAAACAATTCTATATTCGGGAGCGTATTTATAAAATTTGGTTTCAGTGTATTCGAACGGAGAATCGCTCCAATCAATTGGGAAATGCAAAAAATAATAGAATCGTTCCAACGGAGTTTCCAACAACCGAAATCGTTTTTTCCAAAGATATTCCACGTAATTGACATCAGCAGAATTTGGTTTCGGAGTGTTGGTATCCATTACTCTTGCGTATATATTGTTTTTATATACATCCTGATAAGATTCTGTAAGATAATACGGGGTATCAAAACTGTTTTTAATGATAATAACATCAATGGTTTTTCCGTCAATATCGCAACTTTCAACCAAAGCAATGGGTCTTACTCCGCCTGCAAACTTTTTATCTTTTAGAAAATCAACGAGTTTTTGGGTGTTTTTACGATTAGGATCCGCTTTGATATCACAGACAGCATAGTCATTTTCTTCATCTACACCGATAATTATATAGCAATCCGAATTAACTAAATTATTTGCAAAGCACATTATGTCGTGTAACAAGTCTGATTTTTGACTATGCCATTCCTTTTTAAAATCCCAATATGCTCCTTCTTGTTTAAGGGAAATCAAATGAAGAATTTGCTTGATACGAGTATCTTCCATCAAGCACACCCCCTTCCGTTTATATAAATATATTACTCCATCGGCTTAATCATAGATTCGATAAATGCAATTTCTTCCTCTGTCAGTCTGTACTTGGCATACAGAGCTTCGTCAGTCCACGATATTGAGAAATCTTGCACCGGAACGAACTGATATGTCTTTCCTGTTTCGTGTTGGTTAATTTTTGCCAAATCGAGCAAAAATCGTGCAAATCTTGTTCTCAAATATTTCGGCGGTTGGGAGTGTGAAATTAATATCTTCAATTTTCATATCAACCACCGACCAGTTTTTGATACATCTTCATAAGCTCTGCGACACATTCGGATTCGGTATTGAGTTTGCACCAAAAACCATATGCGCGCATAACGGCTTTATCGTTTTCCTGATGTGCTTTGCGGAGTTCGGGCGACATAGCATAGAACTCACGAATTCGTTTTTTACCGTCAACATTATCAATCGAACGCAGACTCGGATTGAGTTGGTCAATCAGTGCATGGAGCTTTAGATCCGTCAGTCGTTCCTCAACCTCATATGTAGCATAAATCCGGAAAGCAAACGGAATGCACTCGCTATTATTTAATTGTTTCAACCTCGATTCCACATTATCAGCATAGCCGATCTTTACGTATTGAGGAAAGGACGGATTTGTAAGAATGTAAATTACGCCTTGTTTTGACACTATTTAATAACTCCTTTATAAATCAATCAAAAGGCAATATCCACTTCAACATTGTCAGCAATGTTTTGTATCGCTTTGTCAAGTTTAGCTTGCAGATATTTAAGCGATTTATCTATTTCATATATTCCAGCCGCTTCATTAAATTGCTGATCATAATTTAAGAATGTTTCAAAGTTGCATTCTGCAGGATTATAAATATTTAATGGTGAATAATACAAAGAAACTATCTCATTTTCTTTATTAATATCAAAGTTTGGAAACTTTAATATATCCCAGTATTTTATTGCCAAACTACCACCATTACCACCAACAGCATAAGCATCTATCATTCCATTTTGTCGATACCAGTCTAAAAATAATTTGACAAAAACACTTTTATTCAAATTGTCAGAATCGTGGTTGAGGGTAATTCCATGAATATTTGTAATTGTTTTTTTGTCTGATTCAAAAACAACTAAAGAACGTCCTTTTTCGTTTCCTTCTGCACCAAATATTATATCACCGGGTTTAAGTGTTTTAAGGTCATACGAATTACCGATAAATTGCGTTTGAGAGATTGTTCCATATTTCGTTATATAATTCGGCAAGATTAAAGTGTAGTATCCTTCTACAGCCTGTTTAGTTTGAATGGATAATCCAATATTTGAGATTTGCAAATTTTGTCCACGGCATATACTAAATCCCATTTCTGCAACGGTAGAAAATCCGTTAGAATAATTATGTACGAGATGTTGTTTGGCTTTAAATTCTTCAGCGTAAATACTAGAATCTAAACGATTCAAACTACAAATCTCTGAAATAGTCGGCTGTGAAAACACAAACTCATCAGGTTTTTGGTTCGTCTCAAGCTCTTGCTGTATAAAGGACATAATTTTTGAATGCTTGTTTCTAATTTCAATTTCTTTATTAATTATTGCTTGAACTAAACATTCAATATACAGAATAGTGTTTTCAGCGTTTTCTGTGGGTACAGGAATTTTGCATTGGAGAAACTTCGTTTTCCCGTGTCGTATTGTAGAACCACGAGGTACTAAATAATCTATTTGCTGTCTAAAAATTGGATGCTTAATAAATGCTAAAAGGTACAACTTATGTTCTTTTATAGGCAATCTATATATCCCACTACAAAGCATTGCGTTTGGGTAATCTTTGTCTAGTATCGCAATTTCTCCAACATTGCTATCTTTTGAAATGATAAGATCACCCTTTTTGAGATTCATTTTTACAAATGATTGAGGTGTTACATATTCAAAAGCATCTTTGACATCGTTCAAAAGATATGTTTCTTCTTGAAGAGCTTTGGTTTTTATAAATACATATTTCGATTTTTCAACATATGCTTCGCTACCTACCTCAACCCCTAAATCACTTCTTTCTAATCCTCTCTCGAGAAAATCAGCAACAGTTTTTGTGCTTTGATTCTTAATACAAAATGTTTTATATTGTGAAGCGGATAAGGTATAATCTCTTTTCCGTATGTCTTCTAAAGTTGTAAATTGTGGTATTTCTATATAGGATTTCATCAGTGTATCTCCTTACAAAAACAACTTTTTTAAAGAATCTTCTTGAGTATTGCACCAAACCTTGAATTTTTTCACTGTTTCGGTGAATTCTTCATCTAACATAGCTGTTCCATCGGTATTAATTTCCTTTTCAAAAGTTACAGGATTAATTTTATATTGTGTCTCAAAATATTTTACTTTATTTTTTGTCTTAACCTCGTAACCTACTTTCTTAATTTCGCGAGAAAAAACTTGATAGTTACTTTTCAAAAGTTTTTCGAGTTCCTTCTTTGGTGGTTTATATGCGAAAATTATAGTGGGTGAAACACCAGCTTCCGCAAAGATATTAGGAGGAAGATCTACGATAGCAACTATTCTCATATTTTCGCAAAGCCATTTTCTTGCTTCCGAATGTGCATCAATTGAGGCGATAGAATTCGAAAGGACAATAGCCATTCTTCCGTTTTCTTTCAATACTCGAAAAGCATTTTCTAGAAAAATAACACCCATATCAATTTTGGTTTGCTTATATCTGTTCCATAATTCGTAACATTCCGCTATCCCTTTTTCCGAGTCAGCAGGTATCCAAGAACGCGCTTCGCCAAAAGGAGGATTTGTTAACACAATATCAAATTTTTTGAGTTTTTTACCATCTACACGTTTATCCCAGTTGCCGTTGTAATTGTGCAATCTGCTTTCCGTTTTAGGCACTAACTCTAATATTTTACCGTCATCGCCAAATTTAGACAAAATAGAGCCCAAACCATCACTTTTAGCCTCAATCGTTGCATTGCCATCACCGTTCAACAACATGTTAAGAGTGGCTAATTTAACCATGTCCTCATCAATATCCATACCATATACGTTAGTGTCATCCAATTTACCATCTGATTTTACATAGGAAACGGACAGGAAGTCAGCAATACCAACAGTAGGATCAATAATACTTTCGTTATGTTTGGGATTAACAATATCTACAATGAAATCTATTATTTGCAAAGGTGTAATAAATTGTGCGTTATCAGCCTTGCTAAATTGAGAAGCAAACTTATAGAATACCAACTGGTAAAGATTGTTGCGTTCAGAATGCGTGAAGCTATAATTTTGGAATTGCTTAACAATTTGAATTGCAACTTTTACTTGATTAGCATTAGCGTTATTAAAATAGTTTTCACTTAGTATCTTAATATACGCGGTTTTAGCATCTTCTCTTAATTTTTCTAATCTATTTAAGAAATCTTGAATACCGTCATCTGTAAGCGCGGTGTAGTTCATTTCGTCGGGATTTATATAGAACTTCAAATCGCCGTCGTTATGTTTTTCATCATAAATTTTTAATGCTAACAACTGGATAAGTATGTTATAACCTTTTTGGTTAACCAACCCACACTTGTCCATAGTATGAAGGATTTGATAAAGCGCATCATTGAGTTTACGGGAGTCCGTTTTTGAAATGATTCCCAAATCAATAAGATGTCTGCCTGAATAATCAGTTAACTGTGATGCTATAGAATTATATTTTAACATTCCATCAAAAGAAAGAAGATTCACGTACGGATCCGGAACATCATATGTCGCATCTATCTTTCCTTTGTTTTCTATATTAAATTCGTCACTTAATCTAAGATATTGCTTACCAACGCCTTTAAATAAATATAAACGACCTTCATCGTATAAAATGCCAAAGACAGTTTCTTTTGAAGATTCATTCATATATGCCTTCAACTGACTATTGAAAACACCTTTAATATCCTTACTTCCTTCTTTTTTGAATTCAATACCACAAATTAAGTGTTCTTTCAGCCAATTAAGTTCATCCCACTTTGAGTCATCTTTTTTGGTGTGTAATGCACTATAATGTTCAAACCAATCTTTATTATCAAAAATCGCAGCATCAAGCTTGATAGAGGCGGAATTCTTATTACCTTTTGGAAAAGAAACCTCTACACCAATAAAATCTTTAGAACAAAGACCGGCAGAAACAAAACAATATAAAAACTGCCATTTATAATACTGCTCATTATGAGAACCGTCTTTTTTATACAAATCATTTTCTTTTCCACCTATAGTTAAGTGAACCGGCAAAAAACAATCAATTTCTTTTGCTGTCCCATATTTATCATCAAATAAGATTTTTTCATTTTCAAATGTGATAGCCATATTTTTACCTCGCTTTTTATAAGAAAACTTTTTTTATTGATTTATATCATCCAAATCGGGACGATGATGTTTTCTCTGTCAAAGGCAGAGAGGCGGTCGCTCATGCAGAGCACAGCGGATGTGCCGAGCATCAAGGGCGATTTACCGATAACACTTTCATTTTAGAACTGCAAATTCTTATTGCCCCAATCAGCTTTAAAAAACATAATATAGTAGATTGGTATATAAGTTATTTTGCCGTTTTGTGTGACATTTCTTTCGTTAGATACAACGAATGCTTTTTTGATATGATAATCTTCGTTTTGAACAAATGTGTTCAATGCACTATGCACGGTATAGTCTTTACCGGACTTTACTTCAATCGGCACGGCAGAAAGGCAATCATAATCATCGATAAGATAATCAACCTCACCCTTGCTGCGATTGTCATAATAAAAGAGTTTATGACCGTGAGCGATTAATTCGCTCGCAACAGCTGTTTCATAAACAGATCCCAGATTGATACTTCTCTCATCATTCAGCACAGCTCTGATGTTATTTCCGTAAAGAATACCCGTAAGAATACCGACATCATTCAGATAGAGTTTAAGCAGATTCTTTCCGGTAGATTCGATCAGGGGGAAGGTCGGATTAGAAATCGCCTGAACATTCAGAGCGATACCTGCACTTATAAGATAATCAAATTCATCGGCATAATTATTGAATGTCTTACCCCTCTTGTTCTCAATGCTTTGCACAACAATTCTTTTTTTCTTATTCTCCATATTAGAGGGTATAAGGTCATAAATTCTACGAATCTTCAATTTCATTTCATCATCATATTTGGATGCATCTGCAGCATAGTAATCATGAATTTCATTTTGTATATCTCTGACTGCCTGAATGTTTTTTGTTTCAAGATAGGCATTAACCGCATCGGGTAATCCGCCTACAAGCAAGAATTTGCGGAATAAATCCAGCATTTTATTGTGCATGGACTCATCTAATGCTTCAAATCGTTCAAACTTTTTGCGCATTGAGGAAATCGCAAGTTCGTTCATTCCGTTAGCATAAAGAAATTCCTCAAAATCCAGCGGGAACATTCTAACCTTTCGAATGCTGCCCATTGGGATTGATGTGGTTTGCGACAGCGTAACACCTAAAAGCGATCCGCTTGCAATATAAGTGAACTTATTATCCTGCGACAAAAATTTGAGCAGAGTGAGTAAATGAGGATAAGCCTGAATTTCATCAATAAAAATCAGAGTGTTTTCTTTATTCTTCATTTTATTTCCTGCAAGCATACTGACTTGCAGATAAAAATCTTCTACGGTTTTAGTATTTTCAAAAAGGCGGTCGCCCAAAGAATCGGCAATCATATTGATTTCTATATAGTTTTCAAAAAGTTTTTTACCTACATGGTTAATGATGTAGGTTTTGCCAATCTGACGGGCACCGTCGATTAAAAGAATCTTTTTAGAATCAGATTTTAAATGCTCTTCAATGAGAGATTCTATCTTACGATATAGCATAAAAATTCCTCCGTCAAAACTTTTCAAATGAATTATAGCACAATAGAAATGACATTTCAATATATTATAGCGGTAAATTTTATGACATTTCAAAGTAAAGAGATGGAACCCCCCAGTTAAAATGAATAAATCTTCTATTTTAGTCGAGGATATGTGTTATCAGTGTTTAAAATGAATTTTCACTTTCAAGAGCGAAAAAGTGAAAACTCTGTGAAAATTCACTTTTTGAAACGAATTAACCTACACGATTTTGGGTGTTGTCCGGCATAACCGGGGCTTTTCACGAACTGCCAAAAGCGTGATTTTGGGACGAAAAATCGCTCGGTTCTATCAAAAATTCTAATAGGCTTTCCCAGAAATCCGTTAGAACTCGGAGAAATCGGAGGAGACTTTCGGACTCGGATTTTCACTGTGTTTTCGATGCAAAGAGGTGCGGAAAGCCTTGAAAACACGGCATTTTCGGGGTTCTCGCATTTGCTGTTATCTTCCGTCAAATTCCGCCAGGTTCGGTTTTGGCAACTTGACTCGAAATCATGATGCCCCTTGAGGGACGAGGGTTCGAATCCCTCCGTCTCCGCCAAACAGTCAGCCGGATCCCGGTTATTCCGGGATCCGGCTGATTCATATTTATGTCACCGGAGGTAGAGCGTCGTAACGCTCGGGGATCGTAAGGCGCAAGCCTTGCAGGCCGCATACCGGATTAGGTGTCGAGTGCGCTCGGTTATTACTTTGTAATGACCGGGTATTTTTATTTTTCGGAGGTAATTATGAAGAACGCAAAAGTAACCCTTGCCCCGCTGGAAGCGGAGGACCGTGAGCAGTTCATTCTTGATAATCAGGAGTCTTTCAAGTATGGTGCGATTGAAGAATTCGGGCTGCGGGACGATCATTTTGAGGAGAGCGGCGAAATCATTTCCCGTGCGACGATTGAGCAAAGCATTGATGCACCCGACAGCGAGGCATATCGAATTCTGTATGATGGCAGAAAGGTTGGGAATCGGCAAGGGGATGCCGAATAGAACATAAATGCGCTGCCGAATACGGCATCACAATAATAGAAGATAACGGAAAGGAAGATTAATTATGAAAAAAATATTTACAAAGCAGTGGTTTAAGGCGGCGGGAATCCGTTCACTTAAAACGGTGTGTCAGACCGCCGTCGCCACAATAGGCACGTCGGCGGTGCTTTCCTCTGTTGATTGGAGGGTGGTGCTTTCCGCCTCCTTACTTGCGGGGGTGCTGTCTGTCCTTAACAGCTTTGCCGGCCTGCCGGAGGTTACGGAGGAGTAAAAATCAAAATCGCCCCTGTAGGTTTTTGCCTGCAGGGGCTCGCTTGCATATTGAAGCATAAATTCGTACATCATTCGTACACATAAAACCTAGACCCGCTGAAATAGCGGGTCTTTAAGTGTTTGGTGGAGGCGATGGGAGTCGAACCCATGTCCAAAAATCAATCCGTATCGGCATCTCCGAGCGCAGACATTTCTTTAAATTCCCTAACACAGGCGTTAAATGTCAAACTCATGTGTTCGGTAGCTCCGAATCCGTGACAGGGACAGGAGCACTTCCCTGTTCACTTTCACCGCTGAAATGACACCCTTGCCGAGCCGCGGTACTCTCGGGTCGGATGAGCAGCCTAAATTAGGCTGCTAAAGCAACTTTATTGTTGTTAGTTAATTTTTTTACGGATTTTATAGCGGTTCCGCACCGCTGCTCGCTTCCGATACTTCAAGATCCCTGTCGAAACCTTTACGCCCCCGAATATATAATACGCAAAGCTGCGGTATTATCTGTTTTGTTCCTTCATTGCTCTGTCAATTGCTCTTGCGGCATCGCGTTTTGCCGCCGTTTCACGCTTATCGTGCAGCTTTTTACCCCTGCAAAGACCCAATTGAACCTTAACAAGTGAGCCCTTGAAATACATAGACAGGGGAACGAGTGCCAGTCCCTCCTGCTTTACTGCTCCCAAAAGCCGCATTATTTCGCGCTTGTGAAGCAGCAGTCGCCTGTTTCTTGAAGGGTCTTTATTAAAGATGTTTCCATGCTCATAGGGACTTATGTGCAGCTGCTTTATTATCATTTCACCGCCGTCCACACTGCACCAGGCGTCTTTAAGATTAGCGCCGCCCTGACGAATCGACTTTATTTCCGTCCCGGAAAGCTCAATGCCGCATTCAAGGCTTTCAAGCACAAAATATTCATGAAAGGCTTTTTTGTTGGTGGTTATTGTTTTTGTGTTTTCCATCGGCGCACCTCCCGTGAAATTCAGTATAGCACAGACGCAGGCGTGTTTCAAGTGAATATTGTCGAAAAAAACGAACGTCTGCGGAAAGGCTCTGCAGGCGTTCGCTATGTTCTGACATTTATCAGTCCTCGGCAATTGCCTCTACGGGACATCCGGCAGCGCAAGCTCCGCAGCTGCAGCACTTGTCAGCGTCTATCTCGTAATGCTCCGCACCCTCGGAAATAGCGTCGCAGGGACATCCGGCAGCGCAAGCTCCGCAGCTGATGCAAGAATCGGAAATAACATAAGCCATCACAAACACCTCCATAGCCTGTTTTACTTATTGTAACAATATTCGACCTAAAAAGCAAGTAAAATATTATTCCAATCGGCACAAAAAATTACTTTTTTACATCTTATGGTCAATTTTACGCATTGCCAACGGTATTGCCGCATGGTATAATTGCTTTGGAAACAATATATTATATGTGTATCGGAGGATTCGTTATGAAGCTTGCCACCACCACAAGTGATTTTATGTGCTTCGGATTAAATGGGGAGGAGAGCGTAGGCGCCGTTGCGGACGCGGGCTTTAAATACATAGATTACGGCTTCGGCTATGATTTTCACGGCAAGACCGGGCTGCTCGGAAACGAGTGGCAGAGCTGTGCCGAAAGGCTGCTTGCTTTGGCGGACGAACGCGGACTTAAATTCGTTCAGGCGCATTCGCCGCTCGGCAGACCGCTTGTTTTCGACGATGAGCATGAGGAGTTCGTTCGTCTCACAAAGCAAAGCATTACAGCCGCCGCTTACCTCGGAATACCGAATATCGTTGTGCATTCGGGCTATGCAAAGGATATGCCCAAGGCCGAGACCTTTAAGCAAAACAAGCTTTTTTATGAGGATATTCTCAAGGTCGCAGAAAAGCACGGCATTACGGTCCTGACCGAAAATTTCAATAAGATGTTTGACGAGCATTATTACTGGGTGGATTCTGCGGAGGATCTGTCGGAATTGATTGAATATATAGATCATCCGCTGCTTAAGGCGTGCTGGGATGTGGGTCACGGAAACCTGCAGGAGCTGCCGCAGCATGAGGCGCTGAAAATGTTGGGCGACAAGGTACGCGCTTTGCATATACAGGACAACATGGGGAATGACGATCACCACACCTTCCCGTTTACGGGAACGCTGAATTTTGATTCGATAATGCACGGACTGCAGGATATAAATTATAAGGGCTATTTCACCTTTGAGGCCGACAATATGCCCGCCTCCGCTTCAAGGCGCCGTAAATTCGAGGAGGATACAAGATGCCTGCAGCTGCCTGTGGAATTCCGCAGAAAATACGAATCTATTCTTTATGATATAGGCAGATTTATTCTCACAAAATACAATTGCTTTGAAGAGTAAAGGGCATTAACTACAGCTTTATCGGACGCTGCGGATCTTGCGGTTTTTGATGGGTGACGACTCACAATTACCGCTTCCGCGGCGTCTCTTTTTGCTCTGCGGTAAAAAAAGCCGCGTTTTATTATAAAAACCTTTGCGTTTTGGAAAAAATTATATTATAATAACTGTATATTGCTTTAAGGGGGCGCTGAAAGATGCGGACTAATTATACAATATCCCTTTCTGAAATTATTTCGGAGTTTTCTCTTGAGACCCTTAATATGCCGTCCGATCCCGAAAAAATTCAGATAACCACAACCGAGGTCAACCGACCCGGACTTCACATGGCGGGCTATTTTGAATTTTTCGATGAGAAACGGATACAGATAATAGGCAAGAGCGAGGAAAGCTTTTTACTGCGGTTTACGACCGAAAAAGCCGAAAAGCGGCTCAGAGAATTTTTTTCCCATAAGCCGTCGGCGGTGGTTATATGCCGCAATATGCAGGTAGATGAGGTGTATGCCAAAATCGCTGCTGAATACGGAGTGCCGCTTTTGCGCACCGCCGAAACGACCTCCGATTTCACATCGGCCTTAATAGCGTTTTTGAACCTGAGCCTTGCGCCGCGCGTTACGCGCCACGGCGTTTTGGTGGAGGTTTACGGTGAGGGAATACTGCTGCTGGGTGAAAGCGGAGTGGGTAAAAGCGAAACCGCAATCGAGCTTATAAAGCGCGGTCACCGCCTTATAGCGGACGACGCGGTGGAAATCAGACGTGTATCGAACAAATCGCTTGTCGGCACGGCGCCCGATAATATAAGGCATTTTATAGAGCTGCGCGGAATAGGTATTATTAACGCGAGCCGTATTTTCGGCGCGGGCGCAGTTAAGCTTACCGAGAAGATAGACCTTATAATAAACCTGGAAATATGGGATGTAAACAAGGTCTACGACCGAATGGGGCTTGATAATCAGACGACGGAAATTTTGGGGCTTGAAATACCGTCGCTCACCATTCCGGTAAAGCCGGGGCGCAATCTGGCGGTTATAATTGAGGTTGCCGCAATGAACAGCAGACAGAAAAAACTCGGCTACAACGCGGCGAAGGATCTTCTTAAACGTCTCGGTATGACCGATGAGCCGGAGGATACAAATACAAACGAAACGGTTAACCCGTTCTGATAATCTTAAATTAAAACAGGAGTGTAAACAAAAATGTACAAATTGGGAATTGACCTCGGAGGAACGAATATTGTTGCGGGAGTTGTGGACGATAATTATAAGATAGTCGCAACCGCGCAGGTTAAAACAAATTGCCCCCGCCCCGCAGAGGAAATAGTGGCGGATATGGCTGCAGCCGCACAGCGGGCGGTTGAAAACGCCGGACTTAAGCTTTCGGATATTGAGGCTATGGGTGTAGGAACACCGGGAGCAATCGACCCTGTTCACGGTGTGGTTTGCTATGCCAATAACCTTGATTTCCATGATGTGCCCATGGCGGCTATGCTTAAAGAAAAATTAGGCGTTGATTTTTACATTGAAAACGACGCTAACGCTGCGGCATACGGCGAGTATATCGCGGGAGCGGGTAAGGGAGCGAACGATTTTATAGCAATCACCCTCGGCACCGGCGTTGGCGGCGGCGTTATAATTGACGGTAAAATATACTCCGGCTCAAACTATGCGGGCGCGGAGCTCGGTCATGTTGTAATCAACCTCGACGGTGAGATATGCACCTGCGGCAGACAGGGCTGCTGGGAGGCATACGCATCTGCTACGGCGCTCATCCGCCAGACAAAGCAGGCTATGATAAGATACCCGAAATCCAAAATGTGGGAGATATGCGGCGGAGATATAAGCAAGGTCAGCGGCAGAACCTCATTTGATGCCATGCGCGCGGGCGACGATACCGCAAAGCGCGTGGTTGACAGATATATTGAATATGTCGCAATAGGTATTTCCAACAATATCAATATTTTCCAGCCGGATGTTCTGTGTGTGGGCGGCGGCATTTCTAAAGAGGGCAGCACCCTTATCGATCCGATTGTGGCTTATGTTGAGGGCGAAAACTATGCCCGTCACATCGCAAAGAAAACGCAGATAAAGGCGGCGGCTCTCGGAAACGACGCGGGAATCATCGGTGCGGCATACCTTTGCGACCTTTACAAATAATTAAACCTTGGGAGTGGCTTTATGAAAGCGGAAGCATTGGCGGATTTTCTTGAAAACGAGAATATCGAATACAGGCAAAACGAGCCTATGCGGGCGCACACTACCTTTAAAATCGGGGGAGAGGCGGATATTTTTATAATTCCCGCCTCTCCCGCTGCGCTTATTTATGCAGTGAAAAAGTGCAATGAACTTGAAATTCCGTATTTTATTTTGGGCAACGGCAGCAATCTTTTGGTGTCCGACGGCGGAATTGAGGGCGCGGTCATAAGCCTTTCGGGAATAAACGGTATTTCATCTGACGGTGAAAAAATCACCTGCGGCGCGGGGGCTATGCTTTCATCGGTTTGTCTGAAGGCTTTGTCATTATCTCTTACGGGGCTTGAATTTGCCTACGGAATACCCGGAATGGCGGGCGGCGCGCTGTATATGAACGCGGGCGCTTATGGCGGGCAAATGGCGGATGTAATCGAAAGCGCCGAGTGCCTGACCGCCTCGGGAGAAATAAAAACCCTTAAAAAGGAAAATATGCAGCTTGGCTACCGCAGCAGCGTATTTAAAAACGGCGGGCTTATAATAATTTCTTTGACCCTTGCCTTAAAGAAGGGCGATAAGACGGAAATCAAGACTGAAATGGACGGTCTGCTTAACCGCCGCAAGCAAAAGCAGCCGCTTGAGTACCCCAGCGCAGGCAGCACCTTTAAGCGACCCGAAGGGTATTTTGCGGGGGCGCTCATTGAAAAAAACGGCTTAAAGGGCAGTGCGGTCGGCGGCGCGCAGGTAAGTGAAAAGCACGCGGGGTTTGTTATCAACCGCGGGGGCGCTACGGCTGCCGACGTAAAGGCGCTTATAGGAAAAATACAAAAAAAGGTTTTTGAAAACGACGGAGTAATGCTGGAGCCCGAGGTTATTTTTAAGGGGCGGAACGGAGACTGAAAATGGAATTGTTAATAGTAACGGGAATGTCGGGCGCGGGAAAATCGCAGGCGGCAAACGCGCTTGAGGATATAGGCTTTTACTGCGTTGATAACATTCCGCCGGCAATAATACCCTCGTTTGTGGAGCTTTCGGCGCGCAGCGGCGATTTGCTCAATAAAATGGCGATTGTGACCGATATGCGCGGCGGCGCGCTTTTTTCGGAAATAGACGGGGTTCTCGGAAACCTTAAAAGGAATAATATTGAGTATAAAATACTGTTTTTGGACGCGGCGGACGATGTGCTTATACGCCGCTATAAGGAAAACCGCCGCAAGCACCCGCTGGCGGACGGCAACAATATGTCGGTAGCCGCTGCTATTGCAAAAGAGCGGGAAATGCTTAAAAAAATCCGCTTTTCAGCGGATTATGTGGTGGATACAAGCCGCATTTCAATCTCGCAGCTAAAGGTTCAGCTTTCTAATATTTTCTTCGGCAGCGTGAGCAACGTTTTAAAAATTCAGTGCAAGTCCTTCGGGTTTAAATACGGCTCGGACACAGAGGCGGATTTAGTGGTGGATGTAAGATGCCTGCCCAACCCGTTTTATGTTGAGGAATTAAAGGAAAAAACCGGGCTTGATAAGGAAGTGCGCGATTATGTTATGGCGAGCGAGGACAGCAAAAGGTTCCTCGACTGCCTTTTGGCGTTTATAGATTGCGCCGTACCTATGTATGCGAAGGAGGGGAAAAGTCAGCTTGTAATATCCATAGGCTGCACGGGCGGAAAGCACCGCTCGGTCACCTTTGCGGAGCTGATAGGCGAGCATTTGCGCAACGAAAATTACAACTGCTCCATAAACCACAGGGATATTTACAAGCACTGACGGGCTTTATGTCCTTTTGCAGTGAGATTAAAAACGAGCTGATTTCGCTCAAAACACATTCCTGCTGCCGTTTATCGCTTACTTACGGCTTTATGCTTTTCAGCCGCGCGTTTTCGCTTAAACGCATTTCAATGCAAACGGGCAACGAATGTGTGGCAAAGGCGTATGCGGAGCTTATAAAAAGCACATTCGGCGCCGCGGCGGAAATAACCTGCGGCGGCACAAAACGCCCGACCTATAAAGCCGAGGTTACATCCGATACGGACAGGCTTAAAATTTTGGCGGCGTTTGATTTCGGAATAAATGAAAATTTAATAGACCGCAGTTTACTTGCCCGCGATTGCTGCCGCCAGAGCTTTATAAGGGGGGCTTTTTTGGCATGCGGCAATATTAACGACCCCGAAAAAGAATATCGCGCGGAGTTTGCGGTTAAAAACGAAAAATTAGCCGACGAGTTTTTGCTTTTGTTAGCCGAATTTGATATTCATATGAAAAAAACCGCGCGCGGCACTGCCTTTGTGCTATACACAAAGGAGAGCGGCAGTATAGAAGATTTACTGACGATTATGGGGCTGCCGCACCGAACGCTTGATATTATGGATACCAAAATAATTAAAAGCGTTAAAAACGCGAGCAACCGCCGCAGCAATTGCGACAGCGGCAATATTTCAAAAACGGTTGAAGCGTCTGTCAGGCAACGCGCGGCAATAGAATATCTTGAAAATGCGGGGCTGCTTGAAAGCCTGCCGCCCGAGCTTGTGAGCGCGGCAAGGCTGCGGCGGGACAACCCGGATTTGACTCTTAAAGAATTATGTAAACTATCGGACGAGCCGCTGACCGTTTCGGGGCTTAACCACAGGCTGCAGAAAATCACCCGAATTTACGGTGAAACAAGGGCACACAGGGGGTAGAAGCATATGGATTTCGCTCATTTGCACGTGCATACCGAGTACAGCCTGCTTGACGGCTGCTGCCGCATAAAGGCGCTTATAGACCGTGCGGCGGCGCTCGGGCAGAAAAGCCTTGCAATAACCGACCACGGCGTGATGTACGGCGTTATTGATTTTTATAAATACGCCGTTTCAAAGGGGATCAACCCCATAATAGGCTGCGAGGTATATGTTGCGCCGCGCAGCCGCTTTGAAAAGGTAAAGGGAGTGGACTCGCGGTACACTCACCTTGTGCTTTTATGCCGAAATAACGAGGGCTACCGCAATCTTATAAAGCTGGTTTCCGCCGGCTTTACAGAGGGCTTTTATTCAAAGCCGAGAATAGATAAGGAGCTGCTTAAAAAATACAGCGGCGGGCTTATTGCCCTTTCCGCCTGCCTTGCGGGGGAAATTCCGCGGCTTTTAAGCTCGGGCGAATATGAAAAGGCAAAGGAAACGGCGCTTTGGTTTGATTCGCTTTTCGGCAGGGGCAATTATTATTTGGAGCTGCAGGATCACGGAATTGAGGAGCAGCGAAGAATAAACCCGCAGCTTGTAAGAATTTCGCGGGAAACGGGAATACCGCTTGCAGCCACAAACGACGTGCATTATATTAAAAAAGAGGACGCGCGCCTGCACAAGGTGCTGCTTTGCATACAAACGGGTACTAAAATAAACGAAGAAAACCCGATTGAATTTAAAACGAACGAATTTTATTTAAAATCCGCCGAGGAAATGGCGTCGCTTTTCCCCGAAGCGCCCGAGGCTGTTGAAAACACGGTGAAAATAGCCGAAAAATGCCGCGTTACGTTTGAGTTCGGCAAAATAAAGCTGCCTCGGTTCGATATAGGCGACAGGGATCATTTTGAATATTTCCGCAATAAATGCCTTGAAGGCTTGCGCCGAATTTACGGTGACAACCCGAAAAAAGAGGTTACCGACCGCCTTGACTATGAGCTGGGCGTTATAAACCGAATGGGGTATGTTGACTATTATTTGATAGTAGCCGATTTTGTGAATTACGCTAAAAGCCATAATATACCCGTAGGCCCCGGGCGCGGCTCGGGCGCGGCAAGCCTTGCGGCTTACTGCATTGGAATAACGGGAATAGACCCCCTCAAATATGACCTTTATTTTGAGCGGTTTTTAAACCCCGAGCGCGTTTCAATGCCCGATTTTGATATTGACTTTTGCTATGTGAACCGCCAAAGGGTAATAGATTACGTCATAGAAAAATACGGGTCGGACAGGGTCTCGCAAATAGTCACCTTCGGCACTATGGCGGCGCGCGGCGCTGTGCGGGATGTGGGCAGGGCGCTTGATGTGCCGTATGCCGTGTGCGATAAAATCGCAAAGCTTATTCCGCAGTCGCTTAATATGACTATCGAGCGGGCGCTTTCAGGCTCTACGGAGCTTAAAACGCTTTATGATAACGATGCTCAGGTGCACGGGCTTATAGACACGGCAATAGAGCTTGAGGGTATGCCGCGGCACGCCTCTACTCACGCAGCGGGGGTGGTAATATCCGATAAGCCGATAGCCGAGTATGTCCCCCTTGCCGTAAACGACGAGGCGGTAGTTACCCAATACACAATGACGGCGCTTGACGAGCTTGGACTTTTGAAAATGGACTTTCTGGGGCTGCGCAACCTTACCGTTATTGCCGATACGGAAAAATATATAAGAAAAAAGCAGCCCGGTTTTGATATTGAAAAAATACCTCTTGACGATAAGGAAACCTATAAAATGATGGGTGCAGGGCTGACCGACGGCGTTTTTCAGTTTGAATCCGAAGGTATGAAAAACGTGCTGCGGCAGTTCGGTCCCGAAAGCATTGAGGACCTGACCGCAATACTTTCTCTCTACCGCCCGGGACCTATGGACTCAATACCGAAATATATTCACAACCGCCACCACCCCGAGGATGTCACCTACCCGACGCCGCTGTTAAAACCCATACTTTCGGTCACCTACGGGTGCATTGTGTACCAGGAGCAGGTAATGCAGGTCTTCCGCACGCTTGCGGGCTATACCCTCGGCAGGGCAGACATTGTGCGCCGCGCAATGGCAAAGAAAAAACACGACGTTATGGAGCGGGAGCGGCAATTCTTTATTCACGGCGAAAAGGATGAAAACGGAAATATTCTGTGCGCGGGCGCTGTTGCAAACGGCGTAGACGAGCAAACGGCAAACAAGATTTTTGACGATATGCAGAGCTTCAGCTCATATGCGTTCAACAAAGCGCACGCGGCGGCATATTCCTTTGTGGCTTACAGAACGGCATACCTTAAGTGCCATTACCCTGCGGAATATTTTTCAAGCCTTATGACAAGCATGATGGACAGCCCGACAAAGGTTGCACTCTATACTGCCGATTGCCGCAAAAACGGAATACGGGTGCTGCCGCCCTCGGTCAATTCATCGGGCGCGGGCTTTACACCCGACGGAAACGCCATACGCTTTGGGCTTTTAGCGGTTAAAAACCTCGGCACGGGGGTTATAAACAGGCTTATAGCCGAGCGCGAGGAAAACGGCGCGTATACCTCAATGTACGATTTTTGCCTGCGCAATTACTCGCGCGAATTTAACAGAAAAGCGCTTGAGGGGCTTATTAAAAGCGGCGCTATGGACGGACTTGAGGATAACCGGCGGCAAATGCTTTATAATATAGACGGTGTGCTTGCCGCTGCGGAGGATGAAAAAAAGTACTCCGCAAAGGGGCAAATGAACCTTTTCGACGAAATGGGGGCGGACGTTTCCTTTAAGCCGATAAAAGCAGAGGAAATGCCGCGGGAGACCCTTTTGGCGCTTGAAAAGGAGGCTACGGGGCTGTATCTTTCGGGGCACCCGATGGAGGAATACACCGCGTTCACCGAAAAATCCGGCTTTGCGCGCGCGGCGGACATTGCGGCGCACCGCTACCCCGATTCAAAGCGGCTGACATTGGCGGGCATAGCGGACGGACTTAAAGTGCGTCAGCTTAAAAACAACAGCATTATGGCAACGGCTTTTCTTGAGGATATGAGCGGCTCTGTAGGACTTACAATTTTCGCCGCGGCATATTCGCAGTTCCGCAATCTTTTAATTTCGGGCGAGCCGGTAACGGTGAGCGGCAGAGTGTCCGAGCGGGAGGACAGAGACCCCGAGCTTGTGGTGGAGCGGGTGGAAAAAATACCCGAGACCGCAAAGGGAAAAGCGTCTGAAAAATACAAAAGCGGGCTTTATTTAAAGGTGAAATCCCTGTCCGGAAAGGAATTTGAGGAGATAAGGCGGCAGCTGTCGTTACACGGCGGCAGCACCGAGGTCATAATTCTTTGCACCGATACGGGCAAAAAGCTCGCAGTACCGCCGAGTTTGCGCATAACGCCCTCGGAAACGCTTTTTAATGCCCTTGAAAGCCTGCTCGGGGCGGAAAATGTTAAATTTATTAAATAAACGTAAATAAAAGAAAAATAATGTTGAAAAAAAATTTTGAATGTGTTAAACTCTAATTTGAAGATGTATATGGAGATGGTTAAGATGAAAACGATAGGTGTGCTTACAAGCGGCGGAGACGCGCCGGGAATGAACGCAGCCGTTCGCGCGGTTGTGAGAACGGCAATAGCAAGGGGTATGACCGTTAAGGGTATACGCCGCGGATATAACGGACTTATTGAGGGAGATATTATTGATTTGGACGTCCGCTCGGTATCGGATATAATCCACCGCGGCGGAACGGTGCTTTACACCGCAAGAAGCCCGCGCTTTAAAACCGAGGAGGGCATGCAGGAGGCAATTGCAAACTGCAAAAAGCACGGCATTGAGGGTATAGTTGTAATAGGCGGCGACGGCTCTTACCGCGGCGCGCGCGATTTATCCTTGCACGGAATACCCTGCGTAGGCGTCCCTGGAACTATTGATAACGATATTTCCTCAACCGAATACACCATAGGCTTTGATACCGCTATGAATACCGCCATGGAAATGGTTGATAAAATAAGAGACACCGCCCAATCGCACGACCGCTGCTCGGTTGTTGAGGTTATGGGCAGGCGCGCGGGCTACCTTGCGCTGCAAAGCGGCATTGCCGTGGGAGCTACCGCTATTTTGGTGCCCGAGGTTGAGCACACGGTAGAGAACGTTATAGCGAAGATAAGGGAAACCCAGAAAACCGGCAAAAAGCACTTTATAGTGGTTGTAGCCGAGGGCGTGGGCGGCGTTGAGCAGATAGCCCAAAAAATTGAGGAAATAACCGGAATAGAGTCAAGAGCTACCGTGTTGGGTCACGTTCAGCGCGGCGGCAACCCGACCGTTCGCGACCGCGTTGTTGCAACCCAGATGGGCTTTGCCGCGGTAGAGCTTTTAAGAGAGGGCAAGGGCAACCGCGTTATAGGTATGCAGAAGGGCGAAATCGTAGATTTTGATATTTACGAGGCGCTCAATATGAAAAAGCCGTTTGATGACGATATGTACGAAATCGCGCATATTACTTCTATTTAAAATTATTTGTTTAAAAGACTTTGCAAAAACCGTGCCTCCCTCTGACGAGGGAGGTGGATTTTTGCGTAAGCAAAAAGACGGAAGGAGAGAAAGGGTTTAGAAATATAAAAGCTTTACCTTTTCTCTCCTTCAGTCAAAACTACGTTTTGCCAGCTCCCTCGTCAGAGGGAGCCTGTGGTTGCACTGTTTTTTTAGCTATGCAATTATTCTTGATTGTGTTTTCGGAGGTTTAAAGGTGAGCGGAGAAAGGGTAATGGTAGGAATGAGTGGGGGAGTAGACTCCTCTGTTTGCGCGGCGCTGCTTAAAGAGGCGGGCTATAATGTCTCGGGGGTCACCCTGCGCCTTTATGACGGCGAGGATTACAACGCCGGGCTTACCAAAACCTGCTGTTCGCTATCGGACGTGGAAGACGCGCGCGCGGTTTGCGTGCGGCTCGGTATTCCGCACTATGCCTTTAATTTTAAGGAGAGCTTTGAAAAAGAGGTCATATCCGATTTTATAAACGAATATATAAACGGCAGAACCCCCAACCCCTGCATTGAGTGCAACCGCAAAATTAAGTTTGATAAAATGCTGCGCCGCGCCGAAACGCTGGGGTACGATAAAATCGCCACGGGGCATTACGCGCGCGTTAAAAGGGCGGAAAACGGAAGATACCTGCTTTGCCGCCCGACGGATATAAACAAGGACCAGACCTATGTGCTTTATTCCATGACGCAGGAGGAGCTTTCAAAAACCCTGTTTCCTTTAGGCGACCTTACAAAGCCGCAGGTGCGTGAAATGGCCGAAAGGTACGGCTTTGTAAACGCGGCGAAGCCCGACAGCCAGGATATTTGCTTTGTGCCCGACGGTGATTACGCAGGCTTTATTGAGCGGGCTACGGGTAAAGCTGCCGCCGCGGGGGATTTCACCGATGAAAACGGAAATCGCCTCAGTGAGCATAAGGGAATAATAAGATACACAATAGGTCAGCGCAAGGGGCTTGGCATTGCGCTCGGTAAGCCCCGCTTTGTAATTGAAAAAAACGCCGAAAACAACACGGTGGTTTTAGGCGATGAGGAACGGCTTTTCTGCCGAAAGGTACTGGTAGACAGACTTAATTTTATCCCGTTTGATACGCTTGAAGGCGAGATGCGGGTAACCGCAAAGCTGCGCTACCGACACTTGGCGCAGCCTGCCGTTATAAAGCCGGACGGCGATAAGGTTATGATTGAATTTGACGAGCCGCAGCGCGCGCCCAGCCCCGGTCAGGCGGCGGTATTTTACGACGGCGACGCGGTAGTGGGCGGCGGAACAATAGTGAAAGGGTGGAACTGATGAACGCTGTAATTGAAAAAACAATGAAAAGCCTTGAACGCAACAATATGAAGGCGTATTACGCCGAAAACAAGGCGCGGGTCTGCGAAATAGTAAAGGGTATGCTTTTTCCCGGCGCGGTTATAACCGCGGGCGGCTCTGTGAGCCTGAATGAGAGCGGCGTGTGGGATATTATAAGCGACCCCGAATATAAGTTTTTTAACAGATTAAAGCCCGGAATTTCCGAGGAAGAGCGCCTTGAAATTTTCCGCGCGGCAATAGGGTGTGATTTCTTTTTCTGCTCGTCAAATGCCGTTACCGAAAACGGCGAGCTTATAAACGTTGACGGAAATGCAAACCGCGTGTCTTCAATCTGTTTCGGCCCTAAAAAGGTAGTTATGGTGGTAGGCGCAAATAAAATTGTAAAGAATGTAGATGAAGGGATTCTGCGCGTAAAGAAAACAGCCGCGCCTATGAATACGGCACGACTGAGTGTTGACGCCCCCTGCAAAAAGCTGGGTCACTGCATATCCCTTGAAAAGAGCGAAAGCCCGAAAATGACCGACGGCTGCTGCGGCAGCACCCGCATTTGCTGCGATTATCTGATTTCGGCAATGCAAAGGGTTAAGGACAGAATAAATGTTATAATCTGCGCGGAAAGCCTGGGATATTAAAAAAATCATCCTCCGAAATTAAGTAACGGAGGATGATTTTTTTGCGCTTTACATTTCCTCAAACATATCGGCAAGCCGCCTTACCGCAGAGTATAGATCCTTCATGCCGTCAATAATATTGTCCTTGCAAAAGCTTTTTAAATAATTGTCCGCTTCAAGCGTAAACCAGCCCTTATAGCCTATATCCTTAAGCGCCCTTACAACGGCGGCAAAATCAATAGACATTGAAAAGGGTATTTGGTGTGAATCGTGCCATTTGTCGTTATCATGGATATGCAGCGCCTGCAGGCGTCGACCCAATGCGCGAGCCGTATTTGCGGCGCCCTGACCCGCGCCGCGCATTTCGGCGTGACCTATATCAAGGCAGGCGACTAAAAAATCGTCGTTTACCGCATCAACATGCTTTACAAAGCTTTCGGGCGTAGCACAGGCGGCAAAGCAGGCTTCGTCCTTTTCGCTGTCCCAATTCCACATATTCTCGGTTGCAATCTTAACATTATGCTCCCTTGCAAAGGGCAGCAGCTCAAGATACATTTCGGCGTTTTCCTCGGCAGATTTATTGTTGTCGGGGTGGATAACGCATATTTCCCCGCCTGCTTCTGCGGTGCATTCTATCGCGCGCTTTAAATAAGAGCGTATTTCGGGGCAGGAGGACGGAAACGGCGCGTGCGACTGATTGCATACGATTCCGTTATCAAGTCCGATTTTTTTGAGTCTTCTTGCGAATGCAAGATAATCCTTTCCCGCAAGCGGATGGTTATTTTCAAGCAGCTTGCCCGATTGCCAATCGTATTTGCACATTGCGAACATGGAGAAATCCCAGCCGTCAAAGCCCGCCTTTGCGACATATTCCACCGCTTTTTCTTCACCGAGGATAAGGGATGCTTCCTCTATTTGAGTTGAAGTTTTCATAGATCCAACCTCCGAAATTAATTTATATGCTGATTATAGCACCGATTTGCGGAAGAGTCAATCAATAAAATCCGAAGCAAAAAAAGCGCCGGAAAACCGACGCTTTTATACCTTGCTTTTGGAATCAGCTCACTGCGTTGTTTGAGCCGACGGTTACGGTTGTTGAATAATATCTGCCGCTGCAGTAGATTTTAACGCTTACCTATCGTCTGATGAGCGGCGATATTCCGATGGCGACAGTCCCGTATTTTTTTTGAACACCGTTGAAAAGTACATAGGATTCTCATAGCCTAAGGAATAGGCAATTATTTTTATTGAATATGTTTTTTCTTTAAGCATTTTTTTAGCTTTTTCAAGCTTAATTTTATTGATATATTCCTTTGGTGAAAGATTAAACACATTTTTAAACTCTCTGTAAAGCGTAGAGCGGCTTGTGTTGAATTTTTTTGTAAGCAAATCAACCGACATTGAGGCAAGGTGTATGTTTTCGTCAATATATTCCGCAATCTGCTCTGTAAATTTAGCGATTGAATTAAAATCTTCGTCAGCAGGATAATTTCGTATATAATATGCCAATATCAGGTGAAGGTATCCGCTTTTTATGCAAAACCAATAGTCAAGGTTTTTTAAGCTGTGGGCGGGTTTCGCGTCATCGCATGAAAGCATTTCAAAAATACTCCGCGGCGACTCATTAACAGCCGGTAAAATCGGCTCAGACGGGCTGAAGGCAGTAAGACTGAGCAGCTTTTTCGCCTCTGAGCCGACAAAATCGACCCATGTATACTCCCACGGATCGGCTTTATCAGGATAATAATATACCACCGTATTGGGATATATTATAAAGCTTTCACCCCTGTGAATATGATACTTTTTCCCGTTTGTATGTAAAAAGCCGCTCCCCTTTATTACATAATGAATAATATAAATACCTCTTGAGCCGGGTCCGTACCTGTATTCGTTGGCATATTTATCATTCTCTCTGTATCCTACGCATTTAAGATACACGCTTTCTTTATAACGGAGCGTTTCATCAATATCCACAATATCACCTACACTGAACGATAATCAGATATTATTGCACTAAAAATATATTTATTCGGCACGAAATTATATTATAATTATATATGAAGCTTTATGTTGTGTCAATACACATTATGCCGATTTGCCGCTCGGCTTTAAAACTAAAGCTGTCAATACCAACGAAAGGAAGAAACCAATGAAAAGAAAGTTTAAACGATTGCTTTCCGTAATTCTGTGTGTGGCAGTAACGGTATCTGCCGCTATATCGGGCACGGCGGTTTTCGCTGCCGGTATTGACGCTTGGGACGGTACAAGAGCCGAAAGCTATGCCGGAGGAAGCGGAACAGCCGAAGACCCCTACCTAATTTCCACACCCGAGCAGTTAGCCCTACTTGTTTGCGACAGTGCCACATATAAAAAATATTACAGACTCACTGCCGATATTTACCTTAATAATACAACGCGGACAAACTGGAAGACTGCCGCCAGAAGCTGGTACACCTACTCCGATAACGGAGGGGTATGCTTTGGGGGAAGTCTTAACGGCGGCGGGCATACTGTTTACGGTCTCTATTACAGCGGAGACTATGCATATGTCGGGCTTTTTTCCCGAATAAGCGATTTTTATAATAAGGTAAACATTTCCAATATAAGAATAGCCGATTCCGAAATTATAACAATCGGAAACTACGCAGCGGCTATTACCGGATTTGAATATAACTATACCGGCGGCTACAGCTACACCGACTGTATTATTGACAGTACGGTGAGCATATGCTCTGCAGGCTATGCAAGCGGTTTGGCTGCGTGGAGCAATTCCGAAACCGCTATAGCCGGGTGCGCATCCTATGCGGTGCTCACCGGCAAAAACAACGGCGGATTAACAGGCTACTATGCAAAGGGCACAAAGAGGCTTAATATAAGCAATTCTTTTTCCGTAGGCTTTCCGGCCATAGCCTCCGGCTCGGCAGACAGCGCCTCGGCGGTTTATGAAAACATAGAGGCGGCGGAAATTTATGGTGCAAAAGCAAAAACCGCTATGCCCGGTCTTTCGTGGGATTCCGTGTGGTTTACTGCGGAAAACTCGTATCCCGTAAACGCGGTGTTTTATAAATTCACCGTCAAGGTTTGGAACGGCAGCGCGGCGGCAGGCTATGCCGGCGGCACAGGCACTGCCGATAACCCTTATCTGATAGCTACGGCAGAGCAGCTGGCGCGGATGATTAAAAACGATACCATAGATACAGCCGATGCCTCTAAAGGAAAGTATTATAAGCTTATTGCCGATATTTCCCTTAACGATACAAGCCGTGAAGGCTGGAAAGGCGACAGCCCCAACGCCTGGTATACATTCCCGAATAATTCCGTTCGTTTTGCGGGAAGTCTTGACGGAGACGGTCATACCGTTTACGGAGTTTACCAAACAGGAAATATAGAGTACGGCGGGTTAATTCCTATAGTCAACTCATATTATAACAGTGTTTCAATTAAAAATCTGACTCTCGCGGATTCTTATATAGTGCCGAACGCTTCCTCCGGAGTTTTCGCAGGTGCGCTTTTCGGCAGAGCATACGGCAACAGCAACAAAGAAATAAATATAAGCCGCTGCTATATCAAGAACTCGGTCATCGTGGGCAGCACATCCTCCGGTACTAAATATATAGGCGGTCTTGTAGGATTTTCTCAGGTTGCCGAAGGCGGCAATAAAACGCTTATAAAAATAACCGATACCGCCTGTCTTGCCGCCGGCGTAAACGGAGAACTCATTGAATTTGCAATGTCTGCCGTTAATTTTACGTGGTACGCAGAAAACTGGCTTACCGTGAGCAACAGTTTTGCCCTTTGCAAAAAATGGCAGGGCGTTACCCTCAGAGGCTCAATTTCAAATTCTTACCTTATAAGCAATTCCGATTCGATAAACGGGGATAAAGCGGTTTTTGCTATGCCTGACCTTGACTGGAGCATATGGCAAACGACCGATAAATACCCCGAATATTATGCGGAGGACGATTCCGAATCCGTTCTTCACCCGGCTGACGGAAAATACAATGCTTTTAAAAGAGTTATTGAATTTGATAAATATGTTGTTGGCTCGCACAATACCTTTATTCCCACCGGTACAGAATTGGGGGAATACTCGGGTGTTCCGTACTTTAAGGTTATTGACGACCCCGACGAGGAAGGAGATAAAATCCTTCATTATTACAATCATTCCGCTTCAAGCTGGTGGTACCCTAACTGGACGCTCACCCCGACCGAGGACGGCACCTCAAGCGCTGTAAAGAGTGCCTCCAACTGCACCGTTTTGGATACCGGCTCTGCTTACAGAGTGAAAATGAAAATCAGGGTTAATAATCTTGACGGCGGCAAAGCTGATTTATTCATTCTTTACGGTACAGGCAACAGCTCTGCCGCATTTGAAAACGGCACAAACTGCGCGGGATATGAAATAATAAATTCCGAAATAACCGAAACAGACGGAAAATGGGTTGAAATTGAAAGCTGTTTTACAACTCCCGCGAGCTACGCAACCGTTAAAAAAGGAGTTGCAAACCGTTTTATATTGGGTATTTCCCTGCCCCGCGTAAAGGTGGACTACGACCTGGATACGCTGACGCTCGAAAAGGTTACAAGCACAGAGCTGTACATAAAGCAAGGCGGCAAATATGTGCTGTTCGACACGCTGCGCGGGCTTCCCGGTACGGAGCTTGACCTGCCCGACGGGTACTACGGAGAAAGCTATTCAAACGACGGTCCTACCGGCTGCGCCGGAAAGCTTAAATTCGGTAAATGGTATGCAAACGCCGAATGTACAGAAGCGTCGGTTTTAAAATACGGAAATTTCGATACGGCATTGTATTGCGGCGATGTAAGCTCCGAAAACGATGCAGACACCGAAAATCAGGAGCTGTTTGTAGGTTTTGATACCTATACCGAGCGAACGGCGGGACTCGGCTCGGATACAATAAAGCTGACAAACGAAGACGCTTACACGGGCGAAGTCTCACTCAAGGCATCGCTTTTTGCCGGCACTTCGGCGGCATTTGAGCTTAAAAACGATTACACTTTTGATGTGATTGAGGGCAAGACCTACAAGCTGGACTTTTTCTATAAAGCAAGCGTTGCTTCAGAGCTTTCGGCGGGGTTGAGCCGCGGCAGTGCAATAGGCGAATTTATACCGCTTAACAGCGTAAAGCTTCAAAAAACGGACGCTTGGGCCCAGGCAAGTATTGTTTTCACTGCCGATACGGCTACCGCCGGGTGCGTGCTTTCGTGCAAAATTTCTTCCGATGCCGATGCGGAAATTTTAACCGATACCTTTGTTGTTTCCTCGGTCACAAAATCGGTCGGCGTTAAAAAAGAAGTCACCAAAAACGGCGCCGCGCTGCGTTTTACGGCGGTTTACGGTGAGAAAAGCAAAAGCACTGTTAAAATAAGCGGCACGGAATATGCGGTTGCCGAGCGCGGAATACTTGTTAAATCCGAAGAAGTCAAGGCAGAACTTACGCTCGATAACAAGAATTTGAATGGAATTTTTTGCCTGCGCTGTGAAAACACGGCAGATAATTGGAGCCATAATTCCGTCACCGGCGATACAGTTTACTCGGCGTATATAGACGGTTTTGATAAAGAAGACGGCTACAACTTAAGTGCCAGAGGGTATATAAAGCTTTCAAACGGAGATGTGTTTTATTCCGATACCGTTACGGCGTGCGCCGCTGATATAAAGGAAACCGGTGTACTTGTTCCCGACAGTTCAGAACCCGGCGACTGTTATGTATATTTACCCGAGGGCACCGTATTCGGCAAAAACACCGATTATTCGGTAACGGCGTATAACGCACTGTTTAAAAAGGATGTAAATGTCATTGAAAACAACACCCTGAAATACGGCTCTTATGTGATTTTCAGCGATTACCCGGATAGAAATACGGTGAAAATCCCCGACGAACTTGAATATCAGGTGCATTCGGGCACTAAAGAGGCTTTATACCTTGGTCTTAACTCTGCCGTTGTTTCAAGAAAAATAAACAGTGTGGGCAAGAAATCAGTAAACTATATATTTATTACGGATATTCACTACGGCTCGGATTTAAGCGACCCACAAAAATCCGCTTTAATAAACCAAATAAAGCTTGTAACCGATATGGCGAACCGTGACAGCTCAATAGATTTTGTTGTTATAGGCGGCGATAACACAGACGGTGCCTACCCTGACAAGCAGACATATTGGGCGGATGTCGATAAAGCCTTATCGCCGCTTAAAAATTGCAATAAGCCGGTATTTGTACTTATGGGCGATCATGACGATAACTCGTATCATCTGCTTAGTTCCGACAGCTCTGACACGGTGCTTAACACAAACGCAATCATCACAAATCTTGACTGGCAAAAAAATATGATAGATGTGTATTCTCCCGACGCGGTTCAGGACAAAAACGCCGACAATTCAAAATATTATTACTACGATTTAACGGCTAAGAAAACGCGCGTTATATGCCTTGATTCGCTTGATTACGAAGCCAAATACGATGAAAACGGTTATGTTATAACCGCCGATAATGACGGTGACGCCTTATACGACGGTATGCCCGCCAGAATTAAAAATTCCGCCGGCACAGACAGCAGCAAATATTGGACCGGCACTTCTTGGCGCGGCTATGGCGCAAAACAGGTGAAATGGCTGGCGGAGGAGGCTTTGGGCAAGCTCCCTGCGGATTACAATGTTATTTTTGTTTCGCATATGGGTATAGACAGCGACACAAGCTCCGATTCGTCCGCTGTTATGAACGGCAGCAAAATACGCGATATTATAAAGGCCTATAACGCCAAAGCGTCATATTCTGCCGGTATTACGGATGTTTGGGGCGTCTCTGTAACGGTAAGAGTCGATTTTGCCGAAAAATCCGGTAAGGCTCTCAGCTATCAGTTCGGTCATCGGCATACAGAGCTTACACTTTACAGTGATGATATAGATTTGTTCCTATTCGGCACCTCCGCTGCCAATGCGGGCGAAACCGATATACAGACCGACGGGCAGCAGGCTGACCCGGGCGTAACAAACAGCGGCCTTCCCCGGCGTTTTTACAAAAGAGAGCTTGGCGGAGACACCGAGGCTTGCTTTAATGTTATGTCGGTATCGGAAAAGCAGGCTTACCGTTTCACTGTGGGCGCCGGCAGGAACGAAAAAGCGGTTTATCCCGATATATACGCTTTAAGAAAGCAGTATTCACCGCTGAAGCTTGCAGAAGAATTCGGCGATAATATGGTTTTGCAGCGCGGCTCTGAAATCTGCATTTATGGCATCGGTTACGGAGACGGAACCGTTACGCTTGGTAATGAAACGAAGGATATAGCATCAAAAACCGGCTATTGGAAGGTTTATTTTTCTCCGCTTGAGGCTTCCCTGACCCCCGTAAAATTCACGGCGGAGCTATCCGGCGAAAAAATTTCTTTTTCCAATGTTCTTATAGGTGATGTTTACGTTTCGTCGGGTCAGTCCAATATGGAGCTTACAATAGCCGATACCGAACACAAGGATAACGGGGATTTTGAAAACGCAATTTTGCGCTTTAAAAACATAAACACCTCGAAATGGGCTCAATTCAGCAATGTGAGCGTGCAGAATCTCTCGGCAGTTTCAACCCTTTTTGCCGAGGGTCTCGCAGAAAGTCTGGAAAATAAAATTCCGATCGGAATAATATCCACCGCTGTAGGAGCTTCACGCATTGAGGACTGGACTGCCGATGATTACTGCACCTGCGACCCGAATACCGATAATCTCCACAGTGACGCTTATTACTATGATAAGGGCGACCACGACCTGTTCAAAAAATATATAAAGCCGATTTCCGATATGTCGTTGTCGGGCGTTTTGTGGTATCAGGGCGAAAGCAACCGAGGAATAGGCGAAGCATATAAATATTATGATAAATTTGAAAATTTGGTTAATTGCTGGCGCAATTATTTCGGAAAAGCCGATCTGCCGTTTTACACCGTGCAAATAATGCTTTTCAGTGCCGACAACAGCATCGACAATAACGGTAATGCCGTTGACGAATATAACATACGCATAGCGCAGGGAAAGGCGGCGCTCAATATACCGAATGTTACGGTGTGCACCATGCTTTCGCTTGAGGATACTCTCCTGCCGAACGGCGGACTGAATATTCACCCGACCGATAAAGCACCCATTGCCGAAGCCCTTGTAAAGGCGGCTATTGCGTGCCGCTATATTCCCGCAGGTGATTACAGCGGCGCCGCCGAGGAGTATTCCGGACCGTTAGCCGATTCCTTTAAGGCGAACGGAAATACCGCAGTAGTTACATTCCGTCATACCGGCGAGGGACTTATGCTTACAAGCGGAGCATCTGCCACAGAGTTTGAGGTGCGTGACCGCAGCGGCAACTGGGTATCGGCCGCGGCAGTGCCCGATAAAAATACCGTTACCGTTACCGCCGCAGTAGATGTAGTTACCGGCGTTCGTATGGGGTACAGAAACCGCCCTTCTATAAATCTCTATAACATAACAGGCGGTCAAAGCGGCTACTGTGCTTCGCCGTTTATCCTGACGGCTGACTGAGGAGGAAAGCTATGGAATTGAAATATCATATTAAAAGAATTGCGGCTTCAGCGCTTGTAATATTAAGCCTTGGAATAACAGCAACAGCAGTCGGCACCGACGACGGCAGCCTGCTGGTGACCGAAAAAGGTAATTTACGGTATTTCGGAACGGCGGAAACCGAATGGCGTATTAAATTCACGGCTGCCGATGAAAGCGGAAGAATGTTTTACAGGTATCATGATATAGACTTGAATAACGATTTTGAAACCGACATTAAGGATTTGATTCGGCTGAAAAAGAATATTGCGAACAGCGAAAAGTCCGATATAAACGGCGACAAGAAAACAGATGCCGCCGATCTCGCGATTTTACGCAAAGTCTTGTTCGGAATATATGATTTTGAAATTTAAGCCGTACTATGCCGTAATCTGTTCGACACAGTAAAAAACCTCCCCATAAAGCACTGATTTCTGCTTTATGGGGAGGTTTTAAGCTTTTATTGCCGCAGGATATTATCCCACAGCGTTATTAGAACCTATTGTTACGGTTGTTGAATAATATCTGCCGCTGCGGTAGATTTTAACGCTTACCTGATCGCCCGGCTTACATTTCTGCAAAAGGGATTCAAGCATGCTGTATTCGGTGATCTCGGTGCCGCCGAATTCGGTTATAATGTCGCCCTTTGCAAGTCCTGCGTTATCGGCGGGACTGCCGTCGGCCACACTTGAAACCACCGCGCCCGACGGATATCCGTAATATTTCAGTACGCTCGAGTTATATTTCTCACTTACCGAAATTCCGAGGTACGGCTCGGGGTCGTTTTGCTTTTCGATTATATTCTTGCAGATTTCCGCAACGGTATTCGAGGGGATGGCAAAGCCCATGCCCTCAAATTCCTCGGATACAATCTTAGAACTGTTTATTCCTACAAGCTGTCCCTTTGTGTTTACAAGCGCGCCGCCCGAATTTCCGGGATTGATTGCGGCGTCGGTCTGGATAAGCTTAACATCGGAATCCGAGGAAACCACGCGGTTGAGTCCGCTTATAACGCCGTAGGTAACGCTGTCCATAAATTCAAGGCCGCCCGGGTTGCCCACGGTTATAACATACTGACCGACCTTGAGCTTTGAGGAATCGGAAAATTCCGCAGGTGTTAAGCCTTTGGCGTTGATTTTTATAACTGCCAGATCGGTGGAGATGTTGTAACCCACCACGGTTGCTTCATACGAATCGGAATCGAGAGTATCGGTGAACACCTCTATTTTTGAACCGCTCTTGTTTGTCACCGCACCGGAAATAACATGGTAGTTGGTAATGATATATCCGTCGGCGGAATAAACAACGCCGCTGCCTTCGCCTGTTGATTCATTGCTGCTGCCGAAAAAGCTGCGCACTGAGGTGGTGGTTCTTATTCCCACAACGCTGGGCGTTACCTTTTTCGCAACCGCCTCAACAACGGATTCCGCAGTTTCGTCAATGTTTATATTAACATTGCTGCCCGAAACGCTTGAGGTTATCGGTGAGGAGGTATTGCTGCCGTTTTTTGATGAAAGCGTTACCGCCGCTATACCGCTGCCCGCACCTATGACCGCCGCCAAAAGTGCTGCCGCGATTACAGTGCCCGCGCCGAAGGCGCCCTTCTTTTTATTTTTTTTCTGCTTTGGCGGCCTTGCGTAAAAGGTGGTTCCGCCGTAATTGTAATTATTATTGCGGCTGTAGTTTGCGCCGAAATCGGCATATGTCTGCCGAGCCTCCTGCTCTGCCTGAGGCGTGTCCTCTGCCCGTGCTGCGTTATCGGGCTGCTCGGGAGACTTAAATGCCTCGTCCTGAATTATGTCCTCGCGGCTCTTTGTGTAAAAACCGCCGTCCGGTGTCACGGTATAACCGTTTTCGTTTGTCACTTCGTCAAAGCCGCGAAGCTCGCCGTTTTGTTTATTATTATAATCGTCCATAAAAACGCTCCTCCTTTGGTTTGACTATATTCTAAACCGCCATTATTACAGGCGTGATTCAAATATATGAATTTATCGTTAATAAATTTGACAGATTTGTTTCAGCCGTAAAATGAGATTTATTATATGCATATTTTATGCATAATATTTGCGTTTATGCGGCAGATGCGGCAGTTCATCACCAAAAACCCGAAAAACTCATATTAAATCACTTGACAAGGTCGAAACAATATGCTAAAATATGAGCGTGAATTGAATATTTATGCAACTACGGAGAACGCTTATGAAAAAAATATTTATCGATGGCAGCGCCGGAACGACAGGTCTTCGCATAAAGGAACGGCTGCTTTTAAGGAAGGATATCGAGCTGATTATTCTGCCCGAGGAAAAAAGAAAGGACGAAGCATCAAGACGGGACGCTTTGAATTCGGCGGATATCGCCGTTTTGTGCCTGCCCGATGACGCGGCGCGCGAGGCGGCGGCGTTTGCCGAGAATCCCGACACGGTAATAATCGACACCTCTACCGCTCACCGCACCGATGAGAATTTTATATACGGTTTTCCCGAAATTGCCGATAACAGGCAAAGAATAGCCGCTGCCAAAAGAATTGCGAATCCCGGCTGCCACGCAAGCGGCTTTATTTCGCTTATCGCGCCGCTTACAGAAAATAAAATAATCGCGCCTGATACGCCGCTTTCCTGCTTTTCGCTGACGGGCTATTCGGGCGGCGGAAAAAAGATGATTGCGGAATACCAAGCGGACGGAAGGGACCCGCTGCTTAACGCGCCGCGGATGTACGGGCTTACGCAGAGCCATAAGCATCTGCCCGAAATGAAAAAGGTGTGCGGACTTAAGACGGCTCCGATATTTTGCCCGATAGTAGCACCATATTATTCGGGCATGGAGGTCACGGTTTCGCTTTTCGGCGATTGTGTGCATGGCGGAAGCACTGCGATAAAAGAGGTCTACCGCGATTATTATAAAAAAGGGCTGGTTCACTTTGAGGATAACAGTGAAAGCTTTCTTTCCGCCGCGGAGCTTTCGGGCTTTGACGATATGCAGATAACCGTTTGCGGAAACGAGGAGCGGATATTGCTTGTATCGCGGTTTGATAATCTCGGAAAGGGAGCCTCGGGCTCTGCCGTTCAGAATATAAATATAGCCTTGGGGACAGAGGAGACCCTCGGACTTAATCTTAAATATAAATAAGGAGCGTTAAAAATGAAGATTGCAGACGGAGGAGTTTGCGCCGCAAAGGGCTTTTCGGCAAACGGCGTTCACTGCGGAATAAGGAAAAACAAAATTAAGAAGGATCTGTCGCTTATTGTAAGCGATGTTACGGCGTCCTGCGCGGCGGTATACACCACCAATGCGGTGTTCGGCGCGCCGATTACCGTAACGAGGAGCCACCTTGAAAACGGTAAAGCCAAAGCGTGCATTTGCAACAGCGGAATTGCGAACACCTGCTGTGCGGGCGGCGTTGAGACCGCGAATGAGATATGCCTTGCCGCGGCGGAGGTGCTCGGCTGTAAGGCGGAGGATATTGTTATAGCCTCCACCGGAGTTATAGGTCAGCCGCTCGATCCCGCTCCCATTAAGGCGGCGCTGCCGGCTCTTGCCGCGGGACTGAACGAAAACGGCAGCGAGGCTGCTGCGGCGGGAATAATGACCACCGACACCGTAAAAAAGGAAATTGCGGTAGAGTTTGAGCTCGGCGGGAAGACCTGCCATATAGGCGGCATCGCAAAGGGCAGCGGTATGATTCATCCGAATATGGCGACCATGCTTGTTTTTATAACGAGCGATGTATCAATCTCGCCCGCGCTTCTTAAAAAGGCGCTTTCATCGGACATAAAAAATACCTTCAATATGATAAGCATTGACGGCGATACCTCCACAAACGATATGGTGACCGTGCTTTGCAACGGTATGGCGGGCAATGCGGAAATAACCGAAGAAAACGCAGATTATGAGACATTTATGACGGCGCTCAACACCGTAAATGTTCATCTGTGCAGGATGATCGCCGCCGACGGCGAAGGCGCCACAAAGCTGCTCGAATGCAAGGTGAGCGGCGCAAAAAGCGAAAATGACGCAAAGGCGGTTGCGAAAAGCGTTATATGCTCAAGTCTTTTAAAGGCGGCGATGTTCGGGGCTGACGCTAACTGGGGGCGTGTGCTTTGCGCCGTCGGCTACAGTAAAGCAGAGGTTGACGTAAACAAGATTGATGTTGCTTTTGCAAGTAAGGCGGGAACGGTTGAGGTATGCAAAAACGGCGCGGGAATAGAGTTTTCGGAGGAAAAGGCAAAGACTGTGCTTTCCGAAAAGGAAATAGAAATTCTCATAAGCCTTAACGACGGTAACGGGGACGCCACCGCCTGGGGCTGCGATCTGACCTATGATTATGTTAAAATAAACGGTGATTACCGCACCTGAACGGAGGCAAAAAAATGGAGTTTTCAAATGCGGACAGGGCAGAGGTGCTGACCCAGGCGCTGCCGTACATTAAAAGATATACCGGTAAAACGGTGGTTGTGAAGTACGGCGGAAACGCAATGATAAACGAAACGCTCAAGCAGCAGGTTATGGAGGATATCGTTCTGCTGTGGCTTATAGGCGTTAAAATAGTGCTGATTCACGGGGGCGGCCCCGAAATCAGCGAGCTTATGAAGAAGGTCGGCAAGGAAAGTGTTTTTGTTGACGGGCTTCGGGTTACAGATAAGGAATCTATGGAAATAGTTCAGATGGTTTTGGCGGGCAAGGTGAATAAAACGCTTGTAAACCTTTTGGAAATGAAGGGCGGAAGGGCAGTCGGACTTTCCGGAATAGACGGCAGAATCATAGAATCGAGGATAAAAAACGAGAAGCTCGGATTCGTCGGGGAAATTACAAAAATCAATCCGAAGACCATTGAGGATCTGCTTTCAAACGGTTATATCCCGGTTATTTCGACTATCGGCTGCGACGCGTCCGGAAATACCTATAATATAAACGGTGATACCGCCGCCGCGCATATAGCCGGTGCGCTGAACGCCGAGCGCCTTATCATGATGACGGATATAGACGGTATTTTAAGGGATAAGGATGATCCGTCCACCCTAATTCACGAAATTTCAATTGCCGAAACCGAAAAGCTTCATTCGGTCGGCATTATCTCCGGCGGAATGATACCGAAGGTGGAATGCTGCGTTGAGGCAATCCATAAGGGCGTTAAAAATGTGGTTATTATGGACGGCCGCGTACCCCATTCCATTTTGATGGAATTGCTTACCGATGAGGGCGCGGGAACTCTGTTCAAGGAGAAATAGAATGAATATTAGGGAAACGGACGCCGAATACATTGCGGGAACATATAATCGCTTTCCGGTGGAAATAGTATCGGGAAGCGGCTCTGTTTTAACCGACACCCGCGGCAGGGAATACATAGATATGGGCAGCGGTATCGGCGTAAATATATTCGGTGCGGCCGACGGCGAATGGGCGGCGGCGGTAAGCGCGCAGCTCGGCAAAATTCAGCACACCTCGAATCTGTATTACACCGAGCCATGCGTGAAATTAGCAAAGCTGCTGTGTGAAAAAACCGGCATGGGCAAGGTCTTTTTTTCAAATTCGGGTGCGGAGGCAAACGAGTGCGCCGTAAAGGCGGCAAGGAAGTACGCCGCACGGGAAAAGGGAGACGCCTGCTACACAATAGTGACGATAAAAAACAGCTTCCACGGAAGAACGCTTACAACCCTTGCGGCAACCGGGCAGGAGCATTACCACGAGCTTTACCGACCGCTGACACCGGGCTTTGTTTCGGTAAACGCCGAAAAGCCCGAGGAATTAAAGGAGCTGGCGGGGCGGATAAAAATCGCCGCCGTGCTTTTTGAGTGCATTCAGGGCGAGGGCGGAGTTATCCCGCTCTCAAAGGATTATGTAAAATTTCTGCGTGAATTCACAGAGCAGAACGGCATTCTTTTAATGATTGATGAGGTTCAGACCGGTAACGGGAGAACAGGCAGGCTTTATTCATATATGAATTACGGAATCACGCCCGATATTGTAACCACCGCAAAGGGGCTCGGCGGCGGACTCCCGATAGGGGCAACGCTTCTGTCGAAAAAGGTCGAAAATATATTTGAATTCGGCGACCACGGCTCTACCTTCGGCGGAAACCCGGTCTGCTGCGCGGGCGCGTACAATGTTATAAGCCGATTGGATGAGGAATTTTTATCGGAGGTCGCCCGAAAGGGGAAAATGCTTGCCGACACACTGGCAGGTTCACCCGGAATTGAGGATGTTACGGGTATGGGGCTGATGCTGGGGCTTAAAACGAAAAGAGCCGCCGCTGATGTTATAAAGCAATGCATAAACGACGGGGTTTTGTGCCTTTCCGCAAAGGACAGGGTGCGCCTTCTCCCGCCGCTCAACACGCCCGACAGCCTGCTTTTAAGGGCTGCGGAAATAATAAAAAACGCCTGTAAAGGAGAATAATGCCATGAAATTGACCGGAAGGAATTTTTTAAAGCTGCTTGATTTTTCAAGAGAAGAGATCGAGTATTTAATAGATTATGCCGCCGAGCTTAAAAAGGAAAAAAAGAGCGGAATCGAGCATAAGCTTTGCGTGGGGAAAAATATAGCCCTTATTTTTGAAAAGACGAGCACAAGAACCCGCTGTGCCTTTGAGGTGGCGGCGCACGATCTGGGCATGAACGCCACATATCTCGATCCTGCCGCTTCACAGATAGGCAAAAAGGAGAGCATTGCCGACACCGCAAGGGTTTTGGGAAGAATGTTTGACGGAATCGAGTACCGCGGCTACGGTCAGGAAATCGTTGAAACGCTGGCAAGCTGTGCGGGTGTTCCGGTCTGGAACGGACTTACAAACGAATTCCACCCCACGCAGATACTTGCGGATTTTTTAACGATCAAGGAGCATTTCGGCTCTCTTGAGGGAAAGAAGCTCGTATACATGGGGGACGCCCGTTACAATATGGGCAATTCGCTCATGGTCGGCTGCGCAAAAACGGGCATGAGCTTTACCGCCTGCGCGCCCGAAAAATATTTTCCGGATAAGAAGCTTATAAACACCTGCAAAAAAATTTCCGAGGAGAGCGGCGCGAAGCTTGAATTTGACGAAGACCCGATCAAGGCGACAAAAAACGCCGATGTGATATATACCGATGTTTGGGTATCGATGGGCGAAAGCGACAGCGTTTGGGAGGAGCGCATCCGCGATCTTACTCCCTACCGCGTGACCGACGAGTTACTTGAAAACGCAGGGGAGCAGTGTGTGTTTATGCACTGCCTGCCCGCGTTTCACGATACCGAAACCGTAATCGGAAAGCAGATATACGAAAAATACGGCTTAACGCATATGGAAGTGACCGACAGTGTGTTCTCGGGCAAGGCGTCCCTTGTTTTTGACGAGGCGGAAAACAGAATGCACACCATAAAGGCGGTTATGGCGGCAACCTTAGTATAAACAATCGGAAATAAGGAATGTTCAGAATGAAAAAGGCTTATTTGATTTTAAGCAACGGAGCGGTTTTTGAGGGCTTCAAAATAGGCGCGGATACCGAATGCATAGGCGAAACGGTATTTACCACCGGTATGTGCGGCTATCTTGAAACGCTGACCGACCCCTCATATGCGGGTCAGATAGTGGTGCAGACCTTTCCGCTTATCGGCAATTACGGGGTGATCCCCGCCGATTTTGAGGGAAAATGCGCCGTGCGCGGTTATGTTGTGCGGGAGCTGTGCAGGCATCCCTCGAATTTCCGCAGCGAATATACGCTTGATGAATTCCTGAAGCGGGAAAATGTATGCGGTATTTGCGGAATAGATACGCGCGCGCTTACGATAATGCTTCGCAGCGAGGGCGTAATGAACGGAAAAATTTGCGATACACCGCCCGAATCGCTTGATGAGATTCGGGACTACAGGGTAAAGGGCGTTGTGGCGGAGGTGTCTTCCCCTGCTCCTGCCGTTTATCCCGCGGAATCCGAGGAAAAATTTAAGGTTGCGCTTATTGATTACGGCGCAAAGGCGAACATCGTCCGCTGCCTGCAAAAGCGCGGCTGCACGGTTGAGACCTTTCCGTATGATACGCCCGCCGAAAAAATAATTGAAGCCTCCCCCGACGGTATTATGCTGTCAAACGGTCCGGGAGACCCTGCGGAGAATGTGTTCTGCATAGAGCAGATAAAAAAGCTTATCGGCAAAAAGCCGCTTTTCGGCATATGCCTCGGGCATCAGCTGACGGCACTTGCAATGGGCGGCAAAACCGTGAAGCTTAAATACGGCCATCACGGTGCGAATCAGCCCGTAAAGGAGCTTTTCGGCAGCAGAACATACATTACAAGTCAGAATCACGGATACGCCGTGGATTTCAAATCGCTTGAAAATAAAGGGCGGGAAATTTTTATAAACGCGAACGACGGCAGCTGCGAGGGAATAGAATATCCCGAGTATAACGCCTTTACGGTGCAGTTTCACCCCGAGGCGTGCTCCGGCCCGCATGACACCGAGCTTCTGTTTGACCGCTTTATCGGTATGATGGAGGAGGACAAAAATGCCTAAAAACAAGGAAATAAAAAAGGTTTTGGTAATCGGCTCGGGGCCTATTGTAATAGGTCAGGCGGCGGAATTCGATTATGCCGGCACACAGGCATGCAGCGTGCTTAAAAAAGAGGGCATAAATGTTGTTTTGGTCAACTCCAACCCTGCCACCATTATGACCGACAAGGCGTTTGCCGACGAGATATATTTAGAGCCGCTTACCGCAGAAACCGTGACCCGAATAATAGAAAAGGAGCGCCCCGACGGCTTGCTTGCGGGACTCGGCGGTCAGACCGGGCTTACCGTTTCAATGCAGCTGTCGGACAGCGGCGTACTTGAAAAATACGGCGTGCGGTTCTTGGGCAGCGATATAAACGCCATAAAAAAGGCCGAGGATCGCGAGCTTTTCCGCGAGACCATGCTTAAAATAGGGCAGCCGTGCGTGCCCAGTGAGATTGCAACGGATATTAAAGCCGCAGTTTCCGCAGCGGAAAAAATCGGATATCCGGTAATAGTGCGCCCCGCTTATACCCTCGGCGGCTCGGGCGGCGGAATAGCAGAGGACAGGGAATCGTTTGAAAAAATAGCGGAAAACGGCTTAAAGCTTTCGCCCGTAACGCAGATTCTGGTGGAGAAATGCATTTCGGGCTGGAAGGAGATAGAGTTTGAAACCATGCGCGACTCAGTCGGCAACGCCATTGCCGTGTGCTCGATGGAAAACTTTGACCCGGTAGGAATCCATACCGGCGATTCGGTCGTTGCCGCCCCCACGCTTACGCTTTCGGATAAGGAGTATCAAATGCTCCGCTCCGCCTCGCTCGATATGATTTCGGCGCTCGGAATAGTGGGCGGCTGCAACTGCCAGTTTGCGCTCAATCCCGACAGCTTTGAGTATGCGGTCATCGAGGTTAATCCCCGCGTTTCGCGTTCATCGGCACTTGCAAGCAAGGCGACGGGATACCCGATTGCTAAAATTTCCACGCTGATTTCCCTCGGCTACAATCTTGATGAAATCAAAAACGAGATCACCGGGAAAACCTGCGCCTGCTTTGAGCCGGCTCTCGATTACGTTGCGGTGAAGCTGCCGAAATGGCCGTTTGATAAGTTTATAGGCTCAAGCCGCAGGCTCGGCACGCAGATGAAGGCGACCGGCGAGGTTATGGCTATGGGACAGTCCTTTGTTGAGGCGCTTATGAAGGCGGTGCGAGGTGCGGAAATAAAGCTTGATTCGCTGAACGCAGGGCCGATAAACGACGGCGATATTCTGACCCGCTTGTCAGAGCCGAACGATATGCGGCTTTTCACGGTATACGAGGCGCTGAAAAGCGGAATATCGGTTGATAAGATACATGAGATTACAAAGATTGACCGCTATTTTATTATGTGTCTGAAGCAGGCGGCGGAGCTTGAAAAGGAGCTTTGCGAAGCGCCCCTTGATAATGAACTGTATTTAAGGGCGAAAAAAAGCGGCTTCCCGGATTCGTTTATAAAGCGGCTGACCGGCAAAAGCGATCTGCCCGAATTCAGCTACAGCTATAAAACCGTGGACACCTGCGCCGCGGAGTTTAACGCCTGCACACCGTATTTTTACTCATCATGTGATAAAGCGTGCGAGGCAAGAAGTATTAAAAGAAGCGGAAAGCCGGTTATTATGGTGCTGGGCTCGGGACCGATACGCATAGGTCAGGGAATCGAATTCGATTACAGCTCCGTGCATTGCGTGCGCACTCTGCGGAGCATGGGCTATGATGTTGTTATAGTAAACAACAACCCCGAAACCGTTTCAACCGATTATGACACAGCCGACCGCCTGTATTTCGAGCCGCTCACCGAGGAAGACATTATGGGCGTTATAAAGGTTGAAAAGCCCATAGGCGTTGTGGTTGCCTTCGGCGGGCAAACAGCAATAAAGCTGACGGAATTCCTGTCGAAAAGCGGCATAAACATACTCGGCACATCGGCAGAGGGAATAGATACCGCGGAGGACAGGGAGAAATTCGACGCGTTTCTTGAAAAAATCGGCATTAAGCGCCCTAAGGCGGTTTCGGTCAATACGGTTGACGAAGCCCTTATCGCCGCTAAAATACTCGGCTACCCGGTGCTTTTGCGCCCGTCCTATGTTATCGGCGGGCAGGGCATGAGCGTTGTCCGCTCGGCAGGCGAGGTTCGCAAATTTATGAATATAATCCTCTCGGGCAATATCGGCAATTCGGTTTTGATTGATAAATATATGCCCGGAACAGAGCTTGAGGTGGACTGCATTTCCGACGGCACGACCGTGCTGATTCCGGGAATTATGGAGCATGTCGAAAGGGCGGGAATCCATTCGGGCGATTCCATTGCCGTTTACCCGCCTTATAATTTGAGCCGCGTCATGACCGATACCGTTGTGAAGACCTCGGTTGAGATCGCGCGCGGTCTCGGCACAAAGGGAATCGTAAATATTCAGTATCTTGTGCAGGACGGCGAGCTTTTTGTGATCGAGGTAAATCCGCGAGCCAGCCGCACGGTACCGTATATAAGCAAGGTTACGGGCATTCCGATGGTTGACCTTGCCGCAAGGGCGATGCTTGGGGAATCGCTTTCGGAAATGGGCTATCAAACCGGTCTTGCGCCCGCGTCCGAATATTATGCGGTCAAGGTTCCCGTTTTCAGCTTTGAAAAAATAGCCGACGCAAATACCATAATGGGCCCCGAAATGAAGTCCACCGGCGAGGTGCTCGGAATCGGGCGAACCAAAACCGAGGCGCTTTATAAGGGGCTTGCGGCAAGCGGAATCGATGTGGCGCAAATAAAGAAAAGGACGCTTCAGGGAATTCTTATATCGGTGGAGGATTACGATTATTCCTATGCTATTGCGCTGGCTGAAAAATTCACCGATTTGGGAATAAAAATCTTTGCCACTCCCGATACCGCCGAGGCTATCCGCTCAAGAGGAATGGATGTAACGACCGCGCGCAATGTGTGGGAGAACGACGATATAAATAATCTGCTTGAAAGCGGAACGGTAAATTATATTGTATATACGGGGGCGGTAATGGATTCCTCTGTGGGAGATTTCCGCGTTTTGTACCGCAAGGCGATGAATCTGCAGATTCCCTGTATGACAAGCATAGATACCGCACTTGCACTGGCGGATGTTATCGCCGCCTGCTACAGTCAGGGCTCTACAAAGCTTATAGATATAAACAAACGAGCGTGATTACACGCCCCTATGCAAAAATTTCAGATAGTTGTTGAAAAACGGGCGCCCGAATGGTATAATTTGAAAAAATGATTATAAATTTCGCTATGCGGCGAAAAGAACGGCAAGGAGCAGATTGTTTTGGAAAAATACATACCTGTTGTGGTAATAAAAGAGCTGTCGGAAACAGATAAAATACTTTCGGCGCTCAAAGCAGACGGCATTAACTGTGCCGAAATAACCTTCAGAACGGCGTGCGCTGAGGAGGCAATCGAATACGCAGTAAAGAAATATCCCGAAATGTCGATAGGCGCGGGTACGGTTATTAACGCCGAGCAGTGCAGAGCCGCTTTAAAGGCGGGCGCAAAGTTCATAGTGTCGCCGGGACTGTCGGCATCGGTAGCCGAGGTCTGCCGTGAAAACGGCGTGTCGTATTATCCCGGCTGCGTAACACCGACCGAGATTATGCAGGCATTGGAGCTCGGCATTACAACCGTTAAGTTTTTCCCTGCAAATATTTACGGCGGGCTTAAGGCGTTAAAGGCGCTTTCCGCACCGTTTCCGCAGGTCAGGTTTATCCCTACGGGCGGCGTTGATCGCGGCAATATAGATGAATTTTTGGCATTTGATAAGGTAATAGCAATCGGCGGCAGCTTTTTTGTAAAGGAAGCGCTTGAAAAACGGGGAGAGAACTGAAATGAGCAAAGTTATTACTTTCGGGGAAATAATGTTAAGGCTTTCTTCCGTCGGGTATGACAGACTCTTCCAAAACGACGGCATGCAGGCGACCTTCGGCGGGGGAGAGGCAAATGTTGCGGTGTCGCTTGCCAATTTCGGTATAGACAGCACCTATGTGACAAAGCTGCCCGAGCATGCGGTAGGTCAGGCGGCGGTAAACGCTTTAAGATATTTCGGGGTAAATACCGAAAAAATAGTAAGGGGCGGCGACAGGGTAGGAATCTACTATCTTGAAAAGGGCATTTCGCAGCGCCCGTCTGTTTGTATTTACGACCGTAAGTATTCGGCGGTTGCAGAGGCAGCACCATCTGATTTCGATTGGAACGCTGTATTTGAAAACGCCGATTGGTTTCATATTACGGGCATTACCCCGGCGCTAAGCGATAATCTTGAGCAGATATGCCTTGAAGCCGTAAAGGCAGCGAAAAAGCACGGCGTCACCGTAAGTCTTGATACAAACTACCGCTCAAAGCTGTGGAGCATAGGGAAAGCATCCCGCGTTATAGGTGAGCTTATGCGGTATACGGATATTTGCATAACAAACCCGGGAGATATTAAGGATTTATTCGGCATAGTTTCGGATAAAGCGGATTTTGATTTGAAAAAGCCCGATAACGAGGGTGCCGCGTCTGTTGCGGAAAAGCTAATGAAAAGGTATCCGCTGAAAGGCGCCGCACTGACATTGAGGACTAATTTGAGCGCCAGCGATAACGATTTCGGCGCAATGCTCTGCGACGGAGAAGCTACAGTATTTTCAAGAAAATACCGTATGCACATAGCCGACAGGGTGGGCGGTGGTGACGCGTTTGCCGCGGGGCTTATATATTCGCTTTTAAAACAAAAAGCGTCGCAGGAAGCGGTGGAGTTTGCCGCGGCAGCGGCGGTATTGAAGCATTCTGTAGAGGGCGATTTTAACCGTGTTGCGGCAGCGGAGGTTGAAAACCTCGCCGGCGGCGACGGCTCGGGCAGGGTGCAAAGATAATGAATAAAGCCGGATAAAGTGCGACCCCATCGGAGCTACAGACCGAAGGCACAAAACAAATTAAACTTATTTAATGCCTGCTGAACAATTCAAAAGCACCTTAACCCGAGCATGTCGGTGTAAACTTTTGAATTGTTCAGGTGC
>CDYU01009754.1_pt1 | contig 118065 bp, 100 predicted proteins | sample 480701 | NCBI WGS metagenome assembly CDYU01 (sample SAMEA3182105, study PRJEB8094) | gut metagenome | biome: human; feature: gut; material: Stool; isolation source: human stools | place: Canada | collected 2013-02-26 | reverse complement strand
AAATATCCTGAGTCATTCAGACTCGTCCGATATTACGATGAAGAAGACGACCGTGAGTTCACTTTTCTGACGAATGCGAAACAACTTTCTGCACTGGATGTCGCCGATCTTTATAAGAAAAGATGGTTAATCGAGCTGTTCTTCAAATGGCTCAAGCAGCATCTCAAGATAAATAAATTCTGGGGCACAACAGAGAACGCTGTTCGCATACAAATCAGTGTCGCTATTATCACATACTGTCTTGTGGCTATTGTCCAACATGATATGAAGTTGAAACGTTCAACCTATGAAGTTTTGCAAATTCTCAGCATATCATTGACTGACAAAACCCACTTGCGTGACCTGTTCGACAAGACTAATTTCAATGATGTCAAAGATCTATATAATCCCCTGATTCCGGGGCTATTTGATTAATTGTTTAACTCGTCCCATTTTAACGGGACACTAATGTGAACGTATATAAGACGAGAATAAAGTAAAGCTCGTATTTTTCTCTTTTCACTGCAATGTGTCTTAGATTCATTTGCTTTTTTAGAAGATTTACACGAATGACCAATCCGTGTATTGTCCCGTTTGATTCAGATAGTAACACCTAATAAAACAGCCTCCATCGACATTGCGGGAGGCTGTTTTGTTTTTGACCGAAAGGGGATGCTGTATTGCGATAATACCCAAACAACCTTAAAAAAGATAGAGAATATCTCTTTTCGGCAAATGATATAGTTCTATGCCACCGTCATTACTTTTGAGGTATATCCTCTATATTGACCAGCCTGTTTGCTATGGCATAAATGATCAGTCCGGCAGTGGAATGGATCTGCAATTTATTGGATATGTTGCGACGATGAGTTGTCACCGTATGTACCGAGAGAAACAGATAATCGGCTATCTCCTTGTTGTTCATTCCTTTGGTTACGCATACGACAATATCCTTCTCCCGGTCGCTGAGCACCTCCAATTTATCTCTGTCGGGAGTTTCATTTTCCGGCATATCGGTATAGGCTACCGGTCCGCTTTGTTTTATCTGCTGTTCTACATGTCTTACTGCCGGTACAAACAGCTTATCTTCAATCATGCAATGTGACGTCAGGTCCTGTTCACACAGAATAATATCCAGCAGCACGGCATTCAGCAGGTAGTTGTTCCGTTCGGGGTAATAACGGATAACAATATCTTTTAACTCCTTGAGTTTATCCCCTATTGGGGTATGCTTGCCGGCAAATTCCGAGATCGTATAATTCCGGTTCAGGCGCCCCTGCGCCAGTTGCTCGACATAGGTGAAGACAACATCATTCTCATACTCCATGTGCTTGCGCACCTCCGTCACATATTCGTCGTAGAACTTCACGATGAGCATTGCTATATCGGTGCTTTGGGAGCAATCTATCGCTTCGATCAGTTTACGGCGGATATTTGGCAGGTTGAAATCCAGAAAATATTCGTGCGCCTGCTTCAGGTAGCCAATCAGAGACGGCAGAGAGACCGATTCGCAGTGATACTCCCTGTCCGAGACAAAATTGGCCACCTCCAAAAATGTATTCTCATCCACATGGTGTGCCCGGCACACGTCCCGCACCGATTTGTCTCCAAAGCCCAGCGATATGCCGAAACGCGCCATTACAAGCAACAGCGAGCCGTTGTCATTTACCAGATCACGCATTCTGGCAGTCGGTTTATAACCTGCTGAATTATTCATTTTTGTCTCTTCTGGATCATTCTGTTTGCAGGTGCAAATTTACTCACCTATTTATATAAAGGCAATACTCAAAAATAGTGAAAATGAGTTGTCTAATCGCTTCAAAATACTAAAATCGGGTTATTGACCACGGTCTGCCGCTCGGGTAATTTTGCATCCGAAAACAAAATACACAAACGATATGAAAATTAAATCAATTCTTATGATGTTATTAGCCGCAAGCATCATGATGGCGTGCGACAAGAAGGAAAACGGATCTAAAACGGTGGACTTTGCGGGTAGCTATAACGGCTATACGCTGGCCAGCTGCAACTATTTCCAGAATATGCTTTCGGCCGACGAGACCGTCTCAATCATTAAAAACACGGACGGCACCGCTTCTGTATCATTTACCTCCGCCATGTGGGGTGAATTTACAGTTAGCAATGCTCAGGCGAATGCGGGCGACAAGATTTGTACCCTTTCCGGCAGCGGGCAGACCCAAATGGGCATGGGCGGAAGCACATCGTCATACGACTGTACCTTCACTGCCGAGATCATTTCGCAGACAGATGCCCGTATGGAGTTCTCGGTACCGGCCGTCATGGGTGGCATGACCCTTATGTTCCAGACAGGCGATGCGCCAGCCGACCTGCTACTGGCCGGCACGTACGAGGGGTATACGGATGCCGACTGCGGCTATTTTCAGAACCGCTATACCGACGGCGAGAGCGTGACGCTGACAGCCAACGGTGACGGAACTGTGAAGGTCGTTTTCGAATCCGCCTCATGGGGAACATACGCCGTAGAGTCGGCCTCCGCCACCAAGGAGGGCGATGAGTACATCTTTACGGGCAGCGGCACGGTTTCCATGGGTATGGGCGACGCAACGTCAGATTATGACTTTACGGTAAGCGGCAAAACCAATACGGCAAAGGATGACTACTCGATAACGTTCAACGTGCCGGCTGTCATGGGAGGTCTCACCGTCACGCTGCTGCCGGGAACAGCTCCCGCCGCGGAAGAGTAACCATACGAAAAACAAGGATTGACCATGAACTGCAAACAGACTGGGTTATGCTTGTCGGGAGCGGCACTTCTGTTGTCGCTCACGGCTTGTAACGGCATCTTCGAGGGTATATATGACAAGCCTGCGGTCGATGTCGTAAACGATTACGGTTTTATCATTGTCGACGAGGGAACCCGCACGGGCCGGATATATATCGACGCCACGGATTACACCGAATGGCATTATGTCGATCTGAAGAACAAACAGGTGACTACTGCGGCGGTCGATGCCGCAGCGCCCGAGACATGGGATTTTGCCGTTCACCGCTATGATGCCAAGACTAACGAAGCGGTAGTCTGGGAGAGTTCAGCGAGCGCATTCGAGGCTCTGCCGGCCGTCGGTTCAGTAGCCGAGGAGCTGTGGGTTGCGGATGAATGGACCACCGACCGCATTACGGTCGATATGTCGCAGATGATGGACGGCGTGATCCGCTATGCCGAAGATTACTGGAATCCGTGCCTTTCGCGCTGGCTCGATGTCGACACCTCGACCATGCCGCCCGTATATACCCTTTCGGGGAAGATCTACCTTCTACGGTTGAGTGACGGTACGTTTGCGGCTCTGAGATTGACGAACTTCATGAACGATGCCGCCATAAAGGGTTATATGACCATTGACTACCTCTATCCCGTTGAATTATGATGAAACCGATTCTACTCTGTCTTTTCCTACTGCTGTCAGCGTTACCGTCGCGGGCTCAATATATAATATCGGGAGTCATTTCGGATGCTGCGGGGCAACCGCTTGCCGGAGCTGCCGTAACGATAAGAGAACAGCAGACACTGGGTGTTACGGCCGACAAGGAGGGCCGTTATGAAATCCGGCTTCCCGACGATGCCGACTATACGGTTTGCGTCTCTTTCGTCGGATACGAACCGGTATGTAAAAATGTCATGAAAGGGCGAGTGGATAAATTGGATTTCAGCCTTGTAGAGTCCCCTACCATGATGGATCAGGTAGTGGTGACCGCTACGCGCACGCCCAAATTGTTGAAAGATGTCCCCATCATCACTCGTGTGATTTCGGAGGCCGACATTCGGCGAGCGGATGCGACCAACATAGGCGATCTGCTGCAGAGCGAGCTGCCCGGTATCGAGTTCTCCTATTCGATGAACCAGCAGGTGTCGCTCAACATGTCGGGATTCGGCGGTAATTCGGTGCTGTTCCTCGTCGACGGCGAAAGGCTTGCGGGCGAAACACTCGACAATGTCGATTACAGCCGCCTGAACATGGACAATGTCGAGCGTATCGAGATCGCCAAGGGGGCTGTTTCGTCGCTCTACGGTTCGAATGCCATCGGTGGCGTTGTGAATATCATAAGCCGCGAGTCGCGGGAGCCGTGGTCGGTCAATCTCAACGGCCGCTACGGCGCCCACAACGAGCAGCGTTACGGCGGATCGGTCGGATTCAATCTGGGGAGGTTTAACTCTATGACCAATGTGCAGTACACTTCGGTAGATGCCATTGACCTCTCAAAGGGTACCGACAACGCCGAGGTCGGCGATTACAGCACCATATACGGCAATTCGTCGCTCAACATCAAGGAGAGGCTCGTATTCACGGCCTCCGACGGCCTTAAACTGACGGCCCGGGCGGGGTATTTCTTCCGTGAGCGCGACGCTTCGGAGAGCATCAGGGACCGTTATCGCAGTTTTTCCGGAGGTTTGAAGGGTAATTATACCATCTCGCAGGCCGATGATCTGGAACTCTCCTATGCTTTCGACCAGTACGACAAGAGCGACTATCTGGTTCCCACGTCGCGCGACGTGCGCGATTACAGCAACGTGCAACACACTCTGCGCACACTTTACAACCATACCTTTGTCGGGAAACATATCCTCAGCGTCGGGGGTGACTATATGCGCGATTATCTGATGTCGTATCAGTTTACGGATAACGGCAGTCATACGCAGCATACGGCCGATGCCTTTGCGCAGTTCGACTGGAACCCGCACCGCAGATTCAACCTTATAGCTGGCTTGCGGTTCGATTACTTCTCCGATGCGCGTCTTTCGCACTTCTCGCCTAAGATCGGTGTGATGTACAAGGTTGCGAACTGTTCGCTTCGGGCATCATACGCAGGCGGATTCCGTGCCCCGACGCTCAAGGAGATGTATATGGATTTCTACATGGGCAACATATTCATGATATACGGCAACCCGAATCTGAAGCCGGAGACGAGCAACAACTTTTCACTTTCGGCCGAATATATGAAGGGCGGGCATAATCTTACCCTGACGGGCTTCTACAATCTGGTTGACAATCGCATCACTACGGTGTGGAATCAGGAACTTGCCGGACAGGTTTACACGAATATGTCTCCGCTGCGGGTTGCCGGAGCCGAGGCCAATGCGTCGGGACGATATGCGTGCGGCATCTCGTGGCGCGTGTCGTATGCATACACGCGCGAGATGATCGATCGGGGGCAGCCCCTTCTCTCCTCGACGCGTCCCCATGCGGCCACGGCCCGTCTGGCTTACGACAAGAGTTGGAAAAACTACGGGTTGAGTGCGGCCCTTACGGGGCGTTGGCTTTCGGCTGTCACGTGCGACGTATATACCGAGATCACGTCTTATGAGGAGACCGTGCGGCAGACATATCCGGGATATACGATCTGGAAACTGAGCCTTACTCAACACCTGTGGCGCGGGATGGATCTCACACTGGCCGTGGACAACCTCTTCAACTACCGCCCCGACTACTATTACAGCAATTCGCCCACTACGGTCGGGACGACCTGCTCGGTGGGCCTTTCGCTCAATATAGAACAATTTTTCAAGAGCAAATAGAAGATGAAACACAAGATAACAATATGGGCCGGCGTGATTCTGCTTGTTGCTGTCGCAGGTGTTGCGGCATGGCACTTCCTGTTCTCGGCCACACGCATTGCCTTTGTGAACTATCAGGCTACGACGCTCGGTCAGATTGCCCGTGCCAACGACCATACGAGGATTCGGCTCTCGTCGATCGAGCCGTCGGAGTTCGGGCGGCTCGGACGCTATGATGTGGTACTGGTGAACGGCATGGGCCTTCGTATAACGGCTGAGGAGCGGGCCGCGCTCCAGCAGGCGGCCGACCGCGGGCTTGCCGTCATCACTACGATGGCTACCAATCCGGCCAACGAAATCCTTTCGGCCGATTCGGCCACCGTAGCCACAGTCAAAGGGTATCTTAACGGCGGCGGACGACGCAACTACCACAACCTGCTCACCTATCTGCGCCGCACGGTCGACGGCAAGCGGTTCGACTCGGATGAGCCCGAGACTCCGTCCGTGCATGAAGAGAAACAATACTACCATGCCGATCCTTCGGATAGCGAAGCCGAAGATGTGGAGTTTGACAGCGTGGAGGCATACGAGGCGTTCCTCGCCCAGCACGAGCTGCTTAATACGGATGCTCCGCGGGTAATCGTGACGGGACAGATGGGCGAAGCGGCCGAGCTTGTTGCGGGATTGGAACAGAGCGGTAACGTGGTCTACCCTTTGCGCAATATGCAGACAGCCGTCCAGAGCGGGGCTGTTGACTCGATCCGACCGTCGGCCGTGATCAATATGGCACACGGACGCTTGGGAGATGTCGTCGTGGAGTATTTGGAGAGGCAAAACATTCCGCTCTTCTCACCGCTCAACGTCAACCGATTGGTTGACGAGTGGGAGGCCGACAAGATGGGTATGAACGGAGGTTTCCTGTCGCAGAGTGTCGTTATGCCCGAGATCGACGGGGCGATACGCCCACAGGTACTCTTCGGGCATCATATCGACGGTGAAGGGCTGCAGCAGGTTCATGCCATTGCCGAACGGCTGGACCGGTTCGTCGAGACGGTGAACCGCCATATCGCCCTGCAACGCAAACCCAACAATGAAAAACGCATTGCGATCTACTATTACAAAGGTCCGGGGCAAAATGCCTTGACAGCTTCGGGCATGGAGGTCGCACCGTCGCTCTACAACCTTCTCGTGCGGCTTCGCAATGATGGATACCGCGTGGATAATCTTCCTGCAACGCCCGAAGCGCTGGCAGCACTCATCCAGCAGCAGGGAGCCGTTTTCAACGCCTATGCCAACGGTGCCAAGTCCGAATTTCTGAAAAACGGCCGACCGGCTCTTATATCGGCTGAGGAGTATGCCGCATGGACCTCCGAGACGATAACGGATGAGCAGATGTCCGAGGTGGTTGCTCTTGACGGGGAGTTCCCGGGCAGTTATCTTTCGGACGACGAGGGGCGGCTGGCGCTGCCGCGCATAGAATTGGGCAATATCGTGCTGTTGCCGCAGCTGGCCGCCGGAGCGGGCGACGACGACTTCGCCATTGTCCACGGCACGGACGCCGCACCGCCCCACGCCTATGTCGCCTCCTACCTCTGGGCCCGCTATGCCTTCCGGGCCGATGCGATCGTCCATTTCGGAACGCACGGCAGTTTGGAGTTCACCCCCCGCAAACAGGTGGCTCTGAGCCGCAACGACTGGCCCGATGCACTGGTCGGTCCGACGCCACATCTTTATGTCTACTCGATTGGAGATGTCGGAGAGGGCATAATAGCCAAACGCCGCTCATACGCTACCTTGCTGTCCCATTTGACACCTCCCTTCATGGAAAGCGGTGTGCGCGACATATATCGGGAGTTGAACGCGGCAATACAGGCATATAATGATCTGCTCTATGCCGATGGCAATCCTGATACTAAAGCGGCGGCGATGCGAGTCAAGCAGTTAACCGTCAAGATGGGTATTCACCGTGAGCTGCGGCTCGATTCATTGTTGACCGAGCCTTATACCGAGGCGGAGATCGCCCGCATCGAGACCTTTGCCGAAGAGCTTGCCGCGGAGAAGATCACCGGTGAACTCTATACGATGGGTAAGCCCTATTCGCCGGAGCGCATTCGCAGCAGCATCTTTGCCATGTGCACCGAACCGATAGCATATTCATGGCTTGCTCTTGATAAATTACGCGGCAAGGCACACTCCGATACGGAGAAACATCGCACGCTCTTCACGCGCCGCTACCTCGAACCGGCCCGCGAGTTGGTCGGCCGCCTTTTGAGCGGGGCGCAGCAACCGACCGATGCCCTCATCTGTTCGGCTGCCGGCATCTCGGCTGCGGAGTTGGAAAAGGCCCGAGAAATTCAGCGTACGCTCTCCGCTCCGCAGGACATGATGGCGCGTATGAAGGCTATGATGGCCTCGGGTGCAGCGTCGAAGAATCCGGCAAAAGAAGATTACATGGAACATTCCAAGACCGGCGGACACGCGCACACCGTGCATGCGGGAAGGAACATGGAAAACGGAGCATCGGGAATGCCGGCCCAAGCCATGGCGGCAATGGCTGTCCGCGGAAAGGAGTATTCAAAGGAGGAGCGGGAGTTTGCTCGTGTGGTAACGGAGATTGAGCGCACGATCAGTAATGTCGGCAATTACCGTCGCGCGCTGGAGTTTAGTCCCGAGGCTGAATTCACGTCGCTCGTCAATGCCCTGAACGGGGGCTATACCTCCCCGTCGCCGGGCGGTGATCCGATTGCCAACCCGAATTCCATCCCTACCGGCCGCAACCTCTATGCGGTCAATGCCGAGGCTACGCCAAGTGAGCAAGCATGGGAACGCGGTAAGGATCTGGCCGACGAGACCATCCGTATGTACCGCGAACGTCACCAAGACTCGCTGCCCCGCAAGGTGAGCTATACGCTCTGGAGCGGCGAGTTCGTCGAGACCGAGGGTGCCACCATCGCGCAGGTACTTTATATGTTGGGAGTAGAACCGATACGTGATGCCTTCGGGCGCGTAAACGATATTCGTCTCATCCCGTCCGAGGAGCTGGGACGCCCGCGTATCGATGTGGTGGTGCAGACAAGCGGACAGCTGCGCGATCTGGCGGCTTCGCGCCTATTCCTTATATCGCGCGCCGTCGAGATGGCCGCCGCAGCGAAGGACGACAGTTATGAGAACTATGTAGCCGAGGGTGTCGTCGATGCCGAGCAGTCTTTAATAAACAAAGGGCTTTCGCCTAAAGAGGCGCGTGAAATATCGACATACAGGGTATTCGGCGGCGTCAACGGAAACTACGGTACGGGTATAACCGGCATGGTACAGAGCGGTGACCGTTGGGAAAACTCGTCGGAGATAGCCTCCGTCTATCTGCAGAATATGGGTGCATTCTATGGCAGCGAAAAGGCGTGGGAACAGGTGCGGCAATATGCCCTCGAGGCGGCGCTGACCAATACGGATGCCGTCGTGCAGCCACGCCAGAGCAATACGTGGGGCGCGTTGAGTCTGGACCATGTCTATGAGTTTATGGGTGGCATGAACCTCGCCGTACGCAACATCACTGGCAAGGAGCCTGATGCTTACCTGAGCGATTACCGCAACCGTAATCGCGTGCGGATGCAGGAGCTCAAGGAGGCGATCGGTGTAGAGAGCCGCACCACGATCTTCAACCCCAACTATATACGCGAGAAGATGAAGGGCGGAGCGAGTGCCGCCAACGGGTTTGCCGAGGTGGTACAGAATACCTACGGATGGAACGTCATGAAACCCGATGTGGTGGACAACGAACTCTGGAATGAAATATATGATGTCTACGTGCGGGATAAATTTGATTTGGGTGTCCGCGACTATTTCGAACGGCAGAATCCCGCAGCACTGGAAGAGATCTCGTCCGTAATGCTGGAGACCGCTCGCAAGGGAATGTGGCAGGCCTCGGACGAGCAACTTGCTGCACTGGCAGCACTTCATACCGAACTTGTCGACAAACATGGCCCGTCGTGCTCGGGATTCGTCTGTGACAATGCCAAACTGCACGAATTCATAGCCTCGAAGAGTACACCCGAGACTGCCCGCAACTACCAGCGGCAGATCCGCGAGGTGCGCGAGGCTTCACTCGACGCAAAGGAGGGTACGGTGCTCAAGCGTGAAGAGTTGGCATCTTCGGACCGTACGGTCTCGATTGTGAGCAACACGGTCGTTGCAGTATTGGTAGTCGGGATTATCGCGGCACTTGTTATTGTTGTCCGCCGCCGTCGCAAAAAGATGGAGGAGTGATGGAAACCGTCGTAATGGTCATAATGATTGTGGTCTGCTTCAATTATATAGTGAAGCAGACCTTCCGCAAGGCCTATTTTGTGGCTGTTTCGGCCGTTGTCTGTGCCCTGTTCGTCGGGCTCGCGTGGCCGTGGGCCATCGAGCAGTCGAAAAACCAGATCGCAGGCTGGCTCGCCGACTCCGCGCTGATGCTCGATATGGCGGTTCTTCTCACGTTGGAGGTCGCCTTGCAGATGACCTTCTGTGTCGTTGCGGCACACATACACACGGCGGGGCGCGTAAAGACCTCCATTGTATGGACCTACCGCCTGCTGCGCTGGTTTCCGGGATTGTTGATATTTCCGGTACTCTTCAGTCTGCTGGTAGCCGCCATTTTCTCCTTGCCCGGGAACTCTTTCCCTCTGACGGCTTGGTCGCTGGCTGCGGTTGTGGCGGTGGTGATTCCTCTGGGGCGTTGGGCATTGAAGCGCCTCCTGCCCGAACGGGAGATCCGCCTCGAACTGCTCTTCCTCGCCAATGCACTGATTGCCCTTTTGGGAATTATCGCCACGGTTAACGGCCGCACGGCTGTTGCCGGTGTCACGGCCGTTGACTGGCCTGCTCTGGCAGGTGTGACGGCCTTCGTCGCGGCAGGATTGCTGCTCGGTGTGGCGGCTTTCCGCATCAAACAGAAACGTATGAACAAAAAACAGAAATAAAACAATGAATTACATTTCAGACATTCTTTTCTGGATCTCCACCGGACTGCTCGTTCCGGACATCGTCCTGCTGATCTTCTTCTTCGGACGCTCGCTGTTACTGATCGGCAGTTTCTTCGGGCAATACCTGTCCATCCGCCGCACGGCCTCACTTATCGGGCGCGAGCTGGATGGCCTCACTCCGCGGAGTGTTGCCACGCTTGCCGAACGCCTGCCCCAAAAAAATCCGTCGATGGTCGTGGTTTACCTGAACCGTCTGCTTGAGGCCCGCGACAATGCGCCACTGCGCCAACGGTTGTTGGCCGAATTCGAGATAGAGGCCGACCGTGATCTCTCCACGTCGAAGACTCTATCCAAGATGGGGCCCATGCTCGGACTGATGGGAACGCTCATCCCGATGGGTCCGGCGCTCGTGGGCCTGTCTACTGGAGACATCGCATCGATGGCCTACAATATGCAGGTGGCCTTTGCCACGACGGTCGTAGGACTGTTTGCCGCGGCCATCGGCTTTATCACCCAGCAGGTCAAGCAGCGGTGGTACCTGAAGGATCTGGCCAACCTCGAGTTCGTAGCTGAGTTGTTGAATACCCAAACCGAAAAGCGATGAGACACAATTTACTGAAAAGCGACGAAGAGAACGACCCGATGAGCGTCGTAAGCAACCTGTTCGACGTGGCGATGGTCTTCGCCGTGGCATTGATGGTGGCATTGGTGAGCCGTTACAACATGACCGAGATGTTCAGCCAAGAGGATTTCACGATGGTGAAGAACCCGGGCAAGGAGAATATGGAGATCATCACCAAGGAGGGTGAAAAGATCAACCGCTACACCCCTTCGGAGGATCAGGACTCACAGTCAGGTAAGCGAGGCCGCAAGGTCGGTGTAGCCTATGAACTCGAAAACGGCGAGATAATTTATGTACCGGAGTAATTTTCGTGGCAATATAAGTGTCCCATAATTGTTTATGAGTGAGATATGATTATGGCGTGAAGGCGAAAAATCGATTATGCACATGGTGTAATTTCGGATATCATATTGTAAAGAATTCAGTACATACATCAAATATGCGTTTGTCGACTCCAAACATGCGAAAGTGTTTGCTCGGATGGGGGTGGGTGTCATTATGGAGTTGCCGCAGCAGAATAATTTGCCTATCTTTGCTCGGAGGGAATGCGGCGGAAAGGAAGAAATCTATTCCGTTTATGCGATTCCCGGACTCAATATATGATCAATATTCTGCATTTGATTAAGGTTGCGGCTGTCGTGATTGTGGCTGCCGTGTCGGCTGGATGTGAGCGCCCTGTCGAGATTACGTGGGATGCCTCATCGCTGCATCGCGTCACGGGCGGTGTCTATGCGCGCGTTAAGGTTTTGTCCGACGGGCGGCTGGCTTTGGTTTACAGTGCCGGTCCTGCGGTATGTATGCGTACGAGCGTAGACGGCGGCGATAGTTGGAGCGAGGCGTCCGAAATAGCCCGCGACCAACGTTACAACTACACCAATTCGGAGCTTCTGGAGCTGCACGGCGGCCGACTGCTGTATCTGTGGAATGCGCGTCCGCGTACGTCCGGAGAGTGCGAATACAAAATCATGGGCGCCGTGTCGGACGACGGTGGTGCAACGTGGCGAGTGCAGGATATATTCCACGCAGGATGCCGTCCGAGCGAAGGTTGCTGGGAACCTGTGGCATTGCAGTTTGATGATGGTCACATAGAGCTTTACTTTGCCGACGAATCCCCTTATGATACAACTTCCGAACAGCAGATTACGATGATGCGCTCGGATGATGACGCTGAGACTTGGGGTGAGCCGCAGTGCGTCTCGTTCCGTCAAGGGGCGCGTGATGGCATGCCCGTGCCGATATATCTGCCGCATCGGGACGAGGTGGTCGTAGCCATCGAGGACAACGGCCTTGCGGGGCGTTTCAAGCCCGTAACGGTACGCACTTCGGAGGATTGGCGTGACGGTTGTGTGACGGGATCTTCGCCGCGGCGCCGTTCCGCATTGAAGGCCGACGAACAGCTGCACGACACGATATATGCCGGTGCACCCTATCTTATACGGCTGCGTGACGGACGTACGTTGCTCTCAGTACAATCGACCGAGGGGCGTCACGGCACGAACGAACGCTATGCCAACATGCAGGTATATGCCGGAGACCGCAACGCCGAGAACTTCTCACACCGAACCACACCCTATCCCGATCTTCCGTGGGAAGGCAACGCCCTGTGGAATTCGCTGTGTCAGACGGACGACAATACCGTGATGGCCGTAATGTCGGTCGGCGGTGTGGAGAATGGCGGTATCTGGACCGTCAAGGGCCGTTTGAAGTAGGATTTTCTGGTTTGCGTTCGCTTCGTAACGGTGAGCATTAATGTGTTGTATTAACGTGTGTGCCGACGTTGGCGTCGCATGTGTCCGAAAGGTGAGTGGAACGGTATCCAGCGACGTGTGCGGTGCAGGTCGTATATAAGCCACACTGAAAGAAGCGAACATGTAATTACCACCGTAAGCGACGCTTCGGGCCCGAAGGCTCCACCTGTCAGCAACTCAGATCCCGAGGTCTCGGCATGAAACAGTGTCGTTATCTTCGGGGAACCCGATACGGGAAGTCCCCATATCCTGCCTTCGGTGAAATTCCATGCCCAATGTACTCCTATCGGCAGCCAGAGGTTGCCGCTGTGTGCATATATGGCGCCGAATAGTATTCCCGCCTCGATGGCTATGGCGGCGCTTGTCCAAAGCGAGGCATTGGGGTTCAGTATGTGCGCTCCGCCGAACAGAAGGGCCGATATGATTATTGCCGCGGTCGAGCCTGCCGACCGTTCGGTTATGCGGTATATGACTCCGCGGAAGAGACACTCTTCGGTTGCGGCCGTCAGCAGACAGTAGAGGAATAACCACACCAGATCCCATGTCGGGGTGAATGCCGTTATGCGGTATCCGCCGCCGAGGTACATCACGGCCGTTGCGACGGTAATAAGCAGAAATCCCGTAAACAGACCTTTGGCTGTCTCTGGAGCGGCCGTATGTCGTGACAGTTCCGTTATGCGGCGACGTTCCAGCAGGCGGCACAGCGTTGCGTAGAGCGTTATGACAAGTCCTCCGGCCAAGAAGAAACATATACCCGTAAGGGGCAGCGAATCCCGTGCGACAACTCTTGTCGCATGGACGAGAGCCGAACGAAATACCAAGATAAGGATAGCCATGACCGCCATGCGCAACGGCGCCCAATGAAATATGCGGCGCAGACGTGGCGCCACCTTCTCGACCCACCGTCCGCGTATCAGCCGCAATTTCATCAGTATGAGTATCCACAACATGGTGGTTGCGTATTTTGCACCGTAGAGGCTAATCCCGGCCGCGGCAGTATGCGGCCGGATGCCGTCGTTACTCTTGTGCCGGTTTGACTATACCCTTCTTCGACTGTCCGTCGACGTATATGTATAGCGGGCGGTCGAACTCGACACATCGCAGATATTCTCCATCGTAGAGCGCCGGCATGGCGTCTAACACGGTTATGTCGAGCGTACCGTCCCCGCGCGAGGGGTTTAGCGAGAGGTATCCCACGCCGAGCGACGTTACGTTCTGGAAGAAGTGGGTGCCCTGACTTGCCTCGATATTGAAGTCGGGCAGCGCCGACTCGACTATGACGCGCGCCTCGGATATGTGTCCCCACTTGACCGGTACACCCAGATTGGGGTCCGACGATCCCCAGCGGCCAGTGCCGATAAGGACATATTCGCTGCCGCTGTCGCGCAGGCGCCTGTTGAACTCATAGAGTTCGTCGGCGATCTCCTGCGTCTTGAGCGACGAGAACTTGTCGAACTTCATGTATATGATGTGCCGTATGTCGCGCATAAGGCCTATGCCGAGGGCGCACTCCGAGTAGACGATGGCGCCCGTGCGGTCGACCTTTGTCCAGTCGAGTTTGGCGCTCTCCTCGTTGCGGATGATGGGGCGTATCTGCAGCAGGTTGAATATCTGTACCGACCCGTGCGGTACATCCATATTGACCGCAAACTCCAACTCCACGGGACAACGCATCTCCTCCTCGCCTATCTTCAGCAGGTCGCGGATTATCTCGGCCAGCGGGAAGGATCCGTACTTGAGTATGCGGTTGAAGGTGATGACGCGGAAATAACGCGACAGCGTGGGGCTCTCGCTTATGCGGTTGTTCTGGTAGTCGTAATAGGAACACGTATATTTCGAGTTGCGGAAGTCGCCCATGCGCGATACGGGTAGCCGCTCGATGTTTACCTCGTCGTTTGTCGAGGGACGGAACTTGTCAGGGTTGAGGCTCAGGGCCATCACTTCGGTCTGGGCGTCGCTTACGGCCAGCTCGGGGGTTGATGTCTGCAACGCCTTGTCGGGGTATGCGGGCGAGAAACGCAGGCTCTTGCCGCCGTCGACGACCGCCTTTCCGAGTCCCATAACTATGTTGCATACGCCGTCCTCGGCCTTCTCGTATCCCAACGGATAGAGGTTCTGCGAGCGGGCTACGCCCGAGAGTGTCGGGAAATAATATCCGTTCTGTTCGGTACCGCACACCTCCTGTACGAGTACGGCCATCTTCTCCTCCGAGAGGAGGTTCTGAGATGACTGGATATAAGCGCGCGACGAGGCGTAGTATACCGACGCATAGACGCTCTTTATGGCGCGTACGAGCATGCGCAGCATCTGGTCGTCGTTCTCGCATCGCGGGATCATGTACGTGGAGTATATTCCGGCGAATGGCTGGTAGTGCGAGTCCTCGAGTTTCGACGAGGAGCGTATGGCCAGCGGCCGGCGGCAGGTGCGCACGAATACGCGCAGCTTGGTGTACAACTCGGCCGGAAGCACCGAATTGAGGAACTCCGAGAGGATGCCTTCGTCGTCAACCTCCTGCGAGATGACGTATTTGAGCCCGTTTATGCGTATGAAGTCGTCGAAGTAGTCGGTGGCGATGACCAGACTGCGCGGGATCATTATACGCACGTTGGGATACTTGTAATAGTGGTTATATTTGGCCAGCATGCTGTTCATGAAGGCCAGACCGCGCGCCTTGCCTCCGATAGAACCCTCACCGAGGCGGGCGAAGCCTATGGCGTCGCTGTACGTCGCCTCGTCGAACTGTGCCACCACGCCCTGTCCGAGCATGGTGCGGTAGTCCTTGAAGAGTGATACCAGTGCGGCGCGGTGCTCGTCGATGGAGCTGAAATGGCTGCTGTTGATGCTGCGCAGCACCTTCGCCAGCGGGAAGAGTCCGCGCGAGTAGAGCCACTTCGAGAGGTGCATGTGTTGCAGGTGGTACTCCAGAACATCGTCCGGGACGGTGGCTATGAGTTCCTGCATCTGCTTGAGGTCGCGCGCTCGGCCTATCACCTCGCCCGTATTCAGGTCGCAGAATTCGAACTCGCCGAAGCCGAACTCGCGCAGTATGACGTCCTGCAACTCTGGCAGCAGCGTCTTCGAGGTCTTGGCGATGAAGCCCGCGCCGAGAGACTCCGCCACGGCACGGTAGTTCACCTGCGACGACTGCATGATGACGGGCATCCACGGAGCATCCGCCTTGATCATCTTGCAGAGGTCAATGCCGGCATCGCTCTTTTCGTCCTCCGACTTGTCGCCCGCGTGCAGTATGAGACCAACGTCCGAAATTACGCCCAGAAGGTTCTTCTTGTAGCGTTCGTAGGTCTTGACCGCATCTTCGAAGTTGGTTGCCAGCAGCACTTTCGGGCGGGCGCGCTTGCGCGATACCTGCTGCTGTTCGTTATAGGCATCCTTCAGGAACTCGCTGTTCTGCAACAGCAGTATCTTGTAGAGTTCGGGCAGGTACGTCGAATAGAAACGTACCGAATCCTCGACCAGAAGTATGGCCTGCACACCACCCTCGAGTATGTCCGACTCGGCATTGAGGTAGTCCTCCATTAGCTTGATTATGGCTATTATGAGGTCCGTATTTCCGTGCCAGCAGAATATGTTGTCCAGCTCCTTGCACTTCTGTTCGGCGATCTGGCGGTATATCTCCTTCGAGAAGCTCGTCAGCAACACTACGGGCAGCGACGGATACAACTCCTTGACGCGGCGGGCAAAATCGAAAACATTGGGCTCGCCGACATTGTACATCGTCAGTACGAAGTCGAAGTCGCGGCGCGTCTGCAACAGAGCCAGAGCGTCGGCCGTCGACTCGACACGTGTGAGCGAGGGCGGGTTGCTCATGTTGAGCTCCATATATTCGCGGTTGATCTGCGACTCTATGTGGCCGTCCTCTTCGAGTATATAGCCGTCGTAGGTGCAGCACACGAGAAGTATCTTGTGGATACGGTGCTGCATGAATTGGTAGGGAGTCTGGTCCTCGAGACTCAGGTATGCGTGATCTTCCATTGGCCTAAAGGGAGTGGTCGTATATCTTAATTATATATTTCGGTTTAGAGTTTCCAGACGGGCTGCCATGTGAGGGTGAATCGTCCATCCTCGATCTGCAGCGGCAGCCAGATGTAACGTCCGTCGATAGCGTTTTCGGGCTTCCAGCGGTCACCCATATATATTATTGTGCCGTCGCTGCCCTCGACGGGGAGCATGTATGTACTTTGCGAGTGGAAGGTCTTGTCGGCGTCGTCACCCACGCACGGATTCCCCAACTCGGTCCACTCCCCCATCACCGAATCGGCTACGGCCGAGCGGGCGGCGTTGGGGGCCCAACCCGTACATCCCGACATCATGAGGTAATATTTGCCCTCATGCTTGAATATCGCGGGCGCCTCCATCGAACGGCCGACAAAGGCACGTACATAACGCCCCGAGTGTGCCGTGTAGTCATCCGTAAGCTCGGCGATCTGGAGGGTCTGGTTCTCCTCCGAGGCGTATATGTGGTATGCCTTGCCGTCGTCGTCCACGAAGAGCGTCATGTCGCGTGCCATCTGCCCGCCCTCGAAGTCGCGTACCAGAAAACGGTCGCTTTCGGGGATCTCGGCCTCCTTGCCTTCGGATATGGCTTCGGCAGCCTGCCGGGTCTGTTCGCTCACGTTGAGCGGCCACTTGCCGGCATTGACACGTCCCGCATTGAGAAACTTGTACGGGCCGGTTATGTTGTCGCTGACAGCCACTCCGCTCATGGCGGCGGCATAGCCGCGATCCTTGAGCTCGAGGTGGAACCACATGACGAACTTGCCGGTCTGCTCGTTGTATATAACCTTCGGGCGCTCCAGAATACATCCCTTCTCGATGGGTCTTCCCGACCCTTCGGGATCGACGGCAAGGGCTATGCCCTCGTCGCGCCAGTCGTAGAGGTTCTTCGACGAATAGCAATGCACTCCGACATTTGCGCGGTTGCCGCCCTCGCCTTCGGTCTTGTGCTCGCCGAACCAGTAATAACGGCCGTCGTGGTATAGTATGCCGCCGCCGTGTGCGTTGATAGCCACACCGTTGTTGTCAAGCCACACCTCGCCCGGACGGAACTCCTTGTTGCCGTTGCACGAGAGGCTGAGGACCGCTGCGGCTGCAATGATGGTCAGGGTAATGATCTTTCTCATGGTATTGTTGTGTTTTGGTTTTGTCTTTGTCCCCCAAAAATAGTGAAAGCCGAGCGCAGAGACAAATCGAAAAACAAAATTTTTCAGAATTTGGCTCGGCCGGGGCGCATACTATCTGAGTCGAAGTCAAAGATAGTGAAAGCCGCGCGAAGTGACAAATGAAAACGACGGCGTTTTTGGTCTGATGTTACGTCTGCGACGCATGGATGGTGTAAATATGTATATATACTACCTGTTTATCTCTGCGGAATGATTAATTTTGCGCGTTGGTAAATTTCAAGAATATGAAAGTCGATGTGAACGAACGTGCCCAGCAGGCGCGAAAATATTTTGAATCAGGATATAATTGTGCACAGTCTGTATTTTTGGCCTTCCGTGACGTTACGGGACTCGATGAAGAGCTGGCGGCAAAATTTTCGGCTCCCTTCGGGGGCGGCATGGGCCGTCTGCGCGAGGTGTGCGGTACGGTGAGCGGCATGAGCATGGTGGCCGGATTCCTATATCCCAATACCCGCCCGAACGATATGCCTTCGAAGAAACGCACCTATTCGGTGGTGCAGGAACTGGCCGAAAAGTTCCGTGCCGAGAACGGTTCAATCGTGTGCCGTGAGTTGCTGGGACTTGCGCAACGAAAGGATGACCCGACACCGTCGGAACGTACCAAGGAGTATTACAAACGCCGTCCGTGTGCGGAATATGTAGCCATAGCGGCGCGTCTGGTTGCCGAGAAGATAAATGCCGACGACGATAACAAATAATCATTGCGGCATATAGGGTTTTGTTTCGATACTTTTTTGTTTTATTGTGGAAGCCGGTTGTGATATTCCGAAATATATTTTCTATATTTGCATCGTGTGATCCCTTTGTCTCGATGCCGCTGACGGCGGTTTGCGAAGGGTAAGCAATATGGTAGAAACCCCCGATAAAATGAAGAAGAATATGTCGAAGAAAACTCTTTTTGCCATGATGGTCTGCTGCGTATCGTTATGCGCGGCATGCTCTGATTCCGGAACCGACGACAACGAAAAGAACAAACCGCATCGCCCCGATATCGAGACGCAGGTCATTGCCCACCGCGGATATTGGGACAAGGCCGGTTCGGCACAGAACTCCATAGCCTCGCTCAAGGCGGCGCAGGATCTGGGGGTATACGGGTCGGAATTCGATGTCAACATGACGGCAGATGACCGTCTGGTTGTCGTGCACGGCCCTTCGCACGGAAATATAGCCGATGTGCGTACGGCGTCGTTTGATGAGGTGCGTGCCGTCAAGCTTTCGAACGGTGAGCCTACGCCTACGTTCGAGGAGTATCTGGAGCAGGGTGCCAAGAACGATAAGGTCAAACTGATATGCGAGATAAAGGACCACGCTACGTCTACTCGCGAGACCCAAGTGGTGGAGGCGGTGCTTGCGGCTGTCGAGAAGGCCGGTATGCAGGATCGTATCGAGTACATAGCCTTCAGCCGTCACGTATGTACGGAGCTTGTGCGTCTGTGCCCGGGTGTGAAGGTCGCTTATCTCAACGGAGACCTCTCTCCGGCGGAGTTGAATGAGATGGGCATCACGGGACTCGATTACCAGAAGTCGAAGATGGAGGGCAATCCGACGTGGCTGCGCGAGGCCCGCAGTCTGGGACTTACGGTGAACGTATGGACGCTGAACAGCGAGAGCGACATGGAATGGGCCGTCGTGCGCGGTGTGGATTATGTCACCACGGACGATCCCGAAATGCTGAAATATGTCATCGAGCAGAACCGTGTGAGCGAATAAACATCCACGCCAGACAAATGAAAATCCGAGTGTCGTGACGGCACTCGGATTTCTCGTTTATTTATCTGTTGCCTGCTGCTGTTGCGACTGCGCGTTCTGCTGCTTGAGCAGGTCGCGTATCTCGGTAAGCAGAAGCTCCTCTTTCGACGGCGCGGGTGCAGGCGCGGGTGCCGCCTTCTTGCGTGTTATGCGGTTCATGAGCTTCACCATCAGGAACACGCAGAAGGCGAGGATGGCGAAGTCGATACACTGTTGCAGGAAGGCTCCGTAGCAGAGGTAGACGGGCTCGTGCGTCGTAGCGGCTGCGGCCGCGTCGTGTGAGAGAAAGTCGGTTCCCGCGGCGACGGCATCGCGTACGCGGGAAATGTCGAGTTTGAGGTTCGAAAAGTCGGCATTGCCGATGAGCACTCCGATCGGAGGCATCAGCACGTCGTTCACGAGCGACGAGACGATCTTTCCGAATGCGCCGCCGATGATCACACCGACGGCCATGTCCATAACGTTGCCCTTGAGGGCGAACTCCTTGAATTCCTTGAAGAAAGCCATATTGTATCTTGTTGTTGTACGCACCGCCGCAAATGCGTCGGATGGTGAATTTGCACAAATATAGGTATTAGAATCAACATGTCAAAAGTCGTTCCACGGCTTTAGCGAATTAAGATATGATTAAAATATGTCGGTTTTTTTGTCCGTTCGCATTAAATATATACCTTTGCAGCGGATTTCAACGAATAATTGTTGTAAAAGCAGCATGTTGCGAATGAGGTTCGTATCCCTATACAATATTTTTGGCCGACGTCATGCCGTCAAGCGTAACCGCCGCGACGGGGGATGTGGAATAAAGAGAGCGTGTGCGTATGTCCGCACAGCTCTCTTTTGCGTTGTTGCATTAGGGTGTCGTAGTCTGAATTTCCAATACAGACATATACATTTTTCTTATTAACTTAAACTTAAATCAGATCGGAATGAAACATCTTTTCTTTTTGATTCTCTCGCTGGTGATGATCGGCACGGCAAGTGCGCAGGTCACCACGTCGAGCATCAACGGTAAGGTTACCGATTCGAATGGTGAGGTTTTGGTAGGTGCTACCGTCATCGCGGTGCACAACCCTACCGGAACGCAGTACGGCGCTTTGACCAACGTCGACGGCCGTTACAACATTCAGGGTATGCGTACCGGAGGTCCCTACACGATCACCGTATCGTATGTAGGTTATCAGGCAGTCGAGCTGACCGACATTACGCTCAGCCTCGGTGAGCCCCGTACCTTCGACGTTTCGCTCAAGGAGTCTACGGAGATTGACGCCGTTGTCGTGGTCAGCACGGCCAACGACCGTTTCAATGCCAACAAGACGGGTGCCGCAGTGAACTTCTCGCGCGGCGTAATCGAGAACGTCCCCACCATCGACCGCAGCATTGCCGACGTGGCACGTCTGTCGCCTCTGGCAAGCTCGACGAAGAGCTCGACGGGCGGTATCTCGTTCGCCGGTGCCAACAACCGTTACAACTCGTTCCAGATCGACGGTACGGTTTCGAACGACGTATTTGGCCTTACCTCGTCGGGAACCAACGGCGGTCAGACCTCGACCAACCCCATCTCGATGGAGACCATCGAGGAGATTCAGGTTGTAATCGCCCCCTATGACGTTCGCCAGAGCGGTTTCACGGGCGGCGGTATCAACGCCGTAACCAAGTCGGGTACCAACTCGTTCCGCGGTTCGGCCTACACCTACTTCCGTAACAACAATCTCGTGGGCAAGGGCGCCTCGGGCGAGAAGTATGCCGAGCAGAGCACCCAGACCTACGGTTTCACCTTCGGCGGCCCGCTGGTGAAGGACAAGCTCTTCTTCTTCGTGGGTGGCGAGTATTACAAGGACAAGACTCCCGCTACGGTGTATGATGAGAACAACATCGACGGCTTCGTTACGATGGATCAGCTCAACCAGATCCGCGAGCAGTACAAGAAACTTACGGGTTACGACACTGCCGGCTTCGGCCAGCACACGCCCGAGATCTGGTCGGCCAACGTTATGGCTCGTCTGGACTGGAATATCAACGACAACAACAAGATGATGCTGCGCTACAACTATGGCGGCGCTTCGGCCGACAAGTACTACACTTCGTCGAGCTCGTACTACTTCAACGATGCCAGCTATTATCAGCGTAACGAGACCCATTCTCTGGTAGCCGAGTTGCAGTCGCGCATCAGCAATTCCGTTTCGAACGAGCTGCGTGTAGGTTACACCCGCGTTCGTGACTGGCGTGAGGCAGCCGCTCCCGACGGCGCTCCCACCGTGTCGATCTCGGTAAGCAATCCTACGGACGACTCGAACCGCAAGACCACCGTATATCTCGGTAACGAGTATTGCTCGTATGCAAACCAGCTCGATCAGGATATCTTTACCATTACCGACAACCTTACGTGGTACAAGGGTAACCACACCATCACGCTCGGTACTCACAACGAGTTCTACAAGATGTATAACGTATATGCACAGAATGCTACCGGCGCATGGTCGTTCAACTCGCTTGAGGACTTCATGAACAATCAGGCAAGCCAGTTCCGTTATACCTATTACGAGAATGACGATCTGGATGAGAAGGGTAACTGGGGTGCCAAGTTCGGTGCCGCACAGTTCGGTCTCTATCTGCAGGACGAGTGGCGTGCAAACGACAAGTTCACCCTTACGTACGGTCTTCGTATGGATGTGCCCGTCATGTTCAAGGATCCTTCGGTAAACGAGGCCTTCAACAACTCGGATGTCGCCAAGAAGTACGGCGTGGCTACGGGTGATATCGCCTCTGGAAACGTGCTGCTCTCACCCCGTCTCGGATTCCGCTGGTATGTGGATGAGGAGAAGAACATCCTTCTGCGCGGCGGTCTGGGTCTCTTCACGGGACGTGTACCCTTCGTATGGATGTCGAACCAGTACTCTAATACCGGTATAGATCAGGTTTCGGTTTCGTCATACGACCAGAGCAAGTTCCCCCACCTCGGAGATCGTGTTACGGGCGATGAGGTCAAGGAGATGGGCTTCGGCGCAAGTGCCGCCACGATCAACGTCGTGGACAAGAAGTTCAAGTATCCTCAGGTGTTCCGTGTAAATCTGGCCGCCGACTTCAACCTCGGCAACGGATGGTCGGCAACGCTGGAGGCTCTCTACTCGAAGACCTTCAACAACATGTACGTACAGAATATCGACTACGAAGACAGCGGCAAGAAGTTCTATGCCGTAAATTCGGGCATGGCCAATGCCGACAACACCGCCATTGTCTACAATAACATGACTTCGTACAGCGATATCATCTACCTGAAGAATACCAACAAGGGTTACTCTTACTCGCTGACGGCACAGGTGCGCAAGGCATTCGACTTCGGTCTTACGCTCGATGCAGCCTACACGTTCGGCCACTCGTACAGCGTATTCGACGGAACCTCGTCGGTGGCATACTCTAACTGGAAGTACAACTATGCGCGCAACACGAACGATCCCGATCTGTCGATTTCGTCGTTCGACATACCCCACCGCATAATCGCTTCGGTCAACTACACTACCCGCTACGGTAAGAACAACCGCTGGGGCACCAACCTCTCGCTTATCTATGAGGGTCACGCCGGCCAGCCCTACTCGCTCTACTACTATTTCAACAAGAACCTTCCTAACGGAGGTAACTCGATGAACGGCGACGGCCACAACGGCAACGACCTGATCTATATCCCCAATACGGTGGAGGTTATGAATATGAACTGGGCTTCGGATGCGGATATGAACAACTTCGAGAACTTCATCCTGAGCAACAAGGCTCTGCGCAACAATCGCGGCAAGTACAGCGAGCGTAACAGCATCCGCATGCCTTTCGAGAGCCAGTTCGACTTCAGCTTCTCGCAGGACTTCTACTATAACGTAAAGCGCGGCGGCAAGATCACCTTCATGTGGACGATCATGAACGTAGCCAACCTGCTCAACAAGGATTGGGGCAAGTACTACGCAAACGTATATGCCATAGCACCGTTGACCGTTACGGGTGTTACGGAGGTTATGAACGCCCAGAACGAGGTTATCGGTTACGAGCCCACCTATTCGTTCTATGAGAACAATATGGACCTCGACGACTACTTCTCGCGCTGGAGAATGCAGTTCGGTATAAGAATTACCTTCTAAGGTCGCACTTATATCGCCAAATGACGGGAGGCTGCATCATCCGATGCGGCCTCTTGTTATTTTGTGCCGTTAGGGTTATCTTTGCGGTAAAGGAAAATTGTCTCATGAGCAAACTCGATCTATACGGTGTGGAGTACAATCCGCGCGAGGCCGACATGTGCGGTGAAGTGAGGGCCGGCTTCCCCAGCCCCGCCGAGGATACGCCCCACGAGAGGCTCGATCTGATGAAGCTGCTGATACGTCATCCTGCGGCGACGTTCTATTTCCGCGTCAGCGGCGTCAGTATGGTGGACGACGACTTCGACGAGGGCGACATCATTGTGGTCGACCGCAGTCTGGAGCCCGACGACGGCCGCGTGGCGGTATGTTTCATCGACGGCGAGTTCACATTGAAGCGCATACGCCGCGACAAGGATTGTATATGGCTTGTGCCGGCAAACAAACGCTTCGCCCCGATACGCGTGACGGCAGACAACGAGTTCGCCGTATGGGGTGTGGTTACTTACGTGATAAAAAAGGTGTGACGTCATGTATGCCCTTGCCGACTGCAACAACTTCTTCGTCTCGTGCGAGCGTCTGTTCCGTCCCGATCTGAACGGACGGCCCGTCATCGTGCTCTCGAACAACGACGGCTGTGCCATCGCACGCAGCAACGAGGCCAAGGCTTTGGGCATAGGTATGGGTGCGCCTCTGTTCAAGATAGCCGATATCGTGCGGCGAAACCATGTGGTCGTATTCTCGGGCAACATGGCTCTTTATGGCGACATCTCGCGCCGCGTGCAGCAGACACTTATGGAGTTCACGCCCGCCATTGAGCGTTACAGTATAGACGAGGCGTTTCTCGATCTGCGTGGCATGGAAACGGCCGATTTCGATGCCCTTGCGAAGGAGATCTCACGCCGCTGTCTGCGTAATACTGGCATACCTGTATCGGTCGGCATTGCCCCGACAAAGACACTTGCCAAGATAGCCTCGAAGCTCTGCAAGCGTTATCCCAAGCTGCGCGGCGGATGTTACATGTACCGTCCGGAGGATGTGGAGAAGGTGTTGCGGCGGTTTCCCGTCGAGGATGTATGGGGCATCGGCCGCCGCTTCTCGAAACGGCTTATCGAGTTGGGTATAAAGACGGCATACGACTTCACTACCCTCTCGCCCGAATGGGTGCGTGCGCAGATGAGCATTACTGGTATGCGGACATGGCGCGAGTTGCGCGGAGAGGCATGCATAGGTTTCGAGGATGGCTTTCAGGCCAAGCAGTCGATATGCACCTCGCGCAGTTTCGCTACCGAGATATACGAGTTCGATGCTCTGGCCGAGCAGGTGGCCAAGTTCGCCTCGATGACGGCCGAGAAGCTGCGCCGCCAGCATTCGGCCTGCAACCAGATGACCGTATTCGCGTGGACGAACCGTTTCAAGGAGGATTGGACATCGAATCGCGGCAACAGCTGCGTTACGGCATTCGAGACGGCGACCGACAGCTCGATCGAGATGGTCAAGGCGTCGCGTGCGGCTCTCGGGGAGATCTTTGCCCGCGGCTGCGGATACAAGAAAGCGGGCGTTATAGCCACCTCGATAATTCCGAAGGATGGCGTTCAGGCCAACCTCTTCGGCGAAACGGATATTCAGCGCCACGACCGCCTTATGCGTGCCATGGATGCCATAAACGGACGGTTGGGCCACGATTCGGTGATCGTAGCCTCGCAGGGCTTCGGCGACGTGCGCAACCAGCACCAGTACCGTTCGCCGAGATATACAACCGAGTGGAGCGACATTCCCACCGTCTCGTTGTAGCGTGTCAATTAAACACAAGAAACGGCCTCTCGCATAGGTGAAAGGCCGTTTTTTATTTGGTTTGTGCAGTCTGCCGTTGAATTATTCTCTATTCCTTGGGCAGGAGTATCTCGCGCAGGCGTGCGCAAGAGCCCTCGGCGTCGTGTTTGTCGAAGTGGAACGGTATGATACCCTTTGCGGCAGCCGCCTCGGTATTCTCCTTGCGGTCGTCGATGAAGAGTGTCTCTGAGGGTGTGAGCGAGAATCGCTTTATGAGGATGTCGTATATCTCGGGCATGGGTTTGACGATATGCTCCTCGCATGAGACCACATCCCCGTCAAAATATCGGTAGACATCCGTGCGGCGCAGGAAGTCGATATATTCGCGCGACATGTTCGAGAGTACGTACAGGCGGTATCCGGCAGCCTTCAGGTCGTGGATGAGCGCCTCGGTAGGTGCTATGGCCTCCTGCTTCTCTATCGAGAGCAGCACCAGACGGCGTGCATACTCCTTGTCAACGTCGCGGTATGCCGCAAGGTCGTCTATCATCTTGTCGAACGACGATTTGCCGAGATCGTAGTCCACCCAGAACTGCGGCATGGGCGATTGGATTACATATGAAAAGAAGCGTATGAACTCTTCGCTGCATTTGGCCGGATCCTGTGCAAAGACTACGCGGCCCAGATCGAATACAATGTTTTTCATAACTGCAAATATAACAATACGGCCGCAGAATTGCAAACATGGGTATATGCTCGGCGTGGAAGGTGTGTATGTGGTGTTTTGATTGCCCGACGGTCGGTTCGCTGCCGGCGGCGACTTTTTTATCTAAAAATTTCGTAGGAATATTTGTTCGTCTAAAAAATTAGTAGTAGTTTTGTATCGACACTGAAACTACGGAATATCATGACTCGAAAATTATTATTTACGCTGTTGCTTACGGCGTGTGTTTCATATTCTTACGCACAGCATATCGTCGGGCGCATAGACTCTACGGCCATACAACGCGAGGTTGTGGCCGATGACGGTATCGGGGAGGCGTTGGCCGAGGTACCCGATGTGGAGTACAGATACAGGGTGAACGGCAAGATGATGACCGAGAACGAGGCCGACATACGTGTGCGCCCGTGGAACGTGCGGTCGATACGCTCGCGACGTACGGATGACGGCGTGGTCGAGTTGCGCATGCGCGCCGGCAAGTTGACCCGCAAATACCTCAAGGGAAATATCAGCGGAGTGCGTTGGGACAGTCGGTGGATCAATGATTATGATATGCAGCGCTACATATCGTCATACATACGCCACAGCGACTACGACAGCATACGCCGCGCGGAGGGCATCGAAAAAGGCAAGTTCTTCTACCCCGAAGAGCGCCATTGGCGCCACCTTTCGCCCGATGCGGTATATGTGCTGAACGGCAGGCGTATCGACGGCGGCATATTGGTCTACCTTGAGGGGTCGTTGTTGCAGAAGATCGATCTGCAATACCGTCGCCGTGATGTGCGTAGATTCGGCGCGGAGGCCGAGAATGGCGTAATACGGGCGCGGACGTTCCGTTGCCGCCGACCTTTGATCCTTATCGACGGCGAGCCTGCGCGGCTCAAGCGGTGGCTTGCCATGTGCAATGTGGAGACGATCAACATGGAGACTCCGGTGAATTACCGTATGCTCTCCCCCATCGACGCCTACAAGCGTTACGGACGGCGCGGCAAGTACGGTGTACTCTATGTTAGTACGGAGCCTGTGGAGGCGGAGGAGTAATATGATATTAATGTAAAATATAAACGGATATTATGGTATTGGAAAAACGACGCAAGCAGGAGCTCACCAAGGGCGAAGAGGAGGTGATGCAGGTGTTGTGGGAACTGGGTAAGGGTACTGTGAACGACATCATAGCACGTATGCCGGAGCCCAAACCCAAATATACGACTGTGGCTACGTTCATAAAGATACTCGAAAACAAGGAGTTCGTCTACCATGAGCCTGCCGGCAAAGGGTTTGTCTACTACCCTGCCGTGGCCAAGGAGGTTTATGCGCGCACGATTGTGGGTAATATGTTGGCCTCGTACTTCGACGGTTCGATGTCGAACATGGTGTCGTTCTTCTCGCGGCAGGATAATATCTCGATGCGTGAGCTGGACGAGATTATGGAGATTGTAGAGAAAGCCCGGAAACAGTAACGTTTGAATATGCAATGATATGAGAGAGTTGATTGTATATATGCTCGAGACGCTGGCATGCAGTGCCGTGTTGATGCTTCTCTATGGCGTGCTGTTCGACCGCAGGGTGTCGTTCGCGTTCTGCCGCGCATATATTCCCGTGTCGGTTGTCGCGGCGGCGGTCATACCATTGCTGCGCATTCCCGTATGGAGTGCCGTGACGGAGCCTTTGGGGGGAAATATCGTTGCCGGAGAGATCGTGTCGACTCTTGTCGTGGAGGGCCGTGCTACGGCCGCTGTCGGCGTGCGAGAGATACTGCTTATAGCGTACGCGGGTGGAGTTGTTCTGTCGTTTGCGGCAATGGCAGTGCAGCTGTGTAATATATGGCGCTTGGCCCGCGGCGGCGAACTCCTGCACGAGCGCAATCCACGTATCGTACGCACGGCTGAACGCATAGCGTCGTTCTCCTTCTTCGATACCATATATCTGAGCCAAGAGATTGAAGAGAACGACATCAAGGCGATCGTGGCACACGAGAGCAGCCATATACGCCATCGCCATTCGGCAGAGAAGGTCGCCATGCAGCTGTTGCGGGCGCTGATGTGGTGGAATCCTTTCGTGTGGATAGCGCAACGCCGTCTGACCGAGGTACACGAGTATGAGGCCGATGCCGACGTGCTGGGTGAAGGTTACGACGTGAACGATTATATAACTTCGATATTGAAGAGCCTGTTGGGTTACAGTCCGGACATAGCCAACAGTTTCAGAGATTCCTTAACCAAAAAACGATTCAAAATGATGACAACGAAAAAGACAAGCAGATACGCTCTGCTACGTACGCTTGCCGTGCTGCCCGTGGCCGCTGCATTGTTGTGTACGTTCTCATTTACGGCTAAGGCCGAACAGACCGCAGTTCCCGTTCCAGAGGCTGAGACTGCCATGCCCGTGGCTGAGGCTGTCGCTCCGGAAGTTGATACAACGCAGCCGCAGAAGCCGCAAAAGGATGAAGTGTTGATGCAGGCCGAGGTGATGCCCAAGTTCAACGGCGGTGAAGTTCAGGATTTCCGCATGTGGGTGATGTCGCAGATCCATTACCCCGAGAGCATGGTCAAAGGTAAGATACAGGGACGCATGCTGGTGGAGTTTGTCATAAACAAAGAGGGCAAACTGACAGACTTCCATGTCATTAAGGAGCTGCACAAGGATGCGTCGGAACAAGTTGCCGACGTATTATCCAAATCGCCCTTGTGGACTCCCGGTCAGAATAACGGTAAGGCGGTAAGTGTGAAGTTCATATTGCCGCTGGATTTCCGACTGAGTTCCCCCGCATGGGATGAGAAGGCAGATGCAGCTTCAGAACCGAAGTCCAAGGCAGGCAAGAATGAGGACAGGTCCAAGGAGATTGACGAGATTGTCGTCATGAATTGGAGTAAGTAACGACGAACAGTGTGAGAGACTTTTCCCGACCGTAAGCATAAATCCGATCCGACAGTGTCCCGGCACGGGACACTGTCGAAAACCCGACGATGGCGCACACAGAGCCGCAGGCCTTGTGTGTGCCTTTTTTTGTATCGTGTGCGTGAAACTGGACGTGATTATCTTCGAAATACCTAAATCGTATCCCATGCCGTCGTCGGCAATGGCGCGAAAATATGTATATAAATGTTTCGGAAATGTAATTTTTAGTACGGTTTTTGATTATATTTGCATTATAGAAACGGAAAACAATTTAAATTAAAATCATTTATATGAAAAAACTATTTTCTATCGTGATGATCATGGCTTCGGTTGTGATGCTCACCACGTCGTGTAACAAGAAGGATTCCGATCCCATGTACGTAAGCATCGCTACCATTGTCGAGGGCGGCGGCCTTTTGGGCAGCAGAATATATGTCGAGTTCGATAACGGCAAGACGGCGTATGTGACGAATGCAAACGATCTGCAGGTTAACCCGCCGTTTGATAATGAGGTGCGTGCGATGATATATTACACCATCAATGAGGCCGAGTCGACCGATACCGGATACGATATGGTCATTACGCTCAATATGGTATACGGCGTCATTACAGATTACGTTCGCTTCATCGACGACCATGACATAGGTAACATTGCTGACTATACGGCCGGTATAGCAATCGACGAGGGATATTATGCCAATGATTGGATTACGCTCGACATATCGTTCCCATACAGTTCGACGAGCAAGGAGCACAACGTCTATATGGTATATAACACGCGTGCCGAGCATGCAGGTATGTTCCAGAACCTCTATAACGATGACGGATACCTCTATCTTGAGCTCTATCACGACAATGACAATGATGGTGATACCAATGTATTCTCTGGATATGCCTGCTGGAAGATCCGTTCTAATCTGGGCGTCGATATCAACAACTACAAAGGTATAAAGATCCTTTATTGGAACTATAAGAGCAAAGCGGCCGATGTATGCACCATCGAAGCCCTCAAGAACAATAATATCAATATTGCTCAGTAGTAGCTGTCTGAATGTCACTCTAAAGCGCCGCCTTCGAGCGGCGCTTTTTTTGCATGCAGGTTTCGGTATGATGTCCTTACGGTACGTATGAGTACCTATTGGGGCCGTGTGCGTGTCGTTGAGACCCTAAGTAAAATTGCGACGTTCCTTTAATCTATCGTTTTTAACCTCTTCCCTCTTCCCTCTTCCCTCTTCCCTCTTCCCTCTTCCCTCTTCCCTCTTCCCTCTTCCCTCTTCCCATATATGCCCGTTGCTGGAATAGCGGATCTATTTCCACGCGTAGTCGTGTGTGCAGGGTATAAAAAAATTCCTCTCCCCGTTAAGGGAGAGGAACTCTTCGTTATTGTACGGCTTATGCGCCGAAGTTATCGTAGAGGATATTCTCAGGCGGTACGCCGAGACTGTCGAGCATCTTCAGAACCGAAGCCGACATCATCGGAGGTCCGCACATGAGGTATATACATCCCTCGGGATCCTCGTGGTTCTTGAGGTAGTTCTCGTAGAGGACGGTGTGTACGAATCCGGCCTTGTAGGGAATACCTGCAGCATCGGCTGCGGGATCGGGACGGTCCAGAGCCAAGTGGAACGAGAAGTTGGGGAACTCCTTCTCTATCTCGTGGAAATCCTCGAGATAGAAGGCCTCCTTGAGCGAACGGGCACCGTACCAGAACGATACCGGACGCTTGGTCTTCTCGGTCTTGAACAAGTGCATCAGATGGCTTCGCATGGGGGCCATACCGGCACCACCGCCGATGAAGATAAGTTCCTGATCGTCGGGCAGGTTGTCGGGCAGGAAGAACTCTCCATAGGGGCCCGAGATGGTGATCTTGTCACCCGGCTTGAGCGAGTAGATGTACGACGAGCAGACACCCGGATTGACATTCATGAAACGGCCCGTTGCGCGGTCGAACGGAGGTGTCGCGATACGCACGTTGAGCTTGATGACGTTGCCCTCGGCGGGATATGTCGCGCACGAATAAGCACGTACCTGAGGCTCGGTGTTGACCATCTTGAGATCGAATATATGCATCTTCTCCCAATCCTCGCGGTATTCGGGATCGACATCTATATTCTTGAAATCTACGGTAACGGGCGGCACGTCGATCTGGATGTAACCGCCGCTGCGGAAATTGAGGTCCTCGCCTTCGGGCAGTTTTACCACGAACTCCTTGATGAAGGTAGCCACGTTGTGGTTCGATACCACCTCGCACTCCCACTTCTTGATGCTGAGCACCGAGGCGGGAACGGCGATCTTCATGTTCTCCTTGACCTTGACCTGACATCCCAGACGCCAGTGGTCCTGAATCTGTTTGCGGTTGAAGAAACCGGTTTCGGTAGGCAGAATATCACCGCCGCCCTCCAGCACCTGACACTTGCACTGTCCGCAGGCACCTTTACCGCCACAGGCCGAGGGAAGGAATATACCCTGCGAGGTGAGCGTGTTGAGAAGCGATGATCCGCCGGCTACGGTAAGCATCTTCTGTCCGTCGTTGATGTTGATCGTAACATCGCCCGACGTGGTGAGCTTGGCCTTTGCGAAGAGAAGCAGAGCCACCAGAATCAGCGTTACCGCCAGAAAGGCTGCTATTGCAACGATAATAACTGTTAATAAATTCATTTTCTATTTCTCTTGTTAAAGGTTACAACTTGATTCCCGAGAAGATCATGAATGCGATACCCATAAGGCCCGTGATGATGAACGCGATGCCGGGGCCCTTGAGGGCTGCGGGAATACGCGAGTACTGGGCCTTTTCGCGGATTGCGGCCATCATGACGATAGCCAGCCACCAGCCCAGACCCGAGCCCAGACCGTAGACGATGCTCTGCCATCCGTTTGTGATGGCGCCAGCGGCGACTTTCTGCTGCATGAAGAGCGAGCCTCCGAGGATGGCACAGTTAACGGCTATTAGCGGCAGGAATATACCCAGCTGGTTGTAGAGCGTGGGCGAGAACTTCTCGACGATCATCTCCACGAGCTGCGTGAACGATGCGATCACGGCGATGAAGACGATGAACGAGAGGAAACTCAGATCGATGCCCTCGACCAGAGCATTGGCCTTGAGTACGTATTCGTTGAGCAGGTAGTTGAGAGGTACGGTCATCACCATGACGAAGGTCACGGCAGCGCCCAGTCCCACTGCGGTCTTTACGCTCTTCGAGACGGCGATGTACGAACACATGCCGAAGAAGAAGGCGAAGACCATGTTGTCGATAAAGATCGAACGTATGAAAAGATTGAGTGTTTCCATATTCTACCTCCTATTTTTCCTGCAAATCCTTATTCAGTGAACGGTGAATCCATATTATGCAGCCGACGATGATCAGCGCCATGGGAGGGAACAGCATGAGTCCGATGTTCGAGTAGAATCCGCCGTTGGCGATATACCAGCTTTCGGGGATAACCTGCATGCCGAATATCTGACCCGATCCGAACAGTTCGCGGAAGAATGCTATGATGAGCAGTATGGCCGCATATCCCAGACCGTTGCCTATACCGTCGAGGAATGAATCCAGCGGTTTGTTTCCGAGGGCGTATGCCTCGACACGGCCCATGATGATACAGTTGGTGATGATAAGGCCGACGTAGACCGAGAGCTGCTTCGACACGTCATAGACGTATGCCTTGAGGAACTGATCGACGAGGATCACAAGCGCTGCGATGACGACCAGCTGTACGATGATACGTATGCGCGACGGAATACCTTTGCGCAGGCTCGACATCACGAGGTTCGAGAAGGCCGTTACGACCATCACCGACAATCCCATGACCAGCGCGGGCTTCATCTTCACCGTCACGGCCAGCGACGAGCAGATACCCAGAATCTGGACGATGACGGGGTTGTTCAGGCTCAGCGGGTTGGTTAGATTTTTAATATTCATATTCCGCTTCTTTAATTGTTAGACATGTTTGAATTGGCAGCCTGTTTGTTGGCCTCGATGTAGGGGATGTATTTCTCCAGACAGTCGTGCAACATGGCCGTCACGCCGTCCGAAGTCTTCGTACCGCCGGTGATGGCGTCGACCTCGTGGGCGTAGTTGGGATCGTTGGGGTTCGCACCGCCCTTCTTGAGGGTGATTGATACGAACTTGCCGTCGTTGTCGAAGATCGTCTTGCCGACATAGAGTGCCTGATGCGGGGCCGATGCTATCTCGGCACCCAGACCCGGAGTCTCACTCTTGTGGTCTATGACTATACCCTTCACGGTGTTGAGATCGGGCTCGAGAGCTATGTAGCCCCAGATGGCATCCCAGAGTCCTGCGCCGTAGACCGGAATCACGACACAGCCGTTCTTGGCCTTGAAGATGGGATATTCGCCGGCATCGAGTGTCGAACGCATATCCTGAAGCGCCGCGAAGACATCGGCTTCGCTCTTGCCTGCGACGGGTTTGCCGTCGGCGTCGAGGATCTGTGCCTCGGCTATCACGTCACCGTATTTCACCGTCAGGGGGTCTTCACCCAGAGCCTTGACGATCTGCTGCTGCTTCTCGTTAAGGATGTTTGCATTCTGGCGATCCTGCAGCGAGAACGATGCCACGGCCAGAAGCGCCGCAACGAGTACGACCATCACTACCGAATAGAGAATTATGTAAGCGTTGCTGTTGACGTCGCTGAAGAGTCCCTTGGGCTTCTGCTCTACGAACTCCGAAGCCGGAGCGTTGCAAACGGGACATTTCTCGGGTGCGGCATCGCCTTCATGAACGTATCCGCACACTTTGCATATAAATTTTTTCTTTGCCATATTCCCGTCCTATTTTACAGTCTTGATACGATTCTTGCGTCTTCTGATGTTGGCCTCCACCACGAAGTAGTCGATCGTGGGTGCGAGGGCGTTCATGAAGAGTATTGCGAGCATCATGCCTTCGGGGTAAGCCGGATTGATGACACGGGTCATCACGGCCAGAGCACCCGTCATGAAGCCTACGATATATTTACCGGTATCGGTCTGAGCCGAGGTTACGGGGTCGGTAGCCATAAATACGGCACCGAAAGCGAAGCCGCCGACTATCAAGTGGTAGTATGCGGGGTAATCCGTAACGCCGAGGGCTTGGAACAGATAGCCCATGGCCAGACCGCCGACGAATACACTCAGCATCGTACGCCATGAAGCCACGCCCGTGAAGAGCAGTATTGCGGCGCCGATAAGGATGCAGAGCGTCGAGGTTTCGCCGAACGATCCGGGGATGAATCCGAGGAATGCGTCCAGAGCGCTCCACTGCATGTCACCCTTTGTCGCGAGCTGCTCGAGGGCCGTAGCACCCGATACGCCGTCGACCTGAGCGCCCATCATGGTCCACTTCGAGAACCACACCTCCTCGCCCGACATCTGCGGCGTGAAGGCGAAGAATACGAATGCGCGGGCCGTAAGCGCGGGGTTGAAGATGTTCATACCCGTACCGCCGAATACCTCCTTTACGAATACCACCGAGAAAGCCACACCCAAAGCCACCATCCAGAGGGGGGTGCTGACGGGCATGATCATCGGTATGAGGAGTCCGGTTACGAGATAACCCTCGTTGACCTCCTCATGACGCATCTGCGCATAGGCGAACTCTATGGCCAGACCCACGATGTACGATACGCACAGCATGGGGAGGATACGCACCAGACCGTAGAGGAAAGCGGTGAAACCGCTGAGACCCACCAGCGCGCCGGTGTTGTAGCATCCGAAGAGGAATGCGGGGATAAGGGCCACCACTACTACGATCATCGTACGCTTCATATCGTTGCAGTCGCGGATATGGGCGCCTTTCTGGGTGGTGGTGTTGGGCACGAAAAGGAACGTTTCGAAGGCTTCGAACGTCGAGCCCAGAAAGCTCAGCTTGCCGCCTTCGGAAAAGGTCGGCTTCAGATTGTCTACTATTTTTCTCAGACCCATAGCTAACACTCCTTAATCATTAAGTTAATACCGTCGCGTACCAGCTGCTGAATTTCGGTCTTCGAGGGATCGACGAATTCGCACAGGGCGACATCCTCCTCGATGATCTCGTAGATGCCGAGATTCTCCATCTTGTCGATATCGCCGGCCATGATGGCCTTGAACAGGTACATGGGATAAATATCCATAGGCAGATACTGCTCGAACAGACCCGTTACCACGAACGGACGCTCGCCGCCGTTGAGATTGGTGTCGAGGCGGTACTGCTTCTTGGGGCAGAGCCACGAGAAATAGGCGTGCGACACCGAGAACTTGTTGAAGCGCGGTGCTGCCCAGCCCAGAAGTTCGTATTTGTCGCCTTCGGGGATTACGGTTATCTGGTTGGCGAAGAAGGTGACGAAGCCGTCGGCTGCGACCTTCTTGCCTGTGAGTACGTTGCCCGAAATGATGCGTACGCTGCCGCCGTCGGCCTGAGGCTTGATGTTGCCCTCGACGACCGACGCAACGAGTGCGCCGCTGATGATACGGTAGTACTGCGGTTTTGCCACCTCGCTGCCGGTCAGTGCTATGACCTTGTGTAGGTCGACCTTGCCCGTCGAGAAGAGACGTCCGATGGCGGCCACGTCCTGAATGTTGACCGTCCAGACGATGTCGCCCTTGGCGATGGGGTCGATGTGGTGGATCTGGATACCCACGTTGCCCGCGGGGTGCTTGCCGGCGAAGGTATGCAGTTCGACGCCGGTGAAGGTGTTCATCTCACCCTCGGCACCGGCCTTCATCGAGAGATGAACCTTGCCGTCGGTGAGTTTCGCCAGCACGTCGAAGCCCTTTTGCAGGGAAGCCTTCTCGCCGCGCAGGGCGAAGTTCATGTCGGGAGCCAGAGGCGCCGAATCGAACGCCGAGACGAAGACGGCTTTCGGTTTGTCGTCGGGGTTGGCGACGATGCCGTAGGGACGCTGCTGAATCATGGCCCACAAGCCCGACTTGAGCAACAACTCCACAACCTCGGCGCGGTCGGCCTTACGCAGATCGACGACGGGGAACTCCTCGTACTCCTGTTTGGTGTCGGCATCGATCACGACGTTGAGAATCCTGCGTTTCTCGCCGCGATTGACTGCTGCGACCGTGCCGCTCACGGGCGACGTGAACAACACACGGCTGTCCTTGCGGTCGAAGAACAGCGGCGTGCCGGCCTTCACCTTGTCGCCTACCTTCACCAACAGCTTGGGAGTCAACCCTTCAAAATCCAGAGGCGAGACGGCATATTGCTTTGCCAAAGGCACTTCTGCCAATGACTCCGACGCCTTGCCCTGAAGATTGATGTCGAGACCTTTCCGTAGTTTAATGATTTTCGACATAGATCTGTAATTAAATGAATGGTTTTTGCTTGTATGTATGCTAATAATAAATTGTTGCAGCGGATCTTTCGGACGTAACTCCCTTAAAACGCGCACGAAGGTACGATTTTTTTCGCAGTTTTAGTAAGAATCGGCGCAATATTTTATTCTGTCAGCGTTTTTTCGTATTTTTCCATACATTTGCATAATGATTCCACGCCGATGTGCCCTTTTGTTGACATACATACGCATCGTTTCACGGGTTGCTGCATCGAGCCACGCGCGCTGGGAATACACCCGTGGCGGGCTGCCGACCAGAATGTTGAGTTTGCGGTGACGGATGCCATGTTCGCCGATGCCGACGCTGTCGGCGAGACGGGGCTCGACTTTGCATGCGGGGTTGACCGCGTGGCGCAGGAGCGGTTGTTCCGCCTGCATCTGGATGCGGCGCAGCGGCTCTGTCTGCCCGTTGTGCTGCACTGTGTGAGGGCGTTCGAGCCGGTGATGAATATTTTGCGTGAGTACCGTCTGCGGACGGCTATATTTCACGGCTTCATCGGGTCTGAACAGCAGGCGGCCCGTGCCGTCGGCCGCGGATATTATCTCTCGTTCGGGCCGGCAACGACGCGTTCGCCGCGAACCGTGGCGGCGTTGCGGAGTGTGCCTTTGGAGCGAATCTTCGCCGAGACGGACGACACGGGCGCCGATATTGCCGACGTGTATGGGATGATATGCCATGTGCGCGGCGTCGAGATGGAGACGTTGAAGGAGCGCATGATGCAGAACTATTACGATATATTCGATAAGGATGGAGACAATGAACGAAAATAGAGATAAATGGCTGGAACGTACCGAGTTGCTGCTCGGGCGCGAAAAGATGGAGCGGCTGCACCGCTCGCGCGTGCTGGTCGTCGGTTTGGGTGGCGTCGGGGCTTATGCCGCCGAGATGATTGCCCGTGCCGGCGTGGGGCACATGACCGTGGCGGATGCCGACGTGGTGTCGGAGTCGAACATCAACCGTCAGCTCATAGCGCTGCATTCGACTGTGGGACGCCCTAAAACGGAGGTTATGGCCGAGCGTCTGCGCGACATAAATCCCGATATCGACCTGCGTACGGTGGCGCGTTTTATCAAGGACGAAGAGACATACGCGCTTCTGGATTCCGACCGTTTCGACTATGTGGTGGACGCCATAGATACCCTCTCGCCCAAGCTGGCGCTGATCATTGGTGCCATGGAGCGCGGAATACCTCTGGTCAGTTCGATGGGTGCCGGAGCCAAGACCGACCCTGCACGGATGGAGATTGCCGACATCTCGGCCACGCACCACTGCCCGTTGGCGCACATGCTTCGCAAGCGCCTGCACAAGGCGGGCATACGGTCTGGATTTACGGCTGTATTTTCGCCCGAACCGGTACGTGAGGGGGCCGTTGTGCTGTGCGAGGAGCAGAACAAGAAGTCAAATATGGGAACCATATCCTACATACCCGCCGTGTTCGGCATCGGGTGTGCGTCGGTTGTGGTGCGCGGACTCGTCGGTGAGTTTTGAAGGTTTGAAATATAAGCAGATATCATGAAAATTGTCTTTTTGGATGAATATTCGGTGTGTGGACGCAGTATGGAAGCCTTCAGCCGATTCGGTGAATACAAGGGATATGATGTGACGGCGCCCGACGAGGTTGCGGAGCGTTGTGCCGATGCCGACATAGTGATAACAAACAAGGTCGTGATCGACGCCGCGACGATGGCCCGCCTGCCGCATCTGAAACTTATCTGTGTGGCGGCTACGGGCATGAACAACGTGGATCTGGCGGCTGCAGCCGACCGTGGAATCGAGGTGCGCAATGCCGTGGGATACTCGACATACGCCGTTGCGGAGACGACGCTGGGGGCTGCTCTGGCCCTGTTGCGCGAAACGGTATATTATGACGGATATTTCAAGTCGGGGCGTTATGCGGCGTCGGACCGTATCTTCAACTTCGACCGTCCGACGGCACAGCTGCGCGGCCGCCGCTGGGGTATCGTCGGTTTGGGTAATATAGGTCATGAGGTTGCGCGTCTGGCTGCTGCTTTCGGATGCGAGGTGGCATATTCGTCCACTTCGGGTGTGTCGCGCAGCGAGAAATACCCGTGCCTGCCTCTCGACGAGCTGCTTGCCGCATCGGACGTTGTGTCGGTGCATTGCCCGCTGAACGACCATACGCGCGGTCTTATCGGTGAGGCCGAGTTTTCGCGCATGAAGCCGACGGCGATACTCATAAACGTCGCGCGCGGCGGCATTGTCGACGAGGCTGCCTTGGCCCGCGCCCTTGATGCCGGTACGATCCGCAGCGCGGCGCTCGATGTCTTCTCGACGGAGCCGCTGCGCGAATCGCCTCTGTATGCGCTGAAAGACCCGTATCGACTTCTGGCTTCGCCGCATAATGCATGGTCGCCCGTCGAGGCTATCGACCGCCTTATAGCGTGTGTAGTGGCCAATGTCGAAGATTTCGTCTTGCGCCGTCGCGGATAATTAGTTGAGACTCAAACAGGAAGTGTAGCCCGTATCGCATACCCTCGACAAGAGTGTGCGATGCGGGATTTTTATTGTTCATGAGATATATTTTGTCGGGTGGAACGTATTTTTACGGGAAAATTTTTATTAAATTTGTAATCGACGTTTGAACCTTAATTCTTATGACCTTGAGAAGACTTCTTGTTACGCTGCTTGCCGCAGTGTCCTTTGTGGCGGCGCGTGCGGATGAGCGGTGGCAATGGCCCATTGCCGGGGCCGAGGCCGGAGACAGTATTATCTACAAACCGCAAACCTACATTGGCGAGGAGCTGAATTTCTACGATCTGTTCATCGCCGCACCTTTTGATGCCGTGGTGGTCGCTCCCGATGACTGTGTTGTGACCTCGGTCGGATGGAGCTATTCGCTGTCGTTGTCGTCGTCGACGGGTTCGAGTATCGAAGCGGGCGAGGACTTCGACACGCGGGCCAAGGATATGGCCGATGGTATAGGACAAGGTGTCGATCCCAAGTATGTGAATCACTCGATCGGATTGAAAGTTGCCGACGGGCGAACGATATATATCAGCGGCTTGTGCATCGGCCGTGCATTCAAGACGGGCGAGAGCATCTCGCGCGGCGATACGTTGGGTCGTGTGCGGTACTCATACCGTATGATCGAGGAACCTTCGATCATGTTCTCAGTTTCGGCGCGCGGCGGCAAGGTCGATGACCCGATGACGCCGTTCGGCCTCAAGACATCGTTCATCCCGCCGCAGGAGTTGAAGCCCGTGACGGAACTTACGGTGGAGCAGGCACATGAGGATATCGACGTGATGATCGATGCCTTCATCGACTGCTACCCTTCGCTCGATGACCTCATCTCGCGCGAGGAGTTGGAGAAGTACCGTCAAGAGACTAAAGCGTCGGTGACGGAGACCATCCCAATCAATAAGTTCAGAGCGATAATGGAGCGCACGAATGCCCTGCTGCACGATTCGCACGTGGCTTATTGGGGTATTCCGATGTCCGGCGAGCAGAGATACTGGGATGTGTATATCGGGCGTGTGGGCGACGATGTGCGCATAGTTCTGGCAATGGATGGTTTCGAGGAGTATCTCAACCGCCGTGTTACATCAGTGGACGGCATTCCGGCAGACTCGCTGTTGCGTATGTCGGCGCAGTATATCGGCGGATATGATGCCGCCGTGGAGGAGTACTTGAAGTGTACGCAGTTCGGTACGCTCATGTGGTCGTATATAGACTACCGTCCCGAAACGGAGGGTCGAGGTTGCGAGGTGACCTTCGACGACGGTACCTCGCTCCATGTCGAGGGCCATATATGGAGAGGCGAAAGGTTGAAATACTCGCCTTCGCGCCGCGATTACCTGTCGGTCAACCGCACGGGTAAGAACTTTGAAGTGAAGATGCTCAACGACTCGGTCGCATATATCGGTCTTGCGACATTCCAGCTCAATGAGGTCGAGACCGAGCAGATACGCGACTTCATTGCCGCGCATCACTCCGCGCCGCACCTTATATTCGATATGCGCAACAACGGCGGCGGCCATGACGAAGTAATGCGCAAGCTGCTCTCCTACTGTTCCGACCGTCCGTATGTCGCCGTCGAGGGTTACAGCAAGGTCATGCACCACTCGTTCCCGTCATTCGCCCATGCGCGCAACTATACGGCCGATATGGAACTTTTCGGTGACGAATACGTAGCCGAGGATGGCTGCGACGGCCTGTATTGCCGCAGCGAGGCGAAGCCCATCATGCCCGACTCGGTGGCGCATTACGGCGGCAAGCTGTATGTGCTGATAAACGAGAACTCGTGCTCGGCCGCAACGCTCTTTCCTGCCAACGTGCTGCGTTCGCACCGCGGTCTGGTTATCGGACGTGAAACCCGCACGGCATACCATTACATGACGGCGTTGAAGTTCGTCGATATCTGTCTGCCCAACTCGCGCGTGACGTGGCACATACCGTTGGTAAAGTGCGTATTCGATACGACGGAGAATCCCCGCATACCCTACGGCCGCGGTGTCATTCCCGACATCCATGTGCCGCTTACGTACGAAGAGGTGGCCTCGACCAATGGTGATGCCATCCTTAACCGTGCTTTGGAGGCGATAGCCAACGGTGAGTATCTCGGTGAGAATCCCTTCGGGGATGATGCCGAGGGCGGATGCGCCGTGCCGGCATGGGTGTGGTGGACGGCCGGGGCTGTCGCCTTGATTGTATTGTTGATGTTATTGCGCAGAAAAGACAGCTGATACAGATAAGTGTTATAAAGATAATGCCGCAACTCAAAAGGTTGCGGCATTATTTGTATTTTGCCGTCGGCGGTTACTTGCAGGCCTTGAGTCCGCGGATTACGGCCGAGGTGAACCCGGCGTGTTCCATCTCGTTCAGGCCGCGGATGGTGATGCCGCCGGGGGTGGTAACGCGGTCTATTTCATGCTCCGGATGTGATCCGTTTTGCAGGACAAGCTGAGCCGCCCCGATCATCGTCTGCGCAACGATGCGCGAGGCTTGTGCGGCGGGTATGCCCAACTCTACCCCGCCCTCGGCGGCGGCGCGCAGATAGCGCAGGGCGAAGGCTATGCCGCACGAAGCGAGGATCATGCCCGTTTCGAGCTGTTTCTCGTCGACGGCCATGGCCGTACCCATACACTCGAAGAGCGACATGACTGTGGCAAACTGCTCCTCCGAGGCGTTTATGGCCGATACGAATGTCATGCCGCAACCGATCTCGACGGCCGTATTCGGGATGACGCGGAATATGGTCCACGGCCTCTCCGAAGGCATCATCCACTCGGCGATCTGCGCGAATGTAACACCTGCCACGACCGAAACCAACAATGGCCGTACAGCTTCGAGTGCAGGCTTTATCTGGCGTACGACGCTCTCGGCATACCACGGTTTGACGGCTATGATTACGACTTCGGCGCCTTTTACGGCGGCCATGTTGTCTGTGGTGACGGTTATCTGCGGATATTTGTGATGCAGGCGTTCGAGTTTCTCGGACGAACGGTTCGAACATACGATCTCTCCCTCGGTAAAGCGGCCGCTGGCAGCCAGCCCGCACGCTATGGCACCTCCCATGTTGCCGGTGCCTATGATTGCTATTTTCATAGTGTGATGCTTTTTTTGTGCAGGTAAAGATACGAAAAATCCCCGGGAGATGCCTGCCTCTCGGGGATTTTGACCAGTTTGTAAGACCTTTATTTCATCTCCACAAGCGGTTTGCCCGTCATCTCGGCAGGCTGCTTGAGTCCCATGAGCCTCAGAACCGTAGGAGCCACATCGGCCAGAATGCCGTTGTGCACGGCCTTAACGCGGTCCGATACCACTACGATGGGCACGGGGTTGAGCGAGTGTGCCGTGTTGGGTGTGCCGTCGGCGTTGATGGCGTGATCGGCATTGCCGTGGTCGGCAATCATGACAACCTCGTAACCGTTGGCCTTGGCTGCCTCGACAACGGCCGAGACACACTCGTCTACTGCGAGAACTGCCTTCTCGATGGCCTCATATACGCCCGTGTGGCCAACCATGTCGCCATTGGCGAAATTGAGGCAAATGAAGTCGAACTTCTGCGTGCCGAGAGCCTCCACCAACTTGTCCTTGACCTCATAGGCGCTCATCTCGGGCTTCAGGTCGTAGGTTGCAACCTTGGGTGATGCCACCAGAATACGATCCTCGCCGGGGAACTTGTCCTCACGGCCGCCGTTAAGGAAGAAGGTGACGTGGGCATACTTCTCGGTCTCGGCGATACGCAGCTGCGAGAGACCGAGCGACGAAACGTATTCGCCGATAGTGTTCTTTACATTCTCCTTGTCAAAGAGGATGTGCAGGCCTTGGAACTTGGCGTCGTAGGGGGTCATGCAGCAGTAATAGAGCGGCAGCGTGTGCATACCCTGCTCGGGCATATCCTCCTGCGTCAGGGCGATGGTGATCTCCTTGGCGCGGTCATTACGATAGTTGAAGAAGATGACCATGTCGTTGGGCTTGATGCAGCCGACAGCCTTGCCCGTCTCGTCAACGCGTACGATAGGCTTTACGAACTCATCCGTTACACCCTCGTCGTACGAACGCTGCATGGCCTCCACCATGTCGGTAGCAGCCGCGCCTACGCCGTTTACGAGCATGTCGTATGCGATCTTCACACGCTCCCAGCGCTTGTCGCGGTCCATGGCGTAGTAACGGCCTATGATCGAAGCGATCTGGCCGGTCGTTGCGGCCAAGTGCTTCTCAAGGTCGGCAATGAATCCCTTGCCGCTCTTGGGGTCGGTGTCACGGCCGTCCATGAAGCAGTGAATATAGGTGTTCTTGATGCCGTAATGCTTTGATATCTCGCAGAGCTTGTAGAGATGGTCGATTGACGAGTGTACGCCTCCGTCCGACGTCAGACCCATGAAGTGTACGTTGACGCCGTTCTTCTTGGCATACTCGAATGCCTTGACGATCTCGGGGTTCTGCAGGATCGAATTGTCGGCGCAGGCGCGGTTGATCTTGACCAGATCCTGATATACCACGCGGCCGGCTCCGATGTTCAGGTGTCCGACCTCCGAGTTGCCCATCTGTCCGTTGGGCAGGCCGACATTCTCTCCGTCGGTGCGCAGCTGTGCGTGAGGATATTTCTCGGTCAAGGCCGTAATATATTTGGGATGCATCGTGTAGATGACGTCCGATTTGGTGTGGTCGCCGATTCCCCAACCGTCGAGAATCATCAGTAATACTTTCTTGTCCATAACTTTATACGTTTTTTATTATCGTCTTGGTCGTATGTTGTCGTTGTTTTTGTGTGCCATGCCGCCCTACTTGAGCTTCGACATGATGATCTCAACCGCCGTGTCGATAGCCTTCTGCATGCCTTCGGGCTTCTTGCCTCCGGCCGTGGCGAAGAACTTCTGTCCGCCGCCGCCGCCCTCGATGGCCTTGGCCGCCTCGCGTACAACGGCTCCGGCATCCACTCCGCTGGCTACGATGTCGTCACCGAGCATAATCGTGAGCGTAGGTTTGTCTCCCGTGGTCGAGCCGAACACCATGACTATGTCCGAAGCCTTCGACCGCAAAGTATAGGCCAAGTCCTTCATCATGCCGGAAGCATAAGGCAGCTGGCGGGCTATGACGAAGACGCCGTCGGTATCCTTGCGCTCGGCGAGGATCTTGTCCGCAAGCGATGAGATCTGCTCCTTGTGCAGCTGCTCGACTTCCTTCTGGAGCGATACGTTGTTTTCAAGGAGCTTTATGATCGATTGCTCTACCTTGGGGTTGTTCAACAGATTGATAATGTTATGTATCTGATCCTCCACGGCCTCGAGCATCGACTCCGCCTGCTCGGCCGTAACGGCCTCGATACGTCGTACGCCGGCAGAGATGGCACTCTCGCTGATGATCTTGAACAGACCGATGGTACCCGTAGCCGAGGTATGCGTACCGCCGCACAGCTCAACCGAGTCGCCGAAGCGGACCATGCGCACGCGGTCACCGTACTTCTCGCCGAAGAGCATGATAGCTCCCGCGGCGCGTGCCTCCTCTATGGTGGCGTCACGACGTTCCTCAAGAGGATAGTTGGCACGGATGGCCTTGTTGACAAGCCGCTCCACCTCGCGCAGCTGCTCGGGCGTAACCTTCTGGAAGTGCGAGAAGTCGAAACGCAGACCTTGAGGCGTCACCATCGAACCCTTCTGCTCGACGTGCGAGCCGAGCACCTTGCGCAGCGCCGCATCGAGCAGGTGCGTGGCCGTGTGGTTGTTGGCCGCGGCCTGACGCTTGACGGGATCTACAACGGCAGTGAACTCCGCAGCCGGATCTTCAGGCAGTTTGGTCGTTATATGTATTATAAGTCCGTTCTCCTTCTCCGTGGCGACGATATCTATCTTCTCGGTTGCACTCTCGATATATCCCGTGTCACCGATCTGGCCGCCCGAGTTGCCGTAGAATGGCGTATGGTCGAATACGAGCTGATATGTGGTCTTGCCCTTCGACGTGACGCGGCGGTAACGGGCTATGTGCACGGGCGCGGTGAGCGTATCGTATCCTATAAACTCGCTGCTCTCGATGGGCATGATCTCCTGCCAGTCGTCCACGTCCTGCGCTGCGGCGTTGCGCGAGCGCTGCTTCTGCATCTGGAGCTCCTTCTCGAAGCCCTCGAGATCGACCTCTACACCCTGCTCGCGGGCGATAAGCTCTGTGAGGTCGATCGGGAATCCGAACGTATCGTATAGCTCAAAGGCATCCTTTCCCGATATTCGGCCGCCCTTGCCTACGCGGGCGATGACGCCGTCGAGAAGGTTTATACCCGTAGACAGTGTACGCAGGAAGGCAGCCTCCTCCTCCTCGATCACACGCTCGATGAGCGCCTGCTGCTGACGCAGCTCGGGGAACTGGTGTCCCATCTGCTCGGCCAGACCCGCTACGAGCTTGCAGAGTGTGGGCTCGGTGAAGCCCAGATAGGTGTAGCCGTAACGTACGGCGCGGCGCAGGATACGGCGGATGACATATCCGGCCTTGGCATTTGCTGGCAGCTGTCCGTCTGCTATCGAGAAGGCTATGGCGCGCAGGTGGTCGGCCATGACACGCATCGCCACGTCGCATTTGGGATCGTCGCCGTAACGGCGTCCGGCCATGGCGGCGATACGCTCGATGGTGGGCTGGAATACATCGGTGTCGTAATTTGACTTCTTGCCCTGAAGGATCATGCAGAGGCGCTCGAAGCCCATACCCGTATCTACGTGCTTGGCCGGCAGTGGCTCCAACTCGCCGTTGGCCTTGCGGTTGAACTGCATGAAGACCAGATTCCATATCTCGATCACCAGATGGTGACCCTTGTTGACCATCTCGCGGCCCGGCACGGCGGCAACCTCCGCATCGTCACGCAGGTCGAAGTGAATCTCGCTGCAAGGGCCGCACGGGCCCGTCTCGCCCATCTCCCAGAAGTTGTCGTGCTTGTCACCCTTGATTATATGGTCTTCGGGAAGGTACTGTTTCCAATAGTTGTATGCCTCCTCGTCGAACGGCACGCCGTCGGCCTCGCTGCCCTCGAAGACGGTGGCGTACATGCGCTCCTTAGGCAGATGGTAGACCTCCGTGAGAAGCTCCCAAGCCCATGCTATGGCCTCCTTCTTGAAGTAGTCGCCGAAAGACCAGTTGCCGAGCATCTCGAACATCGTGTGGTGGTAGGTGTCGTGTCCCACCTCCTCCAGATCGTTGTGTTTGCCCGATACGCGCAGACACTTCTGCGTATCGGCCACACGCGGATATTTACGCGGTGCGTTGCCCAAAAAAATCTCCTTGAACTGATTCATTCCGGCATTGGTAAACATCAGCGTGGGGTCGTTCTTCACCACCATCGGCGCCGAAGGCACGATCGTGTGCTGCTTGCTGCGGAAAAAGTCGAGAAAAGCCTCTCTGATTTTGTTCGATTCCATATATACAATTTTGCTTATCTTGCCGTTTATATAATAGTCATTTTCGGATTGCAAAATTACACATTTTACGTTAAATTTGCACCGATAATTAAGTTATTTTATTATTTTACAATATGAAGTTGCCCGTCGACGAGAAGCGTGTGGAGGATGAGGTGCGGAGTCTTGTCCATCGGCTGCGTTCGTATCGTCTGCTGCGCAACCTGCTTATAGGTTTCATTCTTGTGGCGTTGGTCAACGTGCTGTTCACGTCGCTCTTCTACACGCCCAAGATGTACCGCATCGTTGAGAGCAATCGTGACCTTGTCCTAAAATACGAGATCCTGCAAAACCGTATCCGCGCCGCACAGCACCGGCTCGATGAGATAAAACATCGGGACAACTATGTCTACCGTCCTCTCTTTTCGTCGGATACGATCTTCATAGACGGAATATACTCCCCTTACGACCACTCGAAATACGCATCCGTCGAGGGGGATGAGTATGCCCCTCTGATGATGAGCACGTGGCTCGAACTCGACCAGCTGGCGCGCAGCCTATACCTTGAGTCCAAGTCGCTGGATGACCTTCAGGTGCTGGCAAAGGACAAGGAGAAGTTCTCGACGGCGATCCCTGCCGTGTGGCCCATCGACCGCACCAAGTTGCGAAACAAGATCGGAGCCTTCGGTTACCGCATGCACCCGATATACCACCGTTGGAAATTCCACAGCGGAGTGGATCTGCCCGGACATATAGGCGATCCGGTATATGCGACCGGCGACGGCGTGGTGAAGGAGACCGAGCGTACGCGCTCGCGTGCGGGTTACGGTACGCAGATACTTCTCGACCACGGGTTCGGATACCAGACCCGCTATGCCCACCTGAGCAAGATCCTCGTCGAGCGCGGCGATTCGGTCAAGCGCGGGCAGATCATCGGCGAGGTAGGCAACACGGGGGCCTCGACGGCGCCGCACCTGCACTATGAGGTGATATACATGCGCTCGTTCGTGAATCCCGTCAACTACTTCGACAAGAATATGTCGGCCGAGGCATACAAGAGCCTTATGAACCAGATACAGGATGCCAACTACGAGGCCGATTGACGATTGTTAGTGCGATATGAAAACCATGAACAACGACTCTGCGAAACGCAGCCGCCGGATACGGCGACAGAAAACGGTGAGATTCTTCATAAATCTCTTCGCGTGGGTTGCCGTGGCCATGCTCTACTATATCGGATTCTCGATCCTGTTCGACACGCCGGCAGAACACCGCATGCGTCACTCGGCCGACAAACTGCGGCAGGAGTACGAGCTGCTAACGGAGCGTTACGACTCGCTTGAGATGGTGCTCGACAACATTACGGAGCGTGACCGCAGTGTCTTCCGTGTGCTGTTCGAGGCCGATCCTTATGATTTCGACACCGAAGAGAACGAGGCGCGTCTGGCCCTGCACGAGAAGACTGTCTCGAAGTCGCGCCATGAACTCAAGGCCGACCTTGCGGCCGGCATAGAACGTCTGAACGAGCGTGCGGCGCAGCTCGAGGCTTCGTATCAGACGATAAAGCTGTTAGGTGACAGCCTCGGCGAGAAGAGCGACCGGATACCGTCGATACAACCTGTTGTAAATAACCAGCTTACACTGCTGACTGCCGGATATGGTACTATCCTTAATCCCTTCTACCGTGCTCTGGAGTCGCATCAGGGTGTGGATTATACCATAGCCGAAGGTTCGAGCGTATTCGCTACGGCCGACGGTACGGTGAAGGAGATCTCGGACAAGAACTCCACGTCGGGCAAAACCGTGGTCATAGATCATGGAAACGGATATCAGACATCATACGGACATCTGTTGAGCATACTTGTGCGACGCGGGCAGCAGGTACACCGCGGTGACCTTATAGCCTTGTCCGGAAACTCGGGACTGTCGCTGGCGCCGCACCTCCATTATGAGGTGAGGTATAATGGTATAAGAGTCGATCCCATACACTATTTCTTCATGGAACTTTCGCCCGACGAGTACCAGCGTATAATACGTATCTCGCAGTCGGGAATGCAGTCGTTCGATTGACGGAGCCGTCGGTTTGAGGATTGAAATAAACTCTCTGACGAGGTTGTTCGATAGCGGTTATTTTGCTAACTTCGTGGCAAAATAACCGCCCATGCAATCCACTTTCCTTGCCGAAACGGCAAAATGCCTCTACGACAGATATGGCCGCGACATCTCGTCGCTGACGATTGTGTTGCCGTCGGTACGTGCTCGTCTGTTCTTTACGGAGGAGTTGTCGCACTTGACGGATAAACCGCTGTGGAGCCCGCAATACATGTCTATGGACGACATTATGCGCGAGGCCTCGTCGTTCTCCGTGGGCGAAAAGGTGCGTATGATAACCGACCTCTACAAGGTCTACTCCGAATATCACGACGAGCCTTTTGACAAGTTCTACTTCTGGGGTGAGATGCTGCTCGGGGATTTCGATCTGATCGACAAATATATGATCGATGCCGACATGCTCTTCCGCAACATCTACGACCTGAAGGTGCTGGAGGCCGATCTGTCGTATCTGACACCAGAGATGCGGCGTATCATAAGTACCTTCTGGAGCCATTTCAAGGATGAAGAATCGCTTTCGGAGGAGAAGCGTAAGTTCCTCTCTATATGGAAGACTCTGGCTGCCGTTTATCACGGACTGCGTAAACGTCTCGCGGATGCCGGGGAGGTCTATTCGGGTATGATGTACCGTTCGGCGGCCGAGAATGTCAGGAACGGGAGTGTCGGGATCGATCTGTCGCGGCGGTATGTGTTCGTGGGATTCAATGCTCTGTCGGAGAGCGAGAAACGTGTGATCAAATATCTTGAGACGAACGCTGCGGCGTGCGAGTTCTGCTGGGATTACGACTCTTACTATGTCGGCAACCGCGATCAGGAGGCGGGACGTTTCCTGAGGGAGGATATATCGATGTTTCATCCGACGTATGATATAACAACAGATAATTTCCTGTCTGTCAAAAAGAAAATATCTTCTATCTCAACCGTGTCGAATGTCCTTCAATGCAAGTATGCCGCAACCGTGCTGAGGGAGATCTCGCCGTCGCTGACCTTCGACAAGCAGACGGCCATAGTGCTTACCGACGAGTCGCTGTTGATGCCGCTGCTGCATTCGCTGCCGCCGGAGATAGCGGATAACATCAACGTGACGATGGGATATCCGCTGCGGCAGACGACGGCCTATGCCTTTGTCGAGCGGCTGCTCGAATTGCAGCGCAACCGTCGTCACGGCAATGGAGGCGAGAGCTTCTACCATGTCGATGTGACGGGAATACTCTCGCATCCGTATATAGGGGAGATTGACGACAAGAGCGCCTCGCGCCTCTATGCCAAGGTGATGGAGGGGCGGTATATCCGTGTCGAGGAGAGCTTCTTCGACGAGGATCCGCTGTTGCGGCGAATATTTACGGCGGCGGGCGACTGGCGGTCGCTGGCAGAGTATCTGATGGATGTGTTGCGCGCCGTGTCGGAGCGTTTTGCCGCAAGTGAGGAGAGATCGTTGCGGCTGGCATATATGTCGATTATATCGGACAACTTGTCTCAGGTAAACAATTCGTTGAAGGACTGCGATGTGGATATTACCAACTCAATATATGCTTCACTTGTGAAGCGTCACCTGCAGACGGTGCGCATACCCTTCAGCGGCGAGCCGTTGAAGGGGCTTCAGGTGATGGGTATTCTTGAGACCCGCAACCTCGATTTCAAGAATGTCATTATCCTGTCGATGAACGACGATAACTTTCCGGGTGACATGAGCGGTGCCTCGTCGTTCATACCCTACAACCTGCGCGCCGCATACGGACTGCCTACGCCCGAGCATCACGAAGGGGTCTATGCCTACTACTTCTACCGTCTTGTGCAGCGAGCCGAAAGGGTCGATATGCTCTACTGTTCGCATGCCGACGAGAAGACAACGGGCGAGTGCAGCCGTTATATCTACCAGTTGATGTACGAATCGCCCTATCCGATCGAGCGGGTGAATGTCGGTGTGGATATCAATGTCGACATGCCGGCACCGATCTCCGTGGCGAAGAGCGGCCGTACGCTCGATGTGCTCAATGCCTATCTTGATGCCGACGGAGGCAGGATATTGTCTCCTACGGCACTGTCGCGTTATGTAGCCTGCCCGTTGCAGTTCTACTTTGCCTCTGTGGCGGGGATAGACGAACGCGACGAACTTACCGAGGAGGTCGACAACCCCATGTTCGGAACGATAGTGCATGCGGCAATGCAGAAACTTTACGAGCCGCTGGAGGGTGTGGCTCACCCGTCAAAGCAGCTTGAAGCCATTATACGCAGCGGCGCCGTGGAGCGTGCCGTCGAACAGTCGATAAACGAAAATTATCTAAAAATGCCCGAAGCTGACGCATCGGATTATGGTGGTGATCTTATTCTGGTACATGATATTGCGACGCGTTATATCAAGCATGGCATCATCCCTTACGATATGGCGCACGATGCGTTTGCCGTAATGAAGGTCGAGGAGAAGATCGCGGGGCGTTTCGATCTGGGCGACGGCCGAAACGTCTCGATCGGAGGCCGTGCCGACCGTATCGATTCGCTCGACGACGGCACGTTGCGTGTGGTTGATTACAAGACCGGGGCACAGCACTCGGAGATCGACTCTCTGGAGTCGCTGTTCGAGGGCGAGGGGCGCACGAGGGTGGGCAACATATTGCAGACGCTCATCTATTCGATGATCATATCGCACTCATTCGGCCGCAATGTCCGTCCGGCGCTCTATTTCGTGCGATACATGCAGCACAGGACGGACTTCTCGCCTGCCATCGTGGACAAGAGTGCCGACGGGGCGGAGATCGACTACGGCAGTTATGCCGTGGAGTTCGAGCGGTCATTGCGCTGTAAGCTTGCGGAGCTGTTCGACGCCTCGACGCCGTTCGTGCAGTGTGATGCATCGGAGGCGGAGAGCACGTGCAAGTATTGTCAGTACAAAACCATTTGTAAGAGATGACCATGAGAGCCAAGATATTGAGTGCGAGTGCCGGATCGGGCAAGACATACCAGCTCGCATATAAATATGTTTACGATACGATACGCAATTACGAGGAGAAGCCCTATCTCTATCGCGCCATCCTTGCCGTGACCTTCACCAACAAGGCTACCGAAGAGATGAAGAGCCGTATCCTGCGCGAGATCGACACCCTCGCCTCGCATCCCGAGCGGAGCAACTACATGCCGTTGTTGCTGCAGGATCCGGCGCTCAACGAGGCGCTCGTCGTAAACCGTGCACGGGCCGTGCGGTCGAAGATCCTGCACGACTATTCGCACTTCACGGTGCTTACCATCGACAAATTCTTCCAGCGCATTTTGCGCGCCTTTATCAAGGAGTTGGGAATCGACCTTAATTACAATATCGAGATCGAGACGGCGTCGCTGTTGGCGAAGAGTGCCGACGCGCTCATAGACGATATCTCGCGTGACGAGACGCTCAAACGGTGGATCACGGGATTTGCCGAGGAGAATATGGACGAGAACCGCATGTGGAACATCCGCGGCGACATACTCTCTCTGGGCAAGGAGCTCTTCGACGAGAGCGCCAAGCGAGCTATCATGAATGCCGTGCCTAAGGATCGGCTTATGGAGATGCTGCGCGCGGCCGGGAAACGTCTGGCGGCGGCCGATGCCGAAATGAAGAGTCTTGCCGCACAGGCTGTCGCACAGCTGGACGCGGCAGGTGTGGAGCGTGGCGATGTGGGCAAATATGTCGGTTTTATGATCGATTATCTGCGGTCGACGGCCGCAGGTGTCATAGCCGCGCCCGCCAAGTCGGTGCGAAACAAGGCCGAGCAGGATGCCCCGCTGAAGGGACGTGACGCCGTTGTGGAGCCCGTGAGGGGCATTGCGGCCCGTATCGTCGCCATATACGACAGCACCTCGCGTCTGCGTGAGACTGTATCGCTCATGCGCAAGACCTATCGCAGCTACGCGCTTCTGGGGGATATATATGCCAAGATCGGCGAACAGTGCCGCGAGCAGGGGGTGATGCTGCTCTCGGAGACCAAATATATACTTTCGCGTTTCATTGCCGACAATGATGCGCCGTTCATCTACGAAAAGACGGGCAACCGTTACGAGCGCTTCATGATAGACGAGTTTCAGGACACATCGTTCATGGAGTGGTGCAATTTCCTGCCTCTGCTGCGCAACGCCATGTCGCAGTCGGAGGATACGTCTGTGCTGATCGTGGGCGACGTCAAGCAGTCGATCTACCGCTGGCGCGGGGGCGACTGGAGAATTCTGCAGCAGGAGGCGTCGCGGCAGCTCGGCGAGGCAGATACCGAGACATGTGTGCTGTCGGACAACTATCGCAGTCTGCCGCGCGTTGTGGAGTTCAACAACATGATAACCGAACGTGTCGTGGAGGCCGACAACACGTCGCTTAACGCCATGCTGCGTACGGCCGCCGAGGAGGGGCGTTTGAGTGCGGCGGCATTGAAAGAGCTGACCGATACGCTGCAGCGGGCCTATGCCGGGCATGCGCAGACGCCGCGGCGGCATGGCCGCAACGAGGGATACGTACGCGTGGCGAGATTCGACGGCGAGCCGCCGCTGGTGGAGTGTATCGAGTCGGTCGTAAGTCGCGGATACTCATACGGCGACATCATGATTCTCTATCGCAGCAATATCGACGGCGCCCGTGCCGCACGCATACTGCTCGAGTACAAACGCCGCAACAACAGTTTCAACATCATGACTCAGGATGCGCTGGTTGTCGGCAGCGCCTCGGTGAGCTGCTTCGTCATAGCGGTTATGCGTTTGTCGCAGCGACGCGACGATGCCATAAGCCGTGTGGAGATGAACGCCTATCTGGGTCGGGACTACGATGCCGCACTGACGCCGCATGATATGGCCGTATTGTCATATATAAGCCAGTTGACGCCCGAGGCCGCCTTCGAGAAGATCGTCTCGGAGTATGGCCTTGACACCCGTACTGAAGATACTGCATATCTACAAGCAGTACACGAACAGGTGGTGTCGTTCTGTGCCTCGAAGGTGGCCGACATACAGCTCTTCCTGAAGATGTGGGACGAACGCGGCGCGAACCGTGCCCTTAGCGCCGAAAAGGGTGAGAATACCATAGAACTGACGACAATACACAAGGCCAAAGGTCTGGAGAAGAAGGTGGTTATAATGCCTTATTGCAAGTGGGCGCTCGATCCTACGAGCAGCAGCGACCAGCGTGTGAATATCGTGTGGGCTGAGGCCCGCGACGGCGAGATGGCGGATGTGGGGCGTTTCCCCGTAAAGTATGCCAGTGCGATGACCGCATCCTCTTTCAGTGATGAATATTATCGCGAGAAGGTCTATTCGCATGTCGATGCGATAAACATGCTATATGTCGGCCTCACGCGCGCAAAGGAGGCGCTTTATGTCTTTGTGCCCGTATCGAAACGGTCGAATATCGGGACGCTGTTGTGGAACGCTGCGGCGGAGGATCCTGAGGCCGATTTCGTGGAGTACGGTACGGCGTCGGGGCCCGAACCCGACAAAGGGCATAATGACGGGGCGGTGCGTAACGTGATAGTTCGCGGCTACCCTACTTCCGATGTGGTTTTGCCTTTGCGGCTGCCTGCGCAGCGCTATTTCGAGGATGGCGACGACGGGAACCGTGTGCCGACGCCGCGAAGTGTAGGTATTCTGATGCACTCGGCTCTGGTAGATGCCGCCTCGGCGGAAGATGCCGAGCGCGCAATCGAGCGTATGCGATATTCGGGACTTCTGGGTGAAGAGCAGGCGCAAGAGTTGGCCGAAGCGTTACGGCGCGAGTTCCGGCGGCCGAAGGTGGCCGAGTGGTTCTCTAACGAGTGGGACGAGGTACGCAACGAGTGTGACATAATCAGCGGTGCTGCGGTCGGCACACGACGTCCCGACCGCGTCATGATACGCGGCGACCGCGCTGTGGTAGTTGATTATAAGTTTGGCTCAGACCGCAGCGGCCGCCATGTGCGGCAGGTGGCCGAATATATGCGTCTGATGGCCGAGATGGGTTACAAGCGTGTCGAGGGATATGTATGGTACATATCATTGGGCGAAATAGTGGATGTAGCATTATGAAATGTGACAGGACGCGGCGTATGATTGGAGGCATTTTGATCCGCATATATGGCCGTTGGGCAGGCTTAGGATGCTCGTGGTATAATCTGGTTGAAAACTAAAGTTTTAATTTGCTTCTGCGCTCGGCTTTCACTATCTTTGCCTTCCGATATGTTCAGACAGATAGTCAATATAATACCGCCTTCGTTTCGTCGCCGCAGCGTGACGGCCGCCGTAACCATACTGCTGCGTGCCGTGCTCAATTTCTTCGGCATAGCGTTGCTCGTGCCGCTGTTGATGCTCATACTCGACGGCGAGTCTATACACTCGCACCGCGTGCTGCAACGCGTCTACGATATATGCGGATTTACCGACGACAACCATTTCGTAGTAGCTGTGGCCGCGGCTGTCGTTGCGGCAATCATACTGAAGGGCGCGGCCGACGTGCTGCTCTACCGCAGCGAACGGGATTACATATTCGGACTCTACCGCAATCTGTCGCGGCGGCTCTATATCGATTATCATCGCCGTGGTCTGGAGTTCGTGCTGCGCAACAACTCGTCGGAGCTCTCGCGCAATGTCAATATCGTATGTCTCAATTTTGTCATCGGCGTACTGCGCCCCATAGCCGTCATTGCCGGCGAGGCGCTGTTGTTCCTGCTTATAATCGTGGTGCTGGCTCTGTTCCAGCCCTTGACGGCCGCGGCGCTGGTGGTGATACTCTCTCCGGCGGTGTGGCTCTATTACCGCATCATACGCCGGCGTATGGAGCTATACGGCAAGCAGGAGAACGAAGCGCAGCGGGCCAAGTTCCGCAATGTGGCCGAGAGTTTCCGCGGCTATGCCGATGTGGAGATAAACAACGCCTTCCCGCGTATGCTGTCGGCCTTTGACGAGGCCACGGAGCGTGTCATCACAATGCGCAAGAGGGATGCTTCGCTCGCCCTGCTGCCGCAGATATTCACTGAGACGGCCATAGCCGCCGGTATGGCTATGATGGTGGTGGCAAGCGTATATGTAAGCGGCGGGAGCATACGTCTTCTCTTCGGGTTGTTTGCCGTGGCGGCCGTGCGTCTCATGCCTTCGGTGCGGAATATACTCTCATCATACACGGCGTTGCGTTACAACCGCTATACGCTCGATATCCTTTCACGCGTGGGTGAGGATGAGCGCGTCGAGTGTGACGAGCGGCGTCTGCACATGCACTCCTCGCTGGAGTTGTGCCACGTGACATTCGGTTACGACGACGGGGCCAAGGAGACCGTCATACGCGATTTCTCGCTGCGCATAGCCCGCGGCGAGCGGCTCGGCATACGTGGTTCGTCGGGTGCCGGCAAGAGTACGCTGATGAACATTATGTTGGGATTGTATGTGCCGCAGCGTGGCGAGGTACGTGTCGACGGCGTTAAGATAGATGATGCGAACCGCCGCATGTGGCAGAACTCGGTGGGATATGTCCCGCAGAACGTATTTATCCTCGATGCTACGCTTGCCGAGAATGTTGCCTTGGGGGATGATGTAGGGCATATCGACCGCGGGCGTGTAATGAAGGCTCTGGAGATGGCGAGTCTGGGCCGCCTTGTCGGAACGCTTGCAGACGGCATCGACACCATGATCGGCGAGGCCGGCAACCGCGTCTCGGGAGGCGAGCGGCAGCGTATAGGTATAGCCCGCGCCCTCTACCGCAACCCCGACGTGCTGTTCTTCGACGAGGCCACCTCGGCCCTCGACCGAGACACGGAGCGCAGTGTCAACGATTCGATAGAGCGGCTGTCGGCCGACAACAGGGATTTGACCATAATCGTGATAGCCCATCGTGAGACGTCGCTTGGCTATTGCGACCGTATAATTGATTTATAGAATTGATACAAAATATGTTTAACGACTATCTGATAGCAGGATGCCGGATACGCACCGCAGGCAGGGATTCCGATCTGGTCGCACTGGGATTGAAGGCATTCCGCCCGTTCGAGGTGGCGTATGATCCGGCGGCGCCGACGGCAGCCATCATCGAGATGAACCTTTCGCCGCATATCGATGCGGAGCATGTCCGAGAGCTTACGCGTTTCGATCTTGAGGGTTGGGGAGGTGCCGAGTGTATCTTCGGCCGAACGGATAAAGATTATGTTCTGCATATCGCAGGACCGGACGGTGGTGAACTGCTGTTCGTATATGATCGTGAGTCCAATCGGGCGCAGTGCAATGTCTCGCGCGATGTGCCCGATATGTCGGCCGTGCGTTTCGGCCTTTGGTTTATGACCGCTCTGGCAACTGTCGGACACGACGTTACACCAGTACATTCGTCTGCCATCGTATGCAACGGCCGCGCCGTGCTGTTCCTCGGAGAATCGGGTACGGGTAAGAGTACACACACTCGGCTGTGGCGGGAGAATATCGCGGGTGCCGTATTGCTCAACGATGACAGCCCCTTTATCGGATTCGTCGACGGCAGGGCTACGGCATTCGGGGCGCCGTGGAGCGGCAAGACTCCCTGCTACAAGCAGGAGCACTATCCTATTGCCGCCATCGTGCGCTTGAGTCAGGCCCCGCACAATGCCATAAGACCGCTGCGCTCGGTGCATGCCATCGGGGCGTTGCTGCCGTCGCTTACGCCGGCATTCGGATATGACGACGAGTTGCAGGATCGAATGTTGGCGACGCTCTCGAAGATCATATCTCAGGTGCCGGTCTATCATCTCGAGTGTCTGCCCGATGCCGCGGCGGCACGGTTGTCGTATGATACGGTTTTCGGTAAGGATTGACGGTATGAAGACACGCAGTATAGACAACGGAATATTCTTTCGCGAGGTGGAGCGTCTGCTCGACGAGGGCGACAGCGTCACCATACGCGTCCGCGGCAACAGCATGCGCCCGCTGCTGCGAAACGGACGTGACCGCATTATACTGAAGAAGGCCACAGAGGAGGATCTGTGCAAGGGGGCAGTCATGTTGTTCCGTTATCGCGGAACATATTGCGTACATCGTGTGGTCCGTATCGATGGTGACACCGTAATATTTGCGGGCGACGGGAATTACCGCACCGAGGAGCGTGCCGCGCGTGGTGATATCATGGCCGTGATGCGTGCCGTGCTGCGCCCGAGTGACAGGATCGTGGAGTGTGCGTCGATCCGATGGCGTCTGCAATCTGCCGTGTGGCTGGCGCTGCCGCAAATAGTACGCAGGGGCATATTGGGCGTCTTGAGGCGTCTGTGCAAGGAAAATAATCTCTAAAGCGATGAATGATATAAGAGTAGGACACGGATATGACGTGCACGCGTTGGCCGAGGGGTTGCGACTCGTACTCGGTGGCGTGGAGATAGAGCATACGAAGGGGTGTGTGGCCCATTCGGACGGTGATGTGGCCATACACGCCATCTGCGACGCCCTTCTCGGGGCATTAGCTGCAGGCGACATCGGGAAACTCTTCCCCGATACGTCGGAGGAGTTCCGAGGTATCGACTCGAAGATACTGTTGCGGCGGGTGACGGATCTTGTGGAGGAACGCGGATACAAGATATCGAACGTCGACTGCACCATAGCGATGCAGCGGCCCAAACTCCGCCCTCACATCGATGCCATGCGCGAGGCGTTGGCATCGACGATGGGTCTGGAGTGTGACCGCGTCTCGGTGAAGGCTACGACAACCGAACATCTTGGTTTCGAGGGACGCGAAGAGGGTGTCTCGGCCCATGCCGTCGTACTGATATACCGTTAGCGGCGGCGTCGCTGCGAGGCGGATCTCTCCTGCCGCCGCTGTCCGATGGTGCCGATGTATCGCATGGCCGTCGAGGGGCCTTGTACCGATAGTATGGTCTCCCCCGTCACGGTAGATATGACGAAGTTAAAATTGTAATTGTCGCCTTCACAGGCGGCCGAGAAGGATATGAACCATTGACTTTGATGTTTGGCGGCTTCGTATCCGCTTATCGTGTCGGCGTCGAAATTCAACATCGAGACATATTGCGTTACGCCGCGCTCGACGGGCAGATGCACCTCGAGATCGACGGGGCTGAAATATAGATAGAAGTACTCGGCGTAGATCATCCGCATCATGCCTTTGGGTGCGGCCTGCATGGTCGTGGGATAGAATGCGTAGGATTTCGACGCGACCAGAGAGTCTATTCCGTAGGCGAACTGCTGTGCCCGCTGTGCGCGTCGTGCGGCGCGTGTGTCGGGGGGTGCATCTGCTGAAATATCGCGCGTGAGGGTATCCACCGACGTGTAGTCGGGCTTCATTACCGGCACGATCGTCTCGACGGGAACGCTGTCACGGCTTGCTGTGATGCTCTGCGCGAGCGAGTCGGGCTGCCCATGCTCCATAAGGCCGCCAACGGCGGAAGCAGATGCTCCCGCCGTGGCCCAAATCATTGTGGCAGCGACACAAAATGTTGTAATATAATTCATGGCGCCGCGTTAGTATATTCTTGTTATGGTACCCGTGTACTGTACGGGGCTGTACCATGTATTGCTTATGGTGAGTGTTGCGCTGCCGTAACGTGCATCAATCTCGAAGGTAAAGGTATAGTCGATGGCCGTAGCATATAGGTTGGCCTTGAACGATACCATCCACCCCTGTTCGGTCTTTTGTTCGGTGTAGTTCGACACGTTGGGCACACCCGTATTCAGAAGTACATATTTGTATGGCGGAACATATCCTGCATAGTACGGCAGGCAGACGTCCAGAGAGCCGCGCCACAGCGTCACCGTATAGACCGTGTTGGTGATGAACTGCATCGTGCCGGCGGGCTGCTGCTGGATGGTCTGGGGGTTGAACTCGAAGTTGCGCGACAGCACAATCGAATCAATGTATTTCTCCATATCGGCCAGACGCTGAGCACGCCGTTGGGCACGTTGCTCCTGATTGTAACTCTTCAGATCCTTCTGGTTGGCTGACTGTGCGAAGGTCTCCGTTGCGAAGACTCCGCAAAGAGTGCACAGCAACGTACACCCCGCGATGATGAATAGTCGTTTCATGGCATATATCATTAAAGATTATGCCCATGACAACTTTCAAAATCCTTGCCTGAAAGTCAGCGCCGAATATCAATTACAATCCCAATTCTACCTGAAAGCGTAACTGCCAACGGTTGTAATTGTCCGGTATGATCTGGCTGTTGCGCTGACCGTAAGAGTCGTACGACAGGTCGGCCTGAACCTTCAGACTGTGCCCGATGATGTAGCGCGTAAGGCCTACGGTCGTCTGGTTATAGGTGTTGTATCCGGCTTTGGGGCGGATCTTGTCCGACGGGAAAAGGGTCGAGTTGCGCAGGGCGATCTCCCACTTGCGTTTTATGAGCCAGCTTGTCTGGATGTTGAGACCGCTGCCCGTGTAGACATAGGCTGCGGGATCCTCGTCGAAGAGCGGTTTGTCGCACGTACGGCCCATGAAGTCGGTATAGAAAGCCCATCCGCGATATTTGAGTATGAAATCCACGAAGTAAGAGCCCAGATTGCGTGTGGCGCCGTCGGGCATCAACGCCCCGCGCTGACCCTCCAGACGCGACGTGCGGTCATTGTAGGAGTAGGCTCCGGCGACGAGCATCCTCAGCCGTTCGTCATATTCGTAGCTGCCCTCGATGACCTCCCCCTTTGCCCTGAAGCGTCCGAGTGGATAGAGTTCGAGGCGTCCCGTATATGCGAGCCCTCCGTTTTTCGAGGTGCCCCAGTTGCGCCCCTCGCCCGAGGTGACCGAGGCCTTGACCGATATGTTCGTGCCATCGCCGCGCAGAGGATTTAACTCCCCGAACAGACCGAAGTCACGGTCGATGTTGAACTCGCTGTTGACGATGCTGCGGTCGACGAACTGCAAGGCACTCGACGAGTTGATGCGCGCGCGGTTGGCCTTGATCTTCGTCTGTCCGAAGCCGATGTTCCAGAGGGCGTTGGGTATGTAGTATACGATAGCGTCGCGGATGATGTTCTTGTTACCGTTTGGCAGGCCCTCCGAATCGTAATGCGTGAATCCGAGCTGTATCGAATATACGAGTTTGGGTGAATAGATGTATCCGTCGAAGCGCAGGCGCAGACGCTTGACGCGGGCATCGGTCTGCGTGAGGGTGAAGTCGTCGTCGAAGTTCATCGCCAGAAGGTTCTGCATGCGGAACCGCATCGTCACCTCGAAGAGATTGTTGCGCGGGCGGAAGGTTATTCCGTTGCCGACTTCGATGTTGGGCATGTGGCGCAGCTGTTCAAGCAGCAGCAGTGAGGAGTCCGACAGGATGACGTTCTCACGTGAGATTGAGTAATCGGGGTCGTTCTGTTGCGCGCTGGCGGCGGCAAGTCCGGATACGATGCAGAAAATACCGGAAAGTAAAATAGATCTCATTATATTTTGCTGTAAGTAAATCCTGTATGGCCGAAACATATATTCATATTGTATTTTACAGTCCCATGTCGTGCAGAAATTTTCCCGTAGCGCTCGCCTCGCACTGCGCTATGTCGTGCGGCGTGCCTTGGGCGACGATGCGTCCGCCTGCCGCCCCACCCTCGGGCCCGATGTCGATGACGTGGTCGGCAACCTTTATCACATCCAGATTGTGTTCGATGACGATGGCCGTATTGCCGCGGTCGACAAGTTTGTTTATCACGTCTAGCAGCTGGCGTATGTCCTCGAAATGGAGTCCCGTCGTGGGTTCGTCCAGAATATAGAGCGTGTGGCCCGTATCCTGCTTCGAAAGCTCGGCGGCGAGCTTTATGCGCTGGCTCTCTCCGCCGGAGAGGGTCGTACAGGGCTGTCCGAGCGTCAGATATCCCAGCCCGACATCCTGTATGGCTTTGAGCTTGTTATATATGGACGGTATGCTGGCGAAGAAGTCAACGGCGATGTTTACCGTCATGTTCAGCACTTCGTCGATATTGCGACCCTTGTATTTTACTTCGAGAGTCTCGCGGTTGTAACGGTGGCCGCCGCACGCCTTGCATGTGACGTAGACGTCGGGCAGGAAGTTCATCTCGATGGTCTGCAAGCCGGCACCGCGGCACTCCTCGCAGCGTCCGCCGCGTACGTTGAACGAGAAGCGTCCCGCCTTGAAACCACGGATTTGGGCATCGGGTGTGGCCTCGAATAACTTGCGTATGTCGGAGAATACGCCTGAATATGTTGCGGGGTTGCTGCGCGGGGAACGGCCTATGGGCGACTGGTCCACTACGACCAGCTTGTCGACGTATTCCGTACCCTCGATCGAGTCGTACGGCAGCGGCTGGTCGAGCGAACGGTACAGTTGACGGCTCAGGATCGGCCGCAGGGTCTCGTTTATGAGGGTCGATTTGCCCGATCCGCTTACACCCGATACGCAGATAAATTTGCCGAGCGGGAACTCCACGTCGATCCCCTTGAGGTTGTTGCCGCGGGCGCCGCGTATGACGATGCTGTGGCCCGATCCCGGGCGCAGATGCTTCGGAATCTCTATCTTGCGGCGGCCGCACAGATAGTCGGCCGTGATGGTGTTCGAACGCATGATGTCGTCTATGGTGCCTGCGGCGACGATGTGGCCTCCGCGCCGTCCGGCCTTGGGCCCCACGTCGACGATATAGTCGGCCGAGCGCATCATCTCCTCGTCATGTTCGACGACGATGACCGAGTTGCCGGCGTCGCGCAGCTCCTGAAGCGTGTGTATGAGACGTCGATTGTCGCGCTGGTGCAGTCCGATGCTCGGCTCGTCGAGGATATAGAGCACGTTGACCAGCTTCGACCCGATCTGCGTGGTGAGGCGTATGCGCTGGCTCTCGCCACCAGAGAGCGATCGCGACGAGCGGCTCAGCGACAGGTAGCCCAGCCCCACGTCAAGCAGGAATCCGAGTCGTTCGCGGATCTCCTTGACGATCTCCTGCGCGATCTTCTTCTCCTTCTCCGAGAAATATTGTTCTATACCGTCCATCCACACAGCAAGGTCGGAGATCGACATGGCCGACACCTCGGCGATGTTCAGCCCGCCGATACGGAACTGCAGGCTCTCCTTCTTCAGACGCGTGCCTCCGCAGACGCTGCACGGACGGCTCATGAGAAACTGCTCGCGCCACTTCTGGCCGCGTTTCGACTCCTCGTCCTCACTGCTGTGGATGACATACTCGGCAATACCCTCCCACGGGATCATACGCCGTCCCGATACCGAGGCGAACTCCGAAAGATCTACCGTAAGGGGTTTGGGGTCGCCGTAGAGTATGGCGTTCATGCCCTCCTCGGAGATCGTATCCACGGGGTCGTCTATCGTAAAGTCGTACCGTCGGCCGAGAACCGTGAGCAGCGTGAATATCTTGTTGTTCTTGTATTTGCCCAAGGGCTCGATGGCGCCCTCGCGAAGCGACAGCTTACGGTCGGGGATGATCTTGTCGATATCGAATACGGCCTCCACGCCCAGACCGCTGCATCGCGGGCAGGCGCCCTGCGGCGAGTTGAACGAGAAGGTGTACGGGGCCGGGTCGTCAAAGGCGATGCCTGTCGACGGGCACATCAGATGGCGCGAGTAGTATCGCATGCCGTCGGCATCGTAGTCGTAGAGAGCCATCGTGCCCTTGCCTTGACGCATCGCCTCCTTGAGCGAGGCCATGATACGCTCTTCAGAGGCTGAGTTGACCACCATGCGGTCGACCACAAGCTCTATGTTGTGTACCTTGTAACGGTCGAGTTTCATGCCGGCGGTGATCTCCGTGATGACGCCGTCGATACGGGCATATATGTACCCGCGTTTGGCCAGCGACTCGAATAGTTCGCGATAATGGCCCTTGCGGCCCTTGACTATGGGCGCCATAAAGGCTACGCGGCGGCCGTCGAAGCCCTCGATTATGAGCTGGCAGATGCGGTCGTCGCTGTAATGCACCATCTCCTCGCCCGTGACGGGAGAGAAGGCATGCGAGACGCGCGCATAGAGCAGTCGCAGAAAGTCGTTTATCTCGGTGACGGTGCCGACCGTCGAACGGGGGTTCTTGTTGGTGGTCTTCTGCTCTATCGCCACAACGGGGCTCAGGCCCGAGATCTTGTCCACGTCGGGGCGCTCCATCGTCCCCACAAACTGCCGTGCATAGGTCGACAGGGTCTCCATATAGCGGCGCTGTCCCTCGGCATAGATCGTATCAAAGGCCAGCGACGACTTGCCCGACCCCGAGAGGCCGGTTATGACCACGAGCGCATGGCGCGGAATCTCCAGATCGATGTTTTTCAGGTTGTGGACCCTCGCGCCGGTTATTACTATTTTATCGTTATCGTTGATAGCCATACGGGTTTTGTTTCATTCGGCGGAGGTGTGTCCGTGTGTGTCAGAACATCTCGAGCAGCGAATACAAAATATCATGCAAAGATAACAAACCTACAAGATCGGCGAAACAAACAGCCAAAATAATAAGTGTGAAATATCGCACGAACTTTACGCCCCACGCCAGAGCTATGTGCGAGGCGATGACGGCGCCGATTATGTTGCCAAGCCCGTGCCAAAGGCCGTAGACATAGTCGACCTGTCCGTTAAGGATGAATATAAGCAGCGAGAATGGCGTGGCGATGAATATGATGAAGCCCTTGACGACGTTTGCCGTGATGATGTCGAGTTTCATCGACCAGATGGTGACGGCCAGAATCGCATATCCCAGACCTATATAGATATATCCGCCGTAGAATCCGAGCAGCAGGAACCACACATAGTGCAGCGGGCGCAATTGCAGCGGATGGCCGCCGTGTATGCGGGGATGTTTGTGGCTCTGATCGAAGATCATGTACAGGAGCACAACCGTAAGCACCACGGCCATGCATATCTTGAATATCGTATCGCTGATGTGCGTGGCCACCAGCGAGCCGGCGATGTTGCCGATAACGGCCGGAATCGAAAGTTTTATTCCGCTCTTGACGTCGAGCAGGCGTTTGCGCAGGAAGGCGAGTGTGGCCGTGAGGTTCTGTAATACCACCGCTATGCGGTTGGTGCCGTTGGCAACGTTTATGGGGAGTCCGAGTACCATGAACAGTGTCATGGTTATGATGGCTCCGCCGCCGGCGAGGGTGTTGATGACGCCGACAACGATACCCGACAGCACAAGCATCAGTATGATCGTAATTTCGTTCATAAGCGTCATGTTTTGTCGGCCGTGTGATTGCGGATCACAGGCGGGAAGTACCCGATTTGATAAAGATACAAAAAAACGGGCAAACGGAAAAATTTTCAGCCCAAAATCATCCCTGAGTAACGGAATGTAACATCGACGGGGCTATTTGCGCGCTATGCAGAACAGATCGAAGCACCCTTCGTCGTAGGGGGCCACGCGGTAGTCCAACATCGATATGGACGATGTGAGCGAACGGTTGTCGGCGAGAAGCCGGCGACGGTTCACACGGTTCAGGATGTCGTACGGCAGGCGCAGCATCCATGCCGGCAGACGGTGCTGCAGGTCGAGCGGGTCGAATCGCGTGATGCGCTCGACGCCGGCCTTGTTGGCGGCATAATACTCCATGACGCGGTCATTGCCGAAGACGCCGCGGCACTCCACCTCGGAGAAACTTCCACGCAGCAGCCGTGTGAGCTGCGTGGCGGTATATTCGCGTACATGCCACGGATTGCGTGTGAGCGACATGGGTGCGTTCGGTGTCGAGACTACGAACACACCCCCCTTGCGCAGTACGCGGCTCACCTCACGCACGAACTCCTCGTCGCGACGTATGTGTTCGATGACCTGAAACGATATTACGCAGTCGAACGATCCGTCGGGGAAGTCGATCGGCGGCACGCTCATGCGGCGGAACTCGGCATTGTCGGGCAGCGGTGTCGGCAATACGGGTACGCTCTTGTCGACGGTGATGAACCGCGCGGCGGCCGGAGCCACCACCTCGATGCCGTAACCCATGCCCGTGCCGATCTCGAGGACATCGCCCGAGACTATCGAGGCGGCCTCGTGATAGGCCAGAATCGAGCGTTGGAAGACATAGTTGTCCGAGGCGTCGCGGGCGGATACTCTTTCGGCTGTGTGCATGGGCGGGGATGTTATTTGGTCTCTTTGAGTCGTATGCTTGTGCCGTCCGTCGTGACGGCGCCGCGTTTGAGCAGCATGCCCAGCGCGCGTTTGAATACCTTCTTGCTCATGCGCGTGCAGGCATGGATTGCGTCGGGGGTGGAGTCATCCCCGACCTCCAGATGCCCTCCGGCCTCGCGCACCTGACGCAGCAGATCCTCTGCCGAAGAGCTTACGCCCTCGTATCCCTCCTGTTGGAGCGACAGGTCGATACGGTTGTCCTCGGTGATGCGTGTGACGTATGCCTCGGTCTGCTCTCCGACAGCGACCGGACGGAATATCTGGTTGCGGTAGATCATGCCCCAGTGCCGCGAGGCGACTATGACACGATAGCCGAGCGGACTTTGCGAGGCTACGAGAATATCGACCTTCTGGTGCGGCGCTACGGTTATGACCTCATTGCCGACGTAGGGTTTGAGTTTCATGGTCGCCACGCAGCGACCCGTTATATTGTCCACGTACAGATATACGATATAGCTGCGGCCCGGAACCACTCCGCCCTGCTGGTTGCGGTTGGGCAGGAAGAGATCCTTGCCGTAGAGGCCCCAGTCGAGGAACGCTCCATGTGCATTCTTGTCCACGACCTTCAGGCAGGCGACATGGCCTTCGGTTATGAGCGGCCGCTCGGTTGTGGCCACAAGGCGGTTCTCGGAGTCGTGATATACGAATACGCTCTTTTCGTCGCCCACCTTGTCCGTGAGCGAGACGTAACGGTTGGGAAGCAGCACCTCGGCCCCCTCCTCATCGGCGAGGTAGAGTCCGTAATCGGATATGCGGGCCACCTTCAGCGTCTGGATGCGTCCTACTTTCATTGCAAATATTAATTTGGGCGAAGGTACGAAAAAAATATCAAATAGCACACCGCTATCTGCTTTCGTCTGCTGCGTCTGATGTCGGTGGCAGAATGCGGAAACGAAAAATCCTCACCGAACAATCCCGCTTGTGTTGCGGAGCGTAAATAGGCCGCAAATAAATTTGGTGGGCTGAACGGCTTGTATTATCTTTGCGCCCGAATCAAGTTCATTTGACATGATAAGCAGAAGATTGCTCAGGATAAAGGTCATCAAAGCCCTCTACGCCCATCTTAAATCGGAGTCGGATTCATTGGCGGCATCGGAAAAGAATCTCGTTGCGTCGATCGACAAGACATACGATCTCTATTTTCATTTGTTGTCGCTCATAACCGAAGTTGCCCGCTATGCTGAGGAGCGGCAGGAGACGGCCAAACGCAAGAAGCTTCCCACGTTCGAGGATCTGAACCCGAATCGCAAGTTCGTTGACAATGCCGTCGTGGCGCTGCTCTCGCACAGCGATACGGTCAATGACTACAACGCCTCGCACAAGTTGTCGTGGGCACGCTTCCCTGAGTTGATCAAGACGCTCTTCGAACAGCTCGAGCGCAGCGATTATTACAAGAAATACATGGCCTCGTCGGAGCATTCGTTCCGTGAGGATCTGTCGCTCGTGGTGGATTTCTACTCGAACGAACTCGAGGAGTCGGAGATGCTGGAGGATGTGCTCGACGAGGAGTCAATATTGTGGAACGACGATCTGGGATTCGTTCTGGCGATGGTTATCCGCACCCTGTCGGGAATACGTCAGTCGCACCGCGACGTGAAGGTCATGCCCGAGTTCAAGAACCCCGACGATCTGCTCTTCGCCAAGGAGCTCTTCGCCAAGGCGGCGCTCAATTTCGATGAACACCTGCAATATATCGAGAAGTTCACCCGCAACTGGGATGTCGAGCGCATAGCCTTCATGGATAACCTCATAATGGTAACGGCTATGACGGAGTTGATCTCGTTCCCGTCGATACCGGTCAAGGTGACGCTCGACGAGTATATCGAGATTGCGAAGTACTACTCGACACCTGCCAGCAGCACATTCATAAACGGTGTGCTGGACAAGATCGTCAGCTCGCTTACCGAGGAGGGACGCATAAACAAGAGCGGCCGCGGCCTGATCTGAAAGGCCGTTTCTGAATGCAAAATCAAGCGATCATCACATTAGGATAGCATGCGAATGAAACTCTCGGCATTCATATTAATATCTGTCGGCATAATGGCTTTCGCCGTGTCGTGCGGGTCGCGCCGCAGCGAGGTGGTGCATGTGACTGACGTGCTGAGGGTCGACACGACGGTTCTGAACGAGGGGGCATCCGATACGCTCCGTCTGGGCCGCATGCGTCAGGGCGAAAAGGTGGTCAAGCGCCTGCGCATCGAGAACGGATGCGGGAAACCCGTAGTGATCGTACGGCACTCAACAACGTGCGGATGTGTCGTGCCGGAATATGAACGTCGTCCGATTCCCGCAGACAGCAGTACGGACATAGTCTTCACGTTCGATTCGCAGGGCGAATACGGCTGGCAGATGAAACTATTGGATTTTTATCTCTCCTCATCGGCCCGCCCGCTCAAGATATACGTCGAAGCCGAGGTGGAATAGTATTGCGTATTTGGGAATAATCGTTATCTTTGTACTGCAAACCGATAGAACAGGCACAAACATTTAAAACCAATACAGACTATGATTGAATTGCTTCAGGCCACGGGCGCCGCAGGTGCCGCTGCCGGCCAACAGCCCGGAATGGGCGGTTTCTGGATCATGATTGTCCTCATGATCGTGGTGCTCTACTTCTTCATGTGGCGTCCCGAATCAAAGCGCCGCAAGGAGATGGCCAAGTTCCGCGAGGGACTCAAGAAGGGCGACAAGATAATCACCGCAGGCGGTATATACGGTACCGTCAAGGAGGTTAAGGATACAACGCTTCTGATCGAGGTGGACAGCAACGTGACGCTGCGCATCGACAAGAATATGGTCGTTGCCGACAACTCGCAGTTGCAGAAGTAACGATCGGACGACAACCCGATACTGAAATGAAAAGAGGTCACACTTTCTAATGTGACCTCTTTTTTGTCTTTACGGTGCTACCCCGCTGTCAATATCGTTTCTGTAAGGGATATTCTCTGCTGGGTTACTCATCCTCCTCGACACCGCAGTCGCAGAAGTGGAACTCCTCGTGCGCCTTCTCCTTCGGGAAGAGAAAATAGATGCAGAGGGCCTCGGTGCAGAGTTGGTTCTGCGAGTTTAAGATCTTCACTTCGATGTCAACGATGTTTCGCCGCTGGCGCACGACCGTGGCTTGAAGCGTGATGTGATCTTCGGAGGTGTGTATTGGCTTGAGATACCGTACCTCCATGCGTGAGGTGACACCGCTGGTCTGGAACTTGCGGAAGACAACCCAGCTGCTTATCTCGTCGGCAAGTGTGGCCTGAATGCCGCCATGCAGGGTGTCGACCCAGCCTTGGAACTCGGGCCTCGGCTTCCAGCGGCTGACTATACGGTCGCCATCCTCGTAAAATTCCATTCGCAGACCCTGCTCGCTGCGTGGGTCGCAGCCGAAACAACGGTACCCGTCCATACCACGCCACGGGTTGATAATTCTCTTCATGTCGATAAGGTTTTGCGTCGCCGGCCGGAGATTCTCTCCGTCGCGGCCGACGGCTTTGTGAGTCGCAGGCAAAGATAACCATTTGTACGGAATAGTGCGCACGGCGGGGAATATATTTCTCGGTATACACGTCGTGGCGAAAATAAATATGCACGGGATTGAAGCCATGGGAAAATATTCCGACAAACTTTGTAAATTTGCAGAAATTTGAACGCGCAACAAATATGTACGATGTCATAGTGATAGGAGCCGGTGCGGCCGGCATGATGGCTGCGGCGACAGCAGCGAAGAACGGTCGTCGGGTGCTCCTGATGGAGAAGATGGAGAAGGCGGGACGCAAGATCCGCATCTCGGGAAAGGGACGCTGCAATCTGACCAACGCCCGCCCGCCCGAGGAGTTCCGCGAGGCGATACGCACCAATGCCGACTTCTTCGATGTGGCCTTCGCCGAATTCAACAACAAAGCCACCATACGTCTCTTCGAACGTCTTGGCGTGAAGCTTGACATCGAACGCGGGCAACGCGTATTCCCCCACAGCGGCAAGGCTTGGGATATAGCCAACGCGCTGATGGATTATTGTGTGGAGAGCGGCGTGGAAGTGATGTACGATACGCGTGTGAGTGACGTGCTGGCTATCGACGGCAAGGTCTACGGGGTGCGTTACTTCAATAAACGGGGCTTTGAACGCAAGGAGGAGGCTCCGAATGTCATTATCGCTACGGGCGGCGTCAGCTACCCCGCTACCGGTTCGACGGGTGACGGATATATCTTTGCCGACAAGCTGGGCCATACGATCGAGGCCGTGCGGCCGTCACTTACGCCGCTGCGCACGTCGCATCCGCAGCGCAAATATCTCGACGGCCTGCTGCTGAAGAACGTCGCTGCGCGGCTGTATGTGGACAACGAACTTGTGCGTGAGGAGTTCGGTGAGATCGGTTTCTCGGAGCGCGGCATTGAGGGGGCCATAGCCCTGCGTATGAGCCGCGATGCCGTCGATGCGCTGATCGACGAACGGAAGGTGAAGATCGTACTCGACATGAAACCCGCCCTAACGGAGGAGATGCTCACCGAGCGCATACGGCGCGAGATAGCCGACATGCAGCCCGAGGAGTTCTTTGCCGAGCTGCTGCGGCGTCTTGTGCCGAAGCAGATGGTAATACCTTTGGCGCACGAATTGGACGTACACTCGAAAAACTACATACGCAAGGTGACCGATGCCGAGATAGCGCGTCTGGTCAAGGTGCTTAAGGGCATGACGTTCCCCATAGTCGATTATGCGCCCTTCGAATATGCCGTCGTTACGGCCGGAGGCGTGCGGTGCGACGAGGTGAACCGTTATACGATGCAGTCGAACAAGGTGTCGGGACTCTATTTTGCAGGCGAGGTTTTGGATATAGATGCCAATACGGGCGGTTACAACATGCAGATAGCTTTCTCGACGGGACGTCTTGCAGGCCAGCTGCGTAAATAGTATGTATATCGCGCAGGAAGGAGCGTAACGATGAAAATCTCGGGTAGAAACATAAAACGCCGTCTGTACGGGTTGCGGAAATTGCCTTCGAACTTGAAACGGGCACGGTATTTTCGTGGCCACGGGGTGCATTCGCCATTCGTATATGCCATTGTGCGGCAGGTGTTCATGCGCTCGAGGCTCTTTCCGGAGGGGGCGACGGACCTCTATTACGAACTCCTTGCACGCGGCATATCACAGCGCCGCGCCGTACAGCTGCAGAACCTTATGACCCATTGCGGGTATGAGAGTTTCGATATCGACAACAGTGACATGTCGGCCCCGCGGTGCGATATGATGATAGCGACGGCGGCCGTTGCGCCGGAGAGACTCAAAGATATGGCGGCACGTGCCGCGGAGTATGGCTCTACGCTCTGCATAATGTCACCGGCGGCGGACCGCAGCCGCGACGAAGCGTGTCGTGCGATTGTCGAGGCACACAGGTGCACAAGTATAGATAACCGCGGGTATCTGTTGATATTCAACAACTACCTGCCAAAACAACGATTCAGATTATGAAAGTTTACACCAAGGGCGGCGATAAGGGATCGACGTCGCTCATAGGCGGCGAGCGTGTGTCGAAGTGCGACGTTCGCGTCGAGGCATACGGTACGGTCGATGAACTGACGGCATTTACTGCTTTGCTGGCCGACAAGCTTGCGGGATGTGATGCTCTTGCGGGGAGTGTCGCCGAGTTGCGCCGCATCGAATCGCAACTGATGACCGTGCAGGCGCTGTTGGCTGTAGGCGACGGCGGCGAAGGTAAGGTTGCCCCACTGCCGGCTGAGGCCGCACAATATCTCGAGCAGGCGATAGATGCCATGCAGGAGTGTCTGCCCGCAATAACCAAATTTACAATTCCGGGCGGAGATGAACGTATCTCGATGTGCCACGTCTGCCGCACGGTGTGCCGCCGCGCCGAACGTGCCGCGCTGCGTGCCGCCGCCCAACATAAGGTCGATGCCGATGTGTTGATATACCTGAACCGATTGTCGGATTATTTCTATGTTCTGGGCCGCGCGGTGACAGTTGCGGTCGGTGCCGAGGAGATTCTCTGGATACCGTGACGCGTTTATATGGTAAATAGTCGCACCATCGTTAACATTATATGACAAAGTGCTTGCTTTTAATGATTTTTTTTTATATTTGCGGCCGATATAATTTGCGACAACCATATTTGCATAAAACTACGAGATATGTACTGGACTTTAGAGTTAGCATCGAAGTTGGAGGATGCACCATGGCCTGCCACGAAGGATGAATTGATCGATTATGCGATCCGTTCTGGTGCACCGCTGGAGGTTCTGGAGAATTTGCAGGAGATCGAAGACGAAGGCGACATCTACGAGTCGATCGAAGATATCTGGCCCGATTACCCCTCAAAGGACGATTTCTTCTTCAACGAGGAAGAATATTAGTGCAATTTTAAGCGCAAAAACTACTATTAAATCCCTGTCAATCAATAAGATTGGCGGGGATTTAATTTGTTTGGACAACAGTGTTTGACCGCCTCAAATGGCGTGGTTTATTTGGACAAAATACGTTTTTCGGAGGAAAAATCGGGATTTGTTTGGACAAAATTCATTACCTTTACAGAGGTTTGTGAGTATTACCGCAACCTCTGTTTTTTAATTTCAAACATCTCCAGTATGGGACGACCGAAACGACTATATCCATTGGGACGCTATCGCCTGCATATCCGGGGTGAGATCGATCCTGCCAAACAGTATCTTGTCCAGCTTGAATACACCTGGAACCGGCAGGTGATACGCAAGGGCATGAACATCTTTGTCCGGCTGGGCGACTGGAATGAGAAAGCCAACAAGGGACGCGGAGGTGTGAGGGCGAGTTATGGTCCGGAGGCCAACCGGATCAACAGTCTGCTGCTTGCCCGTGCGGACAAGATCGACGGACTGCTGGCCGAATATCAGGAAAAACATCCCAATCAGATTACGGCTCAGGTGATCGCCGACTTTCTGGCAGACAAACCGCTCACACGGGAGGACAAAGGGAAGGATTTTATCGAGTTTGTTTTGGAAAGGCTCGAATCTGACTATTCCCGGAACAGAATCGGACGCAGCCGCTATGAGAACGGCAAGAGCGGCATGAATATTTTCCGTATCTTTCTCCGTGCAACAAAGAACGGTACCTACAAGCCGGACAGTATCTATGTAGGTGAAATATCGGTTGAACTGATTGACGAATACATCAGGTGGCGGCGTGAGATAAAACAGAACAGCGATGCAACGATCAACCATGCTTTGACTCCGATTCTGAAGGCGTGTGCCTATGCTTCCGAAATGAAGATGATAGACCATGCCGTCAATGCGAGGATTCAGGATATGCGTATCGCCTCAAAGATATCTCTTGCGGACGAGGACAATGAGTTTGACGGCAAGTATCTTTCAAAAAAACAGATGTCCACGTTACTGGAACATTACCATGCCTGCACCGAACCGCGCCGTAAGGAGTTTTTGGAAATGTTCTTCTTTGCCTTCCATGCCTGTGGACTCCGTGTTGTCGATGTGATGACATTGCAGTGGGGCCATGTCAATTTTGAGAAGAAGGAACTGAGAAAAATCATGATCAAGACGAACAAGCGCCATGTAATTCCTCTTACAGAACCTGCCCTGAATATTCTGCACCGTTGGCAGGAGAAACGTGCCGGATGCCGGTATGTATTCAACTTAGTCAAGGACGATCTGGATCTTGATGATGCAGAGGCTCTGTACAAAGCCCGTAACAATGCAACGAAATGTATCAATCAGTCGCTGGCGGTTGTCGGAGAACAGATAGGGCTTCCGTTTACCCTCTCAATGCATTGCTCAAGACATACCACTTCTCCTTACACGTTGAAAACAAGTAATTTACAAAGATTGTCAGCTTAACAGGTAACGATTTGGAAACCAGCGGGCTTCTCTATTCTGCAATGTTCTGCATTAATCAAAAGAACGCTTTTCTCATTTGCAAAAGTAATGTTTTTCTTCCTTATAATCAAAGCTATTCCTCTGAAAAATAGAGAAAATCAAACATCTTATCATTATTGTACGTTTGTTGCACATCTTGGTGATGAAAATCAGTAGTACTGTCCTGCTTTTAATTCCATACCGTTTCTACATTATATTTGAGCCTGCCCGTTTGCGAATAGCCCGTTGGTAGGTTTGCCTGTCTGTGTGCCGACAGGCAGGCGTGCCGGCAGACCGGTCGGCAGGCAAGCAGGACGGCAGGCAGGTTGGAGCGCGGGCATGCTTGCAGGCCAGTGTGTGTATGCCATGCCTATACGCTTTTGTTTATTGCACCATTCCTTTGTTGCTTCATTACTACGTTGATAGACGGATGTATTGTACCACCGATTTATATCATTCAAACTCCACCTCTCTAAAGCCACAATCCATTGCTGATACCTTTATTTGAAGTTTCGCTGTTGTAAACCTGCACAACAACACGACAGCAAACCAGCATATCATTGAAACTATGTTGCTTCCTATCTGCATTGAATTACTTTCTTGGTTGTCGGGTTCTGTTCTTCATTGTTTTAGCAAACCATTGGTTCGCTGAGCTTGTAAACAAGCGAGGCTGTATTTGCCCAAAATAGCATTTCCTTATTGGTCTAATGTCTGTTTTGGCTGTGATTGGCACATATCGACATCGAATTGACACTATTGTCTGTTTCTCAGATGGATGAAAATCCGGCTTTGTTCTCTGTAAGCTCAATAAAGTGCAGGCTTGCACACTGCCCTCATTCCCTTTCTTCTTTTGGGCAGTTTGGGCATCGGGAAACGATGCTTTGAAATCCGAAATGACAGCACAAATTCCAATCCGTTTGCTGACGGATTATTGATTTCACGAGAAATCAGCAAGGTGTCCTTCGAGTTACCCGAAGGCTTTTCGGTTACTGCCGAAAAGTGGCAGCAGCAAGGTATGTTTTGAGTTACTCAAAACCTTTCGAGTTACTCCCCGAAAGCCTTGCCGCTTGGTTGCTCCTCCGAAGTCGGGCAACCTGTTTCTGACCTGCGGTAATCATGTCTTATTCCTTGTGTCTGATATTATACTTTTTCATTTTGTCGTACAGCGTGGTGCGCCCGATGCCGAGCAGTTCGGCAGCCAAAGAGCGATTGCCATTCGCTTGCTCCAAAGCACGGATTATCTGCTTCTTTTCTATTTCCACGTTTTTCAGGGATAATGACGCTTCACCAGATAACTGACTTTCCTCGAACTCCAGTTTGTCAGTCGTAACCCAATCCCCGTCGGTGAACAGCACCGCCGAGCGCACCGTACCTTTCAGCTCCCTTACGTTGCCAGCCCACGGATGAACGAGCATCCGTTTCCTTGCTTCCGCATTAAAGCCTTTCACTTGCTTGCCGAACTCCTTGTTTGCAAGTTCACGGAAGAACTCCGCAAGCGGCATGATGTCCTCACGGCACTCACGCAACGGCGGTATGTGCAACGTGTATTCTTTAATCCGATGAAACAAGTCCTGACGGAAACGCTTTTCGGCTACTGCTGACTGCATATCCTCGTTGGTAGCGGCAATGATGCGCACGTCAGCAGTCTTTTCCTTGTTGCCGCCTATGGGTCTGTACCGTTTGCTCCTTGCGTGTATCTTCTCGGCGATTTTCTTTGCCCCGCTCCCCGAATTTCCCTACCTTCGCAAACATCAACAAAAACATTACGATATGATTACCGAAAAAGATGCCATTGATTTGATTAATCTCGCCGAGAGCTTAGGAATAACCGTGTTCCTTGACGGCGGCTGGGGAGTAGATGCCTTGTTAGGCAGACAAACAAGGGAACATCAAGACATTGACTTGTTTGTGGAGGAAACGCAGGCGGCACGTTTCATTCGTGCTTTACACCAACAGGGATTTAAGGAACGGACGGAGGCGTATTCCACTCCGCAACACATCGTTTTCGCAGATGCGGACGGGCGGACGGTGGACTTGCATTTGTTTACATATACTTCAGACGGGGAGATTGTTTTTGAAGGAGAAACCTATCCGGCAGACACCTTCAGCGGAGAAGGTTGTATCGGCGAAAAGAAAGTGTCGTGCATTCCTCCGCAGGCGCAGGTCGCTTTCCATACAGGATACGTTTTCGATGAAAACGATGTCAAAGACGTGCTTGCCCTGTGCTACCGTTTCCACATCCCCGTTCCAAACGAATATCTGCCTTATATAAATTAATCATCCAATCTCCAGGACCGCCTGCCCACGTCAAAATTTCTGCAATCCGTCCCGATAACCGCCTTCCCCAGCGGGGACAACACAAATCCTGCCGGATAACCACTTTTCCCTGTGGGGACAGCCCTAATCCGTCAGGATAACCGCTTTCCCCGGCGGGGACGATGCCAATCCTGCAGGATAAGCACTTTCCCCGCTGGGGAAAGGCAAAATCGGGACGGATTGGAACTTTCCCCGCTCTGAACTTGGCTCGCCGGAAAGATTTAGCTACATTCGTTACAGAAATTCTAAAATATCACGGAATATGAAAAAGATTCTCACATTAAACATCAAGCAACTTCGCACCGAGGAGTCGTTCGGTTATCAGAAACAGGTCGTGGCGGAAACGGCGAACCTGCCTATCGGCGAGGAGACAGGAACCCCAAGCGAGATAAGCCAGCTGTCCGCTACGAATCCCGTGTTGGAGGCAAAGGTTAACGATTTCACCACCGCTGTCGATGCTTTCGACGATGCGTTGAAGGCATCCTCCACGAATCCCGCCACCGTGACGGTTACGGCAACGGACGATGCCCGTGACGCGGCTTGGCGTGGAGCGAACAACTACCTGGCGGCGATGTGTGCCCACCCAACCGCTGAAGTAGCCGCTAACGCCTCCGAAGGGAAATCGCTTTTCGACAAGTATGGCGACCCCACAAAGCTGGCGCAGACCGAAGAAAGCGGCGTGCTGCACAACCTGTTGCAGGACTTGGAAGCATTCGATTCTTCTAAGCGTACTTCATTGAATCTCGATGTATGGATTGCCGACTTGAAGGCGAAAGAAGAAGCCTTCCTTGCTGCCGCCGCCGAGCGCACGGAGGCGGATGCAGCCCGTCAGGTGGGCATCGTGAAGGAGACCCGCGCCGCTGCCGAAGCCGCCTACCGCTCGTTGGTAGATACGGTCAATGCCTTGGCGATGATAAACGGCGATACGAATTACGCCACCTTCATTGACCACGTGAATGCGATGATTGAGCGGCAGAAAGCCATCTCGAAAGCACGAACAACGAGAGCTAAGAAAGAAGATGAGCCTGGCGAATAAATAATATATATAGGATTAGCCCCTGCAAGCCGTAAAAAGTTTGCAGGGGCTTTTTCTGTAAACGGGTAGCACGTTTAGCTACTTCTGGCAAGAGATTCACTAAAAGGCTGTCGGCTTCTTCCTGCCGCTCAAATACCGACATGATGTGCCGCAGATGTTCTTCCTTGTTTGCCAGTAGAGAGCGAAGAGTGTCTATCTGCGCTGGATGCACATATGCTGCACAATGGAACTTCAATGCTTGTAACAGGCTATCTGTACACAGACGTTGGATACGGTAATGACTACAGTCTGTTCTGTTCCAATCAATGACACTCTCTCCCAACATGGTAAGCCGAGTGATATATCGATGGACATTGTGAATATCACGTATAGCTTGCTGTACTTCGCTGTTTTGTAAATCAATTTCTGATATTCGATGTCGTTCACGTACCAGAATTGATGCCATAAAGCCGATAAGTACAATTAAGATAAAATATCCTACTAACATTTTATACCGTAAATTCATTTAAGAATCTATCATTTTAAAGATGCCTGCTCTATAAAAACAGGCATCCTATTGATTTTTATACCGTTTTTATAGTTTCCAACCTGAAATTTGTTCCTGAATATTCCATAGTTGGGCATACAACCCTTCGGCCTGCATCAATGTTTCATGCGTACCTTTTTCCTTTATCTGTCCGTTATCCAACACGATAATTTGGTCTGCCCCCTTAATAGTTTTAAGTCTATGCGCAATGGCAATGACAGTATGCCCTTTGATGAGTGCATCTATGGCTTTCTGTACTTCTACTTCATTTTCGGGGTCAAGTGAGGCGGTCGCTTCGTCAAGCAGAATGATTGGCGCATCTTTTAGAATAGCACGGGCTATGGATACGCGTTGCTTTTCTCCGCCCGAAAGGGTACACCCCCCTTCGCCTACCAAGGTGTCGTATCCTTTGGGCAATTGCATGATGAAGTCATGGCAACAGGCTTTTTTAGCTGCGGCTATAATTTCTTCTTCCGTCGCGTCAGTTTTACCAAAGCGGATATTATTGCGTATGGTGTCCTGAAACAGATAAACATCCTGAAATACCATAGAGATGTGGCTCATCAGACTTTCTGGATTTATCTCATTCATCGGGACACCATTGAAAAAGATACATCCTTTCTGTGGGTCGTAGAAACGGGCGCAAAGCTTCATCACCGTACTTTTCCCGCTTCCCGAAGGTCCGACAAGAGCCGTCAAGGAGTTTTTCGGGAGCGTAATGTTTATATCATGCAACACTTCCTTGTCTTGATAGGCAAACGATACGTGTTCAAACCGGATATCGCCTGCTGCCGGGGATTGCCGTTCTCCTTTCATCTCCGGCTCGTTCATCAAGGAAAGGATGCGTCCACCGGCAATGGAAAAATAGCGGAACTCGGTAAAGTTTGTCAGTGCGGAAGTCAGCGGGTCGAACACACGAGAACCGACTACAAGGAATAGCACGAATACAAGGATTGAAAGTTGCCCTCCCAACAGAAGGTAAGTTCCACATAGCACCATCATTGTCAGCCCGGCACGTACTAAAGTGATGCTCAACAAGACGAATGGGCCTAACAAGGCTTCCTGACGGATGCAAGCACGGCGAAGTTCCGCAAAAGCATCGCGCAACCTAACAAAGCGGTCACCTATCAGATTGTACGCTTTCATTACACGAATACCCTGTAAGTATTCTTCCAACCGATTTCCAGCATTTATTTTTGCTTGAATTTGCCTGCCGCTTAACTTCCGCTGTGCCTTTGTGCTTGCCCACAGGACGAGCAAGGCAAGCGGCAAGGCGGCAAACATACTGACCGCCATCCTCCAATCTATCCATACAAGCGAAGCAAAAGCCAGTACGGGCATGACTATGGCACCCATAAGTTGGGGCAGGTGGTGCGAAATTCCGGTTTCTGCCATCATGAAGTCCGTAACAAGCATAGACGACAAATCACCCGGATCACGTTTCGACAAAAAGCCCAACGATAGTTTCCGCAAGTGCTCCGCCAGCGACAAACGCCCGGAAGCACTCATTTCGTATGCTCCTCTAAAATTGGCTCGGTAGGATGCCCGTTCTGCCAAAGCCATGACCAGCATATAAACAGCCATAATGCCGAATATCCACCACAGGCGGGTCGTGTCAAGCGGCTGTCCGCTCCTGTCAAATGCACTGAAAATGATACGTATCGCTTCTATAGAAAGACAAAACGGTACTATATTCACTAAGTTGGCAAGCATGGTGTAACCCACCGGCTTGTAAAGTCTTTCCGTGTGACCTATTGTAATATTCTTTATTGCATTCATGTCTTATTTTATTTATATGCTATAATATGTATTTCTTCCTTTTTACGGATTGTTCTAATGGATGAAAATCCGGCTTCATGCAACCGCTCTTCCAATTCTGCCGGAGTATAGACAACCATACCGTCTATCCGTTCCGTCCACATTTTTCCAAGTTCGGGGTCGCTCGCTTCCAGACTGATAAGGAAACAGCCCCCCTTTCGGAGCACACGCGCCACCTCAGACAGCGCCTTGTCTACAGGCGACCAGAAATAGACCGTTTCAAAAGCCGTTACAGCATCAAACGCTCCCTCTTTATAGGGCAAGGAGCAGACATCTCCTTGTTGTATGAAACATCTTTTGTCCAAGTGTTTTGCATTGTACTTTTGGGCGAATGAAACACTTTCTTCCGACAGGTCTATGCCGTAGACTTTTCCTTCCGGACACAAATTCAATAAACGTTTCAAATTCGCACCACCGCCACAGCCTATATCAAGCACATTCCATTCCGGTTGCCATTCCACTTGCTTCATGCCACGATTAGCCAAAGACGCATGAAAACTATTCATTCCTCGCAAAATCATCCGCCCCCAAAATCCTTGCGGACAGCTTGTGTTTTGCAAGACCTTGTTTAAGAAGTTCTTTTTTCCCATATATTGCTTTTAGTTTTTGTTCAACGTCCAATGGTATGCACTCGTATAGGCATCCCACATATTCTTATATACTCCCTCGGTTGCGGACAGTTGTTCATGCCTTCCGCACTGCACGATGCGCCCTTCTTTCATCACGACAATCTGATGCGCGGCAATGATGGATGAAAGCCGGTGGGCAATCACGATGACCGTCTTGTCTTTTATCAGCGATTGCAACGCCATCTGCATCCTGTGCTCGTTTTCCGGGTCGGCAAAGGCGGTAGCTTCGTCCAGCACCAGTATCGGCGCATTCTTCAATATGGCACGAGCCACACATATCCGTTGGGCTTCACCGCCGGACAGGAATACACCTTTATCGCCTATCCTTGTTTCGTAGCCTTGCGGCAAACGCTCTATGAAATCGTGGCATTGGGCAGCTTTCGCAGCGGCTATCACCTTTTCTTTCGTGGCATCAGGAGAGCCTACGGCGATGTTCTCATAAAGAGTGTCGTAAAAAAGGAAAGTGTCTTGAAAGACGAATGAAACCATATCCATCAGTTTTGCGGTAGGTATTTGGCGTATATCTGCACCGCCTATACATATTTTCCCTTGCTCCACATCCCAGAACCGAGGTATCAGGTTGGCAACCGTTGATTTGCCGCTTCCTGACGGACCGACAAGGGCGGTTATCTTTCCTTGTGGTGCAATGAAGCTGACATCACGCAGGGCTTCCGTCCGTGTTCCCTGTTCTGTGTTCTCGTAGGAGAATGACACATGGCGAAATTCCACATCGTAAGCGGCAGGCACTTGCGGATGTACCGGCTCCGGCACAGGTTTCTTTTCAAGTATGCGGTCGATACGGTTTACACCTTCATCGATGTCGCGCGTATTACCTCCCAAGAATGTCAGTTTATAAACGGGGGAAGCCATACCCGGTCCCATGATAATGAAGAACAGCCATACTACCGCCAATGACAAGGATTGCGGACTGGCTTGCATCAGCAAGATGCCCATAGGAAGAATAAACGTTACCATCGAATTGAGCAAGACGGTAAAGGCAATCATCCCGTTCTGGTAGGTGTCACAGCATTTCAAGGCGAATGTCTTGTATGTCTGAATCTCGGCATTGAACTGACGGAACGAACGGACGCTTTGCCCGAATATCTTGACGACGGGCATTCCCCGTACATACTGCACAGCTGATGCGCTCATTTTTTCCTGTGCATCGTAGTAGATACCCATGAACTCCCTTGCCCTTTTTCCCATGAAATTGGAAAATTGCAGGAATAAGCTAAGCACCACAACGGCCAGGCACACGACTGTCAGCCACACATCCAGCGAGAAAAAGATGACCAGCATTACCACTACCGTTGCCATTACATTGACCAAATCCGGAATGGTATGGGCGATGAAGCCCTCTATTTTCTCGATATTCTGGTCCATTGTTTTCTTGATGGCTCCCGTAGAGGTGTTGTTCAGATACCCCAACGGGAGCTTGCCGATATGCTCGGACAAACGGACACGCAACCCATACAAGATACGGAATGCAGCCACATGTGAGGACATCAGGGCGGCATAGAGCAATATCAATCCGCCAACAAGCCCTCCAAATGCAATCCATCCCCAACGCATCATGTCCGTTCCGTCCAAAGCGGAAAGATTGGAGCTATTCGACAGCAACTCTTTCAAAATTTCATAAACTGCCCAATAAGGCACAAGCATACACACCGCGCTGCCAGCCGACAGCAGACCTGCTAATATAAGCAGACCTTTCCTTTGTCCCGCTATCTCGAACAGACGGGACAAACCTTTTTTCTTTTTTGACTTTTCCATTGTTATTACGCTATTTTGATGTGATTTTATATCCGAGCAATGAACTGAATTTGTAGCAGAGCCAAGGGATGCGCCCCAATATCTGCCCGAAGAAGAATCCCCAGCGTGAACGGAAGAACTTCATATAGTTAGCCTGTTCAATGAGCTTTAAAGACGGTTCCCATTGTTCCACCACATACCCGTTGCTTATGCCGGAACGGATTTGAGCCTCGTGTTTGCGGAGCGAATCGGGCTTCACACCATGTCGGCTCATTATCGTGCCGCACACGTCAAACCACAATTCACCTCCCCCGAAACGGTTTGCCACGTGATGCAGGAAGGATTTTACTTGCTTCTCGTAGAAGTACATCAGTACCCCCTCCACGATGAAGATAAATTCTGCTTCGGGGTGTTTCCGGCGCAGGTCATCCATCCAGTCGGTCTCCAACAAAGACGCTTCAATATAGACATTGTCCGGCTGTTCGGGTATCAATTCCCGGCGTAGAGCAATGACCTCAGGCAAATCCAAATCATAAAAGACTGCTTTCTGACTTCCGATACGCTGGAAACGGGTATCCAGTCCACATCCCACATTGACCACGACCGGATGCGAATGTGCTTTAATAAATCGGCGCACAGCGCAGTCAAAATACCATCCACGCACCACGCATCCCACTTCGCTCAACTTTGCCCCGTCGAACTGGGAATAATCGTATTCCAAACTGTCCGCCAGCCATTCCGCAGCCTTGTCATATAGAATGGGATTATTCCGGCGACTTTCTTTGGCTCTCATGTATAGCGGAATAAGCAATGTTTCCGCTACAATACTCTTAAACTCGTATTTCTGTCTCATATTTTTGGAGTGTTTAATAGTGAATGATATTCAGAATTGTTCATAAAAAAAGGAGGAAACCTCCGTGAAGATTTCCTCCTTACCAACCGTTCTGATGCGGTTGAATGTTCGTATGTACGTTGTCTGTATCTCATATCTTGATAATAGCCCTCCAACCTTGGATTTCAAACAGAATATAATCGTGCAAAATAGCCTCCATCTCTTGCCGGGGTACGGAATGCATCAATAGCTCCTCGAACATCGTGAACATCCATACCGTATGCAAATGAATGATAAAATCGGACACAGCCGTATTGATTTCGGGATGTTTCCGCTGCATGGACGCGAACCACGCCTTAACCAATTCCGTGGAACGGTCGGTATAATTCTCACGGAAGCGTTCCAATGAAGAACCTTGCGCACGGAACAACAGTATTTCCATTAGCGAACGGTGTTTGTCTATAAGCGAAACATATTCGTCAATGCAGGATTTCAGGTATTTTTCCGACCGCATCATCATAATATCTTCGCCCCGTATGCCGTGGTGTTCTTGCAGCATGGCTTCCAAAGCGCACAAAACAGGACGGACCACTTCATGGAATAATTCATCTTTGCTTGTGAAGTAGTTATAGATATTCCCAACACCAACACTCGACAATTCCGCTATTTCGCGCATGGAAGTCTTGGAATAGCCTTTCTTCTCGAATTGCTGTCTGGCAATCGTCAATATCCGACCCCTTATGTCCTCTTTCAGCACTTGCATTTATAACGAACAATGTCTGTTTTTAATTTTTTGCAAAGGTATAAGGCTTGAAATTGTCGTGCAATACCTATTTTTAGGGATTTTGCGTCTTCCAAAACATGGGGAGCGAACCGTTTCGGTATGCCCGAAACACAAACCTGCTCCCCATCAAAACTTCTCCTTGATGGGTTGGCTTTTATGTTTCTTCAAATCAATCCTATTCCATAAAATAAAGTCTTACTTCATTCTACATCAAGCTCAGGTTTATTAGCAGGCTTATTTGAACCTGATGAACGCCACAGGCTACCACACCGATGCCAAATGCTGCCACGCAGGTGCGAAGCGGTTGGATTGTGCCGGACTTCGCTTTCCTTTGCATCACGGACGCTTGGAACAGCCGTCACGGGGTCGGCGGATAACGCCACTCCCTGCCACAAGCTGCCACGATTGTGCCAACCCATCGTTTGATGCGTAATGCCCATTTACTTTGCGTCCAAAACCGAGTATCAACATTAAAAACAGTATCGACAATGGAAGTATTGATTTTTCAGAAAGAGGCGTTTGAGGAAATGGCGGCGAAGTTCAGCCGCTTCTCCGACCGTGTGAACGAACTCCTTGCCAAACAAGGCGGCAAGTCATTAAACCGCTGGATGGACAACCAAGAGGTCTGCCGACAGTTGAACATCAGTCCGCGCACCTTACAGACGCTGCGTGATAACGGCACGCTGGCCTATTCGCAGATAAACCACAAGGTGTTTTACCGACCGGAGGATGTGTCGCGCATTGTCAAGCCCGTTGAACGTAAGCTGGCAGACAAAGCCGTTTGATTATTATTGTACCACTAAATCCAATGTAACAATGAGTGAAATGATTACCAAGAACCATGCGCTTATCGCTGAGTTCGGCGACAGCCTTGACCGTCTGTTGGACGGCATCGAGAACTTCATGGCAAACAGCCGTCCGACATTAGGCGGTGAACGCTTCCTGACGGACAGGGAGGTGTCTGCACGGCTGAAAGTGAGCCGACGCACCTTGCAGGACTACCGCAACAACGGCATAATCGCCTATTACCAGTTGGGCGGCAAGATTCTATACAAGGAATCGGACATCGAAAGTATGCTTGCCGCCAATTATCGGGAGGCGTTCAGATAGGCTGACGGAAATCCCCTGTAAAACGGTGTTACCCTCAAACGGCGTAAGAGATAGCCTTACACGCCGTTTGAGGGTATCTCATACGCCGTCTGAGGTCTGCTCAATTTCCCGCTCTCTTTCCACGCGACGTGGAGAGCGAAAAGAAAAGGTTGACGGACTGTCTGTTGTTCATGGTCAGCCTGCCCATGATGAACCGCCGGAAAGCCATGCTTTCCCGACCTCTTAACTTGAAGGAAACGGCTATCACCATTTCAAGGCTGTAAACATCGTAGCTTATCCCGTTGTCCTGCCTGATGTACCGCTTCGTTTCGCTTTCCAACAATTCGCCATTCTTGTATATGGCATGGACAGCCTTGCGGATGTGGCAGCCGAACACATTGAACGCATCGGACATTTCCTGCTGCGTCATCCAGACGGGAGCGGTCGGCATGGCAACCGCCCCGTTTTCTGTGATTGTGATTATTCCCCGTTCCATTGTCATGCCTCATATTATTTATTATCAATGCTTGTTCCTTTTGGCAGTTCTTGTCTTTTGTACCATTTGCCCGTTCCGTACATCATTCTGACCGCCATAAGAGTGTCCATGTCCTTTGAAATCTTCTTGTCAGTCACCTCCGCGTACCGCTGGGTGGTCTTTATGCCTGAGTGCCCCATCATCTTGGCGATGCTCTCAATGGGTATGCCCTCCGAAATCAAGAAAGTTCCAAACGAGTGTCTGCTTTGATGGTAGGACAAGTTTTCTTTCCGTCCTATCGCCACGCCCAGCTCGTGTATCTCGAACCACATCTCGTCACGGCTTGGAAGCGGAAACACGGGCTTCGTGTCGTCGGTCGTGTTGTAGAGGTCGAGTATCTGCTCCGCTATCGGGTGCAGGGGGATGAACGCCTCCACGTTGGTCTTCTTGCGGTTGATGCGGATGTAACGCCTGCCGTCCGCCGTCGTGCCGATATGGTGCGGATGGAGCAGCATGATGTCCACATACGCCAATCCCGTAAACGTTGAAAACAAAAATGCCCTGCGCCCAAGTTCCTGCAACGGGTCGAGCATGGGTGTTTCAAGGATGGCTTTCAGTTCCGCACGGCTGATGTGCCTGTGCCTCGGCGCGGGCTTCTTCTCGTATTCCATGTCCTCCAACGGGTTGGCACGGAGTATCTCGTAGTCCACGGCGAGGTACATCAGCTTGCTCAGCCAGCACAGGCACTTGTTGATTTGCTGTGCGCTGAAATTCTTGTTGCGCTTCATGAAAGCCTTGTAGGAACTGCCGAACTCCTCCGTAATGTCGCTGAACTCGATGTCCTCCTTGCCCAACGATGTGAGATAGTCTTTCAGGTATTTCTGGTAATATCCCGAATGGCGGTATGTGGACGTGGAGTTTATTTCCTTTGAACGGGCAAGCAGCCGTTCACGCTCCCTTTCGCCCATCTGCAGCAGCTTGGTGGGTATGACGGCTTTCCTTGCCAGCGCATTTTTGAGCAGTTCGGCACTCACCACGTTCTGTTTCTTTAACGAATCCTCATAAGCAAGTTCAACGGATTTCTTGAACTCCTGCAAGCGGTTGCTCTCGCGGACGGTGCGAATGGTTCCCTTGCTGCTGTTCCAGTCCTCCGGTCTGCAATAGATGCCCGTCGCCATCGTGGAACTCTTGCCGTCTATTGTGATGCGGCAGAGGACGGCGGTCGTGCCGTCAGCCTTTACCTTGTTACGGTTGATGTACGGTAATATGGAAAATGTACTGCGCATGGTTGTAATGTTTTTATTAGTTAGAGAACAAGTTTCAAGTCTTTGGTCGCCTCGATGTATCTGTCCATGTCCTCAAACAGCTTTTTCGGAGTGACACGGGCATAGACTTGGGTCGTGGTTATATCGGAGTGACCAAGCATCCGGCTGATGGTTTCAATCGGCACTCCGGCTTCCAGCGTAATCAGCGAGGCGAAGGAGTGGCGTGCCTGATGGTAGCACAAGGTGCTGCTTACCCCTGCGAGGACAGCAAGGGATTTCATGTGCCGGCGGAGGTTCGGATGGTATACCATCGGGAACAGCGTCGGGCGGTTGTCATCATGGTATTTCTCAATTAGGGCGAGGGCTTCCGGCAGCAGCTTCACGCTCGCCCGAAGCTCGTTCTTCTGGCGGCGGTATTTAAGCCACAGGTTGCCCTCATCGTCCGTATAGAGGTTCTCACGGGTGACGCTCACCGCATCCGCATAGGCAGTGCCGGTATAGCAGGCAAACAGAAAAAGGTCACGAACAAGGATGTGCGTGGTACGCCATGCGGGTATCTCCACGTCACGGATTTTCTCGAAGTCCTCGCGGCTCAATGCCCTCGGTGTACGTTCTGTCTTTTGCGGTAAGGTGAAATTTGCAAAGAAGCATCTTTCCGCATACCCCTCCTTGTAGGCGATGCGGCATACCTTTTTCAAGATGGCGAGATAGTGGCGCACGGTGTCCACCGCCAAGCCTTTCACGTCCATCACGAAGTTCTGGTAGTCGTGTATGAACTGTTCGGAAAGTTGCCCAAAAGCGATGTCCTTCGTCTTGAACTGCCACTCGATGAATTCGCCCAATGTCCTTCTCATGTAGTAATAGCCGGGGTAGGTTCCTTTGGCACGGTCGATGCCGATACGTGCCTTCAAGTCCTCGCAGATGCGGTCGGTCATTCTCAGCAGGGTCATCTGCGTATCCATACTGCCTTGGAACAAGTCCTTGACTGCCGTAGCGTCAAAGTCCTGCCCACGCTCCACCAACGTATCAAACGCCGCATTGACCGCAAGCAGCAACTTGTCCAGTTTCGCGTTGGTTTCCACCGCCTCGCGGCTCTTGCCGTCCAGACGGCTTTCCCTTGCGTTCCACAACTCCGGCTTGCACGACAGCTTGCATCCGAACTGCGCCATCGTGCGGTTCACCGTTATCCTTCCCATTATCGGGGCTTTGCCCGACTTGTCCGTTCCGCTCTTTTTCAGGTAGAGCAGCACCTTGAATTTTTCAATTTTCATACGCTTACTGTTTTTGTCGCAAAATTAATTTATGAGTAAGCGTCCATTGATTTGCAGAACGGTGCGTATCGGCGCAATCGGAACGGGCTTGCAACAATTTCATTTTCCGTATGTTACCTGTCCTTGCTTCGGTAACTGACAGCTAACGGCTTGGTAACTGAAATGGCTCAATATTCCGCACTCCGTTGCGTTTCCGGCATTTGGCAGAATAGTGAAAAACCGCTCATTTCAAACGGGTTACGTTTTATCTTTACTTGTTTGCTGACGGGTGCTCTGTGGGTTCTGTTCCACCTCGCCCGGCATTCGTTTGCAGTCTTTGCACTGAACAAGGGACTTTCCATGTCGGTTGTCAGTCGTTTGCTCGGTCATGGAAGTACGGATGTCACCGAAAAGGTATATGCCAAATTTCTGCCCGAAACGCTGTCGGCGGAAGTGGCACGTCTGAAAGAGGATTTTGCATCTCTCGAAATTGTCTGATGAATGTTGAAAACATTCATTAATTTTACACCTAAATTGATTTGAGATGACTATTACGCAGATATTCCTATTACTAGTGTGTGCATTTGTTCTGGTATTGGTGCTTTCTACCCTATTCAAACGGTACCATAGAATAATCATGTGGTCTGCTGCAATAGTCTTTTTTATAGGGACTTTGCTCCTTATAGGTCTTGGGATAATTGATCCGGTAAAAGACAACAACCATCCTGATCCTGTCGTAATAACAGGCATTTTCACCGCCCTTGTCTTATCGGGGCTATTTGCATACGGAGCAGAAAAACTGCACATCAAACTTAGGGAAAAGAATCAGCAAACCGTTCAAGCCATAGATAATCAGTCAGAATGTCCGGATTCCCCAAAAGGGGTTGTATTGTCGGGAAGACTTGATACTTCACTTGCCCGTACAATCTTTGCGAAAGCAATAGAAGCCGGATATATTGAAGAGGTCGGGTCACATTATAGCTGGAAAGGGACAAAGGCTCTTCTTGCCTATATGTGTGGTCGAATATATTGCGGCGATTATCCTGAATATTCCAAATACGAACAGAAGACTTTTTGGGAATTCGGCAACGGACTCTTTCCCGATGTCGAGCTTAACGCACTATTTGAACAGACCGGCATCGGACAGTCCCGGCAGAACAGGAGGGATATGCCCGTCCCTAACAATGCCGGAGAAATCGACAAGTTTTTTCAGAAGTGACAAAAAACGAAGAGTATTATCTTCGTTCTTGGCAAGTCTTAGTTTCTGGCTTGTTATGCATTTTGTTTTGCTTCATCTGGCAATCTTCGATTTTTTTCAATTTTATTTTTCTCTTTTTTATTGCTGGTAATCAACTGGTTATGCGCAAAGTTGTGACAGAATCATAACTTTCCATAACACCTATCATAACATTGGATAATTTATTGTAACTTATTAGTCCTCAGCTATTTCATACATTCGTGCCGTGATTCTGGTGCGATGTGCACAATCGTACCATATCCTATAACCAGGCTGAAGGTCTGAGTGTGCATCAGGGCAATCGGCCATAATTGTTTTAAGTATGGCTAAAGAAACGAATGTAGAGACGCTATGCGACAGGGAATTGCTTGAAAAGATTCTCAGCATAGTGGAGAGACAAGAGAAACTGCCGCCTCCGACACAGGAAGGCGGGCACTGTCTCTATGACAACAAGTCCTTGATGGAGAAACTGCACATCAAGGAGAAGTATCTGAAAAAGCTGCGCGACAACGGCTATCTCGGCTACTCGCGCGAAGGCGACAAATACTGGTACACGCAGGCGGATGTCGACCGCTTCCTGCGCCGTTTCCACTACGAGGCGTTTGCCTCCGGCATCATGCCGTCCGATCAGGAAGGAGGTTCCCATGTATGACCGGCTGCAACTGACCAATATGCTCCGCTCGGAGGTGGAGCGTATTCCCGAAACGGGCCTGCCGATGGAGGTCTTTCCGGCGAGGATTCAGGAACTGATTCTGAATTTGGCCCGTTACGAGAACTTCAATGTAGAATATACGGCCTCGATCCTGCTGTCGGCGGTGGCCACGGCCATCGGGAACTCCTGCCGTATCCGAATAAAGGGAGAATGGAAGACCAGCCCCTCCATCTACATGATGCTGGTCGGCAGGCCGTGGCTCGGCAAGACACCGCCGCTGGGTTTCCTTTACAAACCGATCCGTGAGCACGACGACCGGATGTACGAGAAGTACAACGAGGAGTGGAACGCCTATGAAAAGGCGCTTGCCTCGTCCGGAACCCGACGCGGCGGTGAGGCGGAGGAGTGTACGCTGCTTCGGAAGCCGCAGCTGGTAACGACCGTCATCTCGGACTTCACGCCCGAGGCGATGATGAGCACCCACCAGCACAACCCGCGCGGCATTGCGCTGGTGGTCGATGAGATTCGGGCGCTGTTCAACTCCGTGAAACGGTACAACAACCGGAACAACCTCATCGAAGACCTGCTGACGGCCTACAGCGGCCAGCCGTTGAAGGTGATCCGCAAGTCGGAAGCCCGGCCCATCCTTATCAGGAATCCGTGCATCAACATCATCGGTTCGGTGCAGACCAATCTGCTGCCGGAGATCTTCCGGGCCGAATACATGGCAAACGGACTGCTCGACCGCTTTCTGTTCGTCTATCCGAAAGACCGGAGGATTTCGGGCTGGAAGCGTGACGACGGCGCCATTGCCCGGCCGGATATGGTCGGACAGTGGCGGGAGGTGCTGGACAGGATCGTGAGCCTCCCGTATCCGGCGGATGCTGTGCTGAATATGGCCGACGACGCGGAGGAGTATTTCTACAACTGGTACAACGGCATCATCGAGGAGGTGAACGCCATCGAAGACGATGCGGAGGTGGAGAGCCGCAAGATGAAACTCAACGGCAATGCCGCCCGGCTCTCGCTGGTGTTCCAGGTGTTGAAATGGGCGACGGACGGAGACGGTATGCAATGCGTAGACCTCGAATCCGTACAGGCGGCCATTCGGATGATCGGCTATTATGAGGAGACCTATCGGAGGATTCAGGAGCTGATTGTCGCAAGCAATATCGGCGAGTCCAAAGAGGCGTGGCTGTCGCTGCTGGGCAATACCTTCACGGCCGGCGATGCGATCGTCGCGGGCAAGCGGGTCGAGCTGTCGAGGCGCTCGGTCTATTATGCGCTGAAACAGTTGTGCAGCCAGCCGAATCCCCTCCTGGAGAAGATCGACCACGGGACGTATCGCAAACTCTGTCCGAGCAAACCGGCTGCACCTTGCACTATTGCACTTTCGGACGGCGAAACGGGCGGGGCCGGGGGTCAAAGTGCAAAAGTGCAGTGTGCAAACGATGAAAATCCGCGCGGCCATGAGTGAGTACAGATTCCATCTCCAGAAATACCGTTACGGGAGCAAGATCAGTTGTCCCAACTGCGGTAAAAGCCGCTGCTTCGTCCGCTATGTCGATGAAGAAGGCATCATCCGGTTTCCGGACACGGTGGGCAAATGCGACCATGAAAACTCCTGCGGGTATCATTATACGCCGCGGGAGTATTTCCGGGACAATCCCGATGTGCAGTCTCAACCGGACGGCGGCAGAGCCGATCGTCGCATCTTGCCAAGTGTTGCCGAGTGTTGCCGAGTGTGAAACGCCCCATCCCGTTCCCTCTTTTATCTCAGCCGATGTGGTCGGGCGGAGCCTGTCGCACTATGAGATCAACCCCTTGTATCGCTACCTCTGCCAGACATTCGGCGAGGAAGAGACCTTGCGTCTGTTCCAGTTGTACCGCATCGGCACCTCGTCCAAATGGGGCGGCGCGACCATCTTCTGGCAGACGGACCGGCAGGAACAGGTACGGACCGGGAAAATCATGCAGTACGATCCCGCTACCGGGCATCGGATAAAGGAGCCACGGGCGTATGTCAGTTGGGTCCATTCGGAGTTGCGTCTGCCGGACTTCCATCTCCGGCAATGTCTCTTCGGCGAATACCTGTTGAACCGCTCCACCTCGGCACCGGTGATGCTGGTCGAGAGCGAGAAGACCGCCGTTGTCATGTGCCACTTCATGCCGGATTACATCTGGCTGGCAACGGGCGGGAAGAATGGCTGCTTCAACCAGGAGGCAATGTGCGTTCTTCGGGACAGGGAGGTAACTCTCATTCCCGATCTGGGGGCGACGGAGCGATGGCGGGAGAAATCCGCCCTGCTGGCCGACATCTGCAAACGGGCGGTTGTATCCGATATGCTGGAACGCCTGGCCACTGCCGAACAGCGCAGCCGTGGTCTGGACATAGCGGACTTCTTTCTGACCGTCCCAACACAACGCCAGCTGCTCCAGCAGATGATACGGCGCAATCCGGCACTGCAACTGCTCATTGACGAGCTGGATCTGGAACTGGTCGAGTAACCCGAGGGAGATTTCGGGAGTTTACAGGGAAAGACCATAACACAATAAGGACTTTTCGCCTGTCGGCAAGAAAGTCCCGTCGGGATTCGGCAGACTCCGATCCGTAGTGAGCAAGCTCAAACAAGAACCATTTATCAAAAGAACATCAATTATGAATACAGATAGAAAGCAGGCCATGCACGTCGAAGCCGGTAAGTCATTCGGCACGGCGGAGGCCAATGAAAATGAACGACGCTGGGATGATGACAAGATCGACCGAAAGAATCAGGACCCGACCAACCATTACGACAAGAGCCGGATGGGATTGAATTTCGAGATCGGGCCCGACGGGAAGATCCATCCGTTGGGCTATCAGCAAAAGTCGCTTGAAGTGCGGCTTATGGACAGACTCGCGGAGCTGGGTTGGCATCCGTTCAAGGCCGACAGCAAGATACAGCCGAACTGTTGTGCCAGATTCATCTTCGGCGGCAACCACGACCGCACTCTCGAAATGGCATTCGGAGACCAGACCGTCAATCCGGACAAGGGGGCGGACAACAGCCACCTCCGGCGGTGTTCGGAAATCGAACAATGGGCAAAAGATGTCTATGACTGGTGTGCCCGACGATACGGACAGAAGAACATCATCGGCTTTCAGATTCATCTCGACGAGAGCAGTCCGCATATCCATGCCTTGATCGTTCCGGTCGGGCAACGTGCAAAAAGCGGACGCGAATGCGTCATGTGGTCGGCGAAGTTCGGGAAGAACCGCTACGAGTACGGCCGGATCCTTCGGGAGATGCATACCTCGCTCTACGAGGAGGTCGGCAGTAAATACGGGCTGGAACGCGGCGACAGTATCGAGGGGCGGCATGTCAGCCATTTGAGTAAACGCGACTACATCCGTAAACTGACTCACGAGGCAAGACAGGCCGAGAAAGCGGTCAAAGGGCTTCAGTCTATGATACGGAGGCTGGAAGCACAGACTTTGAACTATAAATCGCAGCTCGATGAAGTCGAAGAGAAACTGGCGTCCGGAAGAATAACACTCGACAAATACGACGCCCGGAAAGCTGATCTTCTGAAACTCATTGCCGAGTACCAGACGAAGCTGGAAGACAAGGCCGGTAAACTTCAGGCGAAAGAGCAGGAGCTGGACAGAATGACACGGGACATGGAGCGTGTCGGACGGATTGCACAACCGTTCCGCAACCACCGGATAGACTTCGACCCGCCGAGAATCACCACCAAGCCTCCGATGTTCGGGGTGGACAAATGGCTCGATGAGCAAAACCGCTCTATCGCCAGCCGATTCGTGAAGATTGTCCGCCAGATTGAAGCGTTGTATCGGAAAGATGCCGAGCAGCAGGTGCAGGCTGTGCAGCGAAATGCACTGGTGGATTATCAGGAACTTAAACGGCTGCAACAGGAGAATGCGCGGCTGACGGATCTCAACTGGAACCAGACTGCACTGATGCAGGAGTTTCTCGACCAACTGGCGGAGCCGTCTGTCCGGGAACGGATCTTCACCATCGCTGATGCACTGATTGGCGGACAGTATGCCGCTGTTTCATCCGGCGGGGGCGGTGGCATCTCCGACTCCGACCTTCGCTGGGACGGCCGCAGACCGGATGAGGAGGAAGAAGCCTATCGGAAGAGATGTCTGATATATGCTATTCGAAAAGTCAATAGACCACACAAGAAGTCAATACACAGGTAAGAGAAAGGTGGCCATAAAGGATTTATTCCCTTCCGAGAATCTGATATTCGAAAGCGAACTCCACCATAGGTACAAACTTCAAGAGGCTGACTCAGATTTCTGGGTCAGCCTCTCGCATATATCAAAAAATATCTTAATTTACTTTTTGTCGAGTATTAACTCTGTATCCTTTATCTTCTGGAGTATATGAAGATATATAACCACATCGCATGAGTGTTTCCAACAGTGATTTATTAATGTCCGTACGGTCTATTATAGGCCGTTTGCCATTTTCTGCAATTTTACGATAAAGGGCTGGTAATGCTTGCAATAGTTCTGTTATTATCGTATAATCATTATTATTTTGTTTTATTGTTAATGTGGTAACATTAACAGCTTTATCCAAATTTGAAGCCATCGAAATGGCTTGTTTTAGCAATGTGAAGTCCCACTTGACGCATTTAGTTTCTAGCAAAGTGCATATAGAATCGGCGAGACTCTGAGTCATAGTCACGTTTGATGTATTGAGATTGGGTAAAACTATTGCTTTTTCTTCTATAGTGAATGACTGAGACGTCAATATCATATTTGCAATATCTTCATTATATGGGTAACTTTTTATATCATTTATAAAATGAGATTTATAATGTATAAGATATTCTACAAATGCTTTATTCGATAAATTAGATGTCAGAATAATATTGGTTTCAGAGTATTCAATAAATCCCTTTTGAGCCAACCATATTATTCTTTCTTCTTCCAATCTAGCTGCATCGTGTTGTATTTCAAAATTACAATCATCAAATAACAGGCTAATTTCTTTATATGACTGCATGTTTAAATGATTGCTATTCATCAACGCTTGGAATAATGGTTGCTTAAATTCGCTTATTCCGTCATATTTATGTTGAGCTATAATATGTACGTTATCATCTATAAAACTCCATAGAGCTTCATCTATTATAAAATCTATATTTTTGAAATATGTCGATATATTTTTCCATGTCGGTTTGGGAAGATTAAGTTTAAGAGCGAGTTTTTGTTCATTAGTTTTTAATACGCCTATATTTTCTTCCGCTTTTTTCTGATTAAATATAAAAGGAATTGTCTCTTCTGAAACGATATAACAACCATTCTCAACAACTTTAGCTAGCATATCATCAGAAGATTCCGTTAAGGTTTTATATTTTGTTTTACTAGTCAAAAAATCTCGTTTGTTATGATGCAATGTATTATATATAAGAGCAATAAAATCATAATTTTTATTGATCCAATCTAATTGAACAGTACAGATTTGTTCAGGCGTGCAATATTTAATCCATATTTCAAACAGTATAGACTGATGACTTGAGGCAGCAACTATTTTATCCCATATTTCTTGAGGGTGTGATTGAATATATATTGGTAGAACTCGCTCGTGGTTTTTCCCTTCTTTATAATATGTAACTATAAAATCGAACGATTCTTGAGTATATAATAAATCCAATATTAAATTATATCGTATTTTTTCTGTTGTTGGATGCAATGATAAATAATCAAGTAGCTCTACATTATATACGCTCTTGGTTAGAAAAACATCATCAGGCAATTCTTCTAGAAAAGACTTAATATTATCGATATGAGATAAAAAATCTGGTGTTCTATCCAGCTTCATATCTAATATGAGGCTATGATCGTTGGCAGATGTCATACCTGGATAGAAAATAGATATATAATCATAATAATCCTCAGCAATTAAACCTATTCGAATAAAACGATCTGCCATTTCTGTTAGTCCAATTTGCTTATAGCAATCCTCATGATATAGATTAAATTGCAAGATTAATTTATTTATGGGATAATTCCGTATCTTGGACTCTTCAATTGTTAACTCTAATTCTTGTTTTGCTATTTCCTTACTTCCTAAATTAAGTGCATTGAGGCGGTCCTGATATGTGTAGTTGGGATCCACTTCCTTTTCAATATCTGCAAATGGAATATGAATGGAAGGAGCACTATAACTATTAAGTCGATATGTGATTTTACCTGTTGATTTTAATAGATTGAAATTTTCTTCGTCTTCCCATATGCTTGATATAGGCTGAAAATGACCACCACCATCTAATGATATGTTATTCCCGGTTAGATGATTAAGGTGATTTATATATTGAAGAACATAAATCTTCCTAAGTTCAGTTTGATTTAAGTGCTGTGTTCGGCGAAAAGCATCTTTTTGTTTTTGAATTGAAGACTTTCGTTTTTGTAAAACTAAGTCTACTGCAATATCCTGGTATTCTCTCTTTTTTGTGAAATTTAATGCTTCATAAATTTCTCCAGCACGTTGAGGTAGAAGCGCAAAATTATGGGGATAATAGTTTTTATAGACTATCATCGCCAATAATTTATTATTATTTATCTTGTGATTCTCATTACATCTCAGTCGTAATATGTATTGATGATATTCATTAACAATATTCTGTAACAAGCGCATATCATCAATAAAGAATGCAACTTCCCGTATAGTAGCGTCGTCAATCTCGTTATCGGAATGTCCAAGTTCTAAAAGGGCTTTGCGTAATACATCTTTAGAGTTATACGGAGAGATAACAGGGATAACAGTTGTTATGTAATCAAAGAATTTAGTTCGAGAAGCATCATTGAACATGTCGTCTTTGATAGCATATACGAACTTTATTTCTCGCTCAATTATATTTGATTGATTAAGCAAGAAATTTAACTCTCTTAGTTTCAAGAAGATATCTGAAGTGTTAAACCTATCCAGATCTTCTATGATAACAGTATTGTATTTAGTGCATTGGAAAAAATATAGAATCTCATCCAGATGTTGATTAAAGATAGAATTCTCATCCTTGATCTGAATTTCTCCTCCTGCTATTTTAATTTGATTTAGTTTAGAGCTTCCGTATTTGACAATTAAAAAGGCACTGGCTTTATATAACATCCAGCACATGACTCCTAATGACAAAATATCAAATATTCCATTGGCCCAATAGCCCCAGTTAAATAGCCGGTATAAAATGTCGACTCGCAGCCATCGAGGTTCGAATGCGATACAGAAACAAGCGAAGAAGGCAAGAATTGATATAGATATTTTACATATCGATTTCTTCGAAATATATGGAATACGTTTCAATCGGCTGTTAGGTAAAGTCTCATGACTCTCTCGGTATATTAGTTGCTGTAATATACTGTATTCAATCCGCCTATTTAATATTTCGTTTGCTTCATTCTTGTCGTTGCCAGAAGCATTTTCACTTCCTTTTGTCGCGTCAAGCGTAGCTAAGGAGATTGATAGAAAATTTAATTTACTATTCTTATTCTCTTTCTCGATTGCTATCAATGTCTTGAGCACACTGCTTTTGCCGGAACCAAAAGGTCCGGTTAAAGCTATATTGCAAATATCTTTATTTGCAAGTGCATGTTGTAAATCTAGAACAGCATTGTATGAGGCATCCTCTTTTGTTAATAATTTAGGAAGGAGCGCTTTTTGTTTCCAATCGCTTGTATCCATATTATTCTTGGGTTATCCTATCCTTGAAATCTTCAAGAAACATCTCCTTGTTCTCGTCAATAAGTTTCTTTATCTTAACATCTTCAGCCTGGCGAAGAAAGCGGCGAATCAGTTTATTGTACTCTTTTTCTATTTCATCACGCGAAAAATTCGGACTGCGTAACATTGCCATAAACCGTCCGTCGGACTTTAGAAACTCATAAAATTCGTTTGTCTTTGTAAAGTAGAATTGTATCTCTTGTTCTCGTTCTTGCTCAGTTGCGTTTAGTCGGGCAAGGGTATCGAATATCGAGGCTAATCCACCTCGGTTCTCTCCCGTATTTTTCTTGCTTCTGGAGTTTTCGGGAGCGTCGTCTTGTTCCTGAGGCTCTTCAATCTCAACCTCATCACTCACGAGCAACCCGATTTCTCCGTCGAAGGTGGTGTGTATTGAGCCAATAGAATCTTTCTGCTCAAATATAGAGCGATAAATATTGCAGTATCGCTGCCAGAAGTCAATAAATACGGCATCCTTAAATTGAGCATCCAATTCGATTACACCTTGCAAGAGGACCAGCAGAGAGTTGTATCGGCCAATAGTCTTGCGTAGTGCTTTTGCTGGATCATCGTCGCTTGTGGCGGCTGTTTCCTCACTATGTGTTTTAAGATCCTGCGTGTATTGTGCATGCGCCTCCATTACATTCTTGATCCACGCCCGAATGTCAGCGTCCATATCGAGACATAGCTGGGCATTGGCCTCTGCATTATTGACAGAAGATTTATATCGCTCGAACCACTTGATGTAAATAGGTTGTGCCAATAATTCTCGATACAGCTCCTGAATAATCGCCTTCTCACGAAGCGGATCAAAGTCCGTGATAACCATACCACAGAACTTGGCAAAAGCATCCCGAATATTCTTTTCGTTGACGTTGCCAAATGAGAAGTCTATAATATGGCACTCTTCTTTGTACTTGGTCTTGCGATTTACACGCGAGATTGTCTGAATGGCATTAATATCGCGAATCTCCTTGTCGAGAAACAGCGTGTGTAGCTTGGGCTCGTCAAACCCCGTTTGCAGCTTATCAACAACAATGATAAGCCCGTTTTTTGCCGTCTTGAAGTTGTCTATCACCTTATCCTCTGCCACACCACCGTTCATCGATGAACATTTCTCATATTTTTGATTGTCGGAGTAAACGATAGCGACAGGTGCATCGGCATATTTGGCAAAAGTTCCCGATACAGTCTTCTCCGCCATCAACCGACGAATGATTTTACAATACTGAATAGCAATCGGAATAGAGCTAACCGCAAGCATGGCTTTTCCCGTGCCACGAATCTTCCCGTAAACCAATGAAAGCAGCCGATTGACCACGAATTCTGCAATTGCTTTCATTCGGTCCGGGTTCTCGTATATTTGCTTTTTGGCGAATGATACCCGTTCCTCCTGTCCCGAATTCATCGCAGCTGTTATAGCCTGCATAACGCCATTGGGGAGTTCAAAATACATTTTTGCAGGTACGGGAATAATATGTTTTGTCGGATCAAGAATGTAACCGTCTGCTATGGCCTCCTTCATTGTGTATGAATCGAATGGCTTCCATAGCTGATTAATAAAGTTGCTACTTCTATGAAATTCGCCAAAACGAGCCAATACACGGTCGCTGGGAGTTGCCGTGAAACCGACAATCAGATTCTTCTTTGTAGAACCTCTTGTGATAAATCCTCCGTTCTCATCGAATATATCCTGCAGTTCATCGAACGCCGAATACATCTCCTGATGAACGTCATCGGTGTTTGAGCGGTGTACCTCATCAATAAGAAAAGCCACGCGCATATTTTTGAAATCCTTGCCGGCTTTTTCGATGGCTTTCTTGAGTTCCCAGAATTTCTGAATATTCACGACAATGATACGGCGTTTGTCGCTCAACGCCTTCACAAAGGTGTCCTGGTCGGTCGCCTCTACGAACATGGCCTTGTCGATGTTCATGTTGAGCATCATCGAGTCGAGCTGGTCGCGCAATTGCAGACGATCGACAACGAGCAGAATCTTGTTATAGACCCATTCGCCTTTGTAACGCAGGTCTTTGAGTTGCAGCGCTGTCCATCCTATTATGTTGCTCTTGCCGAATCCTGCGGCATATTGCAACAAGAGCGAATAGACATACTTGTTGTTGCAATAACTGTCTCTCTCGGCCACTACGCGGTCGATCAGATCTTGGGGTGCATTTAATGCTTGTAGTTCGGCCCGCAGTCGGTTGATAAAATACAAGGGTTCATTTTCGTGGTCCAGAAATTCCTGAACACGCTCCATGATCCGGTCGCAGCCGAATTTCTGCTTTGGACGCGGACATATCAGACGACCTGTTTTGTCCTTATACTCCTTCTTCTGTACTTTATGGCCATTCACAACAGACGTTACGGTCTTATAGGTGTAGGCCATGAAGTTGTAGTAGAGGATCTCTTTCTCGATCATCTTCTTGGAGTAGAGCGAACGCATTGCCTCTTCGAAGCGAACGCGCGGATCGGTTGCCTCCACCTGCTTTATGGGGAGGGGTTTGAATACCTTCTCCACCACCGGACGGAAAGAAGAGATCGAGATGGTATTATCTTGAAAACCTCGCTTTGCTTCATCAAAGAACTGTCCCGGATCCCGTAGTATGTATGAGTCCGTGATGTCCGTGGTTACGAGATGAATCGATTTCTCAAACGGCCGGAGCATACGACGACGAAGCGTTTGCGATACATCATTGCCATTGGCAATCTTTGTATATACCCACACGGCTTCGAGGTAGTCGGTAATGATTTTGTTCCTGCCGTTCGTCTTGGCCGTTTGATTGGTGAAGTTGCTCTTCAATTCGGCGTAGCCGAGAAAAATGCCGTTGACAAAGAACGACAGGTCGGGGCGAAATGCGAATATTTTTTTTGCGTCGTGGTGGAACGAATAACTCATCTCCTCGACAGCCGCAAAGATGTTTTTGTTGAAGTCTTCATCGCCGCGCAATTCCGAACCACTGACATAAATAAGTTGCAGAGTTTCGCCTTCGAATGTAATGGTTCGGTTTTTATTCAAGAAAATTGCCACATTGGCACTCGCCTCAATCTTCTCGCGAATCATATCCATAATAGCCCGGAGCAATTTTTGCTCGTCGCCATTGTATTCGCTCTTTTTGAGCAGGCTGTTCCATGCTTTGCGCGAATTCTCTTTCAAGAACTCGTACAGATTGGCCGGAATAAACAAATCGGGCGAAACGGCATTATTCTTTATTTCACGAAAACCAAGACCATCTGCACGGCGGCAGAAAAAGTCCATTACATATTCACTTTGCAACTCAAGTTCGGTCATAATCCAATGTAGTTTTAGGAGCGCGATTCTGTATCGATGGCTCGCTGGCCGGTTACTACTTCATTTATCAGGGAGCGTTTCAGCTCCTTCAGACGCTCTACTTCGGTATTTATCTTTTCAAGGATGGCATCAATCTTTGCGCACTTCTCATCCAGATATGCGGCAATTTCTTTTTGCTCATCAATTGGAGGAACAGGGAAATGTAAAGAAGCAAGGGTTTTATATCTAAAATCAGTTGTTCTTTCTCTAATTCCTTTTGCTAAAGCCTGAATGTAACCACGATGAGACATAACACGGAGAAGTTGACAATAATATTTAAGATCAGTTTCTGAGGAGTTTATTTCGCGACAAACGATGCATATTGGCGAACATTTTCCGTCTGAATCGGATATGCCAATGGCCCCTGCAAATGCATCCATCTGGTGAATAACCAGATCGCCTATTCGAACTCCATGATAACCGATTTCTTGTTCAGATTCAGTAAAACCGGTTATCCGCCTATTAGTGCGTAATGTAACCTCACCATTTCGGAAGCAAGTGACAACTCCATCTTCCGGACGTACAGCACGAGAAACCTCTTTAAAAAGAGACTTTCCCCGTTTTATGTTCCAATGTGCAGGAATGGCTCCAAGCCAAGGAATCAAGGTTGATTTCATGGGGGTGTTGGGGTCTAATCCACGGGTGACGGCGCGGTTGATCAGGGAGCGACGAAGTCGGCTGTAAGCATCGGCTTTGCGCTCCAACAGTTCTATTTTTCGACCAATCTTCTCACACTCCTTATCCAAATATGTCGCTATTGCCTCCTGCTCCGAATAAGGTGGTAAAAAAATCTCTTGGGCAAGGTAATGAGCTGTTTTTAGATTTTGGATACCAGTGGTTTGGTTGAAGAATAACGTATTTATTCGGTTGGAATATATTGAATGAAATAAATATAGAACAAACCGTGCAGATTGCTTTTTATTCACCGACAGAGCTTGAATAAAATTAGAACATACTGCCCTTTGCGGGGAATTAACAAGCACGACACGTCCGACTGGCATTTTTTCGCCACCGCCTGATTTCTCTAACAATAAATCGCCTTCAGACAGCAATTTCTCATTAGCTTGTTCCGGCAATACATTGCGATATGTGATATTGTCGAACTTAAGACATAGATTAGAATAATCGAAATCTGCAACACGATAACATACTATATCATTGGCATCTCCCTTTTCTTCATCACCCCATATCCCACTTCGAGATGAGGTTATGATGTCTTTGAATCGACGGATCTGCCAATGAGCAGGCGCCGATTTTTTGCATATATCCGAATATACAGTAAAAATAGAGATCATAACCCTAACTCCTTTTCAAGATTTGCGATTGCCTTGTCAATATCCGAGATTTCGGCAAGGATGGAATCTACCGGTTCAACGGTCTCGGGAACATAGAATTCCTTGTTGAAGTTCACCTCGACACCCACGACATTCTCACCAATCGTATAGGGCTTGTAGATATAGCGTTGGAGAAAATCCTTGATGCCTTGTTCATTGACTTCGGGATTGGGATCGAACGGAATAATCTCCGAGTCCTTACAACCGACAGGACGCAGTATGGCTTTTATTTCATATTTCGTTTGTTCTTTACGGGCTTTCTTTGTAGAGAATGAGAATTCTCCATAACCAATCTCCTGCATATATCCTTTGGAATCAACGTGGCGGATATTACGAGTCAACGAATCATATACATACATCTCGTTCTTTGCACATTGCAGCGTAAACGAGGTCTCTCCATCGGCCCATGAATTAAGACGTGCACACAGTTTTTCAGCTCTTTCAAGCGACAGATCAAACAAATCTTCACCCAGCATGGAGTCGATATTTACCGATAACACCGCAGGCTTGGCCAAAGTCGGCTCCCGGTCTATGGCGTGTTTGACGGTAAGCCCCTCGTTGCTCACTTCGTAGAGCGTAAGTTGCTGCTTGTTGAAATAGAAATGCCATTTGTCGTAAACTTTGGCAATGGCGCAATCCTTGAATTCAACCAGCGCTCGGACAATGGCTGCACGATGCTCGGGGTTCATCTCCTTGCGTTTCGAACCCTTGTTTTTCTTCAACGGCTGCCAAAGATCGGCTGCGTTGATAAGGATTACCTTATCTTCTCGTTCTGTCGGTTTATTTTTGTTGAGAATCCACAAATAGGTGACGATGCCCGTATTGAAGAACTCGTCGGACGGCATCTGAATAATGGCTTCGACCCAATCGTTGTCGAAAAGATATTTGCGGATATTGCTCTCGCCACTACCGGCGTCGCCGCTGAACAGCGACGAGCCGTTGTTTACTTCTACGACAATACCTTTGTTCTCGTGCAGGTGCCAAGCGTTATGCTGCAAGAAGAGCATTTGCCCGTCGCTCACGGAAGGCAAGAAAGAGAACTGCCCGGTCTGGTCGTCGCGGATCTCTTTCTCATAACCTTTCCACGGTATTCCGTAGGGAGGGTTGGCTACAACGACGTCAAACTCTTTGCCCTTGAAAGGCAATGAGGTCAGGGTATTGCCATATTTGATTTCGGTATTCTCACGGAACAACGATTCGATCTTTGCCAAAGCATAAAGCGCATCGTTCCAGTCGCAACCGTGAGCGGCTATATATTTGTAGCCGGCCTTATCCCGCAAACGATCCACAACGCCGAACAGCAGGTTGGCTCCACCGCACGTCGGGTCGTAGATATGTACAAAGTCATCGGTGGAGATATCGATCTTCGCTGCAACGATTTCGGCAATCAGCGAAATAATATCTTCCGGGGTGTACTGCTCTCCGGCCGTTTCTGCCGATATGTCGGCCCATTTGCGTTTGATATGCTCCTCGAGAGTGGTTATTTCCGAGTTGTTGTAGCGAGAAAGGTCTATTTGAGACCATTGGGTGATATACTGCATCAGAATACCTTTCTTCCGCAACTCGGCAACCATGCCGTCCAGATTGAGATATTTACTGTCGTCCGTACCACGCTCGATGCCAAGCAATTCTTTGAGCGTCCCATCAAAGCCTGCCAGATAGCTTCGGAAATCCTGCTCAAATGTCTTGTCGTTATTGCAAATGGTGGACAGTGTTTTGCCTTCGCGAACGATGTAGTCGTTATATCCACACTCACGGTCTCGGAAGGCTTCGATAAATTCTTGCAAGTTGTTCTCACGGGTCAGGCCCTCGGAGGCTTCAATATCTGCCATTTCATTTCGCATACGCCCTTCGAGCATAATAAGAGCGAAGAATGGCATCATGTAATCTGGGAATTTGCTTTGCTTGATTCCCGATGATATAAGTAAATCGGCGCATGACCAAATGTCGGATTCGTATGATAATATATCTTTCATAATTCTACTATCGTTCTTCTTTGTCTGTAATCAGGTCTTTCAAGTCAACTTGCAGGATAACTGCTATTTGCTGAAGAGTCTCCAGGTTGGGCTGAATCCTATTGCAGGCATAGGCATTAACCATGCTGAAGCTCTTGTTTAGCTGCTTTGCCAGCCATGTCTGAGAGATGCCTTTCTCTGCCAGAACGGCTTTTATCCTATTTAATTTCATATTATGCCTTGATTGAATAGCACAAATATAGGGAATTATATTCGATGTATTGATTTATCTTTTTATCTTTGTACAATCCACTAAATAATACATAAGAATGTATGGAAAATGATCGCATTTTACAGAATAATAGAATAACCCATTTTATTCTTCGTGTAGACTTACTTCAGGATACTCAAATTGATTATAAACAATTAGCAGACTCATTAAAAGGAGAATTTGAGACCTATAAAACAGAACTTCATTTCAATTATAATGTCGATATAGATAAAGTTGAGGTGAAAAAAGAAGATTTTATCAAATATTTATTAAGTACTCCGACTGTGAATCTAAAAATAGATTCTTTTGAAAAATGTATTACCATAGAATTACAACAATATATAGATAAAACTTCTTATGTACAATATCTTACAAAAGTTATAGATGCTTTAAAATCTTTGGGTGTTGAAATTTATGCTAGACGTATAGGTATGCGATATATCAATGTATTTTCCTGCTCAAAGATTGCAGAAATATCAAAGGTGTTAAATGTTACAGACGCTAAATTTATTAAAGAATCCGTTGCTAAAGATGGAATTGCAAGGTCAATGATTGTTCACGAGTATCAATATGGTGCTTATTTAGCACGTGTGCAATATGGTATTCCTAATAAGTTTTATCCATCTGTAATAAAAAACTACGATATTGTATTGGATATAGATGTCTATAGCAGCGGACAACAACATATTGATGTGTGGGAGGAATCAATAACACAATTTAATCATCAAGCTTATAATACATTTATCAGCTACATTAAAGAGTCTTTCCTCCAAACTTTAAAATAATATGGATGATTATATAGATTTGCCTGAGGCGATAGAACATGAGGTTCTTGAGGTATATAAATACGATAGTGCCTCAAAACCAAAGCGGATTATTAGATTATATCAAATTAGTCATGATGCAGATATCGGCAAAAACAAAGAAAACGACAGAGAAGAGAATAAGCCAGTGTGATATTTTTCATGATATTGATGTTATAGAACAAATCACTGAAAGGGATGAGGGTATTGCTGTTTCATACATTCATTTCCCGCTTGTCATATGCTTGAATCAAGATTGCGATTTAAATAGTGATGAAAGAGATAAACTGAAGGTTGGTTCAAATAAGGATTGCAGATTGCTTCATCTTATTATTGCTCCTTTATTTAACTTTGACATTTTTAAGGACGGGGAGCATTGGGGAGATATTTTTCAAACAGGGCAGAAATATAATCCTCACAAAACCGATGGAAAGAAGATTATGAATAATGAAGATCCTCGTTTTCATTTTCTCCACTTTGAAGATGACTTTAACTTGCCCGATATGGTTGTTGATTTTAAACATTTTTATACAGTAAGTACAGATTACTTATATGAAAACATTGACAAACGGGTGTGTTCTTTGAGTGAATTATATAGAGAAAAAATAAGCCAACGATTTGCTTATTTTATATCCCGCATAGGATTGCCAGAGTAATAGCCGCATTTTTATGGTTGTCCACTATTTCCTCCCATCGCCTCATACCGTCTCTGATGGTGCGGTTTGTTTGTGCAAATTTCATTGACTACTGCATAAAATATTGATAATCAATATAGATAAATTTCTTCAACGAGGAAGAATATTAACAGCCTTTATTTAGGTTAAATAACTGAATATCAGTGCGATAAATAAATTTTCATTGTTTATCGCGCTGGTGTTTTATGGCCTCGGACGGTGCGGTTAGTTTGTCCAATATTATTATTTTATCCAATTAAGAATCTGATAGTTGCAAGCGGTATTTTTACAGATGGAAAGTTTTATGCTCATTGCTGGACGTCTTTTCATATTGACATTAGCTAAGATGACAGACTAATGGCTAAAATGACGCTTTTATTTGGGCAATTTTAGTGGAATATCGGGATAGAGTGCTTCGCAGGGTTGCATCGGCTCCAGAGTCTGCGGACGACTTGCCGAGCGGAGGAAATTCCAGAAATCCGCGGGAAAGTGCACGACTTGTCCGACATTAGAACGAAGCGTGGTCAGCACCACGCGGCCATCGCTCAGCCGTCCGATATGTTCGAGTTTTTCGCTGCCGAACATCCCGGGACGGATGCGTAGCACTTCGCTCGTCGTGCGATTCCAGAGCCGGGCAAAATCCAGTCGCATCGAATCGCAAGCTCCTTTGATCAGTACCCAGTCGTCTCCAAACGGGAGGAGGTTCGACCAGGGATCTACGTTCTGCATCCGGGTAGTCCGGCAGCGGCGCGTATCGACGTCGAGTTCCAATAGTCGGGCGACCAGTTCCCGGCCCGAGAAGCCGCACATCACCAGTCGGCCGGTTTCGGGGACAGGGATGGAGCCGTTGAACCCGTCGCCGCTCAATATATGGAAGCCCAGCGGTGAGAGCGAGCCGTTTTCGAAACAATAGGTTTCTTCGCCGTGTGCAAGGAGGATGCGTCCGAGTCCGTCGCAGGCGAACCTGCCGGGGTGCTGCGCCTTGGGCAGCGGAAAACGCTGGACGCGCTCCACTCCCTGCGGATTCATCGTGAGGATTGTGGCGCTCTGCCGGTCTCCGAAACAGAGGTAGCGGCCGAACCATCGGGGACGCTGGTCGAGGAAAAGAAAGGGCGATTCCTGTTTCGGCAGGTCACACAGCCGCTTCCAGCTGTTCGCTTCAAGGGGATCCTTGCCTCCGAGAAGCATCCAGCACTGCATGGGCGGAATGTAGTAGAACGCCGCATAGAAATCCATCTCCGGCGAGTATGTCAGGCAGCAAAACCGGTTCCAGCGCACTTTGACCGGCCGAAGCGGCCGCTGACGGAGGTCTGCGACGAAATTTCCCTGCCACTCCTCCGCATCGCGGCTTTTCCAACGTCCGCTGCAGAAGTCTCCGGCCAGCGAGTCAAGCATGTAGTCGGCATCTTCGGGCCACGGCACCTCTTCGCAGGGCATCGTGCGCCCGGGGTCAAGCGTTCGGGCCGGAGTGCCCGGCGCGCGCCCCGACTGCTTCAACTGCCGACAATATTGACTCGCCTTTCGGCAAGCCTTTTCGAAATCCGCGGCGTGGGCCTCCTGTTGTATTGTGAGGAGGTAGACGTCGTCGCCGTCGAGGTCATATAGCCGGTATCCGCGGCAGGTCAGCTCCTGCCCTATGGCAGCCATGCCCTCCTCATGCGAGCGGCAGGCATATTGTACCCCGATCTCGTCGAATCGGGCGTCGTGCAGCACTGAAACCTCTTCGCCCCACTTTTTCCGTATCTCAGCCAGCGAGTCGTTCACGTCACCATCGTATTTGAGTAGGTCCAGCGCCTCCTCTACGGCTCGCTCGATCTCCGGGAATTGGCTCTTTCCTGCCGATGTCCCGTCCTCTTCCTTCGACAGGCTTTGCACCTCCTCTACCGTCTGTCCGACCTCCGAAGGATTGCGCCCGAGCTGATTCTCGAGCATCTGAAACACCTTCACGTGGGCATTCCGAATTCCCTGACTCGTGTAGACCATCACGGGTTTGCGCACCAGCCGGATGTCGAACCCTTCCAGTGCGTCGAACAGTTTCGGAAGCTGCAGCGGCGTGAACATTCGGTGCTGCATCGCGGGGCGGTCTTCGATGAAGAGATCGCCGTGGCCTTCGTTCCACAGGCCGCGTGTCGTGTTGTCGTCGTTGCGGAGCGAGATCTCGTAGCTGTTGTGCTGGCGACAACTGCCGTAGAGGCTGCGGGGACTGTTCAGCCGGAGCGTCAGCACCACACGCCGGCGCCGCTCCTCCTTCGGTGTAGCCGGGTCGGCATAGGGCTCGCCGTCGGAGGAGAACTGCGCGATGACCTCCCATTCGTATGACTCGGGCCACGGAATCCCGGCGGTCTCCAGCCATCGGAAGGCCTCCAATTGGTGCGTAACGGTGTCGTAGAAGCCTTCAATCCGACTTCTGAGTTCCTGCAGGTGGGGAAATGGAAATCCCTCCAGCAGGCGCACGATGCGCCGCAGCAGGTACAGCTCCGCGGGATCCTCGACCATCAGCATGCGCGCCAGCACGAGCAGATAACGCACGGCCTCCGGCTCTGCCGAAAGGGCGAGAAGTGCCACGCAGTACCAGAACCCTACGATGTCGTAATCCTTCGACAGCCCTGTCGTGCGTTGGAGTTCGCGCTCCTCGGGCGAGGTCGGGAGGATGGCGTAGTTGTCGAGCGTTGCTGTTACGGCATGCACCACCTCCGTATCGGCGGCGAACGGCTCCATTCGCAGCACCTCCTTGAGATTGAGCGGTGCGTGGATGAACGATCCGAGCTTGCGGTTGAGTGCGTCGATCTTTTCGGCCGTTCCGGGAGTGCATCCGGGCAGCGGGGCGATTTTCAACGGTGTCATGGTATCGGGCTTATATTGGTGAATGGGTATCTTTTTCCAGTGCTGCGATTGCCTCCGTCACCCGGCGGATATTCCGACGGGTATATCCGAACGAGACGATCGAGCTGCGCTTGCCGAGATCATTGATGCTGTTGATCCAGATGCCGCCGCTGTCGTGCGCGACGAAGATCTGTTCACCCCACGTGATGCTCCACCATGCGGGACGGGTGTGTGCGACAAAAAAATCCCGGTCCATGTGGTCAATTGTCCACTCGTGCTGTTCGGCCAGCTCCCGGAGTAGTCTGTCAATCTGCTCCGGCGGAAGCCCAGTCTTCCACCAATGGAAGAAAAGCCTGCGGTATTGGAGGCGGAAGAGGATGAAAGCTACCGGGACGCAGACGGCCGCGATCCAGAGAAGCACATTTGTCGAAATGGACGCCATCCCGGTGAGTGTGATGAGAGCCAGGAAGAGCGGAAGATAGAGAAGCATGATCGGAAGCAGGTAATGGGTCCAGATTCCTTCGGCGTTGAGCGGCAGCCTGCGGTGTCGCCGTATGAAGTCGGCCGTATCGACCCGGGCTTCGTTGCGGCATCCAATCCGAATGAATACTTCAACGAGGAGCAGACAACCGATTCCCGCCACCCATAAAAGAAAGGAGGGAACGGCATTTAGCTCCGGTGCTCCGACATGGATCATCAACACGCCGTCGTAGGCCACCCCATCGAACGAAAGGTCCCGACAGAGAAGGCGGTACTCACCCTTTTTGGCGGGAGAAAAGCGATAGAAGTGCCGGCAGATACGTGTGTCCATGCCGTTGCTCCATGATTCGGAAGAGGTACTGCGAAGCCATGTCAACGGTGATCCCTCCTCCGTAACGACGGTCGGGGTTCGGTCGGCGTATTGGTTGCTGGAGAGCACAATCTCATAGTCGCCCCGGGCTCGCGGCTGCCCGGCTTCGATCGAGAGAGAGCAGTGCACGGTGTCGCATTCCGGTGTGGCGGCGTGGAGCAGGACCGCCCGGGCGGCGTTTTCCGGTACAACATTGAAGTCGGGAAGGTCGTCCGCCGGGGCCTGTTCGCCCTGTGCATTCCAGATCGGAAGTATCAGTGCGAGCAGCAGTCCGAATCCGCACCGAATAACTCTTTCCATTATCACTCGACGGCAGTTTCGAAGGGTGAATGATCGAGCAGGGCCTCCTCGGGAATCTCGGCCGACCGGGGCCAGTAAAACTCATCCTCCGTATCATCAATCCAGAAGAGCGGCAGCATCAGGGGCAGATACTGGAACAGGTGGCGGCCGTCGGTCAGGCTGGCAAAGACCACGATGAAGGTATTCATCCGCATGCGTTCGTCCCAGGCAAAGCGCCACGAGAGATAGAGGTTCTGCATCCGTCCGGGACGGGTTGTCACATCTACGTCTCCCTCCTCATCGGGCATGAAATGGCCCGAGTCGAGCGACAACTCGCCCAGCTCCATGATGCCCTCGGAGGCTTGAAGAATACTTATGGCTTTGAAACACTCCCCGCGGCGGATCGAGCGGTGGGGAATGGTCGCGCGAACCACCACCCAGACCGAATCTCCGTGCAGGATGGCGTGCTCGGCCTCGAAGCGCACCTGCGGACGTTCGAGGGGTTTAAGACGACGGTTTACCACCTCGGCATCCCGATACAGCCACGTCGATTCGGATGCCACGAAAGGCGGGTTGATTTCCGCGGATTTGCGGGTGCTTGCGCAGCCTGTGGCGGCGAGCAGAAGAACGGATGCAATCCAAAGTCGAGTTTTCATGTTTTTTATCGTTATGTATAGCGGGCCAGCAGCCAGATGGCGAGCCCGACAACGAGGGCCACGATGAGAAAACGCACGAGGTCGCGTCGGATGGAGGGCTCCTCCTCGGGACGGCAGCGAAACATCCGGGCCAGCTCCTCGAAACTCTGGCAGCCGTAGACTGCCTGCTGGAAGTCGGCAGCATTGCGCCAGCACGCCTCCCGGAACCACTCCGACCGGGGATATTCACGGGCGATCCACGCCTGCAACTCCGGGAGCGGATAATCGCGGACCTCCTCTTCGAAGTCGGTGTCATAGCGGACGGTGCGTTGATCTGCCGGGCCGATATGGCTATAGAGTCCGACCGGTCCGATCTCCCGGCATCGGCGGATCGTGTAGCGCCGTCCGGAGGCATCGACCACCTCCTGCCCGGCCCAGCCGTCGGCCTCGGCAAGCAGCCTGCGTGTCGTCACGTTCTCTTCCCGCCAGAATACATAAACCAGATGCTCCGCGGGGGCAAGGTAGAAGACCGGGTATTTCAGCGCGGCTTTCATCTCCGTTTCGTCGGGCCCTTACCACGGGTAGCGTACCCACGGGCTCTTCGGGTCGCTCAGCAGCACGTCGGCCGTATTTTTCATTACCGCGTTATAGGCCCGTTTGCCACCCCACAGCGAACGACCGAGAATATAACTCATTGCAAGTTCACGCCATGACCCGCATGCCTCGTGTGCCAGCGCGTCGGCCCGGCCGATGTACGCCCATGCCTCCTCTTCGGATATGTAACCCATCTCGCAGCAGGCCCGCGCCAGAAAGACGATGCGCCCGGTATCCCAACCCGTCACGTTGCAGCCGCTGAGTTCTTCTTTCGAGGTGACTACGCCGCACGAGAGGAGTTCTTCGAAGGTCTCCAGCAGGTTTTCGAGTTGCGAGGTTGCCTTGTCGTAATCCTCCTGCGAGGTCATCCGCTGCTGGAGAAGTTCGTCCTGCCGTTCACGGTCGTCAAACCGGAAGGCTTCGAGCACCGTGAGCCAGTAGTAGCGGAATCCCTTTTCGCATAAGTAGTCGAGTTGCTCGCGGGCCTCTTCGGTGGAACAGATGCCCCACCAGCCGCCCACGATCTCGGGCAGGGTATCGATAATACCCGTCTCCAGAGAGTTTTGCCACGCCCCCTGCTGCGAGGCGTACATCGCCCCGATAGCCAGTTGGCGGCACTGCCCGTCTTCGAGCGTCGATTTCGGATTGATACATATCTCCTTGAAGGCACGGCGCAACTTGCGCACCGTTGTCCAGATGCGGCTGCCTTTGCGGTATAGCCACGTCAGGGTGCCGAATGCCACGGCGGCCAGCATCACGTAGAATTCAATTCCCCGTTCCATCGTATTGGTATTGAGTGTTTGCTATGCGTTCCACGATATCTGCCGCCACGGCGAGGCCTCCTCTTCGAGCAGCGCGCTGACGATCTCCCAAGCAGTCTGGCAATCCTCCTCGTCGCCGTGCCAGACGCCGCGACCCATGGCGAAGCTGCGTCCGTACTCCTCCCACGACGAGAAGTGTTTGCGGGCGGTATCGGCCGCCACCTGCATCACCTGCCACATATCCCCCTCGGAGAGATAGCCGCAATGGTATGCCCAGCGTCCGAGGTTGGCGATACGCACCAGATCCCACGCTATGACCGTTTTCGGAAGCGTCTCAGCCGTGCAGTAACCGTTTTCGATCATAAACTCCGCGATGGACTGTACATCCCCGGCCTTATCTTCGGGATTGCCCGCTTCGGGTTGGTCGCCGCGCATGAGCGTCAGCGCCGCGTCGGCATCCGCATGGTGTCCTTCGTGAAGCAGCCACCGGACGATTTCGAGCGTCGAGTCGCGGTCCGTAATGTTCCACCAGCTCTGCAACTGCGCGCGGTAGGTTTCGGGAAGAACTTCGCTCTCGACGGCATCCACCGCCTCGTCGTTGTAGATGAGCAGCGGTGCCGCAAAGGCCATCAATCTCTGCTGTTCGGGTGTCAGACGGCACGTTGCGGCATGTTTAATTTCCCAGCTGTCGTCCTCGCCAAGCCAGTCGAGCGCCGCGGCATTTGCCTCGCGCAACTCCTTTTCGAGACTCCCGTCCTGCATTGCCTGCATGGTTGCGGCTGCCTGCGCCATGTTCTGTCGGGCGGCTTCGGCCACGGCGGCGGCATCCACACCGCCGAGCGTTCCCATCGCAGCCTGCTGCGCCTGGATCTCCGCCAGATTGGGTACGGCAGCCTGCATCTGCGCCATGATCTGTGCCTGCATGTCGCCCATGTCGGGCATCCCCGGAATCGAGCCCATCATCGCGCGCATCTGTTCCAAGGCCGCCTCCTGCGCTGCGCGGGCAATCTCCTCCGGACTTTGGGGCTTCATCTTTTCGTTTGCCATGTTCGGTATGTTTTAAGGTTTTCGATCCATTTTATCCTTCGGCGCCGGCCGCAAGCAGCAGCTCGACGATCTCCGTGAAGCCGCGTTCTCCGGCATAGTAGAGTGCCGTGTGTTGGCGATTGTCCGCTGCATTGACATCGGCATGCCGCTCCAAAAACAGACGTACGACCTCGTTGTTTCCTGCTCGCGCAGCTACGAGCAGGACCGTTTCACCCACTCCGTTGCGGGCATCGATCGACGCTCCGGCCCCGAGCAGCGCCTCCACAAGAAAGCGGTTGCCCGCCTGTGCCGCCAAATGCAGCGGCGTTGTTCCGTTGGTTAACGGCCGGTTTGCGTCGGCCCCGGCATCGAGGAGCATTCGGGCAATATGCAGGTTCCCGCGTCCGCACGCCACCAGAAGCGGCGTCTCGCCTGCATCGTTCGGCGTATCAAGTTGCGCCTTCGAGGCCGCAAGCAGCCGACGCACTACCTCCGCCTGATCATTATAGACGGCCTGATGCAGAGGCGTGTTCCCATTGGCATCACGTGTCGTGCGGTGTGCCGCATCTGTTTGCGTGAGGCGTACGACTGCTTCGGTCAATCCGCTGGCCGTGGCGTAGTCCAATGCGCGGTGTCCCGTCTGGTCCGTAGCCTCGGTGTCTGCTCCGCGGTCGATCAACCACAGCGCGGCATCCGTGCGACGGTTTTCCATGAGCCGCATCAACGGCGTACATCCCACGTTGTCGGCGGCATCCATGTTGGCCCCTGCCTCTATGAGTCTGGCAAGGATCTCGCGGTTCCCATTTCGGGCCGCTGCGTGGAGCGGAGTCTCGGAACGGTTGTTGGTCCGAGTGACGTCGGCTCCATGATCGAGCAGCATGGAGATTATATCGCGGAATCCTTGACGACAGGCGTAGTGGAGGGCCGTATTACCCTCGGCATCACGTCGGTTTAGATCTATGCAGCCACGGTCGAGGAGGATCTTTACGATGTTTTTCTGTCCGTTGCGGCAGGCGTTCAGAAATGTCTGGAAGGTATCCATAGTGTTGATTTCAGGCGTGTTTCAGCAAAAATTTCACGAGCGACTCGTTGTTGCTGCGCGTGGCGATGTCAAGCGGCGTACGCCCTTCGTTGTCGGCGGCCGAGATATCGGGCCGTCCGAAGTCGAAGAGCATTTCGGCCGCCTGCCGTGCCGCCGCATGCGTGTAGCCCTCGGCCGCATAGTGCAGCACGGTACGTCCTTCGTTGTCCGTGGCACAGGGGTCGGCGCCGGCTTCCAGCAGCCGTTCCAGCATCTCCGGCTGATACGGCCCGGCGCTGTGCGGGCCCAGCAGATGCATCAAGGCCGTGCGGCCCATCGCATCGCGGGCATTCACCTCGACCTTTTGTTTCAGCAGTCGCCGCAAGGTCCAGATGGCCAGTTCGTAATCATCGTGCTGGCACACCAGCATAAGGGCCCGTTCGTCTTTCTCCGTCTGTGGGGCATCGGGGTGCCATCCCCGCTCTTCGAAGAGCTCCATGAGCGGCGCAAACCGCTCCATGCCGTCCGAGACACGGCATCCCTGCCCGATCCAGACGGCAAAGGGAGCCACCCCTTTCGAGGTCCGCCGGTCGGGGTCGGCACCGGCCCGGAGCAGCATTGCCGCGATTTCAGTCTCGCCCCACTCCAGCGCGCAGGCCAACGGCGTTTTGCCCGTCCAGTCGCTCATTCCGCGGTCGTCGCACTCCGCATTGAGATCGACCCCTGCCTGCAGCAGGGCCTCCAGCGCTTTCCGGTCCTTTTTGCGCAGCGCCTGGAAGATGTTCATCCCGCCGGTCTCCATGGTGAGTTCATCGAACGGGTCCCCGCCCGAGAGCAGGGCGCCCACCCATTGGGCTCCGCCCTCCATGGCGAGGTCAAACGGACGTCGGCCGGCCGAATTTTTCTCGTCGGGGTCGATCTGCCCGCTGTGGAGCAGCAGTGCCGCCGTTGCATAACAGCGCATCTGTTCCGCCCGGAGCTCCTCCAACTCCTCGCGGGCTTCCCGCTGCTGTTTCTCCGAGACCCACCGTTCGCCGAAGCTGGCGATAAAACGCTCCTTGCCGGCGATCTCCCGTGCGGTATCGGCGGCGCGCCGGCAGAGGTTGTGCAGGGCATTGTCGCCGTAGCTGTTCGCGGAGTCGAGCCGCTGTCCGGAGTTGATCAGCACAGCGGCCATCGCGTGGTGACGGTTTTGCACGGCCTCGAGCAGCGCCGTCGTGCCGCGAGCCGAACGCGGAAGGTTCGCGCCGCGATCCAGCAGCAGCCGTGCCGCCGCGGCAATCTGTTCTTCCTCTGCGGCCACCCTGCTGCGGTGCGAGGCCAGACGGAAGAGGGGCGTGTGTCCCTCCGTGTCGCGGTCGTTCACTCCGGCCCCGCGGTCGAGCAGCGAAGCAATGGCCTCGCAGTCGGCGAACTCCGCTGCAATATGCAGCGACGTGCGGCCGTAGTTCTCCTCGTCGCGTGCGTCGGTCGGAATCTCGGCAAGGAGTTGTCGCCGGCGCTCCTCCTTTGCAGGGTTCGGGTAGTAATAAAGGTCGTAGAGTTCCCGGAGCGGTGTCATCGGTCAATCGTTTTGAGCAGGTTTTCAAGGTGTTTGTATCGGTGCCCGAGGCGGGCGGCAATCGTCCGAACCTCCTCGCAGCGGCCCAGTCGGAAGGCCGCCTCGGCCCGCAGGCGGAGGATCAGCGTGAGGGCATCGTCGCGCGGTGTCTCGGGCAGCAGCGGACAGCGGGGCAATTCACCGTCGGTATCCCAGCGGCGGAAAGCTTCTGGAAGTTGCCGGCGCGGAGCGGACGTAACACCCGGCCCGGAGATTCCGGCAGACTGGATGTCGAGCAACCGTTCGGACTCAGCGAGCAGCCGGTAGCTCTCTTCGTACCACTCTACATGGAAGCAGCACAGAGCCTGGTTGTAGCGTGTCGGGGCGTCCTCGCGTGCGGAGCGCTCGAAGCAGACGTAGGCCATAGGCCACGCTTCGCAGCAGATGCAGGCAACTCCGGCCGCAAAAAGCCGTTCGGAGTCCGCTCCCGCCATCGGCTGGGCGTTGCCCATCAGTCCCATTTCCGTGCGGTTAATTGTCGATGGAGACCTCTCCCGAGGCATTGGCCGTGAAGGCGACCGTGTAGTAGTTCGTCACGGTGAAGCGTCCCTGGTATTCGGGCGATTCGCTTTCGTCGACGTAGTTCAGTTCGAACTGCACCTGCATTTGCTTCGACTCCGCACGGTACTCATCGCTGCGGTTCCAGCGGTCGACGCTGCTCAGCCCCACCGGCCACATCCGGAAACGGAACATCCCGGCCGACTTCAGGGTCAGGTGTTTGCCCTCCTCGTCGGACATAACCAGAGAGTCTGCCCGTTCGCCGATTTTCTGGAGGTAGTCAAAGTCGATGGCCGCGATGTCGAGCGGCGTCGTGCATGCATAGGAGTAGCTCCGGCGGTCGTTCAGCTCCGGACCGTCGGTCGTGAACTTTCCGTTGGTGAGTTGGAACGAAAGATAGTAGTCGTTGTTGTCGGCGTCGAGGTAGTAGACGTCGATATATGTGAGAATGTTCTCCAGCTGGCGGTCGCGGTTGTCCTCGCGCCACTCCACCGTGTAAATCTTGTACTGCGAGGTGTCGACGTTCGCTGCAACGAGTTCACGGATTTTGGCAAGTCCCTCGGCGGAGGCCATCGGATAGGTTTCGCCCGACCCGCAGGAGGTCAGTGCCAGCATGGCCGCACCTGCGGCATAGAGCCATTGGGTGATGATTGCTTTCATGGGGTTATGGTTTTTGGTTGGTTTGTTTTATCCCAGCAGCGAGCGGAAGGCTTCGAACTCCTCCTCGGAGTCGAAATAGCGTGTCTCGAAGACGATGTAGTTGTCCGGCGTCTTGACCTTGCACTGGTGCTCCTCTTCGTCGTCCTTCACATACTCGATATCGGTCGTAAGGAACGAGCGGTATTCGACCTTTCCCTTCTCGACCTCGGGATAGGTTACGCGCGTGCCGTCTACGGTGATTTTTCCTCCCGCGGCCTTCAGCGCCCGGGCATTGCGCATGCCCCGCCAGGTGAAGAAGAGCAGCAGCACGCCGCCCGCAATCAGAATGGTCGAGAAGACCGCCGGCGAGAGAATCCGCAGGTGGCGGATGCGGAGGCCGAAGGGGAAGATGGCGGGAATGACAATCATTCCTGCGCCGAAGGCCAGGTTCGACCATTGGTTCGTAAAGATGCTCGCAGGCGTGTAGTTGAAGCTCCGCTGGATGCGTTCGAAGGGTTTGTTTTCCATAAAAGTTACCGGTTGGTCATTTTTTACGGAGACAAAGATAGCATAAAAAAGCAAAAATATGACCGTGTGGTCATATTTTTGCTTCAATTCGTGAAAAAAGCCGCCGGGAGCCTGCTCAGCGCTTCAGCAGCCCGTATATATAGAGGAATCGCCGGCGGAGAATCCCGACATCGAGCCCTTTGTCGAAGGACATCTGGTATGAGAGACCGATAAAGACCTGTCGGAACAGAGCGGCGGCCTCTTCAATATCTGTGTCGGCCCGCAGTTCGCCCCGTTCGACACTCCGGGCGATGACGCCGCACCAGAGCCGGAACTCCTTTTCCATCCATTCGTGAAGTTTGCGCTTGCCGTCGGGATAGTAGAAGAGCACCTGCTGGAAGAGGTGGAAATATCCGGCGTTGGCCAGCTGTCCGGGCATCTCCTCGCGGCGGATATTGCCCAGACGTACAATCTCGTCCATGGTGCGCTCGACGCCTTCGATGTATTTGTCGATGAAGTCGCGCAGCGACCCGTCCGAGGGGGCGAATTTGTTCCCAGGGTCCTGGAGGTGGAAGAGGTAGCGGTCGGCCACGGCGATGAAGAGGTCGAGCTTCGTGGGGTAGTAGTTGAAGATTCCGGTTTTGGTCAGTCCGACGCTGTGGGCAATCATCTGCAGGCTGACACCCTCGTAGTTCATTGACATGAAGAGTCGCAGGGCATGTTGCAGAATCTCTTCCCGATTGGTTTTCATGCTTGTCTGGCGTTTGTGATTCCAAAGATACAAGCTAATTCGGGGAAAAACGAAAATCCGTACGATTTTTCTGCGCGGTTTCCGGAGGGTCGCCCCCTCACACTCTGCCGGAGCGTTGGAGCGTTGGGGCGTTGGGGTACCGGGGCGTCGGAGCGCCGGGTGGGCCGGCCTTACTGTCGGCCCGATTCCGAATCGCGCAATCGGTTGCGAAGGATTACTCCGGCGCGCAGCAGGAGCAGCGAGAGAAGCAAAAGCATGGTCGGGTCGGTTGTTTCTTAAGACGGAAGGGTGGTCGGACCGGCTCGGTCGGGATACGGCATCCCTGCCGGACCCGGCGGGGGCAATCTGCCGGGCGTGAGCTGCGGGAGCCGGTCTCGGAATAGAAAACACCCGCCTGGGCGGATTGCTCGGGCGGGTGTCGGTGAAGCCGTGAGGCTTCCTGGAATAAATCGTTCATGCCGCCGGTTCCGGCCCTGAAGTCCCTGCCGTTTTAAAATACTCGATTAAATACCCCCTTGTCCCTTTGGCGAGGGGACCTCGAACGGCCGGTTCCCGGCGGCTGAAACGATTTTCTGTTCAGGCTACAATCTTGACCTTGAGGTCGGTGTAGAGCACTCCCGAGCGTACGTGGAAGAGATACTCCCGTCCCTCGGCAATGTCTGTGTCGGTCACGCGCACCGTGATGCGGTTGCGGGTCCCCGCGAGTTCGAGCTGCGTCTTGTCGTGGGCCACGAACTCGTAGAGCTCGGGTGCCTCGGGCAGCTCGACGTCGAGCGTGTGTTCGCCCTTGAGCGACATTTCGTAGGTGTGGCCCCGTTCGGGCAGTGTTCCGGTGCCGGCCTGCGCGGTCTGGTAGTGGAGGCGTACGCCTACCTTCTTGTCGCCCTGCTGCAGCC